>ERZ772960.39-NODE-39-length-123089-cov-10.705577_pt1 | contig 123089 bp, 98 predicted proteins | sample MGYA00580678_ERZ772960 | MGnify/ENA primary metagenome ERZ772960 (study PRJEB29015, sample SAMEA2737930) | human oral metagenome | biome: human oral; feature: human-associated habitat; material: dental | place: China | collected 2059 ...
GAAGCTGTTTTTGGACAAACAAAATATAATAAAGCCTACAAGAGGTTTAGGCATTTTGGAAAAGACAAGGTCAATATGGACTTTGCCTTCTTCGCCATTGCCTTTAACATAGGGAAAATGTGTAGAAAAACCAATCTCAAGGAACTAAAAGCCGTTATGGAGGTACTTTTAGTCACCTTCAGATGCTTTATACAAGTTTATATAGGTTATTTAAAGCCCAATAAATCATTTTATATGAAATTAGCAGCATAGCTGCAGTAAATAATGAATTATATGGTAGACAAGGTAAAGGAAGAATAAAAAAGAGGATGTATCAATTTTGACACACCCTCTTTTTTAATTCTGTCCTCGACAACCATCAACTGCCGGCGGCCAGCCTTTCCGCCATGTTCGCAGCGGCTCTTCTGCCGTCTCCCATGGCGAGGATGACCGTGGCTCCGCCACGTACAATGTCGCCGCCGGCATAGATCTCCGGCTGTGAACTCTGCATCTGCTCGTTGACGACGATGGTGTCTTTCCGACCCAGTTCCAGTCCTTTGATTGATTTCGGAACCAACGGATTGGGCGACACACCGACGGCAACGATCACCTGGTCGCAGTCAACAGTGATGGTCTCGCCCGTCGTCTCCGGACGGCGACGTCCGCTTGCATCCGGTTCTCCGAGCCTCATCACATCCAGTACCGCTGCACACACACGCCCTTTCTCGTCGGCCTTGTATTCCTTGGGATTATGCAGTGTGAGGAAATGGATGCCCTCTTCCTTCGCATGCTTCACCTCTTCCAGCCGTGCCGGCATCTCGGCTTCCGAACGTCGGTAGACAAGGGTCACATCAGCCCCCAGCCGTTTGGCGGTGCGGCAGGAGTCCATCGCCGTGTTGCCTCCGCCGATGACAAGCACCTTCCTGCCGATAATGATCGGTGTGTCGGTCTCCGGATTGGCGGCATCCATGAGGTTGATACGTGTCAGATACTCATTGCTTGAGAGAATGTTGATGGCGTTCTCTCCCGGAATCCCCATGAAGTTGGGCAGTCCTGCCCCCGACCCGACGAATATGCCCTTGAATCCCTTTTCTTTCAGATCGGCGACGCTGATGGTCTTGCCCACGATGGTGTCGGTCTGGAAGTGAACCCCCATGCGGCGGAGATTCTCTATCTCCACATCGACAATCCTGTTCGGCAGGCGGAACTCGGGGATTCCGTATTTCAACACGCCGCCTATCTCGTGTAATGCCTCGAAGACATAGACTTCAAAGCCCCGCTTCACCATGTCGCCGGCAAAACTCAGTCCGGCAGGACCGGAACCCACGACAGCCACCTTGATTCCGTTAGAGGGCGCGATGTCAGGCAGTGCCACGTGCCCGCTCTCCCGTTCATAGTCGGCAGCGAAGCGTTCCAGATAGCCGATGGCGACCGCCGGCGAGTTCATCTTCAGGTGGATGCAGCGGCTCTCGCACTGCTTCTCCTGCGGACAGACCCGCCCGCATACGGCCGGCAATGCCGATGTCTCCTTGAGGACTCTGGCGGCTTCCAGGAAATGTCCCCGCTCGATGTTCTTGATGAAGTCGGGGATGTGGATATTGACAGGACAGCCTTCCACGCAGGACGGCTTCGGACAGTCGAGACAGCGTTTCGCCTCCTGCATGGCCATCTCAGGGGTCAGACCGATGTTCACCTCTTCCAGACGGGTCGTGGCGCGGTAGTCAGGATCAAGCTCCGGCATCTTCACCCGCTCTATGGCGGTACGCTCCTTGGGCTTAAGTGCCTTGCGCAGTGCCTTGCGCCAATCCCCCTCCGACTCCCCGGAAAGAGAGGAAGAGTGATTTTCAGCAATTCCCTCCCGGGCAGAACCATCGGCCTTTCCTGTCTCTACGGAAGCAGCAGAAGCGGCTTTCCCTGCATCTCCTCCGCCTTTCACCGTCTTTCCGTCAGCTCCAGCCTCCGCAGCGTCCCCGAACAGACTTTCCTTTCCTTCCGAAGGTTCTGGAGCCGTCTCGATCTCTTTGAACGTTCCCATCCGCTTGAACATCTCGTCCCAATCGACGAGGTCGCCGTCGAACTCCGGTCCGTCAATGCAGACAAAGCGGGTCTTGCCGCCGATGGTCAGCCGGCAGGCGCCGCACATCCCGGTACCGTCCACCATGATGGTATTGAGCGAAACGTCGTTGGGAATGCCGTATTTCTTTGCCAGAAGAGACGTGAACTTCATCATGACAGGAGGTCCGATTGCCAGTACCTTGTCGACGTGTTCCCGCTGTATCACTTTCTCGACCCCCACGGTGACGACTCCCTTCTCGCCGTAGGATCCGTCATCGGTCATGATGATGACCTCATCAGAATACTTCTTCACGTCATCCACCATGATGACCAGTTCCCGGGTCCGTCCGGCAAGGACAGAGATGACCTTGTTGCCTGCCTGCTTCAATGCGGTGAGAATGGGAAGGATGGCGGCGATACCGATTCCGCCTCCGGCACAGATGATCGTACCGTAGTTCTCTATGCGTGAAGGCGTTCCGAGCGGTCCGACAATGTCGTGCAGCTCATCACCGACATTCAGCCGGCAGAGCTTCGTAGATGATTTCCCCACCTCCTGTATGACCATGGTGAGTGTCCCTTTCACGGGATCAGACTTGGCGATCGTGTAAGGGACACGCTCGCTGCGGTTGTCAACACGCACGATGATGAAATTGCCGGGACGGCAACTCCGTGCGATAAGCGGTGCTTCCACCTCCAGGCAGAACACCTTCTCTGAAAACTGTTGTTTGCGGATAATCTTGTTCATGGGTAACAAAGTATCTCATCTTCCGCCTCTCTCCGCATGACTGTCGGAGGAAAAATCTGTCGGATGAGGTTGTTTTAAAAGGTGATTATAGGTTTTTGTATGTCTCTTTGATCGATTCTGGGAGAGAGGAGAATCCCCTGCCGGGGAAGGTCGTCCGTACGGGGAGGGGAAGAAAGGCAGCCCCCGTCCGCACGCAAGAGAGAGGATAAGAAGAGCGGAAGCCCCCCGTCCGCCACCCTCTCCATGCAGAGAGGGAGCGGGAAGGAGGCTCAGTCCATCTTCTCATCCAGCATCTCGAAGCCGCAGTAAGGCACGAGTACCTTCGGCACCCGGACACCCTCCGGAGTCTGGTTGTTCTCGATGATGGCCGCCACGATACGCGGCAGGGCGAGCGCCGAGCCGTTCAGCGTATGGCAGAGTTCTATCTTCTTGTCGTCGGCATGACGGTAGCGGCAGTGCAGGCGGTTGGCCTGATAGCTCTCGAAGTTAGACACGCTGGAGACTTCCAGCCAGCGTTCCTGTGCCGCACTCCATACCTCGAAGTCATAGCAGATGGCAGACGTGAAGCTCATGTCGCCGCCGCAGAGACGCAGGATGTGGTAAGGCAGCTCCAGCTTCTTCAGCAGTCCTTCGACGTGCTCCAGCATCTCATCCAGGGAAGCGTAAGAATGCTCCGGCTTGTCGATGCGGACGATCTCCACCTTGTCGAACTGATGCAGACGGTTCAGTCCGCGTACATCCTTGCCATAGCTCCCTGCCTCCCGACGGAAACAGGCGGAGTAGGCGCAACGCTTGACAGGCAGGTCCTGCTCGTCGAGGATCTCATCACGGAAGATATTGGTCACCGGCACCTCAGCCGTCGGGATAAGGTATAGGTCGTCGAGATTGGCATGGTACATCTGCCCCTCCTTGTCGGGCAGCTGACCCGTACCAAGCCCTGAGTCCTGGTTCACCACCAATGGCGGCTGCACCTCCAGATAGCCGCTCTTGCGCGCTTCATCGAGGAAGAAGGCCTCCAGGGCACGCTGGAAACGTGCCATCTTGCCGATATAAAGCGGGAATCCCGCACCGGTGATCTTCACGCCGAGGTCGAAGTCTACCAGATTAAACTTCTTCAGCAGATCCCAGTGGCACAGCGCATCCGCAGGCAGGTCGGGCTTCTGTCCGCCCTCTTTCACAACGACATTGTCGCTGGCATCCTTGCCCTCCGGGACGTCGTCGTTGGGAATGTTCGGAATGGTCAGCAGCACGTCCGTCATGTCTTTCTGTGCCTTCTCCATGATTTCCTGAAGCGCCTTGTCGGCCGACTTCAGTTCTGCCACCTCTTCCTTTATGCCGTCAGCTTCGTTCTTCTTCCCCTCTTTCATCAGTCCGCCGATCTGTCTGGAGAGCTGGTTCTGCTTCTGCTTGTTCGTATCGAGCTTCTGCTGAGTCTCACGACGCAGACGGTCATATTCCAACACTTTCTCGACTGCCTCGCGCGCACCGCTGAAGTGTTTCTTCTCCAGTCCTTTGATGACACGTTCGGTCTCTTCGCTGATGAGCTTTAATGTAAGCATAATTTCTTTTCTTTATTAATTCGTTTCTGAGAGCAAAGTTACAAAAAAATCTTCTATAATCCAACAACATTTGTCCTACTTAATTTAAACAGGAGCATCACCGTCGGACCGGCAGCCGGACAAGCGGTCTGTTTTTCATCAGGACGGATGCGCCGTCCCCCTCCGTCCGCAATCCCGGCAATGCCGGCAGCGGCGGTCCGCCCGGACGGACAGGCTGCGGCCTGGGCCTGCGCCCGGCAAGGATGTCTGCACGCAGCAGAGCCGCCGTATCGAAGGAACGCCAGCGGCGGAGAATATAATCCAGCTGGCGGAGAGCGGCCTGCCTGTCACCGGCCTGATAAAGGCTGTAAGCACGGTTAAACCAGTAATCCCGGTTGTCGGAACAGATGTCCAGGGCATGGGTGTAGGCGACAACGGCACTGTCGTAATGCCCCTCGCGGATACTGACCATGCCGTAAAGATCATAGATTTCGGCGATATAAGGCTGCAGCGCCAGCGCACGGCGACAATCTCCGTCTGCTCCTTTATAGTCTTCAAGATGATACTTCGCCAGTGCCATCAGGTACCAGGCCTCATAGAGATTGGGCTTCAGGGCGACGATGCGGGAGAAGAGCTGCAGGGAAGTAACATAATATCCTTGGTCGAGCGTCCGCCTCCCCTCCTCCATCATCTTCCGGATGTTGTACTGGGCGGCCGACGGCATTGCCAGCAGGCATAGCAAGGCTACTACGATACCACGTACCATCATCGGATTTACCTGCGTGGGACCTTCACACGATAGCCGCAGCGGACCTTGCCCTGCAGAAGCGCCTTCAGCTTGCCGCTGATCATCTGCCTGCGGAAGGCGGAGAGGCGGTCCGTAAAGACACGTCCTTCAAGATGGTCGAACTCATGCTGGATGACACGCGCAAGGTAGCCGTCCACCCACTCGTCGTGCTCCTTGAGGTGCTCGTCAAGATACTTCACGTGGATGCGTTTTGCCCGGGTCACCGACTCGTGGATGCCGGGCAGCGAGAGACAGCCCTCCTCCATCGTCTCCGTCTCCGAGTCGTCGAGCTCGAGGATGTGTCCGTTGATGAAAGCATGGCGGAAGTCCTTGTATTCCGGGAAAGTATCAGAAAGGACATCCAGGTCGATCACGACGACCCGGACAGACTTCCCGATCTGCGGGGCCGCCAGACCGACGCCATCGCTGGCGGTGTTGGTCTCAAACATATTCTGAATCAGCTCGGGGAGGTCGGGATAGTCGAGGGGAATGTCCTCTGCGACCTTCCGCAGCACCGGCTGACCGTATGTGTAAATGGGTAATACCATATTGATTCTTTTTCTTGTTAAGCGCAATGCGGAAAGGCGGGAGAGCAGGAGACGGCGGCGGCGACAGACCACCGGTACCCTTCATCAGCCGTCAGCCTGTCATCCGTCAGATTCCTTTGGCCTTCATGTAATCCTGAAGAATGATCGTCGCCGAAATCTCGTCCACGAGGCCTTTGTTTTCCCGCCGCGTCTTCTTCTTCACCCCTCCGGCAATCAGAGCCTGATGGGCGAGGACAGACGTGAAGCGTTCGTCATAATAGTCAATGGGCAACTCTGGGTGCGCCTTGCGCCAGCGGTTGACAAACTGCTCGACGCGGACGAGATTCTCGCTCGGCTCACCGCTGGGCTGCACAGGCCTCCCGATGACGAGCCGGTCCACGGGCTCTTCCGCTATATACTGCGTGAGGAAATCGAAAAGTCCGGACGTAGCAACGGTCGCCAGCCCGTTGGCGATGATGCGCAACGGGTCGGTGACCGCTAATCCTGTACGTTTCTTTCCGTAATCGATTGCTAAGATTCTGCCCATTTACCTGGAGAGCAGCCACGCATCGGCATAAGTGGCACGGAGCTGGTTCCGGCTCTGGACGGCAGAGGCCTTGCTGTCGTACGTGGAAGCTACCACGCGATACATATTGTTGCCGGCATTGTAGGCCACCTGTGCATCGTATCCGGCACTTTTGAGACGCTGCTGCAGACCCTCGGCATTGGCCTTTATGCTGAACGAGCCGACAACAACGCTGTAAGCCTTCAGGCCTGCGCCATTGACAACCGACACATTCTCGCGGCGGACCGGCTCGTTGTCGTAGTTGTCGACAACAGGCGTCTGGGTGACAGGCTGTGTCTCGACCGGCGCTACGACGGGAGCCTCCTGCTGGGCGGCATTGTCGTCATTGTCGGCAGCCGCCTGATGATCCTGCGCCTTTGCCTTCTCGTATGCCTTCTTGTATGCGCTCTCGCTGGATTTGCAGCCCGTGAAGGCCATCGCCACACACATCGCAGCACCCAAAACCATAAATTTCTTCATAATCCTTTAGTTATTTATTGGTTATACTTATTGTTCTGCTTTTATCGTGCGAAGTTACGAAATAAGAAGCAGAAGTGAAAAAATAACGCATCTAAAGTTTGTTAAATAAAGAATTTGCAAGTTTTTTAACACAAAATAGGCCGGTCTGTATTGCCGGTATAAGAAAGTTTGTCTATATTTGCGATTGAATAGGAACAAACATTACTCACAATAAAAACAACAAGAGATTATGAAGACATTAGGTTACATCGGCGCGTTTCTCTGTGGCAGCATCACAGGCGCGGCTTTAGGACTTCTGCTGGCTCCGGAAAAGGGAACCGACACACGTACAAAGATTGCTGACGCAGTAGACGACTTCTGCAAGAAGCACGACATCAAGCTCAGCCGCAAGGAAGCTGACGATTTCGTCGAAGACATCAAGGATGCGGCTGCTGAAGCCCTCTAACACGCAGAGATGTTCTCCAACGACAGAAACGTAGAGACAATAGCACAGCTCATAGAAGTGCTGAAACATTACATCGGGCTTCAGTCGGAGTACGTGAAGCTCGATGTAATAGAGAAAGTGGTCCGGCTGCTGACGGTACTGACCGTAGTGGCGGTCTTCTGCATCATTCTTTTCATCTCGCTCATCTATCTCTCCTTCGCCGCTGCATACGCCCTGCAGCCGCTGGTGGGATCGTTCATCGGGGCCTTTCTCCTTGTCGGCGGCTTTTATCTGCTGATGCTCATTGTCTTTGTCACACTGCGGCACAGACTGGTCGAACGCCCTCTGGTAAGGTTCCTGGGGAGTCTCTTCATGTCAAAATAGGCTTATGACCAACCAGAATACACACCCTGATTCCGAATACCGTACACTGAACGACATCCGGCTGCGCAAGGCACAGCTGCGTACGGACATCATCAAGGACGGCAACAGGATTGCCGGACTCTGGAACGAACTTGTACACAAGCCGAAAGCCAAGAACACCCCCACGCAACGCTTCTCCGGCGCCGTCAGCACGGGTGCCGGCATCCTGGACGGACTGATCTTAGGCTGGAAACTGTACCGGACCTTCGGAGGCAGGCGGTCAGGGAACTTCCTCGGAAAGAACGGATTCAGCCTGTTCAGGAAGAAGAAGGGTTGAGCAGGACGGCTGCCGGACCGGCTGACAGATGAAGACAAGTCCGACAGACGGACGAACAGCATGACCACAAGGAGCAAGGACCGCGAAGCCGACAGAGAGATGAACAGCCGGCGGCTCTGGCAACAAGGTAAAGAACGACGGCATTCCCCAAATGCCCATGACAGATAAACAGCAGGGACAGCTGTCCCCCGCCTGTCCGTAAAACAGACCGTTTGCAGACAGACGGGAGAGGGTCGTCCCTGCTCCGGATAGTCCCCTCATGGTTTTCCTCTATGCCAGAGGTCCGGTTCTTCCGTTAAATGCGCAGACGCTTTTCGTATAGCCTGACGAAAGAACCGAAACTACTCATTAAACAGAAACATGAGGGTGTGTCAAAATGCAAATACCATTTCGAGAATCTTACAGTTTGAAACAATTCATTAAAGATGTTGAGGAAAGAGCGTGAAATGATGCAAGAGTTGCTTTTGTCTATGCCAGAACAAATGATTGACGGGGTAACAAAACGATTGTATGAACCCCAAACAAAAGAAAGCAAAGCAATGAAAGTAAGATTGAGTAGTACTGATATTCTGGAGACTGGTCACTTATCAACCTGAAAAACGGAAGAACCGAGAAAATGATGTCCCTTGCCAGGTTACGGTCTCCAGCCCCTATGGAAAATGACTGCGAACCGGCCGTCAACATACATTGATACTATGTGAAATTCCCTGCTGATAAAGTGTTTAAATAACTTTGCAAGTGAAAATAGAGCTGAATAGCAAAAGTGGAAAACTTTAGCAATATAAGACATTGACATTTGTTAGTCCCAACATCACCACACAGAACATTCCTTTTACAAGATGGTGACAGGAAACGATAAAAGCCCTCGACAATACTATGGTACCGGAAGTTGTCATCGAACTGTTCAAGGCAATAGAGGTGGAGATTTTCGAGGATGAACCTTGCGTTGTTCCTAATAAAAAATTATATTTGCATTAAAATAAACATTAGATTTATGGAACTGATACAAGGCATATCTTTTATTATAGCACTCGTTCTCATGCCGATTTTATGCAGAGGGCATGGTCTCGTCATTAAATTACTTTACCTCGTCTGCATGACGTTGCTGACCCCGATATTCGGCTATCCAGTCTACCGGTACATCATGAGTCACTAAAAGGATGTCCTTTCGCTCATGACCGTCTGTTACTAAAGTTTTATTATCATCCTCCGATACAAAGACCTTCCGCAACTTATCAACCCGAAAAGCGGAAGAACCGGAAACCTGCTTATAGTTTGAAAATTGTCAGGTTATTAATTTGCATTTTGACACACCCTCGTCTATTCTATTATCCTCCGATACAAAAGCCTTTTCATTTTAATACGCTGAATTACAGATAAGATTTTGAAAAGTCATTACATAATATCAAACAGATCATCTGCAGATAAAAAGAATACGTGCAAAAAACAGGTTTGCAACCAGCAGTCAATCAGTTGGTTATTAAGCCGTTTACAAAAGGTGCTTGATTGGACTTCAAAAGGGCGTTGGTAACACGCTAAGAGAGCACCCCTTGCAGGTCAATCAGGCATCTTTCAGAAGCCAGAAGAGCACGTGTAGGCTTTGAACTGCACAAAAATGTTTACAAACACTGATGATATGAGAAGAAGCTGCTTGTAGAAGACGGAAAGACAGGCTGATGGACAGGCATCGTATCAATAAACCCGCCGGACCGTCTCCTGCCGATGCTCCGCACCAGGTGTGTCGAGGCTGAGCACCAGGCGTGCGGAGGGTAAACACCAATGTGCGGAAGGCAAACACGCTGACAACCTGTCCCCGGGAGCGGAGAGAAAACCTGGCAGGACTCTGAAAAGCGAGAGCGGACGGCTGACACACAGCCAGTACGCCTCACATCTCTTCACCCTCCCGGCCTCATCTTACCCCGACAACCTCCAGCACGTCGCCCTCGACCCTGAACCGCACCTCTTTGCCGCCGAACGGCATGCCATAGATACGGCCGGCATCGTGCTGGTACTGCGGCCGCGGGTCCTGGGCAAGCACCTCTTTCAAAGCTGCAAGCTCCTCCGCACCGAACAGCCTTGCCATCTCATCGGGAACAGTCACAGACAGGAGCTGCCATGCCTTCTTGTCCGTAAAACCGCCTTTGGCTTCCGGATGGCTGTCAACGTAAGGGATGTAAGGCTTCACATCGTAGACGGGTGTCCCGTCCATCAGGTCGGCGCCGGCGACCTCTATCTCTCCGTCAACAATCCGCCTGATGCGGACAGATGACAGGCCGAGCCCGTTCGGGCGGAAAGGCGACCGTGTGGCAAACACGCCCAGCCGCACATTGCCGCCCAGACGGGGAGGACGTACCGTGAGCTGCACGCCATCGGAGGGGCGATTGGCCGAGAAGCCCCAGACCAGCCAGAGATAATCGAAGTCTTCCAGTCCGCGCAGTGCCTCTTCACGCCGGTAGGGAGGTTCAAAGACTATCCTGCCGACGAGGCTGCCGGCCAGTCCGCTCTGCCGTGGGATGCCGAACTTCGAGGTCAGCGGAGAGCGGAAAAAGGCAATGGGTTTGATTTCTTTCATGCTGACAAAGGTAATATTTTGCTGTGAACTGATACAGGATAAACGAATTTTATTTATCTTTGCAAGCAAATAATACTATTCAGACAATGGAAAATAAAGCGAACCAGAACATTGAACTGCCTGAAAACGCCTTCAGGGAGCTGAAAGACGGCGAGACATACGAACCGGTCATGTCGCCGCAGAAGACCTACCGGGAGGTAAGCCCGTGGTCGGTCACGTGGGGAATCCTCATGGCGGTGCTCTTCTCGGCAGCCGCCGCCTACCTCGGACTGAAGGTGGGGCAGGTGTTTGAGGCGGCCATACCGATCGCCATCATCGCCATCGGCCTGTCGTCCGCCACGAAGCGGAAGAACGCATTGGGCGAGAATGTCATCATCCAGAGCATCGGCGCCTGTTCGGGTGCCGTCGTGGCAGGCGGCATCTTCGTCATGCCGGCCATCTATATGCTCGACCTGCAGGCCGACTTCTTCAAGATTTTCATCGCTGCCGCATTGGGCGGTGTGCTGGGCATTCTCTTTCTGATTCCTTTCCGCAAATACTTCGTCAAGGACCAGCACGGCAGATATCCTTTCCCCGAGGCCACGGCAACGACACAGGTGCTCGTGAGCGGCGAGAGGGGCGGAAGCCAGGCGAAGCCACTGCTCATGGCGGGCCTGGTGGGCGGTCTCTACGACTTCGCCGTGGCGACCTTCGGCTGGTGGAACGAGAACGTGACCAGCCGCATGATCGGCTTCGGCGAGATGCTGGCCGACAAGGCGAAGCTCGTCTTCAAGGTGAATACAGGCGCCGCCGTCCTCGGACTGGGTTACATCATCGGGCTGAAATACGCCTTCATCATCTGCATGGGTTCGCTTACCGTCTGGTGGCTCATCGTGCCGGGCATGGCCCTCGTCTTCCCCGACACCGTACTGAACCAGTGGGATCCGTCCGTCACGACAGCCGTCGGACAGATGGCACCGGAAGCCATCTTCAAGGCCTATGCACGCTCCATCGGCATCGGCGGCATCGCCATGTCGGGCATCATCGGCATCGTGAAGTCGTGGGGCATCATCAAGAGCGCCGTCGGACTGGCGGCCCGTGAGATGAAAGGGAAAGGCAGCGGACAGGACGAAGTCATCCGCACGCAGCGCGACATCTCGTTCAAGATCATCGCCTTCGGGAGCATCGCCACGCTTATCGTGACCTTCCTCTTCTTCTATCTGGGCGTGATGGACTTCAATCTCCTCCATGCCGTCGTGGGCATTCTCCTTGTGGCCGTCATCGCCTTCCTCTTCACTACGGTGGCCGCCAACGCCATTGCCATCGTGGGCAGCAACCCGGTATCGGGCATGACGCTCATGACGCTGATTCTTGCTTCCGTCGTCATGGTGGCCGTAGGACTGAAAGGCAACGCCGGAATGCTGGCGGCACTCCTGATGGGCGGCGTGGTCTGCACGGCACTGTCGATGGCAGGCTCGTTCATCACCGACCTGAAGATCGGCTACTGGCTCGGGACGACACCGAAGAAGCAGGAGACCTGGAAGTTCCTCGGCACGGTCATCTCTGCGGCGACGGTCGCCGGCGTGATGATCGTCCTCGACAAGACCTACGGCTTCAACTCGGGCAAGCTCGCCGCTCCGCAGGCCAATGCGATGGCGGCGGTCATCAAGCCGTTGATGAGCGGACAGGGCGCACCGTGGGTGCTCTACGGCATCGGCGCTGTCATCGCCCTCGTGCTCGACCGCTGCAAAGTGCCGGCCCTGGCGTTTTCCCTGGGCATGTTCATCCCGCTGGAACTGAACATTCCGCTGCTGGTAGGCGGTGCGGTGAACTGGTACGTGACCACCCGCTCCAAGGACGAGGCCGTCAACAAGGCGCGCGGCGACAAGGGTACGCTGCTGGCCTCGGGCTTCATTGCCGGCGGTGCGCTGATGGGTGTCGTCTCTGCGCTGCTGAAGTTCGGCGGCATCGAGTGTGATTATTCCGCCTGGTGGGAAAACCACCTCTCCGAGCTGCTTTCGCTCGTGGCATACGCCGCATTGATTCTCTTTTTCATCCTGGCCACCCGGCCGGACAAGAGAGAGAAGGCTGCATAAGAAACAGAAGCCCCCGCCTCTCCATATGGCTGTGTGCTGCGGAAAGGCGGGGGCTTCTGTCTCTGGGCTGACGGTCAGGTTCTGCCTGGCGGGTTCTGTGCGGTGTGCTACACTTTCGGCACAGTCCGGAGATTCCGGACGATATCTTCGTCCGACAGGGTATAGTTCTGCAGGTCGCCGTTGATGTACGAATCGTAGGCGGTCATGTCGATCAGTCCGTGCCCGGAAAGGCAGAAGAGAAGAACCTCCTGCCGGCCGCTCTCCTTTGCTTTCTTCGCCTCGCGGATGGTGGCGGCGATGGCATGGCAGCTCTCGGGAGCGGGGATGATGCCCTCGGTGCGGGAGAAGAGGATGCCGGCCTCGAAGCTCTCCAGCTGCGGGATGTCCATGCCGTGCATATAGCCGTCCTTGATGAGCTGGCTCACAATGACACCGGCACCGTGGTAGCGCAGTCCGCCGGCATGGATGTTCGCCGGTTTGAAGTCGTGGCCGAGGGTGTACATCGGCAGCAGCGGCGTATAACCCGCCTCATCGCCGAAGTCGTATTCGAACCTGCCGCGCGTCAGCTTCGGACAGCTGTCGGGCTCTGCCGCAATAAACTCCGTATGTCTTCCGTCAAGGAGACTGTGCCGCATGAAAGGGAAAGCGATGCCGCCGAAGTTGCTTCCGCCGCCGAAGCAGGCGATCACCTTGTCGGGATATTCGCCGGCCATCGCCATCTGCTTCTCGGCCTCCAGACCGATGATGGTCTGGTGCAGGGCTACGTGGTTCAGGACAGAACCGAGGGTGTATTTGCAGCGGGGAGTCGTCCGGGCCAGCTCGATGGCCTCGGAGATGGCGGTTCCCAGAGAGCCGGGGTGCATGGGGTCGCGGGTGACGATGTCCTTGCCGGCACGCGTCGACATGGAGGGCGACCCTTCCACCATCGCACCGAAGGCACGCATGATCAGCGACCGGTAAGGCTTCTGCTGCATGGAAATCTTCACCTGGTAGACAGCCGCCTCCAGCCCGAACACCTTCGCAGCATAGGACAGGGCGGCCCCCCACTGGCCGGCACCGGTCTCCGTGGTGACGTTCGTAACGCCTTCCTGCTTGCAGTAGTAGCACTGCGGAAGGGCAGAGTTGACCTTGTGCGAACCCAGCGGATTCACGCTTTCGTTCTTGAAGTAGATGTGGGCCGGCGTGTCAAGGGCTTTCTCCAGGGCGTAGGCACGGACGAGCGGTGTCGAACGGTAATACCGGTACATATCCAGCACCTCTTCCGGAATGTCAATCCATGCGTGCTCCGTGTCAAGCTCCTGACGGGAACATTCCATGCTGAAGATCTCGGCAAGATCCTCGGCTTTCATGGACTTGTGGGTGACAGGATGGAGGGGAGGAAGCGGTTTGACCGGCATATCCGCCTGAATGTTGTACCACTGTGTGGGAATGTCCTGCTCGTCGAGCAGGTATCTTTTCTGGTGTGCCATACTGTTCTTGTTTTATAGGATGGACAGATCTCCTTTAATAAGATAGATAGATCTCCTTTATAGGATAGATAGATTTCCCCGGGACACGGGGACGTACTGCAAAATTACAAAATAAGATTTTCTAAATGCACGGAATACTGATATTTTTCGTAATTTTGCCGCCGCTATGATTATAATCGGCACTATTCTTGCATATTTCTGCTCCTTACTGTTAATCAGCAGAGCCACCGGCCACAAGGCCGACAACGAAACCTTCTTCCGTGCAAACGGCAGGTCGCCGTGGTATCTGGTGGCATTCGGCATGATCGGAGCGAGCATCTCGGGGGTCACCTTCGTCAGTGTCCCGGGCATGGTGATGGCCGGTGACATGACCTACATGCAGACGTGCCTGGGCTTCATACTCGGTTATTTCGCCGTGGCGTTCCTGCTGCTGCCCGTCTATTACAGGCTGCGGCTGACCACCATCTACGCCTACCTGCGCGGCCGTCTGGGACGGCGGAGCTACAAGACAGGGGCAGGCTTCTTCCTGCTGTCCAAGATGACGGGTGCCGCCGTCCGCTTCTATGTGGTCTGCATGATTCTCCAGCAGTTCGTGCTCGATGCATACGGTGTCCCTTTCCCAGTGACGGTCGTCGTCCTTGTCGCACTCATCTGGCTCTATACACGCCGTGGGGGAATCCGCACGCTCGTGCTGACGGACACCTTCCAGACCCTCTGCATGCTTCTTGCACTCGTCCTCATCATCTACAAGGCGGTGGACGCTCTGGGGATGACACTCCCCGAAGCGGCCCGCGCAATAGCCGCAGACAGCCACAGCCGCATCTTCGTCTTCGACGACTGGATGCCGAAGCAGAACTTCTGGAAACAGTTTCTCAGCGGTATTTTCATCGTGATCGTCATGACGGGACTGGACCAGGACATGATGCAGAAGAACCTCACCTGCAAGACCCTGCACGAGGCGCAGAAGGATATGTGCACATACGGATTCGCCTTTGTGCCGGCCAACCTGCTCTTCCTGTCGCTGGGCGTGCTGCTGATGATGTACTTCACCAGGACCGGACAGCCGCTGCCGGCCCTTCCCGACGACCTCATGCTGCAGGCGGTTGCAGGCGGACAGCTGGGCACATGGGTGGTCATCCTCTTCACCATCGGCATCGTAGCGGCCTGTTTTTCCAGTGCCGACTCGGCGCTGACAGCCCTCACCACGACCTTCTGCGTCGACATCTGCAACCGGGAGAAGGACGAACGGCTGCGCAGGAAGGCGCATCTCGGCGTGTCCGTCGTGTTCGTGCTGTTCATCCTCGTCTTCCGTCTGGTCAATTCGACGAGCCTGATCGATGCCATCTACACCATCGTCTCCTACACCTACGGACCGCTCCTGGGTCTGTTTTCCTTCGGTCTGCTGACGAAACGGAGCGTCAACGACCGGGTCATACCCTACGCCGCCGTTGCCAGTCCGGTCATCTGTTTCGCCCTCGACACCATCGTGTCGAAGACGACAGGCTATCAGTTCGGCTATGAACTGCTGATGCTGAACGGCCTGATCACCTTCTCCGGATGCTGGCTGTCAAGGCAGACAGCCCCCGCGCGGTAGTCCTCCGGGCGGCTTTCCGCTGCCGTCCCCGGGACCTCCTCCCTACTCCTTCCCCCTCCTGCTTGCCTGCAAGGCCGCGCCGATGGCCGTACAGTACTCCGAATACTTCGGGATGATGAAGCGCACGTCATAGATCTTCTCCATCACCGGGAAAAGCAGTTCGCACTGCGGCAGCAGCGTCAGGTTGCCGATCAGCACGAAGTCGCGGATGTCGCTGTTGAGCGCACTCAGGATCGTGGCCGACCCGATGGACTGCAGCACCAGCCCGACCAGTCCCAGGGCCAGATCCTCCCGGCTGGCATTCGCCTGCGCATTGGCAAAGAGCGAGGCCGTCGCATCCATCGGAAGTCCGGGGAGCGGATTGGTGGATATGTCCTTGATCTGCAGATTGATGCGGGAGATGTCGCCTTTCATGGCCAATGCGATGATCTCCTTGAAGTCGTCCGTCTTCAGGAGCAGACGCGACAGACCGCTCAGCGTGCCGCCGCCGATGCCGATGCCGCCGATATGACGGATCTTGCTGCCGTCGCAGAGGACAAGCGAGGTACCCGTACCCATGGAGACGACGATCATCCGCTGCAGCTTCGACTCGAACTGGGCACCCAGTCCGTCCGCCTGGAACTCATCCGCCTTCTCCGTAGGAAGCCCATACACCGGTTTGTTGATATAGTGGGCGCCCACCCCCGTGAGCATGACCCGCTCCACATCGGACAGATCGATCTTGTTGTCGTACAGGTACTTCCCGAACGCACCGTACAGAGAAGTCACAGGATCGGTGGCTTTGATCCGCAGCGGCTTCACCACCTTCCCCTCTCTGATCCCGACGATCTTCGTCGTCGAGATGCCCACGTCAATGCCAATGGAAATCTTCATACACCTTATATATATTAATACCGCCACGATCCGGCCTCACAGCGGCCGGACAGTTCTGCGACCCCCGCTCCTTCCGGCACGCGGCCCGAGGGCAGCCCGAAGCACGGGTTACCACGCCGCAAAGATACAAAAAAGCCGGGAGTTTCGGACAGATACCAAGATATTTTGCAAAAAGACATAAAAAAGTTTCTCTATTAAGCTGAAAATGAGTATCTTTGCACTCCGTTATAACGAACGAACAAAGAAATAACATCAATAAAGCGTAAAACAAAATGACGAAAGCAGACATCATCAATGAGATAGCGACCTCAACGGGTATCGCCAAGAAGGACGTCTCAGCCGTAGTTGAGTCTTTCATGGAGGCTATCAAGGGCAGTTTGTTGGAAAAGAAGGAGAACGTTTACCTGCGTGGTTTCGGCAGTTTCATCGTGAAGCACCGCGCCGAGAAGACCGCACGCAACATCTCCAAGAACACCACGATCACGATTCCTGCCCACAATTTCCCGAGCTTCAAGCCTGCCAAGGTATTCATCGAGGAAATGAAGAAGTAATCGAACAGAAAATACAATAACAATTTAAAACAATTTAAAGCTATGCCAAACGGAAAGAAGAAAAAGGGACACAAGATGGCTACGCACAAGCGTAAGAAGAGATTAAGAAAGAACAGACATAAGAGCAAGTAAGCCCCACAGGCCGAAAGCCCTTGCAACAGACTTTCTAAACATGACGGGGCGTGTCATCGCAGCAGACTTCTTTTCCCTGGAAGTGCGACGGCAGGTTCCGCTTTTTTATTATCTGGAAGTATCATCCGGCAGCTGTCGACAGCGACCAGCACGACCGCCGGGTGGTAGTGACAACAAACGAAGAAAATGACAAGCGAAGTAATTATTGATGCCCAACCGAAAGAAATATCGATTGCCCTGCTCGAGGACAAGCGGCTGGTCGAATACCAGCGCGAGCCGAGGGAGGCCAGCTTCTCGGTTGGAAACATCTACGTGGCAAAGGTCAAGAAACTGATGCCGGGACTCAACGCCTGCTTTGTAGATGTAGGTTATGAGCGCGATGCCTTTCTTCATTATCTTGACTTAGGGGGCCAGTTCAACTCCTATGCGAAATACCTGAAACAGGTACAGAGCGACCGCAAACGGCTTTATCCCATCCAGAAAGCCAGCCGCCTGCCCGATCTGCAGAAAGACGGCACCGTCCAGAACACGCTGCAGGTAGGACAGGAGGTGATGGTGCAGATTGTCAAAGAACCCATTTCCACCAAAGGACCGCGCCTCACAGGCGAGATCTCCTTCGCCGGCAGGTTCCTGGTGCTTATTCCTTTCGGGCATAAAGTAAGCGTCTCGTCGAAGATCAGAAGCGGAGAAGAACGTGCAAGGCTCAAGCAGCTCATCCAGAGCATCACGCCCAAGAACTTCGGCGTGATCGTACGCACGGTGGCCGAGGGCAAACGGGTAGCCGAACTGGACGCAGAGATGAAAGTCCTGCTGAACCGGTGGAACGAAGCCATCCAGAGGGTGCAGAAGACACAGGAACGCCCGCAGCTCATCTTCGAAGAGACCGGACGTGCGGTCGCCATGCTGCGCGACCTCTTCAACCCGACGTACGAGAACATCTACGTCAACGACGAGGAAATCTGCACGGCCGTCCGGCACTATGTCTCTCTGATAGCCCCTGAAAAGGCGGGCATCGTGAAGAGATATACCGGAAAAGTGCCGATCTTCGACAACTTCGACGTGACGAAGCAGATCAAGTCCAGCTTCGGGAAGACCGTCAACTACGGACACGGCTGCTACCTCATCATCGAACACACGGAGGCCATGCACGTCGTAGACGTGAACAGCGGGAACAGGACGAAGGAGAAAGCGCAGGAACAGAATGCGCTCGACACCAACCTCGGTGCCGCCGACGAACTGGCTCGCCAGCTCCGGCTGCGTGACATGGGGGGAATCATCGTCGTCGACTTCATCGACATGAATCTGGCCGAGGACCGCCAGATGCTGTACGAACGGATGTGCAAGAACATGCAGAAGGACCGTGCCCGCCACAACATCCTTCCGCTGAGCAAGTTCGGACTGATGCAGATCACCCGCCAGCGTGTACGCCCGGCAATGGACGTGGATGTAGACGAGAACTGTCCTACCTGCTTCGGAACGGGGAAGATACGGTCAAGCATCCTCTTCACCGACCAGCTGGAACGGAAGATCGACCGCCTCGTCAACAAGGTGGGCGTGAGGAAGTTCTATCTGCACGTACATCCCTACGTTGCGGCCTACATCAACAAGGGCCTGGTCTCGCTGAAACGAAAGTGGCAGATGAAATACGGAACGGGGGTTCACGTCATTCCGTCACAGAAACTCGGTTTCCTGCAGTATGAGTTCTATGATGCAAGACAGCAGTTCATCGACATGAAGGAGCAGAACGACAAATCCTGACATACAGAACTAAGTCGTCGGATAAAAACGAAAGGCTGACAGACAACAGACGGTCCGCTGTTTCCATGAGGAGACAGCGGACCGTTGTGTATGTACGGGACAGCCCTCCCCCACCGTCTCCCGGACCGGAGACAAAGCCCTCGGAGACGCAGGGGCGGCCGCTCCCATAGACGGACACCACCGTATGACAGGTCAAGAAAGATTGCGGATTATGTCCTGTTTCTTTACCATTCCCGACTCTACGGCAATCCCTCCCGCCGCCCGTTTCCCGCCAGCCCGGGAAAAAGCAGGAGAGAGGAACAGGAAAGTCCAGAGGAGAGTCCGCAGACACCTGACAGACAGCAACATACGAAGCTCCTCCGAAAAGATGCCCGATTGCATGGCAGACGGCCGTCAGTCAGCAGGCAAAGAGGCCTTGTTTGAAGGCCAATCGGGCGTTGATTGAAAGCCAATCAGGGGCAGGTTGCAATCTGGGCAGCCACCCCCGCCGCTCAAGTCCCGCATCAGAACAGGAGAAAAGGAGGAACAGACGAGAGAAAATGTAAAGTAGTTTCCAATCTGAAAGAAAGCAGACACGAGGGCAGAACAGAGGGCGATGCAGATCGGAAGCCCCGCCCCGGGCGTAGCCGTCATGGACGATTTGGACAACATTCCCCCCAGACCGGGACAGAAACCGTTTCGGGAACGGCCTCTGTCGTCCCCTGCCGGCAATCACCGTCAGAAGAGGCTGCGGGCCGGACTGCCGCCCGGACAGGATGCGCCCCGGTCCGGCCCGCATCTCGAGACGGGAGGTACTGGACGCACGACTTCCGGACTGTCCGCTATATAATAAGGTGGAAAATACAGAAAAGAAAGCCGTACCAGTCGGCGGCAGCGGCTGGATAAAAGCTGAAAGGCAGTGACTATAATTCATTATTATCAAACAGAATCAACAAGATAAGTTAACAAAATAAAAAACAGGCAGTTTTATTAACTTTTATATGTTAATGATTTAAGAAAATCTTATCTTTGCATCCACGAGAACAGACCACGGTGCCGCACACGGACTTTCTGCGGCACGCAGGCAACGAAACAGCAGATAATGAAGAAGAAGACAATTTGGACCATTGCAGTAATCATGGGACTTTCGTTCCTTGGTTTGCTTCTGCTCCAGCTCAACTACATCGAAGAGATGGCTGAGATGAAGAAGGAACAGTTTGACGAGTCGGTCAACCGCGCCCTCTATCAGGCCTCCCGCAACATGGAGCTGAACGAGACCCTTCGTTATCTGGAAGACGATGTCAACAGGAAGGAACGGATGTCGCACACGGAGACGGCGGCGCCGGGCAGCACCCCCACGGCAGCCCACCAGCCGCCCGCCACCGACAACCAGGGAGAGCCCTACACGTCCTTCGAGGCGAAACTGCTCCAGTCGAAGCCTTCCCTGACCCCGAAAGCGATGATCCTGCGCAACGACAGCAGTTCGCTCTCGGCGACGAAACGCAACATGCAGGAGATCGTCCGCAACCGCTACGTCTACCAGAAGGCCATGCTGGAGGAGGTTATCTACAACATCCTCTACTCGGCATCGGACAAGCCGCTGCGCCAGCGCATCAACTTCAAACTGCTGGACCAGGACCTGAAGGCGGAGATGATGAACAACGGCATCAACATCCCCTACCACTTCACGGTGACGACCCAGGACGGACGCGAGGTCTACCGCTGTCCCGACTATGTGAGCGACGGCGAGGAGAACACCTACTCGCAGGTGCTCTTCCGCAACGACCCGGTCAACAGAATGGGGGTGGTGAAAGTACACTTCCCGGACATGAACAACTACATCTTCTCCAGCGTGCGGTTCATGATCCCCTCCATCATCTTCACGTTCGTGCTGCTGGTGACGTTCATCTTCACGATCGTCATCATCTTCCGGCAGAAACGGTACAGCGAGATAAAGAACGACTTCATCAACAACATGACGCACGAGCTGAAGACTCCGATCGCAAGCATCTCACTGGCGGCCCAGATGATGAACGACAAGAGTCTTGCGAAAAGCCCGAAGATGATGGAACATCTGGGCAGCGTCATCAACGACGAGTCGAAGCGGCTGCGCTTCCTCGTAGAGAAGGTGCTGCAGATGAGCATGTACGACCGCAAGAAGGCAGTGCTGAAGAAGAAGTACATCGACCTCAACGAAATGGTGGAGGCGATCGCCCACTCCTTCACCCTGCGCGTGGAGCATACGGGCGGCAAGGTCTATACGGACATCGAGGCGGTGGATTCGACGATGTACGTCGACGAGATGCACTTCCAGAACGTCATCTTCAACCTCCTGGACAACGCCGTCAAGTATGCCAGACCCGATGAGCCGCTGAACGTCTACCTGAAGACCTGGAACACGAACGAGCACCTCTACCTCTCGATACGCGACACGGGGCAGGGCATCAAGAAGGAGAATCTGAAAAAGATCTTCGACAAGTTCTACCGCGTACACACCGGCAACCGCCACGACGTGAAGGGCTTCGGGCTCGGGCTGGCCTACGTGAAGAGGATGGTCGACCTGCACGACGGAGAGATCAAGGTGCTGAGCGAATACGGGAAGGGGACGAAGTTCGTCATCAAGCTCCCGGTAATCCGAGATGCGGAAGACGAAGCGTAAACACGAATAAAAACAAATTAATACGAACAGACTATGGATGAGAATTTGAAAATCCTGCTGTGTGAAGACGATGAGAATCTCGGCACACTGTTGAGTGAATATCTTCAGGCGAAGGGCTATCAGGCCGACCTCTGCCCCGACGGCGAGGTGGGTTACAGGGCCTTTCTGAAGAACAAGTACGACATCTGCGTGCTGGATGTCATGATGCCGAAGAAAGACGGTTTCACCCTTGCACAGGAGATCCGCCAGGCGAACACGGACGTCCCCATCATCTTCCTCACGGCCAAGCAGCTGAAAGAGGACATCCTGGAAGGCTTCAAGATCGGCGCTGACGACTACATCACCAAGCCGTTCTCCATGGAGGAGCTCGTGTTCCGTATCGAGGCCATCCTGCGCCGCGTCCGGGGCAAGAAGACCAAGGAGTCTACCATGTACAAGATCGGACGCTTCACGTTCGACACCCAGAAGCAGCTCCTCACGCTCGACGGCGACCCGGCGAAGGCCACCAAGCTCACCACGAAGGAGAACGAGCTGCTGGCGCTGCTCTGCGCCCATGCCAACGAAATCCTCCAGCGTGACTATGCGCTGAAGACCATCTGGATCGACGACAACTACTTCAACGCACGCTCGATGGACGTCTACATCACCAAGCTGCGGAAGCACCTGAAACCGGACGATCAGATTGAAATCATCAACATCCACGGCAAAGGATACAAACTCATCGTACCGGACGAGGAGTAAACGGTACCGCCGCCATACGGCCCTGCTGTATGGAAGATGCACACACGGCAACGCCGTCCTTCCCCCATGAGGGGCAGGACGGCGTTGCCTTTTTCCCGTTCCGACGATTTAAAATCCTCTTTTCAAATGGTATTACAGCATTTTTTTATTACTTTTGCACTGATGTTTGATTGATATCAGAACAAAGAAATATGATACACAAATTCGACTTCCTCGTTATCGGCGGCGGTATCGCAGGAATGAGCTATGCACTGAGCGTGGCGAAAAGCGGCAAGGGAAAGGTCGCACTTGTATGCAAGACCTCCCTGGAAGAAGCCAACACGGCCAAGGCACAGGGAGGCGTGGCAGCCGTAACCAACCTTGCCGTAGACAATTTCGAGAAGCACATCAACGACACGATGGTCGCCGGCGACTACATTTCCGACCTGTCTGCCGTGAAGCACGTCGTCTGCAACGCCCCTGACGCCATCAGGTCGCTCGTCGGATGGGGTGTGAACTTCGACAAGAACAAGGACGGCAACTACGACCTGCACCGGGAGGGCGGGCACAGCGACTTCCGCATCCTCCACCATGCCGACGACACCGGTTTCGAGATACAGCGCGGGCTGATGGAAGCCGTGAGGAACGACAGCAACATCACCGTGTTCGAGAACCATTACGCCGTGGAAATCATCACACAGCACCACCTCGGCGTACAGGTGACGCGCCGGACACCGGACATAGAATGCTACGGAGCATACATCCTCGACCCCGAGACCGGGAAGGTCGACACGTTCCTGAGCAGAGTCACGCTCATGGCGACAGGCGGTGTGGGAGCCGTCTATGCCATGACTTCCAATCCGGTGATCGCCACAGGAGACGGCATCGCAATGGTCTACCGGGCCAAGGGAACCGTGAAGGACATGGAGTTCGTACAGTTCCACCCCACCGTCCTCTACAATCCGGCGGAGACCCATCCGGCTTTCCTGATTACCGAGGCGATGCGCGGATACGGCGGCGTGCTGCGGCTGCCGGACGGAAAGGAGTTCATGCAGAAGTATGACAAACGGCTGTCATTGGCCCCGCGCGACATCGTGGCACGTGCCATCGACCACGAGATGAAGATTCACGGACTGAATCATGTCTGCCTCGACGTGACGCACAAGGATGCCGAAGAGACCAGGCGGCACTTCCCGCACATCTATGAGAAATGCCTGAGCATCGGCATAGACATCACCAGAGACTACATACCGGTCTGCCCCAGTGCCCACTATATGTGCGGCGGCATCAAGGTCGACCTGAATGCGGAAAGCTCCATCCACAGGCTCTACGCCGTAGGCGAATGTTCCTGCACGGGGCTGCACGGCGGGAACCGCCTGGCCAGCAATTCACTGATAGAAGCCGTCGTCTACGCCAAGTCGGCAGCCGAACATTCCCTCCGGGTGATAGACGGCTACGACTACAACACGGACATTCCCGAATGGAACGACGAGGGAACGATGACCAATGAAGAGCACGTCCTGATCACGCAGAGCGTCAAGGAAGTCGGCGAAATCATGAGCAACTACGTCGGCATCGTGCGCAGCGACCTGCGCCTGAAGCGTGCGTGGGACCGGCTGGACCTGCTGTATGAGGAGACGGAAGACCTCTTCAAACGGGTAAAGGCGACGAAGGACATCTGCGAACTGCGCAACATGATCAACGTCGGCTACCTGATAACCCGGCAGGCCATAGAGCGGAAGGAAAGCCGCGGACTGCACTATACCGTGGACTATCCGAAGCACGCCTACGACCGGAAACAGTAAGAACGGGAAACGGAAAGTCCCTGCGGGAATACGGGTCTCCGACGCTTTCCACCGCCGGGCAAGTGCATTTCACGTGCATGACAACTGTACCTCGCACGCATTATCATTGAACTTTGCTTGCTTTATAATTGAATAAAATGACAGACAAGAAATGGCAGGAACAGGGCTTCATAGACGAGCCTATCCCTGAAAACACAGATATCAAAGCGGAAATACGCAGGATGTGCAAGGAAAAGAATGCCCTCATCATGGCACATTACTATACAGAGGGCGTCATCCAGGAGCTGGCCGACTTCGTGGGAGACAGCCTGGCGCTGGCACAGAAAGCGGCAGCGACCGACGCCGACATCATCGTCATGTGCGGCGTGCATTTCATGGGTGAGACGAACAAGATACTCTGTCCGGAGAAGAAAATACTCGTCCCCGACCTGAATGCCTCCTGCTCGCTGGCGGAAAGCTGTCCGGCCGACGAGTTCGAGACGTTCGTCAAAGCGCATCCGGGCCATACGGTGATAAGCTACGTCAACACGACGGCCGCCACCAAGGCATTGACCGATGTCGTGGTGACGAGCGGCAATGCACGCCAGATAGTGGAGTCCCTGCCGGAAGACACCCCCATCATCTTCGGTCCGGACCAGAACCTCGGCAATTACATCAACGGGCTTACCGGCCGGAAGATGGTACTGTGGAACGGAGCCTGCCATGTACACGAAAAGTTCTCGGTGGAGAAGATCCTACAGCTGAAACGTGAGCATCCGGCGGCCAAAATACTGGCGCATCCCGAATGCAAGGGGCCTGTCATCAGCCTGGCCGACAAGGTGGGAAGCACGGCAGCCCTGCTGAAATACAGCATTACGGACGACGCACAGGAATTCATCGTGGCTACGGAAAGCGGCATCCTGACCGAGATGCAGAAGTCGGCCCCGCAGAAAACATTCATCCCCGCACCGCCCGACGACAGCACCTGCGCCTGCAACGAATGCAATTACATGAAGCTCGTCACGCTGGAGAAACTGTACAACTGCCTGAAATACGAGTGGCCCTCCGTCGAGGTAGAGCCCGAAGTGGCGGAGAAGGCGGTCAGGCCCATCCAGAGAATGCTGGAGATTTCCAGCCGATTAGGTTTATAATTTCAAAATCGAATACATCATGCTATCAGTAGAAGAACTCAACGACAGACTCATCGAACTCGCTTTCAGCGAAGACATCGGCGACGGCGACCATACGACGCTCTGCTGCATTCCTGCGGACGCCATGGGCGAGAGCCGGCTGCTGATCAAGGAGGAAGGCATACTGGCCGGAGTAGAAATTGCAAGAAAGGTGTTCCATCACTTCGACCCGGAACTGCAGGTGGAGGTCTACATGGAAGACGGTTCGCACGTGAAGCCCGGCGATATTGTCCTGAGCGTGAAGGGGCGCGAACGCAGCCTGCTGCAGACGGAACGCCTCATGCTCAACATCATGCAGCGCATGAGCGGCATTGCCACCATGACGCACAGATACCAGCAGGCATTGATCGATGCCGGTACGAAGACACGCGTCCTCGACACCCGCAAGACGACACCGGGCATGAGGATGCTGGAGAAAGAGGCGGTGAAGATCGGCGGCGGAATGAACCACCGTATCGGGCTCTTCGACATGATTCTCCTGAAAGACAACCACATAGACTTCTGCGGAGGCGTTCACAACGCCATCTCACGGGCCAAGCAGTACTGCAAGGAACACGGCAAGGAGGGACTCAAGATCGAGTGTGAGGTGCGGAATTTCAAGGAGCTGGAGGAGGCTCTGGCAGAGGGCTGCGACCGCATCATGTTCGACAACTTCACACCCGAGGACACACGCAAGGCGGTGGAGATGGTCGGCGGACGCTGCGAGACGGAGTCGAGCGGCGGCATCACCTTCGAGACGATGATCCCTTATGCGAAGGCCGGTGTCGACTTCATCTCCTTCGGCGCGCTTACCCACAGTGTCAAAGGACTTGACATGAGCCTGAAAGCCGCTGGCGGAGAACGATGAATCCAGTGCGTCCTGCCAACGGACAGGGACGGTGCGCAGGGCACTGAACGGACAGGGGGAGTTTGTCGGGACACCGCCGTCCGGCAGACGGCTTCCGCACCTGCCGGTCATCGGCTTCCCGGCACATCATGACGGCAGGAAGGATTCCGCCATCCCGCCTCCTGCCGATGTGCGGCTGTCCGCCACCTGCCGTGCGGGAAGCCGCCACACAGGGTATCGTCCGTGAACACCGGACGTGCCGGGGACTCGCACGCTTCCCGCCTATCGACGGAGAAGGGAACAGCCTGCCGCACAAGATGCGCCGCACTGCCCGAGGCCGGCATCAGCCTCCGGCGAATGGAAAGGTCAGCCGGCAGCTCCTCCGCCCCTGACTTCCGGCCGTGGCTTCGGCGCTTCTCCCTCATCGGAAGGGGAAGCCGCAGAAAATCCCTCCCCTTTGACGAAAACGACGACTCCCCCCACGACAAGAGCCAGTCCCGTGAACAGCAGCGTGTTGCCCCGGAAACGGAGGACGACATGAAGGACAAACAGGAGAATCCCTGCGAGGAGAGCCGCAACGCCTAAGTGTTTGATATATTTCTTCATACGAATCTGCAAATATGCTGTTAGCAGACGCAAAAGTACGAAAAAGATTTGGTCAGTTGCACAAAAAGCCGTACTTTTGCACCGCATTTTGCGAAAGCAGGTGCAGTTTAGTCACATTTTATTTTTACAGACAGTATGAATCAATACGAAACCGTTTTCATTTTGACTCCCGTTTTGTCTGACGAACAGATGAAGGAAGCGGTCGCTAAATTCAGGAAACTGCTCACCGACAACGGTGCTGAGATCTTGAACGAGGAGGCCTGGGGTCTGAAGAAGTTGGCTTACAACATCCAGAAGAAGTCATCCGGCTTCTATGCGCTGCTGGAGTTCAACGCAGAACCATCAGTTATCGACACTCTCGAGACCGGCTTCCGCCGCGACGAGAAGGTCATTCGTTACATCACCGTTAAGCAGGACAAGTACTCTGCTGCCTATGCAGAGAAGCGTCGTGCCAAATGGGCAGCTAAAAAGGAGGCTTAACCATGGCAGAGCAGAAATCAGAAATCCGTTATTTGACCGCTCCTTCCATCGACACGAAGAAGAAGAAGTATTGCCGTTTCAAGAAGAGCGGCATCAAGTACATCGACTATAAGGACGGCGAGTTCCTCAAGAAGTTCCTCAACGAGCAGGGCAAGATCCTTCCCCGCCGCATCACCGGTACTTCCCTGAAGTATCAGCGCCGTGTGGCACAGGCCATCAAGCGTGCCCGTCAGATTGCGCTGCTTCCATACGTAACCGATTTGATGAAGTAAAAAGGAGGTCAATAGATGGAAATTATACTGAAAGAAGACATTATCGGTCTTGGATACAAGAACGAAATCGTAAAAGTAAAGAACGGCTACGGCCGTAACTACCTCATCCCGACAGGCAAAGGCGTCATCGCCTCTCCGTCTGCCAGAAAGCAGCTGGCCGAGAACCTGAAGCAGCAGGCTGCAAAGCTTGCAGCACTCAAGGCAGAGGCAGAGAAGAAGGCAGCCCAGCTGGACGGCGTAGAGGTCGTCATCGAAGCGAAGGTCTCTGCGACCGGCGTCACCTACGGTTCTGTCAATGCAGCTGCCGTCGTGGAAGAGCTTGCCAAGCGCGGCATCGAGATCGACCGCAAGATCGTGACCATGCACGACATGAAGAAGGTGGGTACTTCCGAGGCTACCGTTCACTTCCACAGGGAAGTTGAAGTCAAGATCCCTGTAACGGTCGTTGCAGAGAACCAGCCGGAACCGGCAGCAGAGGAAGCTCCGGCCGAGCAGCCTGCAGAGGCTCCCGCAGCTGAGGAGGCACCGGCAGCCGAGGAGGAGACTTCGGCGGCCGAGTAATTCAACATGCGCATTTTCGCACTGTAAAGCAGTAATGTTAGATAAGAATCCCTTTCACTTTCGGGTGGAGGGGATTTTTCAGTCAGTCATGAAACGAATAGTACTTACCGGCGGCCCCTGCGCCGGGAAAACGACAGCCCTCGTCAAGGTCATCGAGCACTTCTCAAGTCTCGGCTACAAGGTGTTCATCATTCCTGAAGTGCCGACGCTCTTCAGCCAGGCCGGCATGGATTACCTTACGGACAACCGCGCCTTCTTCTACGAGGGTGAGAAGGCGACGCTGGAAACACAGCTCGACCTGGAAGACAGGTTCACACGCATGGCGGAGACAATCAAGACACCGACGATCATCGTCTGCGACCGCGGCACGATGGACATCTCCGCCTACATGAAGCCGGAGATGTGGGAGGAGATAACGGCCGCCGCCGGCACGTCGTCCGAACAGCTCCGTGCCCGTTACGATGCGGTCCTCCACCTCGTCAGCGCCGCCGACGGGGCCGAGCAGTTCTATACGACGGCCAACAACGCCGAGCGTACGGAGGGGCTGGAGCTTGCCCGAGAGCTGGACAAGAAGGTCATCCAGGCATGGTCGGAACATCCGCACCTGCGCGTCATCAACAACCACGAGAACTTCGACACGAAGATCAACCGTGTGCTCCAGGAAATCTCCAATGTGCTGGAGATTCCCCAGCAAGTCATCGAGGAACGCAAGTACATCGTACGCCTGACGGGCGAGATTCCGGATGCCATCGAGAGCAACATCATGCAGACCTACCTCACTTCGGAGCCGCGCAGCGAGGTGCGTCTCCGCCGCCGCACGCTGAACGGCGTCTCCATCAACGTCCGCACGACGAAGAAGACCCTCCCGAACAACGAGCAGGTGGTGACGGAACGTCAGATCGACAACAACCTCTACGAGTCGCTGATGCGGCAGGCCGACCCTTACCGCCTGTCCATCCACAAGGTGCGCAAGACCTTCATCTGGCGGGGACAGTTCTTCGAGCTTGACACCTACCTGTCGCCGGCCTCCGGCCTGCAGATTCTCGAGACGAAGGGCATCGTCGACCACGAGGATGTCAACTTCCCGCCGTTCCTCGAGGTGCTTGAGGACATAACGGGAAAGACCGAATATTACAATTACAACCTGGCTCTGAGGAAATAAGACACAAAGACCCGGAAAGGGAAAGGCGGCTTTCAGCCCCACGGACAACAACGGGAAATGCCGTAACTCTTCGTATTGAGAGTTACGGCATTTGTCGTAGCAGGAAAGCAGGGACTATTTCTTTCCAGAGGATCTGTCGGCCTTCTCCCAGTACTTCTTCCCCTTCTCCTTCAGTCTGGCCGTAAAAGCCATGGCGTCTGCAGCCACCTGCGCCTCATCGGCAGGCGATGCGTATGCGTGATGGAAGCCCTTGACACGGTTCCATTCGCCGCGCGTGAAGTCCGGCACCTCGACCGGGATGTTGCCGTTGTCCATGGAGATGGCGCCCAGCTCGGCCAGGCAGCACCATTCGGCCAGGTCGTAGACATCGATGTCCAGCGGCAGGCCGTTCTGCAGACAGTAGACCAGCCGGGAATCCATGATGAAGTCCATTCCTCCGTGTCCGCCGACTTCCTTCGCCTCCTTCTCGTACTTGGCAACCAGCGGACTTTCGTATTTCCGCACCAGTGCCTGTGCGTCTGTCTTTGACAGATAGGAGTGTCCGGAGAGGTCGTCGGCCGACGGCGTGACGCCCGACTTCTTCAGTTCGTCGGCCGACAGCGCATAGCCTTCGACGGGATATTTGTTGGCGAAGCCCCGTGTGCCTGTCAGCTGGTACATACGGTTGTACGGCTGCGGAGTCATTACGTTGTGATGGATTTCGATGACCTTGCCGTTCTCCGTGCTGATGAGCGTCGTCGTCTGGTCGCCGTTGCGGAATCCGTCACACTTCTCCCCGGTCATCTGCTCCACGTGCATCTTGCCGTTGACCGACTTCGTGTCCATGGCGACGAGCGTCTTCATGCGGTCGCCGCGGTGGATGTCCAGCACCTGTGCGACAGGTCCGAGGCCGTGTGTGGCATAGATGTCGCCGCGGAACTTCCGGTTGTAGTCCAGCCGCCAGCCCAGCCTGTCCTGCGCATCCTTCTTCCAGTAGGCATCCCAGAACGGCGTCAGGTCGTGGCGGTAAGCCCCCTGCACGTAAAGCACTTCGCCGAAGACACCCTTCTGCGCCATGTTCAGCGAGTTCAGTTCGAAGAAGTCGTAACAGCAGTTCTCCAGCATCATGCAGTGCAGGCGGGTCTTCTCGGACAGGTCGATCAGCTGCCAGATTTCCGACAGGTTCATCGCCGCCGGCACCTCGATGGCCACGTGCTTGCCGTGCGTCATCGCCTCCCGGGCGACGAGGAAGTGGTGCTTCCAGTCGGGGGCGATGTAGACGAGGTCGATGTCCTTGCGCCGGCAGAGTTCTTTATATCCGTCCTCACCGGAGTAGATGTCGGCGGCAGGCATGCTTGCCTTGCGTAGAATGTCCTGGCATTTCTCGGCTCTGCCGCGTTCGTGGTCGCAGAGGGCCATCACCTGGATGCCGGGGATGTGCATCCAGCGTTCCACCGCACTGGGTCCGCGCATGCCCAGTCCGACGAAGGCCACCCGCACGACTTTCATCTTCGGGGCGGAGAGGTTCAGGGCACTCTCCTGTCCTGCCGGGCGTGCAGGCACTTCCGTGACGGCCTTTCCGCCGGTGATCTTGTAGGGCCAGTTGAACTGTGCCGATGCTGTTGACGGTAGGAGCAGGCTGCCCAGCAGGCACAGGGCAGCCCATGATTTTCTGATACTCATTGTTGTTTGTTACTGTTTTTAGTTACTTGTTACCGGCCGATCCTGACCATGAAAGGACTGTTCTGAAAACACCACGCCGGACGGCCGCTGACAGGAATCCTTCCAACGTTTTGTGCCTTCTATACTCTTGTACGGCATCTTCCGCCTCTCTTTCCGTCGGACAGCCGCCATGCTCTACCAAGAGGAACAGCAGCGCCTGTCCGCCTGAAAGGCAGAAAACCATCAAAGGGAATTTCCAGAGACCGCCTGAAGCCTGTCGGGCCGGAGGCAAAGTTACTAAAATAATCTGAACAGACGGCATTCACCGTTTCCTTTTTCCAAAAAAGTATTTCGTGTACATCCAACCTGTCAAACCCGTCCAAGTCCCTCGGATTCCGCCCCTTTTCCCGGTCCTCCCGTCAAGTGCGTGGATGCTTTTCGCATAGCCTTAACGGAAGAGCCGAAGTGCATTAAAAAAACATAGTCAGGACCGTCTTGGCTGTCTGTTCTATCATCATCCTCCGATACAAAAGCCTTTTTTATTTTAATATGCTGAAAATACAGATAAGGTTTTGAAAAACCATTACATAATTTCAAACGAATCATCTGCAAATACAAAGAAACACACGAAAAAGCGAGTTCGTAACCAGTAGCAAATCAACCGGTTACAAAGCCGTTCAAAAGAGGTGCTTGATTGGACTTCAAAAGGGCGTTGGCAAGACGCTGAAAGGGCACCTGCTGCAAGTCAATCAGGCATCTTTCAGGAGCCAGAAGGGCATGTGTTGCTTTGCGCTGCATGAAAACAGTTTACAAATACCGATAATGTGGGAATAAGTCGTCTGTAGAAGACGGAAAGACGGACTGATGGACAGGCATCGCCTCAATTCGCATTTTCCGCATCTTATCTTTCTGTCTAACCTCCTTTGCAAGGGCATCTGATTCCGGACGGTCATACCCTGCCTGTGCACAGGCCTTTATTTCCAATCTATACATTGAACGGAAGAACCAAGAAAAGTGTGACGTGTACGCCCGGCCCGACAAGCCGCACACAAGACCGCTGCCCCCCCATTTTCCGTCCAGCCGGACGGCAAGCCATACACGACCGGTCGGGATGCCGTCCCGGCCTTTGTCTTCGGCTGTATCGTCATGACTTGCAAAAGAATTTCCGGAAACAGGGGCAGTAATTGAAAAAAATGCCGTAAGTTTGCACCTGTTATATTCACAGCATGATACAGAAACTCTTCATCACGATATTCCTGGGCATGGGACTGACCGCCGCCGCCCAAGTCCACCATCCCGCATCTGCCCATAAGGATGTACAGCCGGCGGCAGCGTGCGAGCAGGCGTACACCGACTCCATCCACGCTCTAAAAGACAGCCTGTTTTCCCGGAAGCCGCAGGGAAGAAGACCGGACAGTACGCTGCAGCGGAATGCCATGCAGCTGTTCATGCCCCTTACCTATTACGGCAGCGTGACGGAAGGGCTGTTTACACGTGGCCGGAAAGACAATCCATTCCTCGCAGAACTGATGCACCTCTATCTGTCGCGTCCCGACCTTGTCGCCGGAACCGACCGCAAGATACGGATGCAGCAGGGGAGACTCGACGAGATAGAGACCCCGATACGCCACGACGTGAAACTGGTGGAGAAGGTGACGGGACAGCCTGCCGAACCGCAGACCGCCCCGGTGGAGATCATGGTGCTGCGCCCTAACTTCTGGACGTTCCAGGGCGACTATGCCCTGCAGTTCCTGCAGAACTACGTGACAGGCAACTGGTACAAAGGGGGCGAAAGCAACTATTCGGCTCTGGCGTCGCTGGTCATGCAGGCCAATTACAACAACAAGCAGAAGGTGAAGTGGGAGAACCGGCTGGAACTGAAATACGGCATGCAGAGCAGCCGCTCGGACTCGCTGCACAGCGTCAAGAGCACGGAGGACCTGATACGCCTCACGTCGAAACTGGGCCTGCAGGCGACGAAACGCTGGTATTATACGGTGCAGTTCATCGGCAACACACAGTTTGCCCGTTCCTACCGCTCGAACGACCCGAAGGTGTATGCCGCCTTCCTCTCGCCGCTGAACCTGAACCTCTCCCTCGGTATGGACTATGCCGTCGACTGGCTGGACCACCGCCTGAAAGGCAACTTCCATCTGGCCCCGCTTGCCTACAACATGAAGTACGCCCGTATGCTCGAGCTGTCGGACCGGCTCGGAATCGATGAAGGACGGCATTTCCTGCACGACTTCGGTTCTGAGTTCACCGTCGACCTGGAGTGGAAGCTGCTGGAACAGCTGTCATGGAAGACACGCCTCTACGGCTATTCCACCTACAAACGTTCGGAACTGGAATGGGAGAACACCTTCACGTTCCGCTTCAACCGCTACATTTCGAGCCGTATCTTCATCTACCCGCGCTTCGACGACGGCGTGCGGCGCGATGACCACCATGCCTACTGGCAGCTGAAAGAATTTGCCTCGATAGGATTCCAGTACAGCTTCTGAACGCCTGCATGAAGGCTTCCGGTGCCGCACCGTCAGCGGAAAGACAATTTTCAAGGTCGCTCATTAGCATTTTCCGAATTTTATAACTACCTTTGCCATGTGGCAGTCTGCACGGACCCGGACAGGGCGAAAGCACGCTGCCGCACAGGAAGACAAGCCATAACAGAAGCATACCGAATGAAAGAATTCATCCTATCTGATGTCAAGGCAGAGACCGCCGTCCTCGTCGGTCTGATCACGAAGGAGCAGGACGAAGCCAAGACAAAGGAATACCTTGACGAACTGGAGTTCCTGGCCGATACGGCCGGAGCCGTCACCGTGAAACGCTTTACACAGCGTCTGAACGGCCCGAGCGCCGTCACCTATGTCGGCAAGGGAAAACTCGAAGAGATAAAAGAATACATCCAACAGAAAGAAGACGAGGATGATCCGGTCGGCATGGTCATCTTCGACGACGAACTTTCTGCCAAGCAGATGCGCAACATCGAGCACGAACTCGGCGTGAAGATACTGGACCGCACCTCGCTCATCCTCGACATATTTGCCATGCGCGCCCAGACGGCCAACGCCAAGACACAGGTGGAGCTGGCGCAGTACCGCTATATGCTCCCCCGCCTGCAGCGTCTGTGGACGCACCTGGAACGACAGGGCGGCGGATCGGGATCAGGTGGCGGAAAGGGATCGGTAGGACTGCGCGGACCGGGCGAGACCCAGCTGGAGATGGACCGCCGCATCATCCTGCAGCGCATGTCGCTCCTGAAGCAGAGGCTGGCCGAGATTGAAAAGCAGAAGAGCACGCAGCGCAAGAACCGCGGACGGCTGATCCGGGTCGCCCTGGTGGGCTATACGAACGTGGGCAAGTCGACGACGATGAACCTGCTGGCGAAGAGCGAGGTCTTTGCCGAAAACAAACTCTTCGCCACACTGGACACGACCGTACGCAAGGTGGTCGTGGAAAACCTCCCCTTCCTGCTGGCAGACACCGTGGGATTTATCCGCAAGCTGCCGACCGACCTGGTCGATTCGTTCAAGTCGACACTCGACGAGGTACGGGAAGCCGACCTGCTGCTGCACATCGTAGACATTTCCCATCCTGACTTTGAAGAACAGATACAGGTCGTCAACAAGACACTGGCCGACCTCGGCTGTGCCGACAAGCCGTCGATGATCGTCTTCAACAAGATTGACAACTATCACTGGGTGGAAAAGGAAGAAGACGACCTCACGCCGGCCACGAAAGAGAACATCACGCTGGACGAGCTGAAACGGACGTGGATGGCAAAGGAGCATGACAACTGCCTGTTCATATCTGCCAAGAAAAAGGAGAATATCGACGAGTTCAGGGAGGTGCTCTACAAGAAAGTGCGCGAGCTGCACGTCCAGAAATATCCCTACAACGATTTCCTCTATAACATAGAGGAGTAAAAACCGACGGGACAGCTCATTCCCTATGATCACCCATCTGTCAGGACAATTAAAGAAAAGAAGTATGCAATACCGTTCCCTTACCTTTGAAGAGATAGAGACACTGGAGAAGAACAGCTGCTGGGCTGAAGACTGGAACCGGGTCGAGGTTTCCGAAGACGGATTCCAGGCGAAGTTCTTCCACCGGGTCATGTTCTACGGCGACATCCGGCTGGGCTGCTGCCAGAAGAATGTCGAGATTACCAAGGACTTCTTCAAGCATTCCGGCATCAACGATGCCACCCTGCGCAATGTGACCGTGGGCAATGACTGCCTGATAGAAAAGGTGGGGAACTATATCAACAACTACACCATCGGCGACGACTGCCTCATCTCCAACATCTCCGTCATGGAGACGACTGAAGGAGCGAGCTACGGTGAGGGCAACCTTATCTCGGTACTGAACGAGGTGGGCGACGGCAACGTGATTCTCTTCCACGACCTCAACAGCCAGTTCGCCGCCTTCATGGTGAAACACTTCAACGACAAAGACCTCAAGAACGCCATCCGCCGGCTGGTGTCGGAGGAGATCGCCCGCACCAATCCCGAACGCGGGACGATCGGCAACAACGTGAAGATCGTCAACACGAAGGAGATCACGAACACCGTCATACAGGACGACTGCGAGATTTCCGGAGCCAGCCGGCTGAGCGACTGCACCATCCTGAGCTCAGAGAACGCCAGCGTCTACATCGGGACGGGCGTCATCTGCGAGAACTCCATCATCTCCGACGGGTCGAGCATCGTGAACAGCGTGAAGATGCAGGACTGCTTCGTGGGCGAAGCCTGTCAGATAGCCAACGGCTTCACGGCATCACAGAGCGTGTTCTTCGCCAATTCGTTCATGGCGAACGGGGAAGCCTGCGCGGCCTTCTGCGGTCCGTTCTGCGCCTCCCATCACAAGAGTTCGCTGCTTATCGGCGGTATGTTCTCGTTCTACAATGCAGGATCGGGGACCAATTTCTCCAACCACGCTTACAAGATGGGGCCGATGCACTGGGGCATACTGGAGCGCGGCACGAAGACGGCAAGCGGCAGTTACCTGCTCATGCCGGCGACCATCGGTACGTTCTCCGTGTGCTTCGGCAAGCTGATGCACCATCCCAACACCACCGCGCTGCCCTTCTCCTATCTCATCGCCGAGGCCGACAAGATGTTCCTCGTGCCGGGCAGGAACATCACCACCGTCGGTCTTTACCGTGACATACGGAAGTGGCCGAAGCGGGATATGCGCCCGCAGCAGTCGCAGAAGAGCATCGTCAACTTCGACTGGCTGTCGCCTTTCTCCGTCGGCGAGATTCTCCGGGGAAAGAAGATACTTGAGAATCTGCGGCAGGCAAGCGGCGACAACGTCTCGTCGTACAACTACCACGAGTACGTCATCAACGCCAGCAGTCTGCGCAAGGGCATCAAATACTACGACATCGCACTGCGCATCTACATGGGAGCCGTACTCAAGCGGGCACACAAGTGGGGTTTCTTCGGGAAGCCGGAGACCGAAACAGGCACCGGAAGATGGGACGACCTGTCAGGACTTCTGCTCCCCGTATCGGAGGAGCAGCGGCTGATCGACGACATCAAGAACGGTAGTCTGGAGACGATACAGGAAGTGGTCGAACGCTTCTGCGAAATCAACGACAACTACCGGATTTACCAGTGGGCATGGACTTACCGCCTGATCTTAGAATACTACGGCATCACGGAGATTACCGATGAAGATGATGCACGTATCAGGCAAGACTATGTCGAGGCGCGCCGGGCATGGATTGCAGAGATACGAAAGGATGCAGAGAAGGAATACGAGATGGGCGACGTGGACCGGGAAGTCTTCGAGTCGTTCGTCAACAGCCTCGACCACGAGATCGACTTTGAGAACTGACAAATCACCTTTATATATTGTATAAAACAACCGACTTATGAAAAAACATTCCATTCACCCCACCCTCCTGAAGGGACTTCTCCTGGGAGCCGTGCTCCTGCTGGCCGCCCTGACCGCACAGGCACAGCGTTACAGCTATGAAAGCGTACCGGGCGACCCGATGCAGACACGTATCTATACCCTGAAGAACGGCCTGAAGATCTATCTGTCTGTCAACAAAGAGAAACCACGCATACAGACGTACATCGCCGTACGGACCGGTTCGCGCAACGACCCGAAGGAGACGACGGGACTGGCACACTACCTCGAGCATCTTATGTTCAAGGGCACGACACACTTCGGCACGTCGGATGCCGAGGCGGAGCGTCCCTACCTTGATTCCATCGAAGCACGCTTCGAGCAGTACCGGCGCATCACCGACCCCAAGGCGCGCAAGCAGTGGTATCACCAGATCGACTCCATCTCCCAGCTGGCAGCCCGCTACAACATCCCCAACGAGTACGACAAGATGATGACGGCCATCGGAAGCGAGGGCACGAACGCCTATACCAGCAACGATGTCACCTGTTATGTGGAGAACATCCCGTCCAACGAAATAGACACATGGGCGAAGGTACAGGGCGACCGCTTCCAGAACATGGTCATCCGCGGCTTCCACACCGAACTGGAGGCCGTGTACGAGGAGTACAACATCAGCCTCTCCAGCGACTGGCGCAAGATGTATGCGGCTCTGTTTGCCAAGCTCTTCCCCATGCACCCCTACGGAACACAGACGACCCTCGGGCGGGGTGAACATCTGAAAAACCCGTCCATTGTCAACATCAAGAACTATTTTCACAAATACTACGTCCCCAACAACGTGGCCATCTGTATGTCGGGCGATCTCGATCCCGACAAAACAGTAGCCGTCATCGACAAGTATTTCGGCAGCTGGAAGCCCAGTGCGCACATTGATGTACCGCAGTATGCTGCCCAGCCGGTCCTCACTGCTCCTGCCGACACGACCGTCATCGGCAAGGAGGCACCGATGTTCTTCATGGGGTGGCGAGCCGAAGCCGCCAACTCCCAACAGATTGACACGCTCGAGGTAATCGCACAGCTGCTGTCCAACGGACGGGCCGGTCTCTTCGACCTCGACCTCAACCAGAAGATGAAGGTACAGGATGTTGGGGCTGGCGTGAATGACATGACCGACTATTCCGTCTTCTATCTTTACGGACAGTCAAAGGCGGGACAGACCCTGCCGGAGGTACGCAGCCTCGCACTGGCCGAGATAGAGAAGCTGAAAAAAGGACAGTTCTCCGACGACCTGCTGCCTTCCATCGTCAACAACTACAAGCGATACTACTACACACAGCTCGACAAGAACCAGTTCCGTGCCAACCAGTTCGTGGACGCTTTCATCAACCACAAGGACTGGAAGCGAGAAGTAGAGAAAATCAGCCGGATATCCAAACTGACCAAAGCAGACATCGTCAGCTATGCCAGGAAGTTCTTCAGCAACGGATTTGCCTGCGTCTACAAGGAACAGGGCAACGACACGACAATCAAAAAGGTGGAAAAGCCTTCCATCACACCTATCCCTACCAACAACGACAAGCACAGTGCGTTCCTGGAAGAAATCGTGAACACGAAGACAACACCTATCCAGCCGCAGTTCGTCGACTACAAGCGTGATCTGACCAAGGCCGTGACGAGGAAGGGCCTGCCCATGCTCTACAAACAGGACACGACGAACGACCTGTTCACGCTGTGTTTCGTCCTTCCGTTCGGTGACGAGCATGATCCGAAACTCAACTATGCCGCCGGCTATCTCGACTATTTAGGGACGGACAAGCTGACCAACGAACAGATCAAGCAGCAGTTCTACAAGCTGGCGTGCGACTACAGCATCAGCGAAAGGAACGAACGTACGTACATCACGCTGAACGGTCTGAACTCCAACCTGCCGCAGGCACTCGCCCTGCTGAACAACCTGATCGGCAATGCCAAGGCGGACAGGCAGGCATACGACCTCTATGTAGAACAGATACTGAAATCCCGCAGCGATAACAAGGGCAACCAGCAGGCCAACTTCTCCGCACTCAGGAACTATGCGACCTACGGAACCTACAACCCGACACGCAACATCCTCAGCGAACAGGCCTTGAAGGCGATGAACCCACAGGAGCTACTTACGATGCTGAAAAGTCTGAAGAACTACAAAATGACAGTTCTCTACTATGGGCCGTCAAGTCTGAAAGCCATCGACCAGCTCGTCACGAAGACCGTTCAGTCGCCGAAGACATTCGCCGCTGTACCTGCACAGAAACGCTACGTGGAACAGACGACACCAAAGAACGAGGTCGTCATCGCACCTTACGATGCCAAGAACATCTACATGGTACAGCTCCACAACGAGAATCAGGAATGGTCGGCCGACCGTGCCCCCGTCATCGCACTCTTCAACGAATACTTCGGCGGCAGCATGAACGCCATTGTCTTCCAGGAGCTGCGCGAGGCACGCGGACTGGCCTATTCAGCCTTTGCACGGTATGACGAGCCTTACCGTCTGGGCGACAAGGAGAGCTTCTACACCTATATCATCACGCAGAACGACAAGATGATGGACTGTGTACACGAGTTCAATAAACTACTCAACGATATGCCGGTACGTCAGGCCGGCTTCGACCTCGCCAAGCAGAGCCTGATGAAGAGCCTGGCCTCCGCACGTACAACGAAATACGGCATCCTTACGTCTTATCTCGCAGCACAGCGGCTGGGACTCGACTACTCGCTGAACGAGAAGATTTACAAGGCTCTGCCGGCTCTGCAGCTGAAGGACATCATCGACTTCGAGAAGACGTACATTGCCGACAAACCTTACAAGTACATCATCCTTGGCGACGAGAAGGAGCTGGACATGAAGGCGTTGGAAAAAATCGCTCCGATCAAGCGGGTAACGACAGAGGAAATCTTCGGATATTGAGGAATCCCACCCTCTTGACCGCTCAGAAGACACACATCTATCCCCTCCCGGCAGGGAGGGGGTATCTGACGAAAACATACAAAAACATCATATAACAAACAGATAACCCCGAGCGGAGCTGTATCAGAGAGGCCAATGGGTCATTGATACTTCCTCTGACGGGCAAACAAAACATTATGGCTGAATTCAAATACGCCCCAATGTTCCAATTGGGCAAGGATGACACCGAATACCGGCTGGTATCAAAGGAAGGTATCAGCACCGGTGAGTTTGAAGGTAAAGAGATTCTCAAGGTCAGCAAGGAGGCACTCACCCTGCTGGCACAGGAGGCTTTCCACGACTGCGAGTTCATGCTCCGCCGTGCGCACAACGAGCAGGTTGCGAAAATCCTGACCGACCCGGAGGCATCAGAGAACGACAAGTACGTCGCCCTGCAGTTCCTCCGCAATGCCGAGACGGCCGTGAAGGGCATACTGCCTTTCTGCCAGGACACGGGTACCGCCATCATCCATGGCGAGAAAGGACAGCAGGTATGGACCGGGTTTGAAGATGAAGAGGCACTCTCAAGGGGCGTGTTCAACACCTTCACCGAGGAGAACCTCCGCTACTCTCAGAATGCTCCGATCAATATGTACGACGAGGTGAACACCAAGTGCAACCTTCCGGCACAGATCGACATCGAGGCCGTCGAGGGTGCAGAGTACCGCTTCGTCATGGTTGCCAAGGGCGGCGGTTCCGCCAACAAGACCTACTTCTACCCCATGACCAAGGCCACCATCCAGAACGAGGGCACGCTCATTCCGTTCCTCGTAGAGAAGATGAAGAGCCTCGGAACGGCAGCCTGTCCTCCTTACCACATCTGCTTCGTCATCGGCGGTACTTCCGCAGAGAAGAACCTCCTCACCGTAAAGCTCGGCAGCATCAAGTATTACGACGGCCTTCCCACTGCGGGCGACGAGACAGGCCGCGCTTTCCGCGACACCGACCTGGAAGCCAAGCTCCTCGTTGAGGCGCATAAGATCGGGCTCGGCGCACAGTTCGGCGGCAAGTATCTTGCCCACGACATCCGTGTCATCCGCCTGCCCCGCCACGGCGCCAGCTGTCCTATCGGCATGGGTGTCAGCTGCTCTGCCGACCGCAACATCAAGGCGAAGATCAACAAAGAGGGTATCTGGCTCGAGAAGATGGACACCAACCCGGGCGAACTGATTCCGGAAGAATACCGCAAGCCGGGCGAAGGAAGCAAGGGGATTGAGATCGACCTCGACAAGGGCATCGATGCCGTTCGGGCTGAACTGACGAAATATCCTGTCTCGACACGTGTCAATCTTAAGGGAACCATCATCGTTGCCCGCGACATTGCCCACGCCAAGCTCAAGGCTCGGCTGGATGCCGGCGAGGACCTGCCACAGTACTTCAAGGATCATCCCATTCTCTATGCCGGACCGGCCAAGACGCCGAAAGGCTACCCATGCGGTTCGATGGGGCCGACTACGGCCAACCGCATGGATCCGTATGTCGACGAGTTCCAGGACCACAGCGGATCGCTCGTCATGATTGCCAAGGGCAACCGCACGCAGACTGTTACGGATGCCTGCAAGAAACACGGCGGCTTCTATCTCGGCACCATCGGCGGTGTCGCAGCCGTACTGTCCCAGAGCAGCATCAAGAGCATTGAGTGCGTAGAATACCCCGAACTGGGCATGGAAGCTATCTGGAAGATTACCGTGGAGGACTTCCCGGCATTCATCCTCGTAGACGACAAGGGGCACGACTTCTTCAAGGAACTGAAGCCGTGGACGGCCTGCAGCTGCGGAAAATAGACCGCTCTCTCTGCTGACGGCAGGGTACAGGAAAGCGGCATGAAGACATCGCACGAAGCGTGTCTCATGCCGCTTTTCCATTTCCGATCCTCCATTGAGCGAGGACATCTGCCCGATTGAAAGGCAAAAAACGGGTCTTCCGAAATAGAGAGTGATGAAGTAAACCTGCTACATAATAAAGCACACGAAGAAGCGGAAGCATCATATAAATTACTTTTTAAGGGTTCTTCCGTTAAATGGATAGATTGGGAACAGGATAAAGGCTTATACACCTGCAGGGTATGACTATACAAAATCAGATGGTCTTGCAAAGGGGGGATAATCTACAAGATGAAATGCAGAGAAGGCAAATAGATACGAGTCTGTCCGTCACCATGTCTTTCCGTCTTCTACAGACGATTTATTCTCCTATCATCGGTGTTTGTAAACTGTTTTCATGCAAACCAAGCTGACACATACTCTTCTGGCTTCTAACAGATGCCTGATTGACTTGCAACAGGTGCTCTTTCAGCGTGTTATTAACGCCCTTTTGAAGTCCAATCAAGCACCTTTTACGAGCGGCTTAATAACCAGCTGATTGACTGCTGGTTGCAATCCTGCTTTTTGCATGTGTTTTTTATATTTGCAGATGATTCGTTTGAAATTATGTAATGGTTTATCAAAATTCTATCTGTATTTCAGCGTATTAAAATGAAAAGGTCTTTGTATCGGAGAATGATAACAGGATAGACAGCTGACGGTCTTGGCCATGTTTTTGTTGAATGAATCACTTCGGTTCTTCCGTGAAAGCTATGTGAAAAGCATCCACGCATTCAACGGAAGAACTCTTTTAAACCGTAATAAAACGGTGAAAGAAGAAAGGGAGTTCTCAGAGTCTGCCGGTAAAACAGAAGACCTGGATATCTCGTTGACAACCGGAACCAAGATACACACGGCGATCCGTCCTTGCCCGAGAGGACAGCCCCCCTGTCGTGGCAAAGGAAAAGAGCCCGCAACGCCTTTCACCCTGCCGTCTTTGCAGAAGGAGACAGAGCAGGCAGCAGAATCCCTGTATAGATCGTGCCGAATCCTTCCTTGAGAATACGGGCGGAGAAGAAATCGTCGGACTTGTCGTAGGTACAGATGCCCGACTGGAAGATGTGGGAGGCAGGTACGCCCAGTTCCTCCAGCTGGAGCTGATTGCACAGCGGCAGGTCAATATGCCATTTTCCGTGCCTCTTCGCGATTCGGCTCATGGGAAAGCCGGCAGCAGAGAAGGCATCGTAAACTTCCTGCCCCACCTCGAAGTTCCGTTCGGAGATACAGGGACCGATGACGGCTTTCAGGTCGGAAGGCTTCGTTCCATAGTGCTCCTCCATCCGACGCGCTGTACACTGCACGATGCGTTTCACCGTGCCGCGCCAGCCGGCATGAGCCGCCCCGACAGCCTGACGGACAGGGTCGTAGAAGAGGACCGGAACACAGTCCGCCGTATGGACACCGATACAGACCTCCCGGCAATCGGTCACGACGGCATCCTTCCCCTCTTCCTGTGCTGTCTGCTCTGCGGCAGGAAGATGGAGAAAACCGTCCGTCACGACCAGACAAGCGGTCTCGTGTATCTGATGCAGACGGATCATCCGATCCGGCTCGACACCGATCTCCGCCGCTACCGACTGCAGATTCCGGGCTACTGCCGCCGGATCGTCACCGCGATACGGATTGATGTTCAGCGTCGCAAGCCGCCCTCTGCTGATCCCGCCGTGGCGTGTCGTACTGAATGCCACGATCCCATCGGCCACATCGTAATAATGCAGGACAGGCTTAGTCATCCGTATATTCAAAGTCGTCAAGGTCATCAACCTCGTCCAGTTCGTCCACACCCACTTCCTCTACTTCATCCACATCGGCATCCTCAGCCTCCAGCTCAGCGGCAAACCGCGTCATGTCCTTGTCACGGTGGACAAGCGTATCTTCTGATGTGATCTCCTGCAGCTTGTTGCTTTCCGCATTCAGTTCCTTCCAGAGCCTGTCCTTCAGCTCGTCTATACCCTGTCCGGTGACCGCCGAGATGAAGACGACGGGAAGATCCGTAGGCAAGGTCTCGTGCAGCAGTTCAATGAGTTCCTCGTCCAGCAGGTCGCATTTCGTGACGGCCAGGACACGGTGCTTGTCGAGCATTTCAGGGTTGAACTGCTTCAATTCATTGAGCAGGATCTCATACTCCTTCCTGATGTCGTCCGTATCGCCCGGCACCATGAAGAGCAGCAGGGAGTTGCGCTCGATATGGCGGAGGAACCGCAATCCGAGCCCCTTCCCCTCGCTTGCCCCTTCGATGATTCCCGGAATATCCGCCATCACGAAACTCTGGCTGTCACGATAGCTGACGATGCCCAGCGACGGTTCCATGGTGGTAAACGGATAGTTGGCGATCTTCGGCCGGGCACTTGAGAGCGAGGACAGCAGCGTGGACTTCCCCGCATTCGGGAAGCCGACGAGGCCGACATCCGCCAGCAGCTTCAGCTCAAGGATAATGGTCATCTCCTGCATCGGCTCACCCGGCTGTGCATAGCGCGGAGCCTGGTTGGTCGCCGTACGGAACTGGAAGTTGCCCAGTCCGCCGCGCCCGCCTTTCAGCAGCAGCACCGTCTGTCCGTCGTGCATGACATCGCAGACATACTTGCCCGTCTCGGCATCGTAGACCACCGTCCCGCAGGGAACATCGATATAGACATCCTTGCCGTCCGTCCCGTGGCACTTGTCACGGCCGCCGTTGCCGCCATGCTCGGCATAGACATGACGCTGGTATTTCAGATGGAGCAGTGTCCAGTAGTTGTGGTTGCCGCGCAGGTAGACGCTTCCGCCCTTGCCGCCGTCGCCGCCGTCAGGTCCGCCGTTGGGGTTATACTTCACATGGCGGAGGTGCATCGATCCTCGTCCGCCCTTGCCGGAGCGGCAGTAAATCTTCACATAGTCTACAAAATTAGAATCAGCCATAGCAAGTGCTGGGTATTTAGGGAATGGAATGAATAATCGTTTATATCAACATGGAGGACTTCTGTCTACGGGGGGCTATATTACACAAAAGCTGATAGATCTCAGGAGGAAGACGATACCGTCAGGTATTCGTCCATTCCCGACACCTATCAGCTGAAGCCATTACAGTGAGTCAATAACAGACTCTATTCTGCTAAAGATCTCGTCAATCGTACCTAAGCCCTCTACATGATGATGAATACCCTCACTTTTATACCAATCTATCAATGGAGAAGTCTGTGTGTGGTAAACATTGAGCCGCTTCTTAATGGTCCCCTCGTTATCATCAGAACGGCCGCTCTGCTGCCCGCGGAGGATCAGACGGTTCATCAGCTCGTCCTCGGGAACGAAGAGTTCGATCATGGCAGCCACGTTATGCCCCCGTTCCGCCAGCATCTTCTTCAGTGCTTCAGCCTGTGGGATGGTACGCGGAAACCCGTCGAAGATGACCCCCTTGTGCTCCCTGCCGAAGCTGTCGTACACGCCTGCCAGAATGTCGACCATCAGCTCATCCGGGATGAGCTGGCCATTGTCGATGTATCCCTTGGCGGTCTTTCCCAGTTCCGTCCCGTTCTTGATCTCGTTGCGGAGCACATCCCCGGTGGAGATATGTCCCAGCCCGTACTTCTCAATCAGCTTGTCGCTCTGGGTACCTTTTCCTGCACCCGGCGCACCGAAAATTACAATATTCTTCATTATTCTTTCACTAAAGTATAAATGTCTCTCAAATTGCGGCCTTCCTGATCATAGTCGAGCCCGTAGCCCACGATAAAGTCGTTCGGAATCTCAAACGCCGCATACTCGATGTCCAGGGGGACGGTCAGCTTGCCCGGCTTCAGCAGCAGGGTGCAGATGTGCAGCCCCGCCGGTTCCCGTGTACCGAGCGTCTCGAGCATCCGTTTCATCGTGGCGCCCGTGTCAACGATGTCCTCAACGATGATGACTTCCCTGCCCCGGATGTCCTCATTCAGGCCTATCACTTCCTTGATCGCACCGGTGGAGGTTGTCCCCTGGTAAGAAGCCAGTTTGACGAAGGAAATCTCACACGGGATGCTGATATTCTTCATCAGGTCGGCAGCATACATGAACGAGCCGTTCAGCACCGCAAGAAAGAGCGGGGTCTTCCCCTCGAAATCCTTGTTTATGCGGTCTGCTATCCGCTTTACTCTCTCCAGTATCTCGGCTTCAGGAAGGGAAGTCTCAAACGTTTTGTCCTTGATTGTTACTCGACTCATGTCTCTTAAATCTATAATTTAGCGCAAAATTACGAAAATAATACCAAACTATCCCATACGATTAGCATTAATTTTGTAAATTTGCCATCGTTATGAAGATATTCACAAGTGCCCAGATTCACGAACTGGACAGATACACCATAGAGCACGAACCCATCAAATCCATCGATCTGATGGAACGTGCGGCAAAGGCCATCACCCGGGCCATCACCGAGGAATGGGCGATGCATACGCCTGTCGTGGTTTTCGCCGGCCCCGGCAACAACGGTGGTGACGCCCTCGCCGTGGCACGCCTGCTGATCAACGAAGGCTACAGGGTCAGGACTTTCCTCTTCAATATCACCAACCACCTGTCCGACGACTGCGTGACGAACCGCCAGCGGCTGCGTGACGGCAGACACGCCAAGGACTTCACGGAAGTCACTTCCAAATTCGACCCGCCCGAACTGACCGCCGACACGCTCGTCATCGACGGGCTCTTCGGCTCGGGGCTCAACAAACCGCTGGCAGGGGGCTTCGCCTCTCTGGTGAAATACATCAACCAGAGCCCGGCCAAGGTCGTCAGCATTGATGTCCCGTCCGGCCTGATGACCGAGGACAACACCTATAACGTACGGGCCAACATCATCCATGCCACGCTCACACTGACCCTCCACGAGAAGAAACTGGCCTTCTTCTTCAGCGATGCCCAGCAGTTCATAGGCCGGCTGAAGGTCCTGGACATCCGGCTGAGCCAGGAGTATGTACAGAAAGCGGAGGCACAGTATTACGTACTGGAAGAGAACGACATCCGTTCGCGGCTGCTTCACCGTGACGACTTCTCGCACAAAGGCAGCATGGGGAATGCACTCATCGTAGCCGGCAGCTATGGCATGGCCGGAGCCGCCATCCTCGCTACCCGTGCCTGCCTGCGGAGCGGTGTGGGAAAGGTGACGGCACTTACGCCGAAGAAGAACTATGACATCATGCAGATCTCGGTCCCTGAAGCGGTCCTGCACATGGACCACGAAGAAACGGCCTTTACAGAGGCTGTCGACACCGACGACTTCGATGCACTGGGCATCGGGCCGGGGCTGGGCAGGCAGGAGCCGACGGCGATTGCGATGATTGCACAGATCCGCCGGGCACAGTGCCCCATCGTGGCTGATGCGGATGCCCTGAACATCCTTGCAAGCCACCGGGCATGGATGCAGCAGCTGCCCAAGGGAATCATCATGACACCCCATCCGAAGGAGCTCGACCGGCTGACGGGTTCGCCGGCCAACGCCGACTTCGAGCGGCTTCACCGGACCCGTGAGCTTGCGAAGTCGCTGCAGGCTTATATCCTGCTGAAAGGGCACAACAGCGCACTCTGCCTGCCCAACGGAGACGTCGTCTTCAATCCGACAGGCAACAGCGGCATGGCGACAGCCGGCAGCGGAGACGTGCTGACAGGAATCATCACCGCCCTGCTCGCACGTGGCTATAACCAGCAGAATGCCTGCATCGTGGGCATGTACCTCCACGGACTGGCCGGCGACCTGGCTGTGAAGACCCTCGGCAAAGAGAGCCTTACGGCGGGCGACATCATCGACTACCTTCCACAGGCATTCAGGCTCGTCGATGACTGACCCGTCCGGGCAGGACGGCCGGAGGAGCACATGCCCGATACCGTTCCCGCACCTCCAGACGGATGCAGACAGGGAGCAGAACGGAACAGCAGGGCAATGCCCATGTACGGTTCCGACGGACCATGACAAGACACCGCACACAGGCAGGGAATATTCCTGAAAGCATACAGATCTGTTCAAGATACAACAGACACTCAAAGCACACAGGCAGGGAGAATCCCTGAAAGCTTACAGATCTGTTCAATGACAGAAGAACATTCGGCCGCAGAGCAATGTTTCCGACAAGCGGTGTTCCATGACGATGCTGCACGACCGGGAAAGAACTGATTTGTTCTGCGGACAAAGTCCGGTTCCGACGGTCATGCCGGACGAATGGAAAGAAACTGAAAAGCGATGGCTTCCTTTGGCGGAAGCCATCGCTTTTTTATTTCAGATAAGTTCCAAAAGAACCGCACCGGAACGCCGGTACAAGATGCCCGGCCGGTCCAAGATGTCTTTTCAGACCTGACATTATCGAGACCCGGCCGGCCTCAAATGCCGTGATCAGTCACAGTTGACGAGCTTGCCGTCAGAACCAAGCACATCGGTGATCTTGTGCTTGTACAGATCCACCATGTACTCACGAGCCTTGCCGCAGTACTGACGCGGGTCGAAGTATTCTGGGTGCTCATCGAATGTCTGACGAACACCAGCGGTGAAGGCGAGGCGGGAGTCTGAGTCGATGTTGATCTTGCAGACAGCACTCTTGGCAGCCCTGCGGAGCTGATCCTCCGGAATACCTACTGCATTAGGCAGCTTGCCGCCGTGTTCGTTGATGATGTCAACATACTCCTGTGGTACAGAAGAAGAGCCGTGGAGAACGATCGGGAAGCCCGGAAGCTGCTTCTCGATGGCTGCGAGAACATCGAATGCCAATGGAGGAGGAACGAGACGGCCGGTCTTCGGGTCACGTGTACACTGCTCCGGAGTGAATTTGTAGGCACCGTGAGAAGTACCGATGGAGATGGCCAGAGAGTCGCAGCCCGTGCGGGTAGAGAAGTCCACAACCTCTTCAGGCTTGGTGTAGTGAGATACCTCTGAAGCGACCTCGTCCTCGACACCGGCGAGGACACCCAGCTCAGCCTCGACAGTCACGTCGTACTGGTGTGCATACTCAACGACCTTCTTGGTCAGGGCGATGTTCTCCTCGTATGGAAGAGCCGAACCGTCGATCATTACAGAAGAGAAGCCGAAGTCTACGCAGCTCTTGCAGGTCTCGAAGCTGTCGCCGTGATCCAGATGAAGAACAATCTCCGGATGATGGCAGCCCAACTCCTTCGCATACTGTACAGCGCCTTCTGCAAGGTAGCGGAGCAGTGTCTGGTTGGCATACTTGCGGGCACCCTTGGAAACCTGGAGGATTACCGGTGACTTCAGCTCGGAAGAAGCCGTGATGATAGCCTGGAGCTGCTCGAGGTTGTTAAAGTTGAATGCCGGGATAGCATAACCGCCGCCAATTGCTCTCTTGAACATATCACGTGTGTTCACGAGCCCTAATTTCTTGTAATCTACTACTGCCATAATTTCTTATGTTTTAAATAATGAATAACTCGATACCTATTTACATCTGCAAAAGTACGATTTTATTTTCTGATTACCAAGACATGACACCCAATTAAATAGGCACGAAATGTTAAATTGCGTAATCATCCATGGCGGTCGGACGGGATGGTCTGACACAGACACCGACAGGTCGGGAAAAAGCACACATCCGTAAGCTGTCATGGGCAGAGCCGGTTCCTCCATCCCGGAAGCGGCCGCGTTCACTCCCTGCCTCTGTGTGACGGTTCATCAAAGTGATAGTCTCACGAGACAAACCTTATCACTCCAAATCCCTGAAGACCCGCAAAAAACGGTTCTTCCGTTCAATGCGCGGATGCGTTCCGCATAGCCTTGACGGAAGAACCGGAGTGATTCATTCAACAAAAACATAGCCAGGACCGTCCTGGCTGCCTATTCTATCATCATCCGACACAAAAACCTTTTCATTTTAACACGTAGGAAAGACAGACAAGATTTTGAAAAACCATTACATAATTTCAAACGGATCATCTGCAAATATAAAAACACACGTGCAAAAATCAAGTCTGCAACCGGCAGTAAACCAATTGGTTATTGAGTCGTCCGTAAAAGGTGCTTGATTGGACTTCAAAAGGGCGTTGGCAACACGCTGAAAGAGCACCTGTTGCAAGTCAATCAGGCATCTGTTAGAAGCCAGAAGAGCATGTGTCAGCTTCGGGCTGTACAAAAATGTTTACAGACACCGATGACATGGGAATAAGTGGTCTGTCGAAGACGGAATCTATTTTTGGATAAACGCCATTCATCATTCTCACAGACAAATGCTCTGATAAAACTCTCGGATACCTTAGAGCTGCTCCACACACCGGAGATGCCCCCATCATGGGGTTTTAACCTCCTCCCCCCAGCCTCCGTGTGATATTTCATCAAAGTCATCAACGCACGAGGCAAACCTTATCACTCCAGATCCCTGAAGACCAAAAAAAAGCCGTATCTTTGCATCCTCGTAGGGCAGATTCCACCGGGAGAGGAACCGTCTACGTTCCTCGAACGACTGTACGGGCAGCCGTCAGGCACGGCACCGGGTCTTTCCGGCGACCTCTGCCTCTTTATTCCCCGTCCTTGGAAAAGGAACCGGATACGCATAAACAAACGAACATGGAATACAAGATGATCGTGCTGGACCTGGACGGCACACTGACCAACAGCAGGAAAGAAATCACCCCCCGCACGAAGCAGGCGCTCATGCAAGCACAGGCAGGCGGCCTACACGTCGTACTGGCTTCGGGCAGACCGACTTACGGCATCATGCCGCTGGCAGAGGAACTGGAACTGAAGCGGCACGGCGGCTTCATCCTTGCCTTCAACGGCGGGAAAATCATCGACTGCACGGACAACAAGGTGCTCTTCGAACAGAAACTGGACGAACGGTTCGTCCCGCTGCTCTACCATGCCGCGAAGGAAGCCGGCATGGCCATCCTGACCTACCAGGGCGAGGGCATCGCCGCCACCGACAAGGCGAACCGGTATGTACAGGAGGAGGCATTCATCAACAAGATGCCTGTCGTGCAATACGACGACTTCCTGAACCAACTGGTCTATCCTGTCGACAAATGCCTGATCGTAGGCGACCCTGCCCCACTCCACGAACTGGAACTGCGCCTGGACAAGGAGCTGGAGGGGAAGATGGAAGTGTACCGCTCGGCCGATTACTTCATAGAGTGTGTACCGCTCGGCATCGACAAGGCCCGCTCTCTGAGCCGCCTCATTGCCGTCCTCGGCATCCGGAAAGAGGAGGTGATCGCCTGCGGAGACGGCTACAACGACCTCAGCATGATACGCTTTGCGGGGCTGGGTGTCGCCATGGAGAATGCCGCCAAGGAAATCCAGGCAGAGGCCGACTTCGTCACGCTCTCCAACGAGGAGGACGGCATCGCACACGTAATCGACCGATTCATCCTCCCCAAGGGTCAGGGCTGACCCTGCTGAAGGCCGCCTCAGACGGACTGCCTGTCTTCCCTGCAGGCGGCTTCTTCCCGAAAATGGCCATTCAGCCCTGTCGCCTGCTGACCGCCGGACTATCGCAGTATTCCTTTCAGCAGGAACGTGGCATTCTGGTTGCGTGCCACCCCTTTTGTAATCTTATAGGAATAAGTGATGTCCTCGCCCAGTCCGATTTCAAAGCAGTAGTTGTGGAAGCGGGCGGGCTGTTCGTCTTCCAGCTTCGACAGTTCGAGGTCGTGCGTGGCGATGACACCTGTGACGTTCCGACCGGCGATGTGTTGCAGGAAGAGACGTGAGCCGTTCAGCTTGTCGAGCGAGTTCGTACCCTTCAGTATTTCGTCAAGGATGATCAGGCTCGGCACACGCTCGTCCAGTGAGGAGAGCAGCTGTTTCAGACGGAGCAGTTCGGCATTGAAGTAGGAGATACCGTGGGTGAGGTCGTCGGTGGTACGCATACTCGTGAAAAGATGGAACACCGAGACCCTCAACTGGCGGGAAAAGACAGGCAGACCGTTCATCGCCAGCAGATAATTGATGCCTATGGAGCGCAGGAAGGTACTCTTGCCTGCCATGTTCGCACCCGTGATGATATAATACTCATGGTCGAGGATATTGAAGTCATTTGCCACAGCCTGCTCACCGAGGAAAGGATGATAAAGACCTTTCGCTTCATAAACCACCTTGTCATCCTCGATGATTTCAGCCTGTACAGCCTTGTCTTCATTCAACCGATAGTTACCTATTGACACCAGTGCATCAAAGAGATTCAAGGTGCCGATCCACTCGTCTGTGCGCTGTTCATACGTATGCTGCCATCGCAGGAAGAGCCGTATGATGGTGATGTCTATCAAGGCAAAGCTGTTGAAGATGAATACACCGACCTCGTTGCTTCTGTTGTCAATCTTCTGCAGGATAAGTTCCAACTGTTCAAAAGATTCTTCCGCACCCGAAAGTTTCTTCTTCAACGCCTGGAGTTCAGCCGATCTGAACTCGGCCTTGTCGATCAACTTCAACACTTGCAAGTAGCCATCCACCTGTGTATGTACCTTTGCTATCAGCCCGGAGATAACACGCATATACTTATGTCCGCAAAGGAAGGAGAACATAAAGTTGAACATTCCCCACCACACGGGCAGCAAGGATGGGACCCATCCCATGATGGAAAGGACGATGCTCACGTAGAAACCGAGCAGGTCGGCATAACAGAAATAGCGGAACAGCGTACCATGGAAAATCTTCGGGAAGGTCTGATGATGGACAGCCGTCAGTGCTTTCAGCACCTCTTCCGTACAGATACGCTCCTTTACGCCCAAGGATTTGAAGGCTGACAGGAATATTTCCTCGTGTCCCAGTTCGTCGACAGCCTCCGTTCTCCGTCGGATCTGCCCGACAAGTTCTTCTCTCTTCGCACTCCCCCATTCCGTAGACAGACAGGCTGCCAGCTGGTCGCTGCCGCCGGTTGAGATGCTGCGGTTCATCCTCTGGAACAGCGAACCTGCACCGAAGACATCCATATCGAATGTATAGGGATGCTGCGGACAGACATACTGTTCACCGGCATCAAAGCCCGAGAAATCGCCATGCTGATAGTCTATCTCGTTCTGATAAACCTGCAGCAACGCTTCTCCGGCCTTTATCCTGCGGTCGTTCCGCACATCAAGTCGCCGGATATAGAGATAAAAAAACAATGCAGCCAAGGCACAAAGAAGTGCCCAGACTGCATTGGCCAATAAGGTGTAGAGAACTACAAAACCAATTGCAAGTAAAAAAGAACTAATTTCTGTCAGAATAAAAGCCCGGTTGTGACTGCGGAGAGAGGCGAGCCTTCTGCCCGTCTCCGCTGCCTTCTGCTGATACAAATCAGTCAAATCCTTATTCATAGCGCAAACAAATAATCAGCTGAAGCGACATCAACGCGTCACCACCTCTTTGTATACACGCCCGTCGCTGTACTTCACAATATTGATACCCTTCTGTGGAGTCGTGATACGACGACCGTCAAGGGTGTAGCGTGCAGTCTCGACAACGGAGTTCTGTCCTTCTGAAACAGAAGAGATTTCAGTGGTATTGGCAGGGGAGATACTGCACTTGGCAGCATTTTCAATTTGTGCTGTCTTGATGTTGATCAGCAATACACAGACTTTCAGCTTTGCCTTGTCCTGTATGACTTTTTTACTGGAAATATTCTTGAAGATGTATGTATGGGTCTGCGGTTCGTCTGCCTTAATCGGAGTTTGGATGTAGCCTGTCAAAGGAGCTTTGACACCTTCTGCTGCAATGGCGACAAAGTTGTTCTCAAGCCCTTTAACAGTATGATCAGCCTTGATAAAGTAATCAAGTTCATCCGACTTGCCGAGGTCTTCCGTTCTTCCCGAATAATAGTTGTTCTGATACCAACTGGGATTTGACATTCCGTCTTCCGTCAGCACGTAGGCAAAACCGTACGTTGCATCTTTCTTGTCTATGCGGAACGTGACACGAGGAGTAACCGTGATGTTCTCCTGCCGGTCATCCCACGTAGCTGTGACATCTATGTCCATATCAGCTCCTCTTGATCGTTCCTCTTCAAACTCGGTTATAGCCTTGAAATTAGTCAGAAAGAGATTCCTGTTCATGAGAAGTGTGGGACGGCTTCTGTAGTCTGTAGCTTTCCAGGCATAGTCCGTACAACTTAATGGTTCTGCTCTGCCTCCTGTATGAACTGCAATACCGATGAAATCATCGGGATAGGTCTTTGCAAGATTTTCCATAAGCGCAATGCCGCGTGGGCAGTAGCCACACCACATTGCCGTATATTCCTCTACCACGATTTTCCGATGGGGCACTTTCGTAACCGTAACTCTCGGAAGCGTAGCCTGGTTAACTGAAGTACCGTTAGCCTCACCGTTCACTTTGGTAATCGTAAACAGAAGGTCTGTTTCCGAAACCTGTGTGTGAGGCGGTACATCCACCTCTATCGTCGCTCCCTCCATGTGGTTCAATGGTTCTGGAAGGACATAGTTCTTCGACACCAACACTTCTCCATTGAAAGACAGCGTGTAGTCGAAGTTGCGGATAACCGTGCTGCCGTAATTGGTAATCAGCAGCTTCCCTTTTGCACTCTTTGCCGCGATGGGTACATATACTTTCTGCCCTGTAGAAGGTATCAGGTTATGATCCTCGGCACTGACATTACCTGCATAAGAGATGACAGCGACGAGAAAAAGGAACTGTAGATAAAGTTTTTTTGACATATCAAATAGCGGGTTATATAGAGGTGAAAACTTAACGGACAATGTACTTGCGGGTAGAAACAATCCCCTTTGCATCTTTCTGCTTTACGATATAGACACCCTTAGGGAGTTCTGACAAAGACGTGAGTCGCTTGTGCAGCAATACACCCCAGACGTTGAAGACATCGTAAGTGCCGCCGTTCTGTGAAGATGCGGACGCAATGCCTGTTGCCTTAGTATCGAACTTAACGGTAATCGTCGGACCTTCCTTCTCTTCCTCTGAACCAGATTCTTTTGTAGTAAGCTTCAGGGTAACTGTACATGCTTCGCTTTCTCCATAAAAATGCTCTATGTCAACAATTTCCTTATCGAGACCGATAGGGAAAAGCTTACCGCCTAACTTATAAGTACCAGCCTCCGAATGAAAAGTACAGTTTCCATACGCACAAACCTGTACATCCCCCTCATCTATATCGTTAACAGTATAGGAAAGAGATACATTCAGAGGCTTATCCGCCCTGTTCTGAATATATACCTTTCCTGTAATTTTATTTCCCCCAGAAGTGAGGGGATCCTTTACTACCTTATTCAGGACAACCGTTGTGTTGCTGGGGATAACTCTGCCTTGCTCATCTAAGAAGGCTACTTCGTTGGAACTTGTCTGTGCCTGTACACTGACAAAAAGACTGGTCAGCAGACCAAAGAACATCAGTAATCGCAATTTCATATTAAGTCTTTTAAATTTTATGTTTTAATTAATTGTAATCTATTTATAAAAGGGAAACCCTTTGGCGGACAGCCTGCAATACACCGCTGTCGTTATAGAAGAATGCTACCACCCACGCTTTGCCAGGCACAATGCTGTCGGGAAGTGGGTAAGTGGTCTTTTCCTTCTGTACATTCTTGGGAGTGAGCGTCAACTCCACACCCCATTCCCCGTTGATAGCAGCACGGAACACATGATTATGCGTGTACTCCTTGTCCAACTTATCCCTAGGGAATAGCTGTGGTGCAACGACTCCGTCCTCCACCAGCCAGAGCTGCAGCCTTCCCTGCACATCTTCCGCCAGTGTCTTCAGGTCTGTTTCTATCTCCACACGGCGTTTGTCAGCGTCATACTGACATTTAAGGTCTATACCGACCGTTGTCGTCCGAGCGAACTCATCATACACACGACCAGCCCAAGCATCCTTGGAGAGCACTCCTCCCCGACGATTGACAATGGCTTTCGGCACGTTCGGCACGGCCCAATGCTTATAATAGGCATCGCCCGCATCTGTGCGCAAGCCTGTAAAGCCAGATAGGGTCTTGAATGAGAGCGGACCTGCATGGATGGCGACGGCTATCAGCTTGTCATCACCATAGCGAGCCTGCAGCTGTGTAATAGCCTCAGTAGCTGCAGGACAAAAGATGCAACGCTGCCCTGTGAAGTCTTCAATCAGCACATTGCGCTGAACAGTAGCTGCCGGAACTTCAATAAGACGATCGTCGGATGCGACAGAATCGCAACCTGTCAGAAGGGCAACGGCAGCCAGAAGAAAGATATATAAACTTTTCATTTCTATCAGAAGTTATAATTATAAGAGAGTATAAGTCCTTTGGTTGCAGGAATATAACGACATACTCCGCCCGAACAGTTAAACCCTGCGCGGGTACGGCCATAACCCAGTTGCAGCCGATGTGCCCCACCACTGTAGGTTACATAACCCTGATAATAATGCACATGAGTATTGCCTACATTATAGAGGTCGCTCACTGTGAACATCCAATGCGGTGCAAGCGACAGTTCCGCCAGCCCGAATGCCCAGTCCTTGTCACCGTCTTTCGAGGAAAGGTACTGCCCCTCGACACGCAAGGTTGTCTTGGGAGCCAGCTTCTGCTTCACATCCGCCACAAAGATATGCGAACGCAGCATGCCGCCATGTCCTTCGAGTAGGGTCTGGTTGTAGCGCTGGTTCATGTACATAAGATTTAGCTTCGTATCTTTACAGAGTCGTTTCTCCAGCTGTACATCAATATCCTGATAATAGGTGGATGCCCCCCACGCCCAGAACGGACTTCCGTAGCCGTCGGTACCACTGCCGCCTGTATCATTCCTGCGCACAGAATGGACATGGGAGAAGTTCACTTTTACCGTCGTACCATACTTGCCGCCCATCATAGAACCTTTCGGAAAGGTATAGGCTGCCATCGCCTGATAAGCCCACTCGCCCTCGGGGCGTGTGGCATAGGGATAGAGTGCTGCCAGGGTATAAGTGTGTTCCATCGTGAATGGCGGCAGGTGATTGACGAAGGATGAGCTTCCCTCCATGCTTCTGCTACTGCGAAAAGCCATATTCGTACTGCGTTTGGCTTGCAGGAGCAGACTCATTCCACGCTTCGAATAAGAACCCGAAAGCATTGCCACATAGCCATTGCGATAGATGTAACCATTGTCGTGAGAAGGATCCTGCGTCTTCATCGCCATCTCCGCCAACACATTGAACGAACGATGCTGCACACGGAGGCGCACATCGAAGGCATTGACATAAAGAGGAAAGTGCAGACGGTGAGTCGGATCGGTCATTATCACCTCGTCTTTCTCATACTTATTGACATAGGAGGCACCCAGCGTAACATAGGTGTTATGCTGTCGGAGGAACTTACACTGCTCATCAATGCTCCATTCCACATCAGCTCCTGTCATCCAACTTTTGTTGTGATTCCAATATCTACGCTGACGACCGGTGAGAGCCTTGATTGCGACACCAGCCCCAGGGCGGTAGCTTAACCGCACGCCCTGCAGGGAATTGTCAATACCGAGACTGCGCTCTTCATAGGAACGGAGAATGAAACCCGACCCGAACTGTTCGTAAAAACTACCCAGGGTCAGCTCCGCATTCTTATAACGACCTTTCAGATAAGCGTAGGGAATGCCCCAACCTTTAAAATCGTTCTCGTATCCGGGGAGCGGATGCTTCAGATACTCCAGCCTTGCCCCGGCCTCTACATAACGGCTTGGGGCTTTCAGATCGAGATAAGTATTCGTCAGAAAACGTCCGTCAGAAGTCTCAGCTCCCGTTTTATCATCCTTTTCAGGCAGGAGAATATCGCTCTGAATACTCCCGGAAAGCCGCAGTCTGTCAGAAGGCTCCTGTGCGCAGATCGGCATGAAGGCTGTGGCTGCGAGTAATCCTGTCAGTATATATCTTTTCATAGCGACTGTCTGCCGGCGACTTCTTTCACCTTTTCATAAAGCTCTGCTTCTGCACCATCGGTATAGCCGTTGTGCTTATAGACGATATTCCCCTGTCCGTCAAGCAGTAAAGTGTAGGGTACTGACTGGATGCCCAACGCACGACGCAGCTCGCCGTTAGGGTCGAGCAGTACATCATATCGCCATCCGTTCTGGTCGACCAGTGGCTTCACCTTGTTGACATTCTGTGCCTGGTCGATGGATACGGCTACGATTCGCACGCCTGTTTCGCGCTGCCAGTCATCGTAAAGCTCGTCAATACTCTTGAGTTCACGATTACAAGGCTTGCACCAAGTAGCAAAAAAAGCAATAACAAGGGGCTTCCCGTTATTAGAAATAGTGTCGGTTTGTACAGTTCTCCCTTCTATGTCTTTGAGGATTACTTCAGGCAGGCGTTCCTGTGCGCCGGCCGCAAAGCTGACCATCAATAAACAAAGGGATAAAAAAAACTTTTTCATCTCGTTTAGTTAAAATGCGGCTGCAAATTTACGAAAAAAAAACGATACCACAAAGGCGGCTTACCCTTCCTTAAGGGCCGTTTTGCCGGATACCGATTCTCTCCCTCAGGTTCTCCTCTTCTTCTCTCTGCCTCCTGTCTGTCCGCAGACGACTGAAAACGAGCAGCCGAGGTTCTTATACGTGGAATTTTGGGACAGTAGATCTTTCGTCGGGGTAGCCTCATTCTACTTATTAAAAAAACTTCTAAAGTTTAGAGTGGCAGGATGCTGACTATGGGGACAGAATTACCGACTGTTTACTGCAAAAGTTTATTCCTCATTTGCTGTCACTTTTAACATTCTTCATTAATGCTTTGTTTATTAGTATGTTATATGTATTTAAAGAGTGACGACAGTGACAGGAAAATAATTTCACAGCAGACCGACTACAGGCGCACCTGCCGTGGATGAATGCCGGACTGTGTCTTATCCTAAAGTATATTCTTTTGCGGCAGCCTCTTTATTGGGGATTATGATGTTTATTCAGAAGGTTTACCTTCAAGAAAACAGACTACTTCTGTCCGATTATTATCATGCTTAACGTGATTCGTACTAAGCCTTGACACCATGGGTGTACACTCTCAACACCAATGGTGTTTACCCTCGGCACACTGACAGGAAAGAATCTGTGTGCGGTGTAAATGATAATTCCCATCCATTATCTACTGGTCCAGAATTTAGAGAAAGGACGTGCACATTCAAGAACAGCGGCACGCATGGCTTTTTGAAACTATGCGTGCCGCTGTTTTATCCTATGATGTTTGCCGGAACAGAAACATATTAATGTCTTTCCTGCCATTTCCTTCCAGGGCAGCTCCTCGCCCCCCTGTTCTGTATAGGAGTCAGCTGCCAACACGTTTCCGCTTGGAAGCCTTCAGCCAGAAATAAGCCAGCAGGAGGATGAAAGCCGCAAGGATGCAGAGCAGCAGCGTGCTGTACTTCTCCGGTTCTACCCAGAACTCGTGGAAGAAGTTGATGCGTCCGAGGATCTCGACAGGTGTCCAGAAGACGATCACCGTCGCCACGGCCATGCGGATGTTGGCCCCCCATGCGGCGATGTGGAGCTGGCGGCGGAGCATGAAGAGCGACCCGATGAAGCAGCCGATGCCCACGAGATAGGTCACCGGATGGTGGTCGCCGAGGAAATTCTTGTCGTAGCAGAACATCAGCAGGAGGTAGAACGCCCAGAGGATCATGTTCAGCTCCATGAAGGTGATGATGGAGGTGTGGTGCGTCATGGGCTGCATGACGATTTTGTTCTTGCGCGCACCGAAGAGCTTTTCCTGAATCCACGTGATGAAGTCGCAGCCGTTGCGCGTGCTGAAGATGTACATCGTCATCACCATCATCCACAGCCCGAAGGAGGCCGGCATGATGAGGTATTCAGGTTTCGTGACGACGACACCGTTCTCTATCTCGGGCTGCACGCCGTAGCGGCGGGCATAATAAAGGAAGAGGAACTCCACCCAGCCGGTCCAGAAGAGCAGGCCGCCGAGGAGTCCCCAGAGCGTCTGGCGGGTGTCGCCTTTGACGAACACGCCGATGATGACCATCACCAGTCCTGCGAAACCCATCATGAAGCCGGCATAATGTACGGCCTCGGGCTGCATGAACTTCTCCATCAGGATCATGAGGGCATGACCCAGCGGCATCGTGAACAGTACGAGAATGAACGAGGCGAGCGTGCGCCACCAGTATGTCTTTTTCTTTTCCATTGTCTGTAGGATGTGTTTCAGAACTTGAAGAACTTGTCCACATCAACCGACAGGCCTACCATCAGGTTCGTGCCGTCTGTCAGCGGACAGTTCAGATAATAATACTCCGGCTTGTAGTTGAAGAGGTTGTCGAGGATGACGCTTGCCTTCACCGCCTTGCCGATGCGCTGTACCAGCGAGAGCTTGAAGAGGGCGTAGGCGGGATAGTGGATGGTGCGTATGCCCTTGGAGATGTCGTAGTAGTCCACGAACTCCTGGTTGTCTACCGCCGACAGGAAGCGGCCGTCGAGACCGATGTTCAGTCCGTATGCCGTCGAGAACTGTCGGTCCCAGTCGATGTGCCCCGTCATGGAGTGCTTGCGGGCCGGGATGTACTGGTTGTTCACCGCATTGCTGTTCTTGTCCTTGGGCAGCCGCTCGTGCGTATAGGCGTAGGAAAGGCGTGCCGTCAGTCCGTTCGGCCATCGTGCCTGTGCGGTGGCCTCTCCGCCGCTGACGGAGTAGTCGTCGAGGTTGAGATAGGGCAGATGGGGAATGCGGTCGGAGGGGTTCTTGTAGAACGGTGCGCCCGTGGCGATCTTGTCCCTGATCCGGTTGTAATAAGCAGCGAGGGTGAAGTTGTAGTGCCTGTGCGTATAGTCGGCCGAGAGGTTGAAGTTATGGCTCACTTCCGGCTTCAAGGCAGGATTGCCCTCAACAATCCATATCCCGGCCATGTCGAAGTTGTAATACTTCTCCTTCAGCGTCGGCGCACGGAAGCCCATGCCGTAGCTGGCACGGAAATTCAGGTTGCGTACGGGCTGGTAACGCACGCTCACCTTGGGTGTCAGGCGCGAGATGCGTCCGTCCGAGAAGTAGTCGTACCGCAGTGCGCCCACGGCTTCCCACTGCCGGTTGACGTTCCTGTCGTACTGTGCGAAGGCATCGAACGAATCCTGCCTGCGTGTCCGGTCCTCCAGATTCGTGTTGAAGAGATAGTCGTGCATGTAATCCGCTCCCAGCGAGAGGACATCGTCGCTTCCGAAAGTGTGGTTGTAAAGCAGGCGGAGACTGTTCTGCACATTCGAGTAATCGCGGATGTCGAGCCGTGTGATGCGCTGGTAGTCCGACTTGTCGTACTGGTCGAAGGCGTAGGAGAGGTCGAGACTGTTGTGCGTGTCCGGTTTCCAGATGCCGCGCAGTCCCCCCGAGAAGTCACGGTAACGCTCCGGTGTCTCCGAGGTGCGGACAAGCTGGCGGTAGAAGTAGCCGGCACGCCCTGTCAGCGAGAGCTTCTCGCTGGGCCGGTAGGACAGCTGCTCCTTGAAGTTCCACGTCGCATCGCCATAGATGGTGGCCACGACGCGGGTCACGGGGTTGTCTCCGTTGTGTACGTCGTAGTTGTCCGACCTGTTCCGGTTGACGGTCAGCAGGTTGCTCCATCTGCTTGCTCCCTGCTGCCATGACAGTCCGTAACGCTGCTCATGGTGACGGCCCAGGCGGGCGTTGAGGTTGAGGGCGAACGGACGGATGCCGTTCTTGGTGATGATGTTGATGACACCGCCGGCCGCATTCGAGCCGTAGAGTGCCGATGCCGCTCCCTTCACAATTTCGATGTGGTCGACATTGTCCATGCAGAGCCGTGAGAAGTCGACGTCGTCCATCGTCTCGCCGGCGAGCCGTTCGCCGTCCACGAGAATCAGCATGCTCTGTCCGCCGAATCCCGAGAAGTTCATGTGTACCTGCTGGTTCATGGCGTAGGAGAACTCCACACCCGGCAGGACCTGTTGCAGGAGGTCGCGCAGATTGGTGGCATCGGCCTTGGCGATGTCGGATGCCGTGATGAGCTTCGTCAGCACGGGGGTGTTGGCGAGCAGCTTCGGCGTGCGTGTACCCGTCACGACGACCTGCTCCATTTCGACGCACTTGTAGATGGAGTCGCCCGGCAGGTCTGCCCGCAGCGCAGCGGGGAACAGGCACGACAGTGCCGGCAGGATAAAGACTGTTCGTTTCATCATATATCAGGAAGCCCACTGCCGTCTCCGCTTCTTCCGCTGGGGAGTGACTGGAAGGGAGGCGGTTATGGGTAATTTAATACGGATACTTGTAATTGATCGTCAGCCAGCACTTGGCGCCTTCGGCGTTCATATAGTTCTCCAGCTGTACGGCGGCATAGTTGCCGTTCTTCATCCGGATGATGAACACATGGCTGTTCATGGTGAAGGCCGGCGGCATGGGCGGTATGTCGAGCCGGAGCCAGGTGGAGAGCACCTTGTTGATCTTGATGCCCTGACAGCCGATCAGGCTCTGGAGCATCTGCGACTGGTCAGCCCACACCTCGTTCTCGCTCCATTCGTCGGGCTGGAAGGTTGCGCCCAGGAAGTCGATGCTGCTCTTCGGCAGTTCGTTCATCGATTTGTAGTTGGTTTCCAGTACGGCTCCGCCGTTGGTCCGCACGTTGTTGCGGTGGAAGGCGATGCTCCACGACGGCGGCTCTTTCTGTGCATCGGCAGGCGTGAAAGAACGCTTCTCGTTGACCGAGATGCCCTTCCCGAAGACATCGAACCAGTAGGTATAGATACCGGTCTGGCCGTCGCCTGCACCGCCCGACAGCGTCGTCGGGATGGGGAAATGGGCGAAGTGGGTCTGCGCCTTCAGCAGCCCTGCGGTGTCCTTCTGCTCTATGTACGTGCGCAGCGAGTCGAAGTCGACGTAGTACCAGTCTTTCCAGCTGGTGGCGTCGACGAGCAGCTGTCCCTCCGTGACGGTCGGAGTGGCCGGCACTTCATCGTAGATGCCGTCGAAAACGCCGCTACAGGCTGTCGCCGTCAGTAGGACGGCAACGCCTGCAAGCGTGTCTAAGATATGTTTTCTGAGGTTCATGTCTCCCTCTTTATGCGATTACTGCTTTGTGCCGGTGAATGTGCCTGAGATCGGGAAAGGCATTTTCCCCATCTGGTAGGTGTTGCTTACTGTCAGTTTGCCGTCAGCACCTTTGGTAATAGTGACCTTGCAGATTCTGCTGTCAAATGTATATTCCTTGTCGCTGGTCACCGCCCCATTGTCATCCTTGATGATAAGGTGGAATTTGATCTTGTCGTCCTTGTAGGCCTTGATAAAAGCCTTCTTGCTCTCGTCATAAGGAATCTTGGTGATGGTGTAAGAACTCAAAGTGAGGTTGCCCATCATGGTCTTTTTGAAAGTTTCCTCCGGCACAGTCAGATTGACGGTACCGTCTTCGTTGGCAGTTACCTTGTAGGTGACGGCTTCAGAAGAAGTATATGAGAACAATCCACCTACACTTATTTTGTCTTCTCCTTTGTAGCTCCCGACGAAATTGTCTGTCAGGGATGCCGGTACGAACTGTACGTTTGTGATTTCGCTTGCCTGGAATGTCACCTGTGTGCCGTCAGCCTTGTTGATGACAACCTTCTGTGCCTGTACGGCTGCGGTACTCAAAAGCGATACGATTGCTAAAGTAAAGAACTTCTTCATTTATTGATAAATTTAAATGTCTTGTTTGATGATTTTACGATGAACACACCGGTCTGTCCGTTGAGAGGAGCCTCTACGGATCCGCTCTGGCTCACACGGGCGCTGCTTACGAGCTGTCCGTTGACGGTGTAGACTTCCACACGGCTACCTGGCTTCAGGCCTTCTCCTCTTACGGAAGAACTGCTGAACGAAAAGACGGCATGGGTCTCTTCACCGCCGGCGGTGTTGATGCCGGTGGGCTGGTCGGCGAACTCGAAGGTCACCATGTCTGCCAAAGGATATTCCACCGTCTGGCTGCCGGCTTTCAGGACGAGCTTGTCGGCCGTAAAGGTGACGGTCGGTTTCTCGGAGAGGGCAAAGGTCGTGGCCGCCCCCGCTTTGTCAGTCACCTTCACAAAGTCGGCCGCAGTGGCAGAGACTGTCCCCGCCGATAGCAGCAGCGTGACGGCGAATGTCCGGAATAAATTTTTAAATCTCATGTTGCTGATTCTGTTTATTAAATTTAAACTCAGCTGCAAAGTTATCAGAATTCAGCCAACAGCACAATACCTATTTGTTATGATTTTATTCCGTGTGGGCATTCTGGTCTGTACCCATCATGGCCATCTTCTCCGTCTGTCAGCGTGGCTTTTGATGCTGTTTGAATCCTATTGACAGTCAAAGGATTACGATACTGCTTTGGAAAGGTGCTTAGTTGCATTGCAGAAGGGCGTTACTTGCATAGCAAGTAACGCCCTTCTGACCCTCAATTAAGCCTTGTCTGAAAATCATCCGGGCCTTGTCTGTTTTCCGGTCCTGGTCTGCCTGTTTCCCGAATGGCTGATCTGCGCGGACAAGGAAGCGGGCCTCAGCCCCCTTAAAACGAGAAAACCGCAGGACGGAAGTCCTGCGGCCAATTTCTCTCTTTTTCTGTTCGTTCTGTGCTTACTTGGCAACAGAGTCTGCAGCAGCGCTATCCATAGGAGCGGCAGCTGAGTCCTGAGACAGGCTGTCAGAATCCTGCTGAACTGAATCTGCAGTAGAGTCAGCGTTCTGAGCTGGCTTAGAGTTGTTACCACAAGATGCGAAAGAGATAGCTGCTACAGCTACGAGTGCTAAAACTAATTTCTTCATTTTCTTTGCTTTTTAAATCTGTAAAACAATCATTTGTTTGTTAAAACGTTGCAAAGGTAAGTATTTTTTTTATTCGGCAATCATTTTTTAAGTACTTTTTTTATCTTCTTTTGTAACAAATGTGTAATATACTGATAACCAATGTGATATAGACTTTAAACAAATGTTAAAGTTCTTAGTGTGTGCCTGCACAGTACACTTTTCTCCGTTTTCATGCCATCGGAGCATTCCCTCCGGGAAGCCGGAACAGCCGTTTCCCATGCTGTCTTCTTCCTCCTCGGATGCGCAAACGGCGGCTTTTCTTTGGTTTTGTCTTCATTTTACCGTAACTTTGCAGATTATGATAGATACTGCAGCATTTCAGGGCAAGACGGCCCGTTTCTATACACTGGGGTGCAAACTCAATTTCTCGGAGACAAGTACCTTCGCGCGTACCTTATATAATATGGGCGTGCGGGAAGCGAAGAAAAGCGAGCAGGCAGACATCTGTCTGATCAACACCTGCTCGGTTACGGAGGTCGCCGACCACAAGTGCCGTCAGGTAATCCATCGGATGGTGCGCCAGAACCCCGGCGCCTTCGTCATCGTGACAGGCTGCTATGCCCAGCTGGAGAGTGCCGCCGTAGCCGGGATAGAGGGGGTTGACCTGGTGCTGGGGAGCAATGAGAAGGCCGATCTCATACAGTATCTCAGTGATGCTTGGAACAGGCCGGAGGCCGGGAAAGAACACGGTGCCTCCCCGGCGGAATACCACTCGGTCAGGACGAAGGACATCAGGAGTTTCCAGCCGAGCTGCTCCCGCGGCAACCGCACCCGCTACTTCCTGAAGGTGCAGGACGGCTGCAGCTACTTCTGTACCTACTGTACGATTCCCTATGCCCGCGGCTTCTCGCGTAATCCGACAATCGCTTCGCTTGTCAGCCAGGCGGAGGAGGCGGCGCATGAGGGCGGCCGGGAAATCGTCCTGACAGGCGTGAACATCGGCGACTTCGGGGAGACGACCGGAGAGCGTTTCCTCGACCTTGTCAAGGCTCTGGACAGGGTTGAGGGCATCCGGCGTTATCGTATCAGTTCGCTCGAGCCCGACCTGATTGATGACGAACTGATAGCGTACTGCGCACAGTCGCGTGCGTTTATGCCCCACTTCCACATTCCGCTCCAGAGCGGTTCTGACGAGGTGCTGAAACTGATGCACCGCCGTTACGACACCGCACTCTTCGCCCACAAGATACGGCTCATCAAGGAAATGATGCCTGATGCTTTCATCGGCGTGGATGTCATGGTGGGCTCACGGGGCGAGCGTCCGGAGTATTTCGAGGACTGTTACCGCTTCCTCGACTCCCTGCCGGTGACCCAGCTCCATGTCTTCCCTTATTCCGAGCGTCCCGGAACGTCGGCACTTTCCATTCCCTACGTGGTGGACGACCGTGAGAAGAAGCGCCGTTCGCACAGGCTTCTGAAACTCTCCGACGAGAAGACGCACGCCTTCTATGCCGCCCATATCGGGCAGGAGGCGGACGTGCTCTTTGAGAAGGCACCGCGCGGCAAGGCCATGCACGGCTTCACGGACAATTATATCCGTGTGGAACTGTCGCCGGCCCAGGCCGAGGAAGCATACGACAACCAGATTGTCCGTGTGCGGCTGGGGGGCTTCAGTTTCGACCAAAGCTCATTAAAGGCAGAACTCTTATGAAAACAGCAATCGTCATACTGAACTGGAACGGCCGTGCCATGATGGAACGGTACCTTCCTTCCGTACTGGAGTTCTCGCGCAGCGAGGCGGAAGTCATCATTGCCGACAATGCCTCGACAGACGATTCCGTGGCGTGGCTGCATAGGCTGTACCCCCGTCTGCGGGTTATCCGGTTAGACCGTAATTATGGTTTCGCCGAGGGGTACAACCGTGCGCTCAGACAGGTGGAGAGCGAGTATTATGTGCTGCTGAACAGTGACGTGGAGGTGACGCATCACTGGCTGACGCCGCTGATTGAGGAGATGGATGCCCATGAGGACATTGCCGCCTGCCAGCCGAAACTGCTCTCCATGGCAGACCGGGATGCCTTTGAGTATGCCGGTGCGTCGGGCGGATTCCTCGATCGCTACGGCTACCCCTTCTGCCGCGGGCGCATCTTCGATACGGTGGAGGATGACAACGGACAGTATGACAACAACGAGGAAATCCTCTGGGCGACAGGTGCCTGCATGATGATACGTGCCCGGGACTACTGGGAAGCGGGCGGACTGGACGGCCGCTTCTTTGCCCACAATGAAGAGATAGACCTCTGCTGGCGGCTGCACCGGATGGGGAAACGTATCTTCTGCTTCCCGGAGAGCTTTGTCTATCATGTGGGAGGGGGGACGCTGCCGAAGTCGAATCCGCGCAAGACTTTCCTCAACTTCCGCAACAACCTGACGATGTTGTGGAAGAACCTGCCCGAAGAAGAACTGCGCCATGTGATGCGGGTGCGCTGGTTCCTCGACTATCTGGCGGCTTTCCAGACACTCGTCATGAACGGAAACTGGGGCGACTGCAAGGCAATCTTCTCTGCACGCCGTGCCTTCAGGCGGTGGCGGCATGAGTTTGAGCGGATGCCGGAAACGGCCGTCCCGGCGGCTCCGGAGAACACGGGACGCATGGCGGACTGCACGCAGGACGGCCGCAAGAAGTATGCTGTCCTCTGGCAGTATTATGCGAAAGGGCGGCGGCGCTTCAGTACACTGTCCGACTGAAGGAGGGGGCTTTCTTCGGCTGAATTTTAACTTTTTTAGCAAAACGCTTGCATCTGAAAATACTTTTTATTAATTTTGCAAACAACACTCAAATATTGTAAAACGGTCCGTGAGGCATCTCTATTACATATTGCCACTTGTCCTGTTCATCTGTTTCGGCTGCCAGTTCAAGCTCCCTTCCGACAACGAGAATGGCAATTCTCTGCTGCTGGAGGTAGACCGCTACGACCGGCTGGAGTACCGTTACCTCACGACAGGCGACTTCTCGGCCCTGCAGCAGATGAACACGGAATATCCGATAGAGACCCGTACACTGATAGAGGATGTGGTGAAGATCGGCGAGATCACGGATCCTGACATCAACTCGAAGTTCCTGAAGTTCTATCAGGACACCACGCTCCAGTCGATGATCGCCGCAGTGGAATCAGAATATGCCAACACGGGCGACCTCGACCACCAGCTGAGCACCGCCTTCAACCGGCTGAAACAGCTGCTGCCTGACATTGAAGTGCCGAAGGTCTATACACAGATCTCCGCCCTGGACCAGAGCATCGTAGTGGGAAACGGGACGATCGGCATCTCGCTCGACAAGTACCTCGGCCCCGATTATCCGCTGTATGCCAGATACTATTCCCCCTCGCAGCGCAAGCAGATGTCACGCGAATACATCCTCCCGGACTGCCTGACCTTCTACCTCATGAGCATCTACCCTCTGCAGCGCTTCGAGACGCGGCCGCAGCTGGAACGCGACCTGCACATCGGGAAGATACAGTGGATCGTCAACCAGGTGATGACGAGACGCATCTACCACAGCCGGTACGAAGAGGCGGTGGAGACATTCATGAAACAGAACCCGAAGACGACGTATGAGGATCTGCTCCGCATGACGGACTTCTCCCGTTTCAAGGTGCAGGAGAACTGAATCCTTCCACCCGGCATGAACCGACGGCTTCCTCCGCACTGCCGGAAGACGGCCGACACCGGGGCGGCATAAGAAAAGAAAGGGGATAACAGAAAAAAACAGCAACTGAAGATGCGGACGCACATTCTGTTACTGCCTGACACACAAGACGCTTTCACATCACAGAAAAACCGGGTGAAAGCGCATGAAAAACAATTATGGCCGGCAAGATCCCAACAGCAGGAGCCGCCATGTGCGATTTTCCCTCCGCCAGGCTGTTTCCTATGGTTTCAGGGAAAACAAGCTATCCGATTCATCCGACAGGCCGCGCCGGCTTCCGGCAGCACGGCACTTTCACGGCAGGCGAATAGCCTTCCGGCATCCCGTCGCATCCGTGCCGGCCGTCAACACGCCCGGTGTTCTCCGTCCGCACAGCCGGTGCCAGGCACCGGCACACTGCTGACGACAGGAGAGACGGATCTCCCCCGTCGCAGGGCTGCCGGCCGGCCGATACGGACAACGTTTCCCGGACGGCCCATAGCCCCCAACGCCCCGAGGACGGAAGAAGGGGCTACCGTATGCTCCAGCTGCGGATCATCTGTTCCGCCGTCTTGTTCTCCACGTTACGCTCGATGTCGTCGGGCAGATTGCAGAAGAAGTCGATGCCGATCCGCCCCTCGAGTTCTTTGATGCTGACGACGTAGGGGCTGAGAGCAGTGCCGGGATTCCCCTCATTCCTGAACCAGAAACCGATGGCCTTGTACTGCCAGTCGTCCTGTCCTCTGACCTTGTATTTCATCAGGGCGGCAGAGAAGAAATAAGCGGGGACTATGAACCGGTTTCTGATGTAGCTGAACTGCCCCTCCCGGTCTATCGTTCCGCCACGGCAGATAAACAGGGTGTCTTTCAAACCGACGGAGAAAGTGATATAGGTTCTCATCTTTCTCTCCATGACCTCCCAGATACCTGCGTTGAAGTCGTGGACCTGCGGCTGCATATTGCTCAGATAGAAGGTCTGGTCGTTGGACTCCCGGCTGTTCACCCTGTCCTGTGAGGGGCAGAGGTGTCCGTGGTCGTAGCCCGACCCCCGGTAAGGGTCGTAAGTGAAGAAGGCATTGGCCGGCCAGAGCGGATCCATGGGATAGAGGTCGCGGCTCTTCTGGTCCTTTCTCCTGACGGCTTTCTTTGCGTTGCCGGCATAGATCTGGTAGCAGGTCCAGCGGTTCGACATCTTCTCAGTATCCCATTCTACGCTGTAGTTCACCTCCCCGTCGCTGAGCCTGTGGGTGAGGATGACGCTACTTCCGCCCCTCAGTTTCGGAAATTCCAGCCGGTGTGTCGCCGGCTGCGGGTCTTTGAAGTTGGCGTTGGTATTATTGGCAATCTCCTCTTTTCTTCCTTTGTCCGTGGAGCTGCTTTCTTCCTTGCTGCAAGAGGTAAAGGCGGTAAAAGCAAGTAGCGGAAAGAGGACGGTGAACATTCTTTTTCTGTTCATTGTTCTGTATTTGTCGGATGATGTTATGAAACGGGTCCTGTTGAATGCAGAAGTGCGGACAGACGCATATGCAACTACGTCTGTCCGCACTCCATGTAAACTTTATCGAAGGGGTATTGCCCGATTACTTCTTCAACTTACCGTAACGGCTCATGAAGCGGTCGACACGACCGGCTGTATCGACAAGTTTGCTCTTACCAGTGTAGAACGGGTGAGAGGTACTTGAGATTTCGACTTTTACCACCGGGTAAGTTTCGCCTTCAAACTCTACTGTCTCTGAAGTCTTGCATGTAGACTTTGTAAGGAACATATCGCCGTTGGACATATCCTTGAATACGACGGGGCGATAGTTTTCTGGATGAATACCTTTTTTCATTTTTTATTTATCTGTTTGTTAATAATTCACATTTCGATCCCTGCCCTCCCAAGCAGTAAAGGACAGATACTTAACAGGGTGCAAAATTACAAATAATTCTGCACCCTGCCAAATATTTCAAGTTGTTTTTTACTTCACTTCCACGTCCTTGATTTCCCATGTACCTGCGGCATTGGCACCATCGCAGGCGTAAAGGAAGCCGATGCGGACGGTAGACTGGCCGGCATATGCCGAGAGGTCACAGGAGGTGGCAACAAACTTCCAGTCCTTAGCAGGATAGGTCGACAGGGGGACATCATTCCAGGTCGTTCCGTCGGTAGAAACCTGTACCTTAAAGTTGCTGGCGGCATTTGAGAAGTAGTTGCCAGCGACCATGAATGTGAGCGTTGCGGAAGTCCTGCCGGCAAGACTGAAGACAGGCGACTCCAGACGACTCTGTGCAGCATAGTCGGAAGTGCCTTTATGCGAAGAGGCCTTCATGTATTTCCTGGAGGCATCGTGTTTCCAGATGTAAGTGAGCTGGGACGGCAGGCTGATGTCGTTGGTGGTGAAGTTGTCCATGCCGGCATCGAACTTCGCCGTAAGCGCCGCGACAGATGGCTGCGGAGAAGGTGTCCCGCTGATGGAGACGATCTTGCTGTCCTTGTCGACTTCCATGACGACCTGTCCCTTCTTGTTGGTGAAGGACTTGAGGTTTCCCTTGACGACAACCGTCTGTCCGGCCTGCAGGTCGGTCTTGGCGGCGAAGTCCGCACCGTTCAGCCCCTTTCCTGAGAATACCTGAAGCACCTTGTCCGTACCGTTGTCCGAGAGGTAGTAGGTAAGGCTCTTGTGGGCAGCATCATAGTAGGTCACGGCAGAGATGATTCCTTTGACGTAGGCCTCGCCGCCGGCAGTCTGCCCTGCCTGTATCTTCTGCACGGCTTCAGCCACGGTCCATGCCGTCGCCTCCGTGTTCAGGTCGGCAGCAGGCGTATCCTCAGCTTTCTTGCCGTTGAGGGAGTAAATATAGTTGCCCTGCGTGAACTCCTTGGTACCATTGAAGTTGACGAGCTTCCCGTATACGACGACCTTGTCGCCGGCCTTGAGCCTGTCGGCCGCCGTAAACTTCTTGTTCCCCAGGTCGTAGCCGCGGTAAACCGTCAGCTGACCGCTCGCCGTACCGTCATCTGAAATATAATAGGTGGCATTGCCGTAGTTCGTCGCATCGATTTCCTTGACGCTCACGATGGTTCCGGAGACATACACCTGCTTGTCGAGGTTCTGTCCCGCCTCGATGTATTTCAGTGCAGCTGCCACGTTGAAGGGGTCAGCCTCCGTGCCGGAACCCTTCGGATCGGCAGCGGGCTTGGGGGTCGGGGTGACATTGCTGTCGTCAAAGTTCATGCTGTAAGGTGCCGGAACATCCTCGCAGCCTGTGAAGGCGGTGGCAGTCAATGCCAGTGCCATCATGGAAAAAACAATCTTTTTCATATTCGGTTTTATTATTTGTCTTGTTAGTTAATGGAGATAATCTTGCTGCCCTTGCCGACCTGTGGCGTAGAGGTAGCCTCATAATAATCCAAAGTGCCGAGGATAACGACCTTTTTCCCCACACTGATCTGCGATGCCGACGTAAACTTGTCACCATTCAGATAGAAGCCGCGGAACACCTGCAGCTGGTTGGCCGTCGTGCCATCGTCAGACAAGCAGTAGCGTGCGTTGCCATACTTGAGTGACACCTCGTCGATCTGCGAGATGATACCCTTGATATAGTAGGGCGTGGCATCCTTCTTGTTCAGCTTCGCATAAGCCAGCGCCCGTGTGATGTCCAGAGGCCTGGCCTGCGTGCCGTCGCCCTTGCCGGGGAGTCCTTTGAACGGGTCTGTCTTCTCTGCGGATTTGATATCGTCAAGCGAGCGGATGAGGATTTCCCACTGGTTGTTGAAGCGTTTGAAGATACCGGTGATGTCCACCTTGCCTGCCGGTATCCTGCTGTTGGCGAATTTGGCGAAGTTGCTGTTATAGACAATCACCTTCTTTCCGTCCTGCTCGTTCAGCGTCCAGCTCACGCTGCCCGCGCCGCCATTCGCATCGGCGAAAGTGCTGTCCACCTTCGGATTGTTGCTGCTCTTGAAACTTACATTGCGGAGAATCCCGAGCCTGCCGCCGTCCGCATCGAGGCTCCATGTGGTGGCATTGCTGCCGACGGCGAACTCCGCCGGTTCCACCTTCTTGCCCGTCGAGAGGATCTTGTAGTGCTGGTCCCATGTGGCACGGCTCATGCGGCCGACAAAGGTCGCACCGTTCTTGTTGGTTGTCGGCACACCGATTTCAGCCTGCTTGCCATAGTTGCCGACATAGAGGTCCTTCAGACTGACAAGAACTTCCGTACCGACCGGCAGCGGGCCATGCAGTCCGCCTTGTGCGACAGCCACGATGACGGCTCCCGTAGCGTCCTGCAGAGCCAGTTCCTGATAGATGTTCCCATCAGCGTCAGAACTGGTGACAATACCTTTTATCTTGATGTCGTCAGCGACTTTCGCATAGCTGTCGCCGTCCCGGTAGTCGGTGGCGAGATAGGTCGCATACCTGCTTTTCAGCTGTGCGATGGTGATGACATTCGTTTCGGTCAATTCGTTGTTTCCGAAAGGCGCCGGTGCGTTTGCATCCGGCTCGGCGTAACTGTCGCCCATGCAGGATGCAAAGAGGGCACAGACAGCAGCTATCGTAATGAATTTCAGTTTCTTCATAACTGTTCTTGTCAATTAGTTTTAGAATTTATAAGCAATGTTCAACATGCCGTTGATGCCGTTCACATAGTACTTCTTCGGATTGCGGTAGAAGTCGTAGGCACGGGTCGTCGCCTCGCCGGTCGTCCTGTTGACAGTGTAGTTGCTGCGGCTCTGCTCGTAACCTCCGCTGACGATCTTCCGGTTGTTCAGCAGGTTGGTGATCATCAGGTTGACGGACAGACTGCCATGGCGCAGGTAGATGCTCTTGCCGATAGAGGCATCGAGCATGAAGCCGCCTTTGCCTTCGCTCTGTGCATACGGGGTGTAATTGCCGTCGGCATCCATGCCCCCGAGAGCCGTGCCCATCGTGCGGAGCGTGCTGCCGTAACGCAGACTCGGTGCGTAGGAGAGGTAGATCCGGTCGTAGTAATTGCCGCTCAGGTCGATGTACCATCCCGCCTTGTGGAAGCTCAGAATGCCGCTGTAAATGCTCAACGGGGTGCTTGCCTCGTGCATTCCCTTGTTGTAGACCACATCCCTGTTGTAGGTGCTCTTCGTAGAGTTCAGGTAGACCACATCCGCATTGTTGGCATTCTCTGCTTCGCTCCATGTGCCGAGCGCCTTGAAGTTGAGGAAGCTGGTGAGCTTGAAGTCAAGACCCAGCTCAATGCCGTAGTAGTTCTTCCTCATGTTCGTCATGCTGACATACGTGAAGGAATTGGCATCATCGAAGTAGAAGTTCTGCCACTCGGTCACGTGGGTCATGTGGTTGTAATAACCGCTGACATTGGCATGCAGCCAGCTGCCGGAATACTGGTAGCTGAGCTCGCTGGAGAAGATGCGCTCGTTGCGGAGGTCGAGCACGAAGTCGTTGTTCATCTCCGGGGAGGCGAAGGCCATGCTCGCATTCGGCGCACGGTGCTCATAGCCCAGGCCGAGGGAGAATGCGTTGCCGCCGCCGAGTGTCAGCGTGGCATTCGTCTTCAGTCCTCCCGACACGAATTCCGCATGGCGGCTCTTGCCGTCGGAATTGTCAGCGAACATACCGTTCCGCATGTGACCGACACGGTACATGTTGTCGTACCCGATCCTGCCAGCCACCATGTAGTGCAGTTTCCCGAGGGTCTCGGTGTAGCTGGTCCACAGCTGGCCGCGGCGTACATTGATGTTGTAGTCATAGCCGAACCGGTCGCCTTCATAGACGAGCTTGCCCAGTCCCAGCGTACCCGCCGTGTTGAGGTCGTACTGGATGCGCGGGTCATTGGCGGCATAACTGCCGATGGCGTAGGTATTCACGTTATGGAAGCTCCGGGCACCCAGCAGGTCCTCCATCGTCTGATAGTGCCGGGCAAGGTTCTGTCCGAGGAGGAAGCCGACGTTGACCACCCTGTTCTTCCCGACATGGCCGGTGAGCGTAGACGAGAGGGACACCGTCATGTTGTCATTGTGCTTTGCCTGTACATAGTAGAGGGCATCCTCTCCGTTGGCGGCTGCCTGACGGTTGGCATAGTAGAGACGGTCCCACTGGATCTGCCGGTTCTCCTTGCTGCCCCACCACTCTACGGCCGTCTTCCAATCGGCATACGCCTGTGCGGTACGGTAACGCGCATTGCCCTCGCCCCACACGTCGTAATAGCTGCTCGGGAGATTCTTCCAGTAGTCAGGCTGCGGGTTGTCGCTGTTGTTATAATTCAGCTTCGTGCTCTTGTACATGGAGTATTTGGCGAAGAGACTTGTCGTCAGCTTCGTCTTCTTGCTGATGTCCCAGTCCCAGGTGAGGACGGCGGAAGGTGCGAAGTCGTTTACCACACGGCTGTTGCGCCTGTGACCGTTCTGATAGCCCCAGTAAGGATTGTACTGGTAGTCGTTGGCGAGCCAGTAGGCCTCATCCGTACTCGCACCCTGTGAGGCACGCTCGGTCGGATTGCCCCAGGTGGACAAAGACAGGGAATGGCCGTTGTTCCACTTCTTCTGCACGCCGAAGTAGTAGGACAGGGAGTTGTAGAAGGTTCCCTCGACGTAGCCGCGGTTCGCCCAGCGGTAAGCTACGCTGGCCGCCACCGCCCAGCCTCTGGCATTGAAGCCGCTGCCGTAGTTGTACATGCCGCGGAGGGTATAGTTGCGGTTGGCAGCGGAAAGGGTGACACGGTGTCCGGCGGCCATCGACCCGGCACGGAAGTCGTAGTTGTTGCTTCCCGCAAGCCCCGTCATGGAGAAGCTGTTGTCCTCGAAGGGAAGCGCGAAATCAACGTTGCGTGTCTGCTGGTTGATGCCTCCCACCATGGAATAGCGGAACTGCCCGCTTTCCAGGTCGTTCACGGGGGCGCCGTTGATATAGATGTCGTTGTACTTCTGGTTCAGCGCACGGTAGCGGAAGCGCATGGGAGAGTACAGGAAACCCACCTGAGAAGCATATACGTTACTGTTCGAGTTGAGGATCGTGACGTTGTCGTTCATGTCATTGTTCTCCCCCAGCTGCGCTTCAGTGAAGGTGAATGCCGATTCATCCATGGCGTTGGCCGTCTGCTCCTGCTTGCCCGTATCGGTGTTCTGAGCGGCCACCATCGACGAACTGCACAGGGCTAAAACGGCAAGTTTCAGCTTTTTCTGCATAGTTGATTCCTTTAAAAAATGTTATACTTTGTGTGCAAAGTAACGAAATAAATTTTAAAAAAGAAAGGCTTTTTGATTAAATTTTCAGGAATTATGCTCAGATCTCAGATTATTTACCGATATTTGCAAGTCCAATGTGACCGTATTCTGGTTTCGGGGCATGGGGCACTGTGTCTGTCAGCAGGAATCCGCTGCCGTCCGCTCTGGCCTGCGACTTGCGGCCGGCCCGCTTGAGGTACGGCATCATGCACGGGTGAACTAATCGCAAACAACAATATTTAACGAGAATGAGAAAGTTACTATTTGTTCTTTTCTGTACCGTTCTTTTCGGTGCGTCAGCTTCTGCACAGAAGAAGTTTTCAGTCTATGCCGTCGGGTTCTACAACCAGGAGAATCTGTTCGACTGCACACACGACGAGGGGAAGAACGACTATGATTTCACACCGGACGGAAGTTACCATTGGAATGAGATGAAGTACACACACAAGCTGCACAACATGGCGACCGTACTGTCCGAGATGGGGACGGGCGTCCTGCCGAAGGTGGGATGTGCGCTCATCGGCCTGGCGGAGGTGGAAAACGACCATGTCATGCGCGACCTCGTCGCCCAGCCCGAACTGGCGGCCCGCGGCTATCACTTCGTACACATCGAGGGACCCGACCACCGCGGCATCGACTGCGCCCTGCTATTCAATCCGAAGCTCTTCACGATCCGTAACACGAAACTGGTGCCCTACGTGTACGACCTGCCGAAGGACAGCACCCGTGCCACCCGCGGATTCCTTACGGTCAGCGGCACGATGGCCGGCGAACACGTGACGGTCGTCGTATGCCACCTGCCGAGCCGCGGCGCCGATTCCTACTACCGGGAACTGGGCGGCAGACAGGTCAAGGCGCTGAAAGACTCCCTCTTCCGCGACGACAAGGACGTGAAGGTGATCGTGATGGGCGACATGAACGACGACCCGACGGACAAGAGCATACACGACTGCCTGTCGGCAAAGGCTGAAATCAGCGAGGTAGGACCGGGCGATATGTACAACCCCTGGTACAACGTCCTTGTGAAAGAGGGGACAGGCACCTTGCAGTATCAGGGCAAGTGGAACCTCTTCGACCAGATCATCATGACGCCTAACCTGCTCGACAAGGAAGGCAAGAAGGACTTCAGGGAACTGAAATTCTGGAAGAACCAGATCTTTCGCCGCGACTATCTCTTCCAGGAGACAGGCAAATACAAGGGGAACACCAAACGTACCACGGCCGGCGGCGTATGGCTGGACGGCTACTCAGACCACCTGCCGGTTGTCACTTATTTTGTCAAGGAGCAGTAAAGAGCCCCCTTCCCAACAGTGGGAATCCCGGCCGCCGTCCGCAAGCCCGCTTATGACGCACGCCGCCCGGGAGGCTTTGCAGGGCCGTGAGGATTCCCGGCCGCCGGCCGGGAATCCCCGTCCTCCTTTAGAGAGAAGAAACCGGACGGACGGTGTAACGGAAACAGGGGCCGGACAGCCGCCGTGGCAACTGCCCCCCGTATCTCTCCGCACCCGACAGATACATCAGGGCTGCCCCCTTTGACTCCCCATCACTCCTCTAATCCTATTCTCAAAAGAAACAATGGAAACAGAAACCCATCCCTTCGAACCATGGCTGCCCGCCAATGCCCGCCTCCTGCTGTTAGGGACTTTCCCGCCCGCACCGAAGCGGTGGTGCATGGAATGGTACTACCCCAATTACACGAACGACATGTGGCGCATCTTCGGCCATGTGTTCTTCGATGACAAACAGCATTTCGTGGACGAAGAGAACAAGACCTACCGGCTGGACCTGCTCAAGCCGTTCCTGAAGGAGAAAGGCATTGCCATCTTCGACACGGCACTGCGCATCCGACGCACCACCGGCACCGCCTCCGACAAAGACCTGGAGATCGTAGAGCCGGCTGACCTCGACGGCATACTCCAGGCCCTCCCAGAGTGCAAGGCGGTACTGGCCGCCGGACAGCTGGCGACAAAGGTTCTTACGGATCATTACGGGATTGATGCACGCAAGATGAAGATGGGAGACCACAAGGAGTTCCGCTTCGGACAGCGCGTCATCCGCCTGTACCGTGAGCCGAGCAGCAGCCGCGCCTACCCCATGAAGGTGGAGAAGAAGGCGGAATACTACAGGCAGATGCTGGCAGAAGTGGGAATCCTGAAGTAAGCCGACTGACGACAGAAGAACAAAAAACAGAGAAAATGAAAGACAAGACAACCATCATCGGAATAGCCGGCGGAACCGGTTCGGGGAAGACCACCGTCGTGAAGAAAATCGTCAAAAGCCTTCCGCCCCATTATGTGGCCGTCGTCCCGCTGGACTCTTATTACAATGACACCACGGGGCTTACTGACGAGGAGCGAAAGGCCATCAACTTCGACCATCCCGACGCCTTCGACTGGAAACTGCTGATCAAGCAGGTCAACGAACTGCGTGAGGGGAAGGCCATCGAGCAGCCCACGTACAGCTACATCCTCTGCAACCGACTGCCGGAGACCATCCATGTAGAGCCGAAACCCGTCATCATCGTCGAGGGAATCATGGCACTCAGCAACAAACGCCTGCGCGACATGATGGACCTCAAGATCTTCGTCGACTGCGATCCTGACGAACGCCTCATCCGCAACATCCAGCGTGATACGATAGACCGCGGACGTACCGTCTCGATGGTGGTAGAACGCTACCTGGAAGTGCTGAAGCCCATGCACGAACAGTTCATTGAACCGACAAAGCGGTATGCCAACCTGATTATCCCGCAGGGAGGCGAGAACGTGAAAGGCATCAATATCCTCTGTAAATATATCGAGGGACTGATGCCGAAGAAATAGGCGAGAGGGGGGCGAAGGATTCTCCCACCCCCGCCCGTGCCGGCAGTGGACACCAGCCGTGTTGCCGGTGAACACACGCCGTGCCGAGGCTTCGCACGATCCGACAAGCATTACCGGTTCTTCTGAGCCGGCAGGACTCTGCAGAGTTCTCAATACCGCTTGCGCATTCAACGGAGAAAGACAAACGACACCTGTCCGCCGGACAGCATCTGCCTGCGTTTCAGGCGGCATTCCCCTGCCCTTCAAATGACTCCCGACCGGACTTCAAACGATGCCTGTCCGGACTCCAAGTACAGTATTCTCCATTTCGGATGACATTTTGCCACCTAAGCCGACACAGGCCTGACTTTACGCCCGTCACGCCCTGCAAAATCCTTACATCTTATTATATTACAGCCCCGTAACATACGAATCAATAACGAAAAAGGCTTAAATTCAGGGATATATAACCAAAGCGTCCTCCGCTTTTATTTTATTAACATCATTTTCTCTGATTTTCTTTTGTGTCTTCATTTCTTTTATCTATATTTGCACGCAAACATAAACCTAAGCCAGTTTAAACATAACCGTTACTGCCAGGAGAAGAACAAAATTTAAAACCTAAACAAATATGACAAACAAAAGAACTTGCCTGTACGACAAACACGTTGCATTGGGCGCACAGATGACCCCATTCGCCGGTTTTGACATGCCTATTCAGTACACCGGGATCATCGACGAGCACAATGCGGTGCGGGAGCACTGCGGCGTCTTCGACGTCTCCCATATGGGAGAGGTGATGGTTTCGGGGCCGGAAGCGGACAAATACATCAACCACATCTTCACGAACGACGTGACAGGACTGCCGGCCGGGAAGGTGCTCTATGGGATGCTCTGCTATCCCGACGGAGGCGTGGTGGATGACACCTGCATCTGCAAACTCGACGAACAGCTCTTTCTCATGACCATCAATGCCGCCAATATCGACAAGGACATGGCATGGATCGAGCAGAATGGAAAGGGGTTCAATGTTGTCATCGAAAACAAGAGCGATGCCTATGGCCAGCTGGCGGTACAGGGGCCGGAAGCCGAAGAGAAGATAGAGAAAGTGCTCGGTCTTGCCTGCAAGGACCTGAAATTCTACGAAGTGAAACGACTGGAGAAAGACGGCGAAAAAGTCATTGTCTCCCGCACCGGATATACCGGTGAGGACGGATTTGAGGTCTATGGAACACCGGGATATATCGTCAAGGCATGGGACAAGCTCATGGATGCCGGCGTGAAGCCGTGCGGACTGGGCTGTCGTGACACGCTGCGTTTTGAGGTCGGACTGCCGCTCTACGGCGACGAACTTTCCGACAAGATCTCACCGGTCATGGCAGGCCTTTCAATGTTCGTGAAGTTCGACAAAGAGGAATTCATCGGCAAGGAGGCGCTCCTGCGTCAGAAGACGGAGGGTGTCACCCGGCGTCTGCGCGGCATCGAGCTGGAAGGCAATGCCATCCCACGCCATGGCTACAAGGTACTCAAGGACGGCAAGGAAGTAGGGGAAGTCACCACAGGCTACCGCCTCATCTCGACCGAAAAGAGCTGTGCTGTCGCTCTGGTAGATGCCGCCATCAAGATGGGAGACAGCGTCGAAGTGCAGATCCGCAAGAAGACTTTCCCCGGCACTATCGTCAAAAAGAAATTCTACGAGAAGCACTATAAGAAGTGAAATGAAGTGAGGTGAGGCATAGCCCCGATAGCCGCGTACCATTCCCCATCACCGCTTATCACCGCCTATCACCGCCTGCAAAAAATAAAACCCATCTTAAAAGAAAACATATTATGGCAAAAGTTATTGAAGGACTCTACTACTCTGAGTCACACGAATTTGTGAAAGTCGCTGGAAACACTGGCTACATCGGAATCACCGACTATGCCCAGCATGCTCTTGGCAACATCGTCTACGTGGATATGCCCGAGGTAGATGACGAGGTAGAAGTCAACGAAGACTTCGGCGCTATCGAGAGCGTCAAGGCTGCTTCCGACCTCAAGTCTCCCGTTTCAGGAAAAGTCATCGAAGTCAATGAGGCACTGGAAGATGAGCCGGGCTTACTCAACAAGGACGCTTTCGGCAACTGGATCATCAAAGTCGAGCTTTCTGATACTTCCGAGCTGAAAGACCTCATGGATGCCAAGGCCTACGAGGAGTTCTGCGCAAAATAGTCTCCTCACGAGAAACCATGAGACGGGGTAGACGGTGACGCATGAAGGGGACAAGCCTGCCATCACGCATCACCCCCTATCACTGCTTATCACCGCCTACCCCGCCTACCCTCTCCTATCACTACCTATCACCGCCTACCCCGCCTATCACCGCCTACCCTCTCCTATCACCACTTATCCCCGCCTACCCACAACCAACCTAACCAATCCCTAAGAACAATGAACCACAAGTTTTTACCTCACACCAACGAGGATATCCAACAGATGCTCGACCGGATCGGCATCAAAGACCTCAACGGCCTCTATGCAGAAGTTCCAGAAAGCATCCGTTTCAAGGGAGACTACGACCTCCCGGAAGCAATGAGCGAGTTGGAAATACGCGCTTTCTTCGAGAAACTCGGACAGAAAAACAGTCTCTTGACCTGCTTTGCAGGCGGCGGCGTGTACGACCACTATGCGCCGAGCGTCATCCCAAACCTCCTGAGCCGGTCAGAGTTCCTCACCTCCTACACTCCCTACCAGGCTGAAATCTCACAGGGAACACTTCATTACATCTTCGAGTTCCAGAGCATGATCGCAGAACTCACAGGCATGGACATTGCCAATGCCTCCATGTATGAAGGGACGACAGCCACGGCGGAAGCCATGATGGCAGCATTCCACAATTCCAAGAAAGCCGATACCGTACTGTATTCCGAGACCTTATCCGAGAACATCATCGGTGTTCTCAAGACGTATGCTCATTTCCACGGAGTGACGCTCAGACCGGTCAAGGCCGAAGAGGGGGTGACTTCCCACGAAGAACTGAAGAAACAGGTAGAGGCCGGAGGAGTAGCCGGAGTCATCGTACAGCAGCCGAACCGCTACGGTATCATCGAAGACTTCACCGGCTTCGCCGATACGTGTCATGACAAGAAAGCGCTGCTCATCGTCAACAGTGTGGCTTCCGACCTGGCCCTCCTGAAGACACCTGGGGAATGGGGAGCAGACCTGGCCGTAGGCGACATCCAGAGCCTCGGACTGCCGATGGCCTTCGGCGGCCCTTATGCCGGCTATATGTGCTCGACGGAAAAAATCATGCGCAAGCTCCCCGGACGCATCGTCGGAAAGACCTGCGACAGCCGTGGCCAGCGCGTATTCGTACTTACACTGCAGGCACGCGAGCAGCATATCCGCCGCCAGAAAGCCACCTCCAACATCTGTTCCAACCAGAGCCTGATGGCACTTTATGCAACCATCTACATGAGCATCATGGGGAAAGAAGGCATGAAAGAGGTCGCCCAGACCAGCTACGACGCTGCACATTACCTCTGTGAACAGCTCACCGCCACAGAAAAGGCAAAGCTCGTCTACGACAAGCCGTTCTTCAATGAGTTCCTCGTACAGATGAAGGAGCGCGACGCCTTCTTTGACAAAGCGGTCAGGAACGGAATCCTACCGGGCATCAAGGTCGATGACGACAGACTGCTCATCGCCGTGACAGAGAAACGGACGAAAGAAGAGATCGACACGCTTGTCGGATTATTATAGTCAACCATCCTAAACCTAAGCAACAATGAACAACAAACTATATGGCAATCTGATATTCGAATTGTCGCATCCAGGCAGACGTGCCTACAGCCTTCCGGAAAACCGATTCGGGCATCATCCCTTGCCCGACGCCTGCAGAAGGGCCAAAGATGCCGAACTGCCCGAATGTGACGAGATGACGGTCGTACGGCACTATACCAACCACAGTGAAAACAACTTCGGCGTTGACAACGGATTCTACCCTCTCGGTTCCTGTACGATGAAGTACAATCCTGTCATCAACGAGGAAATCTCATCGTTGAAGGCCTTTACCGACCTTCATCCACAGCAGCCCATCGAAACGGTGCAGGGAGCGTTGGAGGTGGAATACAACATCCAGCGCGCACTGGCCTCCATCACCGGCATGGCGGATGTCACACTCAATCCTTACGCCGGCGCACACGGCGAGCTGACAGGGCTGATGATCATCACGTCCTACCACCAGCAGCGGGGGGACACGAAGCGTACAAAAGTCATCGTGCCCGACTCTGCCCATGGCACCAACCCGGCTTCCGCAGCAGTATGCGGACTGGAAGTCGTAGAGGTGAAGAGCACACCGGAAGGACTGGTAGATGTCAACGACCTCAGACCGCTCTTAGGGGACGACATCGCCGGAATGATGATGACCAATCCCAATACGCTGGGACTCTTCGAGAAGGACATCCCGGAAATAGCAAAGCTCGTGCACGACTGCGGCGGTCTGCTGTATTATGACGGGGCGAACCTCAACCCGCTGCTGGGAGCCGCACGCCCTGGCGACATGGGATTTGACGTCATCCACCTCAACCTCCACAAGACCTTCTCTACACCGCATGGCGGCGGCGGCCCGGGGTCAGGGCCTGTCGGGGTCTGCGAGAAACTGATCCCCTTCCTGCCCAAACCTCATGTCATCAAGACAAAGGAGGGCTTTGCCATCGAGAACTGCAGACTGACCGAAGAATATTCTACGGCAGACAACCGGATAGGCGGCTATCTGGGCAACTTCCTCATCATCCTGCGTGCATACACCTACATCCTCTCCCTTGGCAGAAACCATATCAAGGAAGTCGGGCCGCTCGCCACGCTGAATGCCAACTATATCAAGGAGTGCCTGAAAGACGACTACGAACTTCCCATCGACACGCTCTGCAAGCATGAGTTTGTGTTTGACGGACTGAAGGACAAGAGCACCGGCGTGACGACCATGGACGTAGCCAAGCGTCTGCTCGACTACGGCTACCATGCTCCGACCATCTACTTCCCGCTGCTTTTCCACGAGGCCATGATGATCGAGCCGACCGAGAGCGAAAGCAAGGATACCATCGACGGCTTCATCAAGACGATGCACGTCATCGCCAAGGAAGCCCGCGAGACACCGGAACTTGTCAAGGAGGCGCCTCACAGCACGCCTATCGGACGGGTAGACGATGTCCTGGCAGCCAAACACCCTATCCTCACTTACCGCCAGCTCATCCATGACATGGAGTCGGAAGAATAAGGACGGGACGACAGGAATCCTACACAATGAATACCATCACGCTATCAGAAGAGGTATAATATGGAGAAAACAGATCTATTGATAATCGGTTCGGGACCCGGCGGTTACCGGACCGCCTCCTATGCCGTGCAGAACGGCCTGCAGGTAACCATCGTCGAAAAAGGCCAGCCCGGCGGAACCTGCCTCAATGCAGGCTGCATCCCCACCAAGTGTCTCGCTCATGATGCAGAGATGCGGCTTGCCGCCTCCACGCTCTATGCGACAGCTCCCCCACTCGACTTCACAAAGGTCATGGAGCGGAAGGAAGCAGTCGTCGGCCAGCTCCGGGAGGGCGTAAGGGCATTGCTCAGCCAGCCCGGCATCACCTTCCTGAAAGGCGAGGCGCACTTCGTCTCTGCCCATGTGGTCGAGGTGAACGGCGAACAGATCGAGGCGACGAACATCATCATCGCCACCGGATCACGTTCCAAGATGCCGCCATTCCTAAAGGAAGCGGAAATCCAAGAGCAGCCGGCAGATGCACGGCATATCGTCACTTCTACCGGCCTGCTGTCCATCAAGGAAGTCCCACAGCGTCTTACCATCATTGGGGCAGGGGTCATCGGAATGGAGTTCGCCTCCGCATTCGCCGCCTTCGGGAGCGAGGTGACCGTGATCGAGTTCATGAAAGAATGCCTGCCGCCTGTTGACAGTGACATCGCCAAGCGGCTGAGGAAGACGCTGGAGAAGCGCGGGGTCACCTTCTTCATGCAGAGTGCCGTCAAGCAGATCGTTCCGCCTGCCGGCAAGGAACAGCCTGCGGCGACCGTCGTCTTCGACAGGAAAGGCAAGGAGCAGACGGTGGAGACCGACCTTGTACTCATCGCCACCGGACGGCAGCCCAATGTGAAGCAGACCGGTCTGGAGACGGCTGGCATCGGGTTCAGCCCCAAGGGAATCGCTGTTGACGACAACATGGAGACAAATGTGAAAGGCGTCTACGCCATCGGCGATGTCAACGCACGGCAGATGCTGGCGCACGCCGCCACGTTCCAAGGCTTCCGCGCCGTCAACCACATCCTCGGCAAAAAGGACTTTATCCGCCTTGACATCATGCCGGCCGCCATCTTCACCTATCCGGAAGCTGCCTGTGTAGGAAAGACGGAAGACCAGTGCAAAGCCCAGGACATCAAGTACACCACCCGGAAAGGCTTCTACCGGTCGAACGGCAAAGCACTGAGCATGGGAGAGACCGAGGGAATGGTAAAAGTCCTCGCCGGCGAAGGCGGCGAGATCCTGGGCGGCCATGCCTACGGGGCACACGCTGCCGACCTCATCCAGGAGCTGGCGGCACTGATGAACCGCAATGCGACGCTGGAAGAGATACGCGACATCATCCACATCCATCCGACACTGGGCGAAATCCTGCAGGATGCCCTCATCTGAAAAGGAAGAACGCCCGCCCCTGCAACAGAAACAGCGTCAGGCCGCTTCCAGGCAAGAAAAGACAGTCAAGGACGGACCGTAAACATGACGGAACCGTTCCTTTCCGGAGCAGAAACACAAAGACAATCCCCGAAAACAGAACATTTAAACATGAAATGTTTGGAGGATAAAAATCTTTATACTAACTTTGCACATAGAAAGGATACGGATCCAGTCGTATCGATTCGATCGGGATAGTCATCAAATAAATCAGAAAACCCGAGATGACTTCTTCTGCCAATGGCGGGCCACATAAACCGCATTCCTGCGACTAAGCCGCAAGGCCAGTGGATTACAAAGACGAAGAGCTCTCCTATCATTGATACTCGGACTTTTCATCACATCGTCGGTACGACTTTTCTATTTCCCCTTCCGGAAAGAAAGTGGGATTGAGGTGGGGTTCCCAAAAGGAACTCCACCTTTTTTTTGCCCGGCAGACCACAGGCGGTACAGGCTATCAGAAGGATTGACAGATCCAATTGAAAGCACCGGCAGGTCACATCAGAAAAGAACCGGAAGACCCAGACGGGAATCCGGACAGGTCACATCAGAAGAAAAGACAGCCCCAGACAGGAGTTCCGGCAGGCCGCAATGTGATGCAGACACTGGCCGGGAAACCCTGCAACAGGCTTCATAAATAAAAACAATAACAACATGCCCTCCTCTTACAGCATCTGCCTGTGCCGGCGGGAAGAAAGACCGACGCCCTCCAACCCGGACAGGACGGAGGCCGGGGAGGACAAAAAAGAAAGGAAACCTACAACCATGTTCTCAGGAATCGTAGAAGAAATGGCGACACTCACCGGAATCGAGCACGAAAAGGAAAACATCCACTTCACCTTCCGCTGCTCATTCGCAGATGCGCTGAAGATCGACCAGAGCATTGCCCACAACGGCGTCTGCCTTACCGTCGTACGCATCAAGGACGGCAGCTATACGGTGACGGCCATGAAAGAGACCCTCGAACGTTCCAATCTGGGACTGCTCAAGGTCGGCGACCGTGTCAATATCGAGCGTTCCATGCTCATGAACGGACGGCTGGACGGACACATCGTACAGGGGCATGTCGACAGGACCGCCCGATGCGTCCATGTGGAAGATGCGGATGGAAGCACCTATTTCACCTTTGAATACCCTTACAGCCGGGAGATGGCACAACGCGGCTATTTCACCGTCGACAAAGGTTCCGTGACCGTCAACGGTGTCTCGCTCACCGTCTGCGAACCGACCGACAACCGTTTCAAGGTCGCGATCATCCCCTATACCAGAGCGCATACGAACTTTGCCGACATAGCCGTCGGAACGGTCGTGAATCTCGAATTCGACATCCTGGGGAAATACATCGCCCGCCTGAACAGCCTGTCGAAGTAGCCCGGACGGACTCCACGACAGGACATGAAAAAAAATGAAAGGACACCTGCTTCCGCACAGCGTTCTCAATGAGAGGCTGTCCGGCGAGCAGGTGTCCTTCATGTGTTATGGCTGGTATGGATTGTCTCTTACAGCGTATGCCCGTCCAGATAGTCCTGGATGGTCGTCTTGTAACTGTCGGAGATCGGCAGGACGGCATCGCCGATGACCACACGGAAACGGTCGATCCCTTCTATTTTCTTCATGTGGACGATATAGGAGCGGTGAATGCGCATGAACTCCGGCCGGGGCAGCGACTCCTCGATCTTCTTCATGTTCATCAGGCTCATGACCGGATCACGGCCGTCGGTAAGATAAATCCTGACATAATCTTTCAGCCCCTCGATATAGAGGATGTCGTCGAACATGATCTTCACCAGTTTGTATTCGCTCTTGACAAAGATGAAACGGTCGTCCGAGGCGTTCTCCGACTGCCGTATGCTTCTGAACCATTCCAGTGCCCGGTTGGCACCCGCCAGAAAATCATCATAGCTGACAGGCTTCATGAGATAGTCGATCGCATTGGCCTTGTACCCGTCGACGGCATACTGGCTGAATGCCGTCGTGAAGATGATCTTCGTCTCCTTAGGAAGAATCCTGGCAAATTCAAGCCCGCTGAGTTCAGGCATCTGAATATCTAAAAATATGAGATCAACCCTGTTTTCACGGATGACTTTAATCCCCTCTACCGCACTGTTGAAGACGCCTATCAGGTTCAGAAAGAGCGTCTTCTTGGCATAGCTTGCAAGCAGGTCGGCCGCAAGGGGTTCGTCGTCAATGATTATGCAGTTTAGTGTCATAAATAATTATTTTGGATGAATAGATATTTCGTTTACTGTCAAATCCTTTCTCCCATTTGTACTTGCCCGGATAAGCAAGTTCGAGTCTGCGCTCCACCTGCTTGAGTCCGATTCCGTGTCCGTTTCTTTCAGCCTGCCCCCGTGGATAGTTGCTGTTCTGGATAGAGAAGACAATGCACCTGCTGTCCGCATCCAGATGGATATGGATGAAGTTCTTGCGTCCCGGACATATCCCGTGCTTGAAGGCGTTTTCCAGAAGCGAGATGAAGATCATCGGAGCGACAAGCACCTGACAGGAGTCCGGAACATGGCAATCACGGGAGATCTCGACATTCTCGGGTATGCGGATCATCATCAGGTCCACGTAATTATGCAGGAACTCCACTTCCTCCTTCAGGTTCACGTAAGGCTGCTGGTAATCGTAGAGGATATGGCGGAGCATCTTCGAAAGGTCGATAATGGCCTTCTGCGCCTTCTCCGTGTCGAATGCCGTCAGCGCATAGATATTGTTCATCGTGTTGAGAAGGAAATGCGGATTCACCTGCTGCCGCAGGTTGACCAGCTCCGCCTTCGTCATGGCCGTCTCCGCCTCCCGCTTCTCCGCTTCCGCCTTCGACAGCCGCTGTGCCATCAGGACAGACGTAGCCGCCCCTGCACAGATACTGAGGTTGAAGAAGTTGCGGATAATGAAGAAAACGTGGGGATTCAAATCCTTCTCCGTGGGCAGCATCTGGTAAGGAAAAGCCACAATCAACCGTTCGTTCCCTATGTGGTAAAGCCACTCATGCTGCGCAATAGACAGCAACAAGATAAGGAGAGCGTTGAGCGTCCAGAACTCTTTCTTGTTTCCTTTCAGCAACATCGGCGAAAGCACGAAATAATTGAGATAGGCCACAATCACCATGGACAACGGAACAAGATACTGTGAAAAGCTGTTCCTCAACGGGCTGATCCCATGAAGGACGTACATCATAGGAATGAGGAGGAGCGGGAGCCAGATAATGACCTGGTTCCATAAATTCCTGGAAGTATAAATCTGTTTCCTCATTTCTCGCCCTTGTTTGCTTATATCTAATACAAATCTGCAAACAAAGGTAATAAAAGTTTCTGTAAAATAAAATGTATTCTCAAATTATGTGAGTTTTTTTTACATTTACCTGTGTTAAATTATATACAGAAGCCGCATAATTAACTTCTTTTTATACAACAAAGAACGACAAAGCACCATGTCAGAACTCCCCGGCACGTCTCTTCCCGTCCGGCAGACTGTCCGCCGGCCGTATTCCTGTCCGCCGCCCTCCTGCCGCAAGACACGGCCGGAGACAGGCAAGAACACGCAACAAAGGAAGATACCCTCCTCTTTTTCCCACCTGCACCATCCACGTACGCTCCTGCAAAAACCGCTCCGAGACGGCAACGACAGGCCTCCGTATCCTCGGGTATCAGCCGTCACAGCCCCCGCACGGGAAGACTGCCCATGCCTGTACGACAGCATCCGGAAGTCTGGCGGAACGTGACCGGAGGGCGACAGGACACTATGGGAAAGTATTTGACAATTCACCGCCATCAGGACTCCCTGCAGACGCACGTCCCCGACAGCCGGGAGCCATGTTCCCAACGGTCGGGAACCGCAGTACCAGCGGTCGGGAATCATGTTCCCAGCGGTCGGGAACTACAGTACCTCGCCCCCTTGCAGGCGGCGGATCCGCACCGCATCGGAAAGCTCCCTGCAGTCTTTCAAACGTCTTTACCGGTAGAAAGCAGTGTCCGCTCGCCTGAAAGGCAGAAATCCCCCAAGGGGTTTTCAGCGCCTGCCGGCAATGACAGGAATCCCCGTGCGCAACCTCCTCCCAGCTGTCAGCCCCTCATAGAGGCTTTGGAAAAGCAAGCCGTCCCATCCGGCCAAGTACGTCCAGCCTCGGACTTCCACAACAGCCTGTCTCCCTCCGGGCAGCCGATTGCAAGCGTGCGGATCCCCGCCACGGCTGGTATTTACCATCGGCACGGCCGGTGTCGGGCATCGGCAAGCCTGCAGAAGAACAGATGCGTTTCCGTCACTGTCATACACCGAGCAAGGAAGCAGGGCCGCCTTATGCGAAGCATGTTTATGGGACAGCAATACCACCGAGGCTGCCTGCGCAGTCCCTGACAGCCCGGAGGACAACAAAAGAAGCCCCGCCCCTCTCCGTCTGCCGGGTCTGGAGACGAAGAGGAACAGGGCTTGTAGTGTCCTGCCATCCGCTGTCTATCTGGAGACAGCAGGATAGAGGACAAACTCAAAGGTTGTAGATTGTATGGGTACTCTGTACTGCGCTGCTACGCCGGGACCGCAGGTTGCGGTGCCGACACCGCTCTGGTCGGCATCCAGATGGATGGTGAGCAGGCCGTCGCGCGAGAGCTGGTTGATATGGGTGGCACGGTCGATGACAGGGTCGGAGAACGGCACTGCGGAGAACTGGAACGGACTGCGTGCGGCCACCATGAGGCGGTTCTTCGTATCGGAGAACGACGCCCAGCGCACATCGGTACGGTTGCCGGTGGCCTGCGGCTTCACATAATAGTGGAACATCGCCTCCGCCGTCGTCCGGTAACGTCCTATCCGTCCCGCCTGCTTGCGGTCGTTGTAGGTCTCCACGTCGCCCCGGCCATAGTATTCCACCTTGCCGAACGAATCGTTCATACGGAAGGCAAGACCGATGCGGGCCACCGACTTGATTACCGCCGTGTCCGGGGTGAAGGTCGTCCTGACCGCCAATGCGCCGTTCTTCTGCGGCCGGTAGGTAAAGACGGCTCTGCCGATGACATTGCCCTTCCTGCCCAGTATCTCCGTTTCCGCACGTGTCACGTCTTTGCTGCGGACGATTTTCGTCACCCTCTGGCTGATGGAGTCGATGCCCTCCTCACGCCACAGCCTCAGGCCGAACCGGTCGCGACCGTCGTTGTCGGTGGCCGGGCGGTAGAGGCTCAGTGCCATCGGCGTGGCCAGGAACTCCCGGCCCCCACTCTTCAGGGAGAGGAGCGCACCGGTCTCCGGATCCACCTTGTAGCTGACGTGCTGCTTCTCCCGCGGGAGGAAGACGGTGCAGTCGGGTGCGCTCTTCAGGCAGAACTGGTCGTAAGCCACGGTGTTCTCCCGGGTGAGGATCAGTCCGTCACGGATCGGATGCCACTCCAGGTCCAGGTACAGCTCCCCGGCGGCAGGAGAACAGACGGCAGGAAGAACCACCGTCGTCGTCTCGTGCGGGGCACAGTCCACGTACTGCGTGCCGTGGGAGAGCGACTTCCCGTTCTCATCCACAATCCGCCAGTCGAGCTGGTATTCGTTGAGATTGGTGAAGTCAAACCAGTTCCTGACCTTTACGGTGATTTCCTTCCCGTGTGCGACCAGTTCGGTCTTGATGTTCTGGTAGACCTTCTTCACCTCCTGCAGATGCGGGTGCGGCGTACGGTCGGCCGCCACCAGGCCGTTGCAGCAGAAGTTGCCGAAGCTGGGGACATCCTTCGGGCCGTAGTCGCCGCCGTAGCTCCAGTACCAGTTTCCGTCCTTGTCAATCTCACGGAACGACTGGTCCACCCAGTCCCAGATGCTTCCTCCCTGCAGGACGGGCTCTCTCTCTATCAGATCCCAGTAGTCCTTCATGCCGCCGCAGCTGTTCCCCATGGCATGGAGATACTCGCACAGGATGTAAGGGCGTGTCGTGTCCGTCCGCTTCGCATAGGCTTCCATGTGATCCAGCGAAGTGTACATCGGGCAGTATATGTCGGTATTGAAATTCTCCCCGGAGCGTTCGTATTGCAGGGGACGTGTCGCATCCTTCTGTTTCAGCCAGCGGTAGGTATGCTCGAAGTTCGTACCGTTTCCAGCCTCGTTGCCCAGCGACCAGATGATGATGCTCGGATGGTTCTTGGAACGCTCGTACATCCGCCGTGTCCTGTCCATGTGGGCAGTGAGCCATGTGCTGTCCTTTGCCAGCGACTCCTTCCCATAGCCCATTCCGTGCGACTCGATGTTCGCCTCGTCGATGACGTACAGCCCGTACTTGTCGCAGAGCTGGTACCAGTAAGGGTCATTGACATAATGAGAGCAGCGCACGAGGTTGATGTTGTTCTGTTTCATCAGGCGGATGTCCTGCTCCATGAGTTCCTTGCTCACGGTGCGCCCGCGCTCTGAATGTTCATGCCTGTTCACGCCCTTGACGAGGATGGGCACCCCGTTCACGCAGAGCTGCCTGTCCTTTATTTCGACGCTCCTGAATCCCACCTTGCTTCCGGTCTGTTCGGTCACCTTGCCGTTCTTGTCCTTCAATGTGACGAGCAGCGTATAGAGGTTCGGATGCTCTGCACTCCACGCCGCGACACCCGGTACCGTCTGCGGGGTGAACTCCGCCGTCCCGCCGCTGTCCTTCGCATGGACCGTCTTCTCTTCCGCCAGGACCTCAGCCCCCCCGGCATCGGTCAGCGCATAGCTTACCGTGGCGTCTCCGCCGCCCTTCACACGTACCGAAAGACCGAAGCGGCCGTTGTAAGTGCCGTTCTCCCGCCTGTCTACCCCTGCCGAGACATTGTAGTCGGCGATGTACTGCACAGGCGTGGCATAGAGATAGACATCCTGCTCGATGCCGCTCATGCGCCAGAAGTCCTGACACTCGAGGTAAGAACCGGCGCTCCAGCGGTAGACTTCCATCGCAATGACGTTCTCGCCGTCGTGCAGGTAGGGGGTGACCTCCCACTCGGAAGGCATCTTCGACCCCATGTTGCAGCCCACGTACTTCCCGTTGACCCACAGATAGAAGAACGACCTCACACCCTCGCAGCAAAGGACGATGCGCCGTCCTTTCCACGCTGCAGGAACGGTGAATGTACGGCGGTAAGAGCCGACCTCGTTCTCCGCATACGGCACAAGCGGCGGATTCTTCCTGAAGTGGAAGAGCTTGTCATCGAACTCGTAAGTCTCATTGACATAGATCGGCAGCCCGTACCCCTGCCGTTCCCAGTTGCCGGGCACATTGATGTCCGCCCATCCCTGCACCGCATAGTCGGTCTGGTAGAAGTCCTTGGGCCGGCGGTCGGGATTCTTCGTCCAATGGAATTTCCATTTGCCGTCGAGCGTCATGTAATACGCCGAATGCTCGTAACCGCCGGGCTGCTGCAGGTCGTCCACCGAACTGTATGGCTGTACATAGGCGTGCGGCTCGAGTTTGTTCATGCCCGTGCAGTACTGGCTCTGCCACTCCGGGGCGGCGTTCTGTGCCATTGAGCACAAGGGGATAAGTGCTCCCAGGAGGAGCGCGGAAAGTCTTTTCATGTTGATGTCAGGTAATGAAATTTCAGAACAGATTTAGTGAATGAGGGCGGAAAGGGCCGCCTCTCCCGGAGTTCATTCCGAGAGGGCGATTTCCTTTCCGTCAACGGTATAATGGAAAGAAACGGTATAAGAGAGTCCGTCCAGTACGTTTCTGATGTCTTTGCTCTTCTTGATCACGCCGGTATAGGTCTTCCCGTTGTCCAGCCTGGGGGCTACCGTAATCCTGCAGCCGTAGAGCTGTTCCAGGATACGGGCGATTTCCCTGACACGCATATTGCTGAAAGGAATCATATTGTCGCGCCATACGGCATCGACAGGGGCATAGGTGTTTTCGGTCTTGATGGCCTTCAGGTCTCTGCTGACAGTGGCTTTCTGGTTGGGATGCAGGACGACCTTCCCCTGTCCGTCCAGCCCCGTCACCTCCAGACGGCCTTCTATCAGACTGATGACACTGGCCTTTCCCCTGCCTTTCGCATTGAAGTTGAAGGTGGTCCCCAGCACTTTCGCCGCCGCCCCTTCGCTGCTTACGATGAAAGGTTTTTCGGGATTCTTCGTGACATGGAACAGGGCCTCTCCTTCCAGTTCCACCTTCCGTTCGTCGCCGTCGAAATGGTCGGCATAACGGATGGCGGCTCCTTTGTTGAGCCATACGGTGGAACGGTCGGGCAGCGTGACTTTCTTCACGCCGTCCAGGGCGGCGACCGTAAGGATCTCCACCGACTGGCGGAGATAGGCGAACAGCCCCCCTCCTACCAGCAGGACGGCCGCCAGCACGGCTGCCGCATAGCGCAGGAGGCGGAAAGAACGCCGACGGTCTTTCTGCGACTCGTAGTCCGCTATCCGGGCGAAGAGCCTGTCCTCTGCCGCAGCGGTCTTCTCCCGTGTGGCGAGCGGGTTGGGCTTTCCCAGATGGTAAGCCATCTCCAGTCTGAAGAGTTCCTTGCGGTTCTCCTCCGAGCGTGCCAGCCATTCGGTCAGCCGCACCATCTCCTCGTCTGTCGCCTTGCCGGCGAGATAGTCCTTGAGGGTCTTATCGTTTATATCGTCCATGTTGTTCTTTTTCAACTGAGGTATCTGCTTTTTTCTTTCTTCCCGCAGCTATTTCCCTGCTGCTTACTCTTATAACAATCCGATGCGCCTATTTACGTAAAGGGAAATAATAAAAAATGTTATAGCACCTGCATAGGGACGGAATCCCTGACAGGCGCACGCCACGCTTCTCCGCCCGCCCTGCTTCCGGCCGGCATCCGCCGCCGGTGCCTGTCCTCCGTCCGGACACTCCCTGTACGGAGAAGGACAGGGGCGCAAGGGACGGCCGATCCGTCCCTGACAGTCGCCGCTTCCCTACCGGCAAGCCAGGGAGCCGGTCTCCGAGGGCTCCACTTCCGGCAGACGGAGGGGGCAAAGGGGCATTCTGCCCTGTACAGGGGGGTCATTCTCCGTGCTTCAGCTTCTTCCGCAAGGACTTCAGCGCCTTGTACAGGTGTACCTCCACCGTACGTATCGAAATGCCCAGCTGCTCGGCGATCTCCTTGTTTTTCCTGTCATGTTGATAGCTTAGGATAAAGACTTCACGGCATTTGGCAGGGAGCTCGCCGATGGCATCGTTGATACGTTTCCGCATCTCCAGTCCCTCGATATACCCCATCACATCGTTGTTTTCAGGGTTATAGTACTCCAGTCTGAACTGCGTGAACTTCTTCACGCTGTCGGCATGACTGCTGACAACCGTACGGTGCTTGAGGAGGTTGAGCGCCCGGGTATAGACCGTCCGATAGAGGAACGCCTTGACATGGATCTCGTCCTCGATGTCCTCCCTGCGCTTCCACAGTTCCATGAAGGCTTCCTGTACGACATCCTCCGCCTCATCGTCACGGACAAGACGTGCGGCATAGAAGGAAAGAGCGGGGTACGACTCCCGGAATATCTGTCTGAACCTTTGTTCTGATAGTGTCATTATTGATACTTTTTCCTGCCGGCTACGGATGTTGTCAGCATCTGCAGGAGAGCTTCATTGAAGGAATGATGACCTTTTATGTGACAAAGTTACACTTTTTATACTTGTCAACGGATACGGGGTGGTTAATTTATGTGAAATAAGGAAGCGGCACACCTCATATTAATATAATTGACTATCTTTGTAAAAGTAATCTCATTATTTTAACAGCATGGGGAGAGGGCGGTGTGCTGCCCGTTACCCTTGAACAGGATGAAAAGTGACCGTCTGAAAATCAATTCCGGCCTCAGGCTATGCGTGTGCGCCCTTCTGCTGATGCTGGGCGTACAGCGGGCTGCCGCACAGGTGTCGCTGACGACGAACCGCACGGCGTTGAAGACGGTCATCCAGCGCATAAAATCGAAGACCCGCTACCGTTTCTTTTACAGCGACGAGCTGGGCAGGGAGCAGGTGAATGCCGTCTCCATCCGTGACCTGCCGATAGACTTCGTGCTGGACCGCCTCTTCGCCAACACGGGAATCACGTACAGAATCATTGACAACATCATCTATCTGAAAAAAGGGAAGCCGGAAACAGCCGCCCCGGAACGTGCGGCGGCCGCCCGCAAAACGCAGCAGCAACAGGAAGAAAGCCGCAGGAAACCTGCCGTCTACACCTTCCGGGGGCAGATACAGGATGTGGCAGGCAACCCGCTTATCGGTGCGACCGTCACCGTGAAGGGTTCGCCCAGGGTGCACGCCGTCGCCGACCTGGACGGCAGATTCACGCTGGACACCGAGACCCCCTCCCCGCTGCTGACGGTATCCTGCGTAGGCTTCACGTCTGTGGAGAGACGGGGAGAAAGCCGGCACAATCAGCTGTTCGTGCTGAAAGAGAGCCCTTACGAACTGGGCAACGTCGTCGTGACGGCAATGGGCATCAGCCGTTCGGGCGCCGCCCTGAGCTACAATGTGAAGCACGTGGAGCAGGAAGAAGTGAACACGGTGCGAACCACCAACCTCGCCAACATCCTGGGCGGGAGGGTGGCGGGAGTCGCCGTCAACGAGTCGGCAGCCGGCATGGGCGGCGCGGCACGCGTGGTGATGCGCGGCCCGAAGTCGCTGGCACAGAGCAACCAGCCGCTTTATGTCATTGACGGGATTCCCGTGAACAACCGCAGCAACGACGACATCAAGAGCGGCATCTACTCCCAGCAGCCCGGCGCGGAGAGCATGGCCGACATCAACCCCGACGACGTGGAGAGCATCTCGGTGCTGACGGGGGCTGCCGCTGCCGCCCTGTACGGCTCTGCCGCCGCACAGGGCGCCGTGATGATCAGGACGAAGTCGGGCAGAACAGGGAAACTCTCCGTAGAGCTGTCGTCGGGAACGCAGTTCCTCTCGCCCTTCATCCTGCCCGAGTTCCAGAACGAATACGGGAACCGACCCAACGAGATGAAGTCGTGGGGAGCAAAGAATCCGGACGGATTCGCACGATATACGCCGGACGACTTCTTCCGCACAGGCGTGAACTTCACCAACAACGCCACCCTGACAACAGGGACGGAACGCAACCAGGTCTACCTCTCCCTGGGCTCGTCAACGGTGAGCGGCATCATCCCCAACAATGACTTCCAGCGGTACAACCTGTCGTTCAAGAATGTCTTTTCGACGCTGAAGGACAGGCTGCGCTTCACCTTTTCCTTCAAGTTCATCAGGGAGAACGACCGCAACATGCTGGCGCAGGGACAGTATTTCAATCCGCTGACCTCCGCCTACCTCTTCCCCCGAGGCGAGCGGTTCGACGCCATCAGGGACTACGAATACTTTGACACGGCGCGGAACATCAGCCTGCAGAACTGGAACTATGGCGACGACCTGAAGATGCAGAATCCTTACTGGGTGACCCACCGCATGGTGAAGACGACGAAGCGCAACAGGTACCTCACCGACCTGGGCGTGAAGTACCGGCTGACCGACTGGCTGGCTTTCGAGGGACGCTTCCGCCGGGACGAAGCGGCGAACAGGATCGAAGACAAGCGCTACGCCTCCACACTGGACATCTTCGCCCATTCGCCTTACGGATATTACGGCTACTGCAAGGTGAACGACCGGACACGCTATGCGGATTTCATGGCGGATGCCGCCCGCCACTGGGAGGACTTCTCGGTCAAGGCAAATTTCGGAGCCGCCTTCTCCTACACGTCGTATGACGTGACGGGATTCCAGGGAGGACTGAAGGCACCATCCAACCTCTTCACACCGAACGCCATCGACTACAGCAAGGTGACGGGAGACAACCGTCCCATCTTCGAACTGACCCGCCACACGGTCAATTCCGTCTTCGGGAGCATGGAGACGGGCTGGAGGGAACGGCTCTTCCTGACACTGACAGGACGCTCCGACTGGGACTCCGCACTCAGCAATACCGCACGGCAGTCGTTCTTCTATCCTTCCGCAGGCCTCTCCGCCATCCTCTCCAGACTGCTCAGGCTGCCACGCTTCGTCAATTACCTGAAGGTCCGCGCCTCATGGGCTTCCGTCGGATCGGCCATCCCGCCCAACATCTCCTCAGCCTGGCGGTATGAGTATGTGCCCTCGACAGGCACTTACCGCACCGTCACCTACAAGTTCCCCGACACCTTCTACCCTGAAAGGACCAACTCGTGGGAGGCCGGCTTCACCGCCCATCTCTTCAAGGAGGCGGTATCGGTGAAGCTGACCGTCTACCAGTCGGATACGAAGAACCAGACCTTCCTCCGTCAGATCACGCTCGGCGGCGCATACGACCGGGAGTACATCCAGGCCGGAGACGTGCGGAACAGAGGACTGGAAGTGGGACTGGGCTACCAGAAGGCATGGGACAGGCTGCGCTGGACCATGGACATGACGTACAGCATGAACCGCAACCGGATCGTCAGCCTGCTCGACAATCCCAACGAGACCCTGCGGCAAGGCGGGCTGAACGGCTGTGAAGTGATCCTGACACAGGGAGGGACGATGGGCGACCTCTACACCTTCACGGATTACAAACGTGATGCGAAAGGGAACATCCAGCTCAATGCCGACGGACAGGTGATGCAGATGGAACTGCCGTCGCCGAAACTGGCAGGCTCGGTATTGCCCAAGGGGCAGCTCGGCCTGAACAACAGGGTCTCATGGCGGGGACTGGAAGCCGGACTGCTGGTGACCGCCCGGCTGGGCGGCATCTGCGTGTCGCAGACGCAGGCCTTCATGGATTCCTACGGCGTCTCCCGGAAGACGGCAGACCTGCGGAACGCCGGCGGAGTCGCCGTCGGCAGCCGGATGATTCCGGTCGAGAAATATTATACCGTGGTGGGAGGCGAGACCCCCATCTGGGATGAATATATCTACAAGGCCACCAACGCACGGATCAAGGAGCTCTACCTGAATTACACGTTCGACAGGCTGATCCGCGGCGCAAAGGTGACGCTGGGCGTCACGGCAAGAAACCTGTGGATGCTTTACTGCAAGGCTCCCTTCGACCCGGAGTCGACCCCTTCGACGGATGTGTACTACCAGGGATTCGATTATTTCATGCAGCCCAGCCAGCGTTCGCTGGGCTTTTATGTCAATGTAAAACTGTAGGCTATGACCATCCATAGAAAAATCCTGCTGCCCCTGGCCGTCCTTCTGGCGGCTCTGTCTTCCTGCACAGGCAACTTCACAGACGTGAACCGGCCGGGCAGCAGACTGTCGCCCGAGGAGCTGCAGCGCGACAACTATGCCGTCGGCTCCTTCCTCATCCAGATGCAGGGCGTGGCCTTTCCCGAACAGGAGAATGCCTACCAGACGATGATCGACTTCGTGGGCAACTACCTGGGACGCTACACGACCTACACCAAGGTACTGCCGAAGAACCACACCCTGTTCAATGCCGCCAACAACTGGTGCGCCTGGCCGGCATCGTATGCACCGGGGCTGGTATCGGCCTTCAATGCGGTGGTGAAACTGAACGGAAAGGAAAAGGTGTCGTACGCCTGGGCGCTGATACTCCGCACACAGGCCTTCCTCCGCTTCACGGACATCTACGGACCGTTCCCGCTCAGCAGGGATGCCCATCATGCTGAGGTGTATTCCTCACAGCGGGACATCTATCTGCACCTGATCGACGACCTGAATGAGGCCACGGCCTTCCTTGCTTCAGACCGCAGCCTCGCCGAAGAGAAGGTCGTCTTCGCCCCTTACGACCTCGTCTACAAAGGCGACTTCGACAAGTGGCGGAAGTTCGCCAGCTCGCTCAAGCTGCGCATCGCCATCCGCATCAGCAACGCAGAACCGGCCATGGCACGCGCACTGGCCGAGAAAGCCGTAAGGGAAGGGGTCATCGAACGGAATGCCGACAACTGCACGGTCGCCTGCAACAAGTCGGGGCTGTGGACGACGGCCGTATCATGGGGCGACAGCCGCATCTGCGCCGACCTCGAGAGCTACCTGACGGGCTACAAGGACCCGCGGCTGGACAAGTATTTCCTGCCGGCAGGACAGCCGGGACCGCGCAGGTTCATCGGCTGCCGGGCCGGCGCACTGACAGGGAGCAACTTCCTCGCCAAGCGGCTCTACTCCACCGCCAACGTGTCGGAGACGACACCGGGGGTATGGCTGACGGCCTCGGAGATGGCTTTCTGTAAAGCGGAAGGCGTGCTCCGGGGATGGGACATGGGCGGCGGAACGGCAAAGGCATACTATGAACAAGGAGTGACCCTCTCCTTCGAGCAGTGGGGAGCGAACGGAGCAGCCGACTACCTGCTGGACTCCACATCCACGGAGGCCGACTATACAGACGCCCCCGGCGGATTCGGAGGCGACTGCCCCCGGCAGTCGGACATCACAATCCGGTGGGATGACAGCGCACCGCCGGCCGAGAAGATGGAGCGGCTGATCGTACAGAAATGGATCGCCCTCTATCCCGACGGACAGGAGGCATGGAACGAGATACGGCGGACAGGATACCCGCATATCTTCCCCGTTCCGCAGCCGACGAACGGATACAGCCTGCTGACTCCCAACAGAATCCCCTTCGACAAGAACGAACAGATCAACAACCCCCGAAATTACTACAAGGCGGTGGAATATCTGGGAGGAGCAGACGACTATGCGACACCGATGTGGTGGCAAAGGTAAAAAAGGCTCTTCAGGATTTCGGAGTGATGGGGGTGTCTCGTGAGTCGATGACTTTGATGAAATATCACACAGAGGCAGGGAGCTGTTGAAAAGGTAAAAAGGTAAAAGAGTAAAAAGGTAAACATGATTCTGTCATGCCGCCGCCCTGCCCTCCTGTTACTCCTGTCCTACTCCATTCTATCTTTATCAGGGTTTCTCGTCCGCTTGCCTTACCCTCCAGCTCCTCTCTCCCCTGACCTTCAGGGTTCTCTGTGCCCTGCTTCCCCTCAAAGGCTCTGTGAGTTCCGTGACTCCGTGAGAGAACACACCCCGGAAGATGGCGTTTCCGCACGAAATTAGGCTCTTCCGTTAAATGCGTAGATGCTTTTCATATAGCTTTAACGGAAGAACCGAAGTGATTGATGAAACAAAAACATGGCTAAGACTGTCAACTGCCTATCCTGTCATCAGCCTCCGAGTCAAAGACCTTTTCATTTTAATACGTTGAAAAGACAGATAAGATTTTGAAAAACCATTACATAATTTCAAACAGATCATCTGTAAATGTAAAGAACACGTGCAAAAATCGAGTTTGTAACCAGCAGTCAATCAATCGGTTGTCAAGTCGTTTGTAAGAGGTGCTTAATTGGACTTCAAAAGGGCGTTGGTAACACGCTAAAGGAGCACCCATTGCAGGTCAATCAGGCATCTTTTAGAAGCCAGAAGAGCTTGTGTCAGTTTTGAACTGCACAAAAATATTTACAAACACCGATCATCTGAGAATAAGTTGTTTGTAGAAGACGGAAAGACAGGCTGACGGGCAGGCATCGTATCAATTTGTCTTTTCTGCATTTTATCTTTCAGCTTATCCTCCTTTGCAAGACCATCCGTTTTTGGAGAGTCATACTATGCAAGTACACAAGCCCTTTATTCTATTCCCATCTATCCATTTAACGGAAGAACCCATTTTACGACATTTTGCTTTTATAAAAAAAATGAGTATCTTTGCAAATATATGAAAAAATAAGCTATGCTAATAGCTAACAACAATGATACAATTTAAAGAACTACCTACTTGTTAAACATAATTTTAATTCTAAACAATATGATTAAAGTATTTATTTCTCATAGTAGTGCGCAGAAAGATTTCGCACAACAATTAGTAGAATTACTAGGACGTGACCGTTGCATTATTGATTGCTATGACTTTGAATCTGCTTACAAAACTCTTGATGAAATTTATAGTGCAATAGAGGAGTCTACAGTTGTAGCTTTTTTAGCAACTAAGGATTCCTTATCTTCAGAATGGTGTATGAAAGAAATTGATTATGCCTATTCACATCTTAAAGCAGATCAAAAACAAAGATTATGGCCTTTTGTTATAGATAAAGAGGTTACGTTAGATGATATGCCTAATTGGATGGTAAAGGATGAATCTTATAATATAAAATATTTCAAATCTCCCAAACTGCTTGCAAGAGATATTGAACAAAAAAACAGGAAAATTATATGGGATAAAAAACCATTAATAAAATATAAAGAAACAGCTTTAGTAGGAAGAAATGAAGAGATTAACATCTTTGAGGAAAAGATTCTATCCTCTAATTATCAAAAAATCAGAGCTCTTTTTATTTCTGGAAGAGAAGGAGTTGGTAAGGCTTCTTTTGCAAAAAAATGCATGAGAAAAAACGGCTACCCTGAGGAGTTAGAACCGTTTAAGTTAAGTTTGGGAATAAAGGAAAGCATAGAGGATTTTATCATAGGGTTAAATCTTATAACTGAAAATTACAATAGTCAAGAATTAGAGGAAATCTTTCAAAAAGAACCAAAAGAAAAATCTAAGGCTGCCGTGAAGATTTTAAATACTCTGTACGATAACCGTTCTGTATTATTAGTAGATGATAACATGGCTATGATATTGCCTAATCGTAATATACCAGACTGGTTGTCTGATATTTTAACTAATGAAGACTTAAATCCACAGTTAGGGCTCTATGTTCTGTCCAAAATTACCCCCACAGCATATATTGAAACACGGATTCCTCAAATTGTACACATATCGTTAAAACCTTTAAATAGGGCAGATCGCAAAAAGCTGTTCTATAAATTTGCAATAATAAACGATTTGAAAATTTCTGATAAAGATGCAGATTTCTTTGTAGATCGTTTATTGCAATCGCCTGAACAAATTATAAATTCCATAATGGCTATTAAAAAGAATGGCTTGACCTTGGCAAAAAATGACATAGAAGAACTGATTAAAATAGGTGATTCAAAAATCAGACCAATTATAGAGCTGTTCAGTGAAGAAGAAGAGAGACATCTATTAATCGTTTTGTCAAGGTTTGATTTTTTAAGTTTTGAAGTGCTTGAAGGTATCTATGAAGAAAGATACCATGAAATCTTACAAGTAATTCAAAAGATGTTATTTCATGGTGTAGCAAATACATTCGGACCTTCTGATATTTTTATTAGACTTGATTACTCTCTAAGTGATTATATAAGAAGAAATAAATTTATTATTCCGGAGGATTTAGAAAATCATGTTACTGGTGTCTTGGAAGATAAAATTGCATCTTCCAATGATATAACCCAAGATGCCTCTGTGTATATGTATAATATTAAAAGAAGAATAATCGAGGGGAAAAGCAATAATGACAATAGTTTATTCTTGATACCATCAATAGTTATCAAATCTATTATGGATTTATATAATAAAATGGAATATAACGATGTTGTCGAAATATGTGAGAACATCCTGAAAAATAGTACAAGGTTTTATAGGGATGTAGAACGAGAAATAATTTATTGGTTGTGCTTAGCACTATGCAGGCTTAAAGATATTGATAAATTTAAGAACTATGTTAATGACATAGAAGGTGCTGACAAAGACTTCTTACGTGGCTTTTCTTACAGGAATACAGATAATTATGAAGAAGCAGAACATTTCTACAAACAAGCACTTAAAAAACAACCTAGCATGCAACGTGCAAAACGAGAACTTGTAACAGTTATGCTAGCCCAGCGTAAATATGAAGAGGCACTTGAAATGGCTGCATATAACTTTAATCATAATCCAGAAAACACTTATCATGCCCATGCGTATTTCCGCTGTTTAGTAAAAAAGAAAAAAATCAAAAATGAGGATTTACAGGTGTTAGAAGAAATAATGGGAATAGTTCAAAATAGTTTTTCTGATAAAAAAGAAGAATTATATGCTGCTATGGAAATAGAATTCCATGCATATGCTTTACGAGATTCTCCTTCTAAAATATTACAACTTATAAATAAAGCACAAAAAGATTTTCCAAAATCCTTAAATATAAAACGTGCCGCTCATGAATATAAATTTAAACAGGAAATGATAGTTAAAGATCAATCTTTTAGTGAAGATTTTACATTTTAACACTATTAATCATATTACGAGACCTCTGCAAAACCTCATATAGATAGCGAAAGCATAAATATAACTCATTGATTATCAATAGCAGCTTTTGGGTGAAAAAAGACTTTTGCAGAGGTCTCAATACCTTAATTCCGCAGCGTAAAATCATGTTAGTAATCCAAGTGTCTGAGAAACAAATTCCTCAAAACACTTGGATATGTCAGAATTTTCACCTATCTTAGTGATGTAAACATAAAAGCTCTAAGTGCCAAAACCCAGAATCGGGGAAAGCTTCCTTTCCCCTTGACAATTCCCAACCCTCTTAAACAGCAACAACCGCTACCTTTGAGCTATTCGCTCTTGGGTAGCGGTTGTTCTTTATAAATGACAGCTGTACTGGGTGGAAGCGAGTTCTGAAACACCTTCCTTTCCGGAGGCGACAAGACAGCAGATATGGGATGCTTATTTATGACAACCCCTCCTTACAGGATATGCAGACAGAGAACCTTCCCGAAAGGCAGCCGCTTCTCAACGCAGTTTCTTGCTCATCCTGCCGTCCGGTGTCACGCGCAGTTCTATCACGTAAGTCGTGTCGGCATCGGGAATCCCGATGATGACATAATAGTACAGTGCCTTCGCATCGGCACGGGTGAAGTACATCCTGCGGAGAATACTGCGTGAGAGAAAATCCCTCGGGACAAGCGACTGGAACTCCTGCTTGCGGAAGTCATGGGCGAAGACCGGAGTGCCATGGTTGAAGAGACGCAGGGAAGCCACATTGTCAAGATACATATTGTCAACCTCTACGCCATTGTCATTGTAGGTAGACTTGATGACCTTGTCGGAGGTGGTCTCCACATGGACCCTGCTTTCAAAATATCCCAAGTCCGTGCGGATTACCGTGTCCTGCGACTCCTCCCGGAAAGTATTTACCGCATAGACATGATAACTGAAGGCCGAACGGAGGGTCTTGTCTCCGCTCTTCACCAGTCTCACCTCGTCGCCGTTCTGGTTGGCGAATTTCAGCAGATGGGGCGCCTGCTTTTCTATCTTATAGCCGTGCAGCGTCTTTCCCTGCAGGTAGAGCGTATCCTGATAGACCCAGAAGCGCACAGGCATGCTGGCCGAATCGGGATAGAAGATGCTGTCGCCCTTCACCAGCATGGCAGGGTCGCTGCTCTCGCCGTTCGTCCACAGCCCCTGCAGCATCTCCTTCGCCTGCTTGTCTTCATGCGACTGCTGATAGCCGGCACCGCGGTTGCGACAGGCTGCCAGCAGCAGTGCCAGCAGTACCAGTACACGGACGATTGTCTTCTCTTTCATAAGCAAGGATCAATAGATTTCTACACAGTCTCTGCGACCGGAATGCCTGACGGACATCCACGGCTGCCCTTCGCAAGTCTCAGTCAAACAGCCAGGCGTCCTTCAGGGCCACCCCCTTGTTGAGGTCTTTGTCTGAAAGCACGACATCCTTGGCATCCACAGGCCATTCAATGCCTATCGTCCCGTCGTTCCAGCGGATGCTCGCCTCGGCCTGCGGCGCATAGACATTGTCTACCTTGTACGTGAAGATCGCTTCTTCGGAAAGGACGAGGAAGCCATGGGCGAAGCCCCGGGGAATGAAGAACTGACGCTTGTTGTCTTCAGACAGCTCCACCATAACGTACCTGCCGAAGGTCGGTGAGCTCTTGCGGATGTCGACAGCCACGTCCACGACCCTGCCCTTGATGACACGCACCAGCTTGGCCTGCGAGAAGTCGCCTTTCTGATAATGCAGTCCACGGAGAACCCCATAGCCCGACTTCGACTCGTTGTCCTGGATGAACTCGACGTGATGTCCGATATGTGCATCGAACTCGGCCTGTTTGAACGACTCAAAGAAGTAACCTCTTGCGTCATTGAAAACCTTGGGTTCAATGACCCATACCCCGTCAATGTCAGTCTTTCTATACTCCATCGTATTTGTTTTTAGATTACAGCAAGGCAGCAGCACAGGCAGCCTGCCTTATGCAAAGGCAGTGCCAGCGAGCGCAATGAGAGCCTGCTCGCAGATGCCGAGCGCAGCCCGCCTTATGCAAAGGCAGTGCCAGCGAGCGCAATGAGAGCCTGCTCGCAGATGCCGAGCGCAGCCCGCCTTATGCAAAGGCAGTGCCAGCGAGCGCAATGAGAGCCTGCTCACAGATTGCCGAGCGCAGCCTGCCTTATGCAAAGGTAATAAGAATTGTTGATTATAAAAAGCTTTATCGACTTTTTCAACCTCCGCAGGAGATTTTAAGATACGGCTCTTGGAACTTCCGAATAAAATAAGTAATTTTGCAAGCGTGATAAAACTCGACCGACATATTGAGATACTCCTGCTGGAGAACGACTGTGTCATTGTCCCGGGGCTGGGAGGCTTCGTCGCCCATCATGTCTCTGCAAGATATGATGCACACGACGGCCTGTTCCTTCCGCCTTACCGTACCCTCGGGTTCAATGTGCAGCTGAGGATGAACGACTCGCTGCTGGTGCAGTCGTATGTGGATGCGTACGACATGAGCTACCCCGAGGCGCTCCGTCAGATCGAGCATGAAGTCGATGAGATTTACCACACGCTCGGCGAGGAAGGCTCCGTCGAGCTGTCCGACCTCGGCTGCCTCTCCAGAAACCCTGAGGGGAAACTGGTGTTCGAGCCTTTTGAAAGCGGCATCCTCACCCCGTCTTTCTACGGTCTGAGCAGCTTCGACTTCGGGAAGATCGCCGCCGGCAACGCCGATTCGGATCAGACGGAGACGGCCGGACGCCAAAACTCCAGGCACAGGATCGTGTACATCGACCATTCGGACGGACAGGACAAGCGGATCAGCATCAGCATGCGTGCCGTCCGGAATGTCACGGCAGCTGCCGTCTTCCTCACCGCCGTCTTCCTCGTGGCTTTCCCCGGGACGACACGCAGGGGAATGCCCGAACAGCAGATGAAGAGCGGTGTCCTCTACAACATCTTCGACTCCAGCGACACCCCGAATGCGTCCGAACAGTTCAGACCCATGAGGGCGGAAAGCCGCTTTGCCGCAACCGCCGGTACACGGACTGCCCCGGCCTCCACGTCCCATTACTGGACCATTGTCATGGCGAGCCACGTCACGGAAAAGAACGCACGTGCCTTTGTCGCCCGGCTGAAGAAGCAGGGGCTCGAAGATGCCCGTGTCTACGAGGGCCCGGAAAGCACGAAAGTACTTTACGGCCGCTTCCCGAGCCGGAAAGCAGCATACGACAAGATGAAAGTCCTCACCTCGACTACCGAGTTCAAGCAGGCGTGGGTGTTAGAAATCGGGAAGTAAGAATCTTCCCGCCATCCTCTCAGGAGAGAAGCGCCTGCGGAGAACCCGACGGGACAGCCTCCCTGCCACCCCCACTCCGTTTTTTCACGTCCGCCCCCTCTGCCGCCTCCCGTCTCCTCTGCCCTCTTTTCAGAGGAGAGCGCCGCCGAAGGGGCTTTGTCATTCCACCATTATCCATTCTATATGAAACGCGTCAGATGTCCTAAATGTGACAACTTCATCACCTTCGACGAAACGAAATACAAGTCCGGACAGCGGCTTGTCTTCCAGTGTCCGCAATGCGGAAAGGAGTTCGGCATCCGCATCGGCGTCTCCAGACTGCGCAAGACACAGAAGGAAGAGAACCGCACCCCTGCCGCAGCCGAACAGGAAAACGAGTTCGGTTCACTGCACGTCATCGAGAATGTATTTCATTTCCGGCAGGTCATCCCGTTGCAGATGGGAGAGAATGTCATCGGCCGCTACATGAAAGGAAACTCCATCAACTGCCCGATAGAGACGGTCGACCCCAGCGTGGACATGACGCACTGCACCGTCACCGTCAGCCGCGACAAGCACGGGAGGCTGCGGTATGTGCTGCGCGACGGACCGTCTTACACCGGCACTTTCGTCGACAATGAAATCCTCGGCGACCGTGAACGGAGGGTGATCGAAGGGGGAACGCTCTTCACCATCGGTGCGACAAGCATCATCCTCCATACACCGGAAGAGGATTGACAAGGAAAGACTTTCCGCAAGTGCGGACCTTGCAGGGCAGAGGCCGCCGTGTAGGAACGTGATGCCTGCCGAACGGCTACGGCCGGACAGAGGGCGGCTACGGCCGCCGTCCCGGTAGGATCCGGACCGTTTCATCTTCCCCTTCCCGCTGATTCCAGACCGGCCGGGAGGACTTCATAAGCAGGGAAATCGCAGGAGGTGTGCCAGACATTGCCGAGTTCAGGCGATGTCCGGCACACCTCTTTTTTGTCGGAAGCTCCCTCCTTGCAGGAGAAGCCGGCTCCACATAACAAAAAGCCGGCATACAGAGACCGCCCCTCCGGCCGAGGGCCGGCCTCTGCCACAGGCACTGCCGTCCGTCAGGCCTTTGCCTTGCGCCGGGCAAGGAAGTTCCTGTAGATCCCCTTCACCTGCGGGGCCAGAAGCACGATACCGACCAGGTTGGGGATAACCATCAGACCGTTGAATGTATCGGCAAGCTCCCATACGATGTCAGCCGCAAAGAGGCAGCCGACGAAGATACAGCCGACGACGACCCCGCGGAAAGGCTTCACCCCCTTCTTGCCGAACATGAACTTGATGTTCATCTCGGCGAACATATACCAGCCGATGATGGTCGTGAAGGCGAAGAACAGCAGGCTGACGGCCAGGAATATGATGCCGCTCTCTCCGAACGCCGTCTCGAAGCCGGCCTGCGTAATGGCGACCGACTTCAAAGACGTATTCTCGAAAGAACCGGTCAGCATGATGACAAAGGCGGTCGACGAACAGATGAGCACCGTGTCGACGAACACACCCGCCATGGCCACGAAGCCCTGCTCCGACGGATCCTTCACATCGGCAAGCGCATGGGCATGAGGAGTAGAGCCCATACCGGCCTCATTGGAGAACAGGCCGCGGGCCACGCCATACCGGATGGCATACTTCATCACCGTTCCGGCCGCACCGCCGCCGGCCGCCTCCATCGAGAAGGCATCGTGGAAAATCGTGCGGAAGACGTAAGGCAGATGGTCGGCGAACATGAAGATGATGACCAGTGAACCAATGATGTAAACGACCGCCATGAACGGTACGAGCAGCTCGGCGAGGGAGATGATGCGCCGCTGTCCGCCGATAATGACGACGGCGACCACCGCCGCCAGCACGAAGCCTACGATGTAGGGAGAAATGTGGAAGGCGTTTGTCAGGGCAATGGAGATGGAATTGGCCTGTACCATATTGCCTACACAGCCCAGGGCGAAAACAATGGCAATCGAGAAGAACACGGCCAGCCACTTGCTGCCCAGACCGTAATAGAGGTAGTAGGCGGAACCGCCCACCGTCTCGCCGTGGTACTCTTTCTTGTACTTCTGCGCCAGCACGGCCTCGGAGAAGATCGTACTCATGCCCAGCAGGGCGGACAGCCACATCCAGAAGATGGCTCCCATGCCGCCGGTGGCGATGGCGGTCGCCACGCCACCGATGTTTCCCGTACCGACCTGTGCCGCCACGGCCGTGGCAAGTGCCTGGAAGGAACTGACCTTGTTCTCGCCGGGGTTCTTCTTCTTGAAGACAGGCTCGAAGGCATACTTGAACGCCAGGTTCAAATGCCTGATCTGCGGGAATCCAAGATAAACCGTGTAGAAAATGCCTACACCCAGCAGAGCATACATGAGAAAATGATTCCATAGCAACTCGTTAAACGCTTTCACGATGTCTAAAGCAGTCATAGTTTTGTTTAGATTTTGATATTAGTAATAGAAAGCAGCGTATCCGCTGCCCGATTGTCTGTGACTTCCAAAGAATAAATTTCGGCGCAAATATAATATTAATTCTGATACAATGCAAGTATATCAGATGGAAAAACAAAAGATTATAGAAATTCATGCCTCGCTTGCAGACGGATGATAGTTTTTGATATATGGACAATGACAAGCAGTGCCTGAAAAAACAAGGGATTGCCAAGACTTAGCGGGCATGGCCTCCGATGCACAGCTCTCTTTCAACAGGCTTCGCCATATCGTCCGATGCAAGCAGCCCCCTTTCCTTCCAAGGAATGAGACGATGCCGAAAGCAGACTCCGTCTTGACAGGCTGGACTCCTCCAACAGAAACAGACTGTTTCAACACGCATTCCCGAGTGAGGAAACGGCCTTCCTCCGTTAAATGCGTGGATGCTTTCCGTATGGCTTTAACAGGAAAACCGGAGTGATTCATTTCGGATAGTCATACCCTGCAAGCGTATAAGCCTTTATCCTTTCCAATCTACGCATTTAACGGAAGAACCGGAAACGGCCTTCTATGTCTTCCGTGAACCCTGCCGTCAGACAGGAAGCCGTCAAGCCGTTCATCTGCATTCCGCCACGCCCTCCTCCTTTCATGGCAAGCCGTCCGCTCTACGGCGGCAGACCGCAAGGGTGTGAACGCCCGACACGGATGGCATTCACCGCCCGCCCGACCGGTGGCGGACACCGGCACACCGGCGGAAGGGGGAAAGCCGGTCCGTCCCGGCCGCCGTCCTCCACCGTCCGTACTGTGATGCCGAAGGCACGGTCATCCGTCAACCGACTTCCGATACTGCCTTTTGATTTCCTCCTCGACCTCCTCCAGTGTCTCTTTGCCGCCCAGCAGGCTCCTGACGAACCGGTAGCCGAGCCAGATCAGCACCATGCCGACGAGCGCAAGGAGATATTGCAGGAGAATATTCTTTACGAGCGTCTTCATAAAGTTCTCGCAGATGACGAAGCCGGCGATGAAGACGACATAGTCTGTCCAGCCCCAGCTGCTGTAACTGCGTGCAATGCGTTGATACGTTTCGTTGTTGGCGAGAACCTTGTCACGGTTCTCCGCCCATTTCACTTCAAATTCTTCGTTGGTCATGATGATGAATGGTGATTGGCAATGGCAGGACTGTCAGCGACGGCAGGCGATGCAGGACGAGAAGGACAGGGGACGGCAAGCAATGGCGGGAGGGAGAGCGTCGGCCTACACTTTCATCAACTCGCTCATCACCGAGTCGCTGACATAGATGCCTTTGCGGGTAAGGTGCAGCCATCCGCCTTTTTCTTCCAGCAGCCCCTGCCGCTGCAGCGGCAGGGCAAGGTGCATGAGGTAGGTGCGGTATGCGGCGGAGAGCGAGGCGAGTTCTATACCCTCGCAGGTGCGGAGAGCCGTCAGTACCGTGTCGTTGTAATGAGTGTCAGCATCGATCCGCTCCTCCTCGCACGGCAGCCGGTCTTCCCGGATGGCGTCCATGTAGGCCCTGATGTCCGATACGTTCCAGCTCCGTTTTCCGTTGCCGTATGAGTGGGCGGCGGCACCGATGCCGATGTAAGGGACATCATGCCAGTACGCACTGTTGTGCCGGGAACGGAAAGGACTGGGGGATTTGAGGCTTGAGGTTTGAGGTTTGAGGTTTGAGATTTGAGGTTTGAGGGCCGGGCTTTCATCGTCGGGAGCAGGCGTGAGCCGGGCGAAGTTGCTGATTTCATAATGCTCGTAGCCGGCATCGCCCAGCCGGTCGACGAGCGTGTCGTACATCCGCCGGTAAAGTTCGTCATCAATCTCCCGAACCTTCCCGGCCCGGAGAAGGCGGTGGAGCGGCGTCCCCTCCTCGTACATGAGGCTGTAGGCCGAGACATGCTCGACATCCAGTCCGAGCAGGCGGTCAATGTCTTCGTTCCACTCTTCGAGCGTCTCGCCCGGAAAGCCGAACATCAGGTCCACGGAGATGTTTCCGATACCGGCCTCCCGCAGGCGGCTGACCGCCGTCCCCACCTCCTCTGCCGTATGCCGGCGATGGAGGAACCGCAGGCGGCGGTCAGAGAAAGTCTGCGCCCCCATGGAGATGCGGTTGACAGGCAGCGAGTGCAGGCTGCGGGCGAAGGCCACGGTCACATCGTCGGGATTGCACTCCATGGTGATCTCCATGGGAGCGGCGGATCCGCTGCGGCCGCCCCCCCCGCCCCACCGGTTCTCCGTGCGGTACACCCTCCCGATTGTCCGGAACAGCTTCTGAAGGCTCGGGAACGAAAGCTGCGAGGGCGTGCCCCCGCCCAGATAGATGCTGGACAGCTCCGCCGGTGCTCCGCCGTCCCTGCCGCCTTCCTTCAGTTCCATTTCATGGCAGAGGGCATCCACATACCGCTCTTCGACCGGGCGTGCCCCGACCCTTTCGGACGGGACGGTAGAATAAAAGCCGCAGTAGATGCAGCGGCTGGCACAGAAAGGGATGTGTATGTAAAGTCCTGCCATGATGCCGGGGATACGTATATATATAATATGTGAAACACGATAAGCACTGCAAATGTACTAATAAGTTTTAAAAGATAGTACTTTTCCAGCAGGAACTTTTGGCACTCTCGCAGGAAATGCCTAACTTAGACGGCTGAAAAGACGAGTTCCGGCTTGTCCCATGAGACGAATAAGCAAATTATTACTAACAGCTTAAATCTATCAGATATGAGAGTATATCAGACAAACGAGATCAAGAACATTGCCTTGGTCGGCAGTGCGGGTAGCGGCAAGACGACGCTTGCCGAAAGTATGTTGTTCGAAGCTGGTGTAATCAAACGCCGCGGAACGGTTGAGGCAAAGAACACGGTCAGCGACTATTTCCCTGTCGAGCAGGAATACGGCTACTCGGTGTTCCCGACGGTGTTCCATGTAGAGTGGAACAACAAGAAGCTGAACATCATCGACTGCCCAGGCAGCGACGACTTCATCGGCGGCGCCATCACGGCACTGAACGTGACCGACGAGGCCGTCATCCTCATCAACGGACAGTACGGTCCGGAGGTAGGCACACAGAACAACTTCCGTTATACCGAGAAGCTCAAGAAACCTGTCATCTTCCTGATCAACCAGCTGGATTCCGACAAGTGCGACTTCGACAACCTCATCTCCAACATGAAGGAGATCTACGGATCGAAGTGCGTGCCGGTGCAATACCCTATCGAGACCGGACCGGGATTCAACAGTCTGATAGATGTCCTGCTGATGAAGAAATACAGCTGGAAGCCGGAAGGCGGCGAGCCGACCGTCGAGGACATTCCGGCCGACCAGATGGACAAGGCGATGGAACTGCACAAGGCGCTCGTCGAGGCGGCTGCCGAGAACGACGAAGGGCTGATGGAGAAGTTCTTTGAAGAGGAGACCCTCACGGAAGACGAACTGCGCGAGGGCATCCGCAAGGGGCTTGTCACCCGCTCCATCTTCCCGGTCTTCTGCGTATGCGCCGGCAAGAGCATGGGTGTGCGCCGCCTGATGGAGTTCCTGGGCAACGTCGTTCCGTTCGTCGACGAGATGCCGAAGATACACAACACGCGCGGCGAGGAGGTCGCTCCGGACAGCAAGGGTCCGGAGTCGCTTTACTTCTTCAAGACGGGCATGGAACCGCACATCGGTGAAGTGAGCTACTTCAAGGTGATGAGCGGATGCGTGAAACCGGGCGACGACCTGACCAATGCCGACCGCGGATCGAAAGAACGCATGGGGCAGATCTATGCCTGCGCCGGTGCCAACCGCATCCCGGTAGAGCAGCTGAATGCCGGCGACCTGGGCTGCACGGTGAAGCTGAAGGACGTGAAGACGGGCAATACCCTGAACGGAAAAGGCGCTGACCAGCGTTTCGACTTCATCAAGTACCCCAACTCCAAGTACTCACGTGCCATCGAAGCGAAGAACTCCCAGGACACGGAGAAGCTCATGGCCGCCCTGCTGAAGATGCGGCAGGAAGACCCGACATGGGTGGTGGAGCAGAGCAAGGAACTCCGGCAGACCATCGTCCACGGACAGGGAGAGTTCCATCTCCGCACCCTGAAATGGCGGCTGGAGAACAACGAGAAGCTGCAGGTTGTCTTCAAAGAGCCCAAGATTCCTTACCGGGAGACGATTACCAAACAGGCAAAGGCCGAATACCGCCACAAGAAGCAGAGCGGCGGTGCCGGCCAGTTCGGCGAAGTCCACCTGATCGTCGAACCCTACGCAGAAGGAATGCCGGATCCGACAACCTACAAGTTCAACGGACAGGAGTTCAAGATGAACATCAAGGGGCGCGAGGAGCGCGACCTGCCCTGGGGCGGCAAGCTCGTCTTCATCAATTCTGTTGTCGGCGGTGCCATCGACGCCCGCTTCATGCCGGCTATCCTGAAAGGTGTGATGGACTGCATGGAACGCGGGCCGCTGACGGGCAGCTATGCACGTGATGTCCGTGTGATCGTCCACGACGGCAAGATGCACCCGGTCGACTCCAACGAGCTTTCCTTCACCCTGGCAGCCCGCCATGCCTTCTCGGACGCCTTCAAGGCGGCAGGCCCGAAGATTCTCGAGCCTATCTACGACCTGGAGGTATTCGTGCCCGGCGACTACATGGGCGACGTGATGAGCGACCTGCAGGGCCGGCGTGCCATGATCATGGGCATGGACTCTGAAGCCGGTTACCAGAAGCTGCAGGCGAAGATTCCACTGAAGGAACTTTCCAATTACAGCATCTCGCTGAGCTCGCTTACGGGCGGCCGTGCAAGTTTCACGACCAAGTTCGCAAGCTATGAGCTGGTTCCGAACGACCTCCAGCAGAAGCTGATTGCCGAGCATGAGGCGGAAGTGAAGGAAGAGGAAGAATAAGACGGAAGAGGGGGAGAATTCCCTCCGTCCGGCAGACAAGCATGAGAGAGGGTGTGTCAGGACGACTGTCAGCAGCAGTCATCCCGGCACACCCTCTTCCGTTGCCACCGGGCAGGCGGCACGTCCGTTTCCTCTGTACGGCCGGCCCCGCCCGCATCGTCCGCCCGGCCCCGGACAGGCACGCCAATGGGAAACGGATATATCAGATTTATTCCCATATCATCGGTGTTTGTAAACTGTTTTCATGCAATGCAAAGCAACACATGCCCTTCTGGCTTCTAAAAGGTGCCTGATTGACTTGCAGCAGGTGCTCGCTTAGCGTGTTGCCAACGCCCTTTTGAAGTCCAATCAGGCACCTTTTCGGGGCGGCTTGGCAAGCAATTGGTTTACTGCTGTTTGCAGACTTGCTTTTGGCACGTGTCTTTTATATTTGCAGCTGATTTATCCGAAGTTATGTAATGGTTTTTCAAAACCTTGTCTGTATTTTCAACGCATGAAAATGAAAAGGCTTTTGTATCGGAGGATGACAATAGAATAGACAGACAAGACCGTCCTGGCTATGTTTTTGTTGAATGAATCACTTCGGTCTTTCCGCTAAAGCCAAACGGAAAGCATCCACGCATTTAACGGAAGAACCTCAAGTAAGGCATACGCTGAAAGTCCACCGGATGGACTTTCAGCGTATGCCCTTATCGTCTGCCGCATCTCTTCCCTGCGGCAGGGTTTCCTGTCCGTTACGGTCTCGGCCGGCTACCGTTCCCTTCTCCCTCCACAAGCTGGAGAAGCCGGAGCCCTCTTCTTACAGCAGCGCCTCAATCTCACGGGCGATATGTTCGATCTTCTCCGTCGGTTCGAAGCGGGCAACGACCTGCCCCTTCTTGTTGATCAGGAACTTGGTGAAGTTCCATTTGATGTCCGCCTTCTCCTTGTAGTCAGGGTCGGCTTCGGAGAGCATCTTGTCGAGAACAGGATAAAGCTCGTGCGTCTCGTCCCAGCCGGCAAACCCCTTCTGCTCCTTGAGGAACTTGAAAAGCGGATCGGCATCGTCGCCGTTCACCTTCACCTTCTTGAAGCGCGGGAACTCCGTACCGTAAGTGAGCTTGCAGAACTGATGGATACTCTCGTCAGTACCCGGAGCCTGCTGCCCGAACTGGTTGCAGGGGAAATCGAGAACCTCAAAGCCCTGTGCATGGTACTTCTCGTAGAGTGCTTCCAGCTGGTCGTAGGTCGGGGTGAAGCCGCACTTGGTGGCTGTGTTGACAATCAGCAGCACCTCGTTCGCATACTCTTTCAATGATACTTCCTTACCTTTTCTGTCCTTGACAGAGAATTCATAAACTGTTCTCATTTCTGTTTTTATCGTCTCTTTATGTAAAATGCCTGTTTGGTTACACGTTGCAAATGTACGAATTTTATTTTGTTTTCAACTTCATTGTCCGAAAGATTTTATCGGAACGGGCGCAGGGCAGAACCAGCCGGCGCGGCCCCGGACGGCCGCCGGACGTTCCGTAAAGCGCCAGGCCGCCGGCTCATCCGACGCAGAGAGGACTTACAGGAGTGCCAGCACACAGCCGATGACGGCAAGCACGACAAGGGTGATGAAGATACGGACAAGGCAGCCGGTCACTTTCCTGACGAGAAAGAGGCCGAGCACAAGTGCCGCAAGCAGGGCGATGTAAAGCTGTAGATGTTCCATGGGGAAAGCCGTTCTCTGTTATTTGAACAGATGCCGGAATGCGGTCGGGACCGGCGTCTCGAACTCCATACGCTGATGGTTCACCGGATGATAGAAGCAGAGCACATAGGCGTGCAGGCAGAGCCGGTGCAGCGGGTCATCGCCGTTGCCGTACTTCACATCGCCGCAGACAGGATGTCCCATGTCGGCCGAATGGACACGGATCTGGTTCTTCCGTCCCGTCTCCAGCCGGTATTCCACGAGACTGTGCGCCACCGTGCGGTCGAGGACACGGAAATGGGTGACGGCGTACTTGCCGCCATTGTCTACCGGAGAGCTGTAAGTGACATACGCCTTGTTGTCCTTCAGCCAGTTGGCGACCGTCCCCTCCTCCTGTTCCATCTCACCGCTCACGACAGCGATATAACGGCGGTCGTAGACGATGTTGTGCCAGTCGCGCTCCAGAAGCTGTTCGGTCTGCATGTCCTTGGCGTAGATCATCAGGCCGGACGTGTCACGGTCGAGACGATGCACCACGTGCGCCGTACACTTCTGCCGGGTCATGCGGAAATAATCGTCGAGGACGGTCTTCACGTTCAGCGAGGCGTGCCCGGCGGCCATCGAGAGGATTCCGGTGTTCTTCTCTACGACCACGAGAAAACGGTCTTCGTAGACGATCTTCACATACCGGCTGCGGAACTGGTCGTTCTTCTTGCTCTTGCTGACCGATACCTTGTCGCCCGCCTGCAGCGGATGGTCGAACTGCGTGACGCACTTGCCGTTCACTTTGATGCCGCGGTTCTGCAGTGTCGCCTTCACCTTGCTCCTGCTCTCCTTCAGATTCGCCAGCAGCCATTCGAGCAGCGGTGCCGACTCCGCCACCCGGTAATGTGCATATTTCTCCTGCGTGTAGGGATTCTTTCTTATCATGCTGCAAATGTACAAAGAATAAATAGAACAGCAATCCATTTTACGGCACAATCTGCCGGACCGCAGCCAGCCGCCGCCTGCAATGCAGGAGAATCCATGCGATACGGCTTATTGAAGAGAAAGAGACCGGGCGGCTGCAGGGAAAGGACTGGGAACGACCGGAGGAGAGCCCCCATCCGCCCGCTGTCCCCCCGGATGAACAGAGGATGCGCCATCGGGGGTACCCTGTCCGCAGGAAAATCCCTGCAGGGCGGACGGCATCCGGGAAGATGAGGCAGAGCGTTCCCCGCCGGACAGAGCCGTCCGGTCTGTCCGGCAGCCTTCCGTCCCGTCCGCACGTCTACAACTTGTAGACAGAGGTGTCCTTGAAAGCCTGCCGGTTGAACCGGTACAGGGCGGCACCCCGCTTGCTTGTGACCTTGTCGATGAGGTCGGTCTTCTCGATGAAGTCGGTCTGCTTGATGCGTTTCCGGAAATTCCGCTTGTCGACCTCCGTCCCGAGAATCGCCTCGTGGACGTGCTGCAGCTGTGTGAGGGTGAACAGTTCCGGCAGCAGGCTGAGGCTGACCGGGGTTCTGTTGAGCAGCTTGCGGAGCTGGCTCAATGCCATCTGCACCATGGCGATGTGGTCGCCGTAAAGCTCGGGGATCTTGTCGATGTCCACCCACTGCAGGTCGTTCTTCTCCAGCAGCTGCCGGTCGTAATCCGGTGCGTTGATGAGTGCGCAGTAGGCGATCGATATGACGCGGTCGCCGGGGTCTCGGTCAGTCTCCCCGAAGGCGCCCACCTGCAGCATATAGATGTCCTTGATGCCCGTACACTGGCAGAGCACCCGGTTGGCGGCCTGCTTGAGGCTCTCGTCTTCCCTGACGAAGCCGCCATACAGGGACAGCTTCCCGCTTCCCGGTTCTACCTTCCGTTTGCCGACAAGCAGTCTGAGCTTCTTGTTCTCGAAACCTAATACGATGCAGTCCACCGATACCAGAATCTTAGGTTCTCCCTTGTAGTATTCGTTCATGTTGTAGATTTTTTGATTAGCGATGTAATGTTGTTTCCTTTACATGGTACAGATCCGCATCCGGCAGACGGCTCCAGACATGAAGAGCTGAATCCCTCGCGAGGAATCCAGCTCTTCCGTGTTTCCGTCCTGTGTGTCGTCCCTGCGAGAGGGAGACCTCATGTCCAGATGTAAAAGGCGTTTCAGCACACTTTGTGCGAACCCTCACTGATGACCACGGGATATACCTCGGGGGCGTGGCCATACTTCGCATTGAACTTCTCGGTCGCATCGGCGACGAACCTGTCGTACAGCTCGTCCTTGACGAGGTTGATGGTGCAGCCGCCGAAGCCGCCGCCCATGATGCGCGAGCCGGTCACGCCGTTCTCACGGGCGAGGTCGTTGAGGAAATCGAGTTCCTCACAGCTTACCTCGTACTCCTTGCTGAGACCGTGGTGAGTCTCGTACATCTTCTTTCCGACGGTCTCGTAGTCGCCTGCCACGAGGGCATCGCAGACAGCGAGGACACGGTCCTTCTCGCCCAGCACGAAGTGGGCGCGTCTGTAGTCTTCGGCGCTGACTTCCGCCTTCACGGCCTCCAGCTCGTCCCAGTCGGCATCCCGCAGCGTCTCGAACTTCTTGCCGGGGAAGTGCCTGCCCAGTGCGGCGACGACGTTCTCGCAGCTTCTGCGGCGGTCGTTGTAGGGGCTTCCTGCCAGTTCGTGCTTCACCTTCGAGTTGACGAGCACCAGCCTGTACCCCTTTGGACTGAACGGGAAGTACTCGAACTCACGGCTGCGGCAGTCCAGGCGCATCAGCTTCCCTTCCTGTCCGAAGACGCTTGCAAACTGATCCATGATACCGCAGTTCACGCCGATGTACTTGTGCTCCGTTGCCTGTCCGGCGAGAGCGATGTCCCATTTCGGCACCTTGTTGCCGGCAAACAGGTCGTTCAGCGCACAGCCGAAGCAGCTCTCCATGGCTGCCGATGAGCTCATGCCGGCACCGAGGGGAACGTCGCCGGCAAAGGCGATGTTGAAGCCTCTCACGTCGACACCGAGTGCCTTGAACTCCTGTACCATGCCGTAGATGAAGCGGGCCCATGTGGCGCGCGGCCCTTTCGGGTCATCTACTTTGAACTCCACCCGGTCCTTGAGGTCGATGGAGTAGCACATCACGGTGTCCGTACCGTTGGGGCGTACTTCCGCCATGATGCCTTTGTCTACGGCACCGGGGAAGACGAAACCGCCGTTGTAGTCGGTGTGCTCGCCGATGAGGTTGATACGTCCCGGCGAGAAGTAGATGCTGCCGGTCTTGCCGTCGAAATGTTTGATGAAACGGCTTCTTACAAATTCTATATCCATGTCAGTAAGGTTTTTAATTGTTTGTCAGCGTTATGTGATAAGGCAGGTGCCGGGAATCCTCCTCGATGGGGATTTGCCGCCGTTTTCTTTCAATCCTTTTTCACCGGCCGTGAACCTGCCAGCGCATAGAAGAGCATGTAGCCCAGCATGGCGACAATCAGCCAGTAGCTCTGGATGTCGCCGACTTTGGTCGCCGTCAGGTTCTGGATCAGCGGCATGACGCCGCCGCCGACAACCATCGTCATGAAGAGGCCGGAAGCAGTCGCGGTGTACTTGCCGAGTCCTTCCGTCGCAAGGTTGAAGATGACACCCCACATGACGGACGTGCAGATACCGCAGAGAATGATGAGCAGCACCTTTGTCGGCACCTCCGCCCGGATCAGCGTGCTCTCGGCCAGATCGGGTACGGTCAGGCTCATCTTGCTTGTCTCCGGCATGAAGATGGCGACAAGGAGGAGGACGATGGCCACGGAGGAAGTCACAGTGAGCTGCATACGGGAGGACACCTTGCCGCTGATGAAGGCACTCACGAAGCGGCCGACGAGCATCAGCAGCCAGTAAACACCGGCGATCAGACCGGCGATGACGGCACTGCCGAGCACGCCGCCCTCTGCCACCGGCTCGCTGAGGTAGAACAGGAGCTGGCCGGGGATGCCGACCTCGATGCCTACGTAGAAGAAGATGGCCACGATGCCGAGTACCAGCTGACGGTAGCCCAGTGCGCCCTTGATGCCGGCCAGCACGTCCGACTTCTCCGTCTCAGGCTCTGTCAGCTGTGTGAACCATACGATGACGAACGATGCGGCGAAGATGGCGAGGGCGATGAGCAGCAGCGGCGTGACCGCCTTGAGGGAGGTGTCCTTCGTGATCTCGCTGATCATGGAGCCGGCCAGCATCGGGGTCAGCGTGGCAGCGAGCGAGTTCAGCGAACCGCCGGTCTGGATGAGCTGGTTGCCGCGGTTGCCGCCGCCGCCGAGCAGGTTCAGCATCGGGTTGACGACCGTGTTCAGGATGCAGACGCAGAAGCCGCATACGAAGGCGCCGAGCAGGTAGACGACATACGTGCCGAGGGCATCTCCGTCCATCGTACTGGAAACATACTGGATGGCGATGCCGACGAAGCCGAGGGCCAGGGCGACGAGGGCGGTCTTCTTGTAACCGTATCTGGTAATCATCATGCCTGCGGGAATGCCCATGAACAGGTAGGCGGCAAAGTTCATCATGTTGCCCATCATGCCGGCCCATTCATAGTGCTGCTTCCAGATGGTGCCGAACGGTGCGGCCATGTTGGTGACGAATGCGATCATCGCAAACAGGAACATCATGGTGATGATGGCCACCAGCGTCCCTCTTTTCTTTGTTTGATTTTCCATTTTTATGTTTATTGATTTGATTCTATGCGGGTTGCCTATTTCTCCACCCCGAACTTATAGATGGTCTTCTGCGTGTATTCCCGGCCCGGCTCCAGTACGACCGACGGGAAGTAAGGATGATTGGGACTGTCAGGGAAGTGCTGTGCCTCGAAGCAGATGGCACTCCGGCGCGGGAAGGTCGCCCCGTGCTGCCCCTTGAAACCGTCGGCCCAGTTGTGGGTATAGACCTGTACACCCGGCTCGGTGGTATAGACCTCCATCGTCCTGCCGCTCTCCGGCTCTCTGATGCGGGCTGCGAACGACAGCTCGCCCTCCTCCTTCTTGTTCAGGACGAAGCAGTGGTCGTAGCCGGCACCGATTCTTATCTGTTCGTTGTCGGCGTCAATGTCCTGTCCGACCGGTTTCGGCGTGCGGAAGTCGAACGGCGTGCCGGCCACCTTCAGGATCTCGCCCGTCGGGATGGAAGTCTCGTCGATGGGGAGGTAGAAGTCGGCGTTGACCTGACACTCCAGGTTGTCCACGGTCGGCGTGGGATCGGCGATGCCGGCCAGCGAGAAGAAGCCGTGGCTGGTAAGGTTGATGACCGTTCTTTTGTTGGTTTTGGCAGAATACTTGATGACAAGCTCGTCATCGTCAGTGAAGGAGTAGGCCACCCAGACTTCCAACTCGCCGCTGAACCCTTCTTCTCCATAAGGAGAGGTGTACTTCAGCACGACAGCGTGCCCGTTTACCTGCGTGGCATCCCATACCTTCGCATTGAATCCTTTCCGCCCGCCGTGCAATGCGTTGGGGCCGTTGTTGACGGCGATGCGGTATTCCTTGCCGTTCAGCTGGAAGCAGCCTCTGGCAATGCGGTTGCCGTAGCGGCCGATGAGGGTGGAGAGATAAGGCTCCGGGGAGCTGATGACGTCCTGGATGTTGTCATGCCCCTGTATGACGTTCGCCAGCCTGCCGTCTCTGTCGGGAACCATGATGGCGACGATGGCTCCGCCGTAGTTGGTGACGGCAACCTCGTTGCCCTTGGCATTCCGGAGTACGTAGAGGTCAGTCTTCTTGCCGTCGATCGTGGCCTGGAAGTCCTCTCTCTTCATGCCACAAGCATATCGCGTCTCTTCGCTGTTTACCATGATGTTTTGTTTTTAGTTACTGTTCAATGACCTGCAAAGTAAATAAAAATAAACGGAAACAGCAAACGAAATGCAGGAAATAAGCCTTTTGGGGTGTGTTAAAAACAATTAACCCTCCATCCGGGAGTGCCTGCGTGCTCTGCCGCTGCCGGTATGCGTTCGTGCAGGAGGTCCGCCTCCTCTGGCCTGTCTGCACAAATCTGCCCGATTTCCGCCGGCTGTCCCTGCATCCGTCGGACGCTGTCCGGGCAACAGAACAGACCGGGGGCAGACCGGACAGAATCTTCCGGATCCTCACGATGGGAAAAGGGCGAAATGATTTCCGTTCCTCAAAAGAAAAGAAAAAGGTATTTCCTTTATCCGGGATGCAAAAAACAACAGTATCTTATGGGCGGTTTACGGACTATTCAAGGAGCAATGCGACTGGCCGTCGGCTATTGCCGACGCACCGGATATCATCCTCGGTTTCGTAGCCGCTTTCACGGCATCGCAAGTCCGAAACAAAACAAAACACTTGCTCTCTTCATTCTTTCGAGTGAAGAGAACCGGTGTTTTATGGCTTGATAATCAGCCGAAACACATTGCCGTATGAGAAACTTTTATTACCTTTGACACAGCTAACAGAATCCATTTGAAGACAAGACGAACTGATAATTAAAAACATATGAAAGCTGAATTACTCATCTTTTCCTGCTTCTTTCTGCTCAGTTGCACAACAGGAAAGAGAAAGGCGGCAACCTTCCGCTCTCAATACGACACCGTATATATTTATGCGAAAGACGAGAAAGGACAGAAGATTTTCAACGTCATTTCCGAGAAGGCGGTAACAGACAACGGCGACCTGCTGTTTGACGAGGTAAGGACAGAGCGTCCGAGACAACTGAATCACAAAGAGTTTGAACTTGCCAGAACAGTTGTCAGGAAACATATCAAGGCACATCAAGATGAGTACCTGCCCTTTGATTCCTATTTCCAGCAATATCTGGGCTACGAAAAGGGGGGTGCTTTGATGGCTGATGTCATCCTGTTTTCAGATTACAGAATCATCTATCAGAAAGGGTGCGCAGGCATTGCCCGCGAAGATTACAGAATCAAATTCAGATTTCTCAAGGAACTCGGGAAAGAGCGTAAGACGCTGACTGTAAACATAGACAAAGGAATTGTAGTCAAGAAACAGGAGGTTCCCGAAAGACCGGCTTAATCCTTTGTCCGTACGAACGTAACAGCTTTCTCCCCATGCCACAACAGTCCCCTGACAACCAGCACACTGTCGTGCAGCTCCACAACCTCACAGCGGCTGGCGTTCTTTCCGTCATACATCAGAAAAAGCGAATCGTCCGAAAAACAGTAACTCCTGAACCACCTGCAGGTATCCCCTATCCCCGGGTCGTATGCCACAGCAGAATCCGTCACCTCAAGTGTCGGATACATGCCGACAGCTGTCTTTTCCACACCTCTCCAGTTCCCTGCAAACTCTTTGGGACAGACCGGCCCGTGCTTTCTGCCGCAACCGCAGAGCAGAGCCGATAAAAGAACAGAATATAACAGGTATCTCATACTGCACGATTTTACAGGAAACAGCAGACAAGACAAATCCAAGTCCCATCAACAGCCGCCCAGAACACGCCAATACCATAACTCATCGGAGTATGAAACGAGTTTCTCAGTATAAAATTGTGCGGAACTACACTTTTCTTTTAATAAGAACATAACCGGCTGCCCGGCTGAACACACGCCCTTGCAATCTGAATTTTATTTACAAAGTAATTACGCATTAACTTCTGAAAACAGAAAAAGCAACCTGAGCCTCCTACCCCACAACCAACAGGCAATCAAACATTTACATTCCTCAAAAGAACAGGTGCTTAATTGGACGCTTAAAGGGCGTTGGTAAGCCTCCAGTTAACGCCCTTTCGCACCGCAAGTAAGGCCTAATTCAATCGCAATTAACCGTATATCCACTCTCCTGACTTGAATTTTTATTACATCACAAGGGATGAGACGGATTAACAGGTTGCTTGCCATGGGGGAAGAAAGAGGAATCTTAATTCCGCAACAAAATACGCAATTTATTGTTAATGTGTTTAATAGCTCTCTGAGAAATAATTAAGTAATTCTTATGACCTACTTACCATGTAAGTGCGTAAGCCTTTATTCCCAATTTATGTATTTAACGGAAAAACCGTATTGTTTTACCACAGGAAGTGTTAATTCCGCGCATTTCCGGATTTGTTTTCTTTCTTTTTTGTATTTTTGCCCTATCCTAACAATATAACCACAGTGTATGAGCATGATAAAGACAGTCTTGAAAGCAGCGATATTCTCAGTATTATTCCTTTCCGGGGGAAACCTGGCAGCGCAGGTTTCACCTGTCCGTCTGGGCGTCCGTCTGGGTGGCGGGACGTCTGTCAACACAGGAATGGATAAAATCCTCGTTCCGGAGGATTATTATTCCAATTACAATTTCAAAGACAAGTGGCAGTTTACCCCAACAGTTGGTGTATTTGCTCAGTATCATGTCGATGGTTCCATCATAGGTGCTGAAGGCGGATTTAGCTATTGGCAGAAGGCATCACAGCTTGTCTATAATGATAATAAGGAGTTAAACTATAAGGTTACACC
>ERZ772960.40-NODE-40-length-121755-cov-5.013648_pt1 | contig 121755 bp, 127 predicted proteins | sample MGYA00580678_ERZ772960 | MGnify/ENA primary metagenome ERZ772960 (study PRJEB29015, sample SAMEA2737930) | human oral metagenome | biome: human oral; feature: human-associated habitat; material: dental | place: China | collected 2059 ...
CTTTATAATAATATTGCGCACTTCGCGCAACACTTCAAGCAACTTACCGGCGGTGCCGACCTTTAAATTAGCCATGCCGATACCGAGAATGAAGGCAAGCATAAGGGCGGTCATGACGTCAAAGACGGGCGTTACCTTAATGGTAATGAACGGATCATAAGGATTGACGTCCGCAATGGAGCCGGAAAAGGCATGGATAAAGCCCGGTAATACGGAAATACCGAAAAAGTAGGCAATATAGCCGGCTAAAATCGTCGATGCATAGGCGAGGAAAATCGTCAGGCCGAAGAGTTTGTTTGCCTGTTTGCCCAGATCGGCCATGCCGACGGCTACGAAGGAAACGATAAGCAAAGGAATGATGAAGGTAAGAAAAGTGCTGAATAATGAGGTGAACGTCGAGAAAAGACGAATCATTCCTTCGTATGCCACGGCGTCGTGAAAGCCGAGCCATGAACCCAGAGAACCTAAAATGATACCGCCGATGATGCCTAAGAGAAGGCGTGTCAGCAGGCCGGAACGGAAACTCATAATAAAACAACTCCTTTGAACTGTCTATTATAAAAATACAAATGTATTTTTGTGATGTATCATATGATAAACGTATAATAAAAATTTGTCAATTTAGAATAAGCCGTACATTGTTGTTGATAAGGGTTATTTCGTTATACTTCCGTATAGATATGAAAAGGAACTCTTTCGGCGTGAGCCGCGATTATGTCGCATGGAGGACGATTGATTGTCAAACGGCGGACGGAGCTCCGGTTTGACAGTACGGCTCTTTTAGTGTAAAGTAAAAAAAGTTAGGCGTGCAGTCGCCTAGCTTTTTTTAAGTTGCCGCCTTTTCTTGACGTCAGACCGCTCTTTGTGGTAGATTATATAAGCAGTCTTGCGCAAAAAACAGGGGTTTGACTATCTGGTAGAAGTGAGGTGTTAGGAATGCGTACAGCTATTACAATGGCATGCACGGAATGTAAGAACCGTAATTATAGAACGAATAAGAATAAGAAAAATAATCCCGATCGGTTGGAATTGAAGAAATACTGCCCGTTCTGTAAAAAAGAAACGTTACACAAAGAAACGAAATAATTCCTGAATCTTAAAAATTATTTTTGAAATGTGAGAGGATATATGTCACTTTCAGCAGCACAAAAAGCGGCACAAAAGAATAAGAAGAAAAAAGAGTCAGGCAGATTCCTGCAGGGCGTCAAAACGGAAATGAGGAAGGTCATCTGGCCGACACGGAAAGAGTTGATCAACTACACCGTTATGGTAATCGTGGCGACCTTGATCGTCATGGCTATCATTGCCGTATCGGACGCCGTATTTGCCCGGTTATTCCAAGTGCTTCGCGCACTGATCGGTTAGGAGGCGGAAGGCGTGGAATCTGGAAAAAATTGGTATGTCATTCATACGTATTCGGGGTATGAAAAGAAAGTCAGGGACAATTTGGAACGTAAGGTCAGATCGATGGGCCTGGAAAACGTAATTGAACGCATCCTCGTTCCCGAAGAAGATGAAATTGACATAAAAGACGGCCAAAAACGCACGGTCAGGCGTAAAGTTTTTCCGGGCTATGTCTTTGTGGAAATGGAAGTCAACGATCGCTCGTGGTATGTTGTCCGCAATACACCGGGTGTAACCGGTTTTGTCGGCTCGGCTACGAAGCCCGTTCCCCTGGAACCGCAGGAAGTGCGGCGCATCCTTTCGTCTCAAGGCATAGAAAAAGAAGCCCGTCCCGAAATTACCGTGGAAATCGGCGAGCAGGTCCGCATTGTTTCCGGACCGTTTGAAAATTTCTATGCGACCATTACGGAAGTGAACCGGGAAAAAGGCACGCTCAAAGGCCTCATTGATATGTTCGGCCGTGAAACTTCAGTAGAAGTCGACTATTCTCAAATAGAGAAAAGTCTGGAATAAATACTTCTAAATGCGGCATCCGCCGCGAGTGGGAGGATCCCCGATCCGCAGAACCACATCTCGTAATGTAAGGAGGTGGAAATCACCGTGGCAAAAAAAGTAGCAAAAATGGTAAAGCTTCAGTGTGAAGCGGGTAAGGCGACTCCGGCGCCGCCGATTGGCCCTGCATTAGGTCAGGCCGGCGTCAACATTATGGCCTTTGTCAAGGAATTTAACGAACGTACGGCGAAACAGGCGGGATATATTATCCCCGTTGAGATCACCGTTTACGACGACAGATCCTTCACATTCATTACCAAGACGCCGCCGGCGGCAGTATTGTTGAAAAAAGCGGCAGGCCTGGACAAAGCTTCGGGCGAGCCGAATAAGAAGAAAGTTGCTAAGCTCGGTCGCGATAAGATTCGCGAAATCGCTGAAACCAAAATGCCCGACCTCAATGCCAATGACGTTGAAGCGGCCATGAAGATGGTGGAAGGCACAGCTCGCAGCATGGGTATCGACATCGTCGACTAAGACGCTGTTATCCCGTGGAAGGGGAGTTTCCCCGTATGACCACAAAAGGAGGAAAGTTTAGATGGCAAAAGCAGGTAAGAAATATGCCGAAGCTGCAAAATCCTTTGATTCTCAGAAGTTGTATGATGCAGCGGAAGCAATCGACATCTTGAAGAAGATGGATACCGCCAAATTCGACGAAACGGTTGAATTGGCCGTTAATCTCAATGTTGACCCGAAATATGCCGATCAGCAGGTGCGCGGCGCCTTGGTGCTGCCTCACGGTATCGGCAAGACAAAACGCGTGCTCGTATTCGCGCAGGGTGAAAAAGAAAAAGAAGCGCAAGACGCCGGCGCCGATTTTGTCGGCGGCGACGACCTGGTAGAAAAAATTAAAGGCGGCTGGCTTGATTTTGATGTGGCTGTCGCTACGCCCGATATGATGGGTAAAGTAGGCCGTCTGGGTAAAGTCCTCGGCCCCAAAGGGCTGATGCCTAACCCGAAAGTCGGCACTGTAACGATGGACGTTGCCAGAGCCGTAAGCGAAAGTAAGGCGGGTAAGGTTGAATATCGTACGGATAAGGCCGGCAATATTCATTCTCCTATCGGCAAGAAGTCGTTCGACGCGAATAAGCTTCTTGAAAATCTGACTACACTCGTCGATACTTTGATTAAAGTGAAGCCGTCCGGCGCCAAGGGACAGTATATCAAATCGATTACGGTCAGCTCCACTATGAGCCCGGGGATTCATATTAACCAATTCAGCATCAAAGGTGCTGTAAAAGCTGAAGAAAAATAATATCTCTCTTAGCTGTAGACTGAAGGTATGTATAATGGACTGAGGTCCGCCATCTGAGGCTATGAAACTGGTAGATATATCCATAGATACTGGTTCGGCCTCCGTTGCCCCGCATCTGAGGCCGATTTTTATTGCTAAGACGATATAAATCCAACATTAAGGAGGTGTATCGAAATGTCTATGCCTAAACACGGCGTATCTCCGGCAAAAGCCGCCGTAGTTACGGAAATGAAAGAAAAGCTGGAATCTGCGAAGGGCGCCGTTCTCGTCGGCTTTACAGGCCTGACGGTCGCCGACGCAACGAAGCTTCGTCGTAAATTCCGTGAAGGCGGTGTCGAATACAAGGTCATCAAAAATACGTTGACCCGCATCGCTGCCGCTGAACTCGGGTATGAAAGCCTGAATTCTCACTTGGAAGGGCCGACAGCCCTTGCATACTCTGCGGAAGACGCTGTAGCTCCGGCTAAGATCCTCAAAGCGTTCGTTAAAGAAACAAAAACGGAAGCGCTGACAGTTAAAGCCGGCCTTGTTGACGGACAGGTTATCGATGCTTCGGCGGTCAATGCGTTGGCCGATTTGCCGAGCCGCGAAGAGCTTATTGCCAAATTGCTCGGCAGTATGCAGGCGCCGATGTCCGGTCTGGTCAACGTGCTTCAAGGCAATATACGCAACGTCGTGTATGCTCTTGAAGCGGTTTGCGCCAAAAAAGCCGAACAGGAAAGCGCTTAATCTGAATTTTGTAAATAATCGTTATTCTACTATTACGGAGGGAATTTAACATGACTAAAGAAGAAATTTTACAGGCCATTGAAGGCATGACGGTATTGGAACTTTCCGAACTCGTTAAAGATATGGAAGAAAAATTCGGCGTATCCGCAGCGGCTCCCGTAGCCGTAGCGGCAGCTCCTGCAGCGGGCGGTGCGGCAGCAGGCGAAGAAAAATCCGAATTTGACGTTGTCCTAGCCGGTGCCGGTGAAAAGAAAATCAACGTTATCAAAGTCGTCCGCGAACTTACGGGCCTCGGCTTGAAAGAAGCGAAAGCTATGGTTGACGGTGCTCCCGCAACCGTAAAAGAAGGCGTCGCTAAAGCAGCGGCTGAAGAAATGAAAGCTAAACTGGAAGAAGCAGGCGCATCTGTAGAATTGAAATAGTTTTTGTTAAAACACTCCCCGCCGCGAAACGGCTGCAGGGAGTGTTTTTTTGTATGAGAAATACCGTCAGGACGAAAAAAAGTATAAATAAACTGTATTAAAGTTTACTGAGAAAAAAAGAAGGAATTTCTTCCGTAAGACATCTCTTTCCTGCGGTTCTATGCGGATTTTCCGTCGCACGGGCCGAAGCGGGAGCCGCCTTTTTTGGCGGCTCTGTTGTCAAGATACGGGGCTTTGGCTTACAATAATAATGAATCTGCAGTATGTGAAAAAACTCTGCACGACGAGAGGAGCAATACCGGTATGACACGAATTTCCCTGCCGACAGGATTTACTTATGATATTACCGATTTATACGGAGACAACTGTGTGACTCCCGCCGAAGTGGAGGCCTTTGCGCCGACATGGCGCAAGAGCCATAAAACCATAGAAAAAATGCGGCTTACCGGCGTTGCGGACGGCCATCTGTCCAAGGACGGCGTACCTGAAAAAGTGCGTTTTTTTCGCCTCCCGCATATTGATGATGCGGGCATCAATACGCCTGACCGGTTGACTTATATCGAGTCGTTTGCCGACGTCGCGTGCCGCCGTGTCGATGCCGTTGTTTTTTACGGTGTCGGCGGTTCTTACCTTGGCGGTAAGGTGCTCTTTGATGTTCACTGCGGCGCCGTATGGAATCTGTTGCCGCATAAAGAACGGCAGGGACGGCCGCAGATATTCTTTGCCGGCAATAATGCGGATCCCCGTTCCCTGGCTGATTTACTGCGCCTTTTTAAGGCAAAGAGCGCACACACACCCGATTATACGGTGATGAATGTGATTATTTCCAAGTCGGGAACGACTATAGAGCCTATGACGGGGTATATGGTCATGGCGGAGAAGCTGCATGCCGCAGGCATTGCGAACGAGACGGTTGCCGTTACCGCTCCCGCCGCAGGCGAAGGGGAAACGCTTCTGCACCGGTTGGCCCGTGAAGCGGGCTGGCCCGTCTTCTTTATTCCCGACGGCATTGGCGGCCGGTTCAGCGTTTTTTCGGAGGCGGCGCTCCTGTTAGGCGCTTTTATCGGCTTCCCTGTCCGTGATTTCCTGGCCGGCGCCCGGGCTATGGATGATGCCTGCCGGAGTGATGATATTATGCAGAACCCGGCTCTCATGAATGCCGTTCTAAAGTTCCTCGCCGCTAAGAACCATGGCCGTGTGACGGAAGTATTCATGCCCTATGCCGAATGTTTGAAAGCGTTGTCGGAATGGTACGTCCAGCTTCTTGCGGAGTCGCTCGGCAAGCGTTTTGACCGGGACGGCAGGCAAGTGAATTACGGGCGCACCCCGATTCCGGCGGTCGGAACGACGGATATGCATGCGCAGACGCAGGAACATCAGGATGGGCCGCAGGATAAGGTGGTACAATTCGTCGTTTTGAAACACTGGCCCGACGACCTGGCCGTGCCGTCAACATACGCTGCGGAAACGGGCTTGGCACCGTTCTGCGGCCTGCGCCTGAGTGATATCATGGCGGCGGCCTGTGCGGCTAACGGAACGGCCCTGGCGGAGGATAACCGTCCCAGCGCGGTTTTTGAATTACCCGAACTGAATGCCTTTCATTTAGGCGAACTTATGTATATGCTTTGCCTTTCCGTCGCCTATGAAGGCGAATTGGCCAATGTCGACGCCTTTGATCAGCCGGGCGTGGAAATCTACAAACGACATCTGAAGAAAACTCTCAAAAATCTCGGGAAGAGGTGATTTCAGAAAATTATGAAAATACGGCTGAAAGAATATGTTGTGCAATTTGTACGGAATCTGTCGGTTCACTGCGGAAGAAAACTTCTTCCTTACGGCGTAATTCTGGCCGTCCTGGGAGGTATCGGTTTTTTCTGGGACGGCGGCCCGGCAGAGGAAAAAGCGGATATGAGGGAGAAGATTCATGCGGATGACGGATCTTCTCCCTCTTTTTCCGCGACGGCACAGCATCAGGACAGTAAAAATAAAGCAGGAACGCTGATTTTCAGCACGGCTGCGGCCCGGCGCCGCAAGCCCTTGCCCGAGTTGTTTGTACCGCCGCCTGTGCCGGCAGCGGAAAAAACAAGTGCTCCTGTAACGCGGCAGGGAAATGCCGCCGATCCCGTGTCCGGTCAGCTGTCGCCGGCGGTGCGATTGCCCGTTGTTTCGGGACGTATGGACAACAGCGGCGCAACCCTTATTATTCTTTCGCTCGGTGATACCGTAAAAGCGTGTGCGGAAGGTGAGTATTTCGGCGGCTTTTATATTTCGTACATATCGCCGCTTTCCGTCATTTTGGAGCGGGACGGCAGCGTTTGGGAAATACGGGGATAGGAGGCGGTACAGTTGAAAAAAGTGATGATCCCGATCCTGATAGGGGTTCTCTTTCTTCCTGCCGGTATCTGTGAGGCCGGGACGTTACGGATCGATGTGCATGAAGTGCCTGTGCGGGCCGTGTTGGAGGGACTGGCGCGGGGAAATGATTTGAATCTCGTCATTGATGATTCGGTAAGCGGCAATGTGACGATCCGGCTGCACGACGTCACGGCGGAAGACGCTTTGAACGCACTGGTCGCGACGGGAAACCTTCTCGTTGAAGAACAGGACGGTATTCGCCTCATCAGCGGCGCCGGCAAAAACGGTGCGGCGAAATCGACCTGCACGCGCAATCTGCACTATGCCAAGGCGAAAGAGGTCGCGGGGATTTTGACCTCCCAGCTTTCGTCAGGCCAAGCCGAAGCGTATGCGGACGGTAATACGCTTATTTTTGGCGGGACCAGGCGTGACCTTGCCGAAGCGAAGAAAATAATCGACGCCGTCGATATACCGGGACAGCAGGTCGATGTGGAAGCGGAGATCCTGTCACTTTCCAAAGACGCCGTTAAAGAATTGGGTATAGACTGGTCCTGGTCGGGTGTGGAAGGAGGCGTCGGCAGAACGCATCTGCCTTATGCGGAAGCGCAGATCCGCGCTTTTCTTTCCGACGGCAAAGCTGCCGTTTTGGCACGTCCCCATATTGTGACTCGGAACGGTAAGGAAGCGCGCATTTTTATAGGCGATAAAATCCCCGTTGTTACGGAACATGTTTCCGGCGGAGAGAAGACGGCAACCACGGAATACCGGGAGGCGGGTATTGTCCTGCAGTATACGCCGTACATCCACCCCGACGGTACGGTAACGGCGGATATACACGGTGAAGTCAGTATGCCCGTATACGTACGGGATCTGAAAGCCTATAGCATAGCGACCCGTCAGGTCGACACGGAAGTATGTGTTAAGGCCGGTGAACGTATTGTTATCGGCGGTCTTGTCGGCAAGGAAGTGGTCGAAAGTTTTCATAAAGTACCGCTGCTCGGCGATATTCCTTTATTGGGAAAACTTTTTCAGAGTCACTACCGTTCCAAAAAAGAAACGGAAGTCGTTATCATGATAAAATCGACACTGTTACCGCCGCCGGCAGTACAAGTAACACCGTGACAGACCGCGCCGGGCGTGGTACAATTACGGACGGATCGGAATGTCGTAAAGAAAGGAGCGCCCCATGATACACACTCGCCGTATCCTGTTAAACGCTGCCGTTGCCGCCGTATATGCCGTGCTCACCGTCGGCCTGGCCCCGCTCAGTTACGGCCCTGTCCAGGTCCGTATTTCCGAATGCCTGACCTTGCTTGCATATAATAACAAAAATTACCTGCCCGGCCTGATACTGGGGTGCTGTATCGCAAATTTCGGCAGCCCTCTGGGTATCGCCGATATTCTCGTCGGTACGGCCGCCACGGCGCTTGCCGTCTGCATTATGTCCGGGTTACATAATCTCTATGCCGCATCTTTTGTTCCCGTTGTTGTAAACGGCGTGATTATCGGCCTCGAATTGTACGGGTTAGGCCTCATTCCGACGGATCTTATTTTTCCGACTATGGTTTACATAGGTGCGGGTGAGCTCGTTTCCGTAAGCCTTATCGGTATAGGTCTATACCGCCTGCTGCTTCAGAATCCCGTCGTTAAATCCTATTTACAAGGCCGTTCGGCGAACAAATAAAATATGAACAAATATGCACAGACAGTCTTGTTTTGGCATTTTTCATATTAGTGGTAGAATAAGAACGTAAACTGTTCTCATGTGGAGGTGCCATACGATGATTCCTGTCTATATTGTTTCCGGTTTTCTGGGAAGCGGGAAAACAACGTTTATACAACATTTGCTCGGACAAATGCGAGATACGGGCAAGGTGATGGTTATTGAAAACGATTTCGGTGAAGTCAGCTTCGATTCGGCCCTTTTGAAAAAACAGGGAATCCGTTTTGAAGAACTTGCGTCCGGTTGTATTTGCTGCACTCTTGCCGGCGATTTTAAGAAATCGCTGCATAAGGTCTTGCAGGAAGCGAGTACGGATTGTATTATTATCGAACCGTCGGGTGTGGCGAAATTGTCCGATATTATTGCCGTCTGTCAGGATAAGGAGCTTACAGGGGCCATCAGGCTGGCGCGGGCTGTTACTGTTGTTGATGCGCAGGCCGGCTATATGTATGCCGAAAACTTCGGCGAGTTTTTCATCGATCAGATTCGCTGCGGGCAGGATATTTTCCTCAGTCATGCCGGTGAAAATGAGGATGATACGCGCATGACGATTGCCGCGATCCGCGCTGAAAATAAAACGGCGCCTGTTCATACGGACGCATGGGAAGATCTTGATTTACCGGCCTGTTTGGGCGCCGCTCCCCGAACTGCAGCAGGCAGCGACTGCGGTTGCGGGCGGCAGCATGAACATGAACACTGCGAGTGCCACGCTCACGACGGTGAGCATCATCATGACCATGCTGCGGACGCTGTTTTTAAAACGCTTACCGTTTACCCGGTAACGGAACGTACCGCCGAAGAGTGGATCAAGCGATCGGAAGAATATCTGGCCGGAGCCGGCGGCGCGGTTATCCGTGTCAAGGGCGTCCTTCCCGTTGCGGGCGGATTTATAGAGCTGCAATACAGCGGCAGGCATATTGAAACGGAGCCGTCGCAGTCGGACCGTGCCGCGTTGACCGTTATCGGTACGGCTCTTGATGAGGTTGCCGTGCGCAATACATGGACATAGCTTATGGACCGGATACCTTTATACATAGTCGAGGGCTTTTTGGGAAACGGTAAGACGACGTTTATTAATACGCTTTTGCCAAACAGGCCCGAACGGACGGCAGTTATCCAAATGGAAAAAGGCAGGACCGCCGCCGCGTGTGAGACGGTCCTGCATCTTCGCGCTCCTGCGGCGGATGAGACCAAGGGAACGGCATACCGGATAGAACGGTTTGTCAAAGAAACGCGGCCCCGTGAAGTGTGGCTGGAATGGAACGGTATGGTTCCGCTTGAGACGGCAGAGAAGATTTTTTCCCGCAGAAATATGGAAAGGCTGTTTGACCTTAAAGAGATTTTTTTTGCGGCTACACCCCGGTTCTGCCTGACGCAGCTGGGAGCGACAGGGGATGCCGTTTACGGACAGCTTTTGCAGGCCGACCGTTTTATTATGTGCAGTACCGATTCGGGGGCCGAGTATGAAAAGGCCCTGCATCTCATACGGGCCGTGCGCCCCGATATTCCCGTCACTACCATGGAAGAAAGCGCCCGTAAAAGGACGGGGAAAATTCTGGTAAAGAAACCGCTTCAGATAAGCGCTTCTTTTTTAACGGTCGCATTTTTTCTCATCGCAGGCATTCTCGGATTTATTCTTACCGATGCGGATCCTTCCTTTTCCGATTTGCGCACGGCTTTTTCCTTCTGGACGGCGACACTTTTACAGGCTCTGCCGTTTCTTGTCATAGGCGTGGTTATTTCGTCCATACTCCAACTGTTCCTGTCGCCCGCTTTTGTGGAGCGTTTTTTGCGTAAAAATCATTTTACCGGTACCGTAACGGCGTTGTCGGCCGCTTTTTTCTTTCCGCTGTGCGACTGCGGCGCCGTGCCCGTGTTCCGCAGTCTTGTTGCCAGAAAGGTCCCCGTATCGACAGCCCTGACATTTATGTTGGCAGGGCCGCTTATCAATCCGGTCGTACTTATATCGACCTACGTTGCCTTCGGCGGTAACATGGAAATATTTCTTTGGCGTACCGTCGGCGGTATAGGCACCGTTCTTTTTATAGGGCTGACATTTTTTGCGTATACTGGCCTGGACGGTATGACGACAGGGCGCATACCCTTGTCTTTCTGTTCCGGAGACAGTATACGGCCGGAAATGAATCGTTTTATGCAAGCCGTTGTTCACAGCCGGCGGGAATTTATGCGGATCATTCCGTATGTCCTTGCGGGAACGCTCCTGTCATCCTTTTTTCAGGTTTACGGCAGCTCACTCATGCAGAATCTCGGTATATGGCCGACCAATATCGTCATGATCCCTCTGATGATGGTAATAGCCTTTTTTCTGTCCGTCTGCTCGACTGCCGATGCCATGATTGCCCGTAACTTCGCGGCCCATGTGCCGCCGGCAGGGATCCTGTCGTTCCTTCTTTTCGGCCCGATGCTGGATTTGAAGAATTTCCTTCTCCTGCGGGCGCTTTTTCCGAAAGCCTTTGTTTGGCGGCTTTTGGGGACAACCTTTTGTATGTGCGCCTTTACGGCGGCGATGTACGTTTTGGCGGCGGGAGGTGGATGGCTGTGAAACCTGCATTTTCCGGCAGACTGTCTGTTTTTGAAGGACTGGGGCTTCTTTTCCTGTCCTTTGTACTGGCGGCCCTGGTAGTAACGGGCCGCTACGGCGCCTTCATTATCCCCCCTCTGGCGCCGTTTATCGGCGTGTCTGCCGCTGTTTTCTTTATCTGGGGCCTTACCGATATCGTTCGGGCGCGGTCACTGTATCGCCGCATATATACGCCTGTTGCCGGCGTATTTGTAATCGCCCTGTTGTTTGCGTTTCCCGCGTTTTTCGGCATCGTTCCCAAAGCACCGGCTATAGCCGCGGCATCGGATACTGATGCCACCGGCGAAGAGCGGCCTTTCGGCATTGATTTTGAAAACCGCGAGGGTGACGGTATCAATACAAAAGAAAAACGGATTATTCTGAATACAAAAAACTGGTATCGGACCATCTTTGAGATTACGAAACACAATAAAGACTATGAAGGGTACGATATTTATTTAGAGGGGTTCGTTTCCTATCATGATGACGAATTGACGGGAAATGATTTTACGCCGTCCCGTTATCTCATGATTTGCTGTGTCAATGATATGTCACCGTTCGGTATCGGTTGCAATGTGCAGGGCGCCCGGCATTACCCCGAATATACGTGGGTTGCCGTGAAAGGGAAAATAAAAAGCAGTACCTATCACGGTATGAACAGGCCTCTCATCGACGTGGAAGAGGTGCGTCCCGCCGGGAGAATTGAAGGATATGTCTATCCGTATAAATAATCCCCGCTTTCCTTTTTGAGAACAACGGGAGCTGTCTGTATAACGGGCGGCTCCCGTTATTAAATGTGAGGGAACTGTAAAAATCGTCTTCATATTGTAATGTCGGAGAGTGAAAATGCGGCGGATATCATATGCAGCATGAAAAAAATACTGTCCAAATGGATTATTTGCGGACCGATTGGAGTGGAAATAACGGCGGCTATTTGATATTATAAGTTGAGATTGTTGATGTTAAATATCAAAATTAAGGGCAGAGCCTGCAGGACCGTTCGGCTTGCAGCGCATGCGGATAAGGAGTGTACGAAGAAATGGAAAGAGTTTTAGCAGCTATACAGTTATTGGAAAGCGGCGGTCCCGTAATGATCCCGCTCTTTATTTTGTCGGTTATTACCATTGCCATCGGGATTGAGCGCGCTATCTATTATCACCGTAACCGGAAAAAATCCAGATTATTTTTTGAACATATTGAAGGCGCTGTAAAATCCGGTGACTGGAAAATGGCTGCAGAAGTATGCAATCATTCTAAAACGGCCGTTTCCCGTATTATTGCCGCCGGCCTGGGAGAAAACGACGAACAGTCCGTAAAGGGAGCGCTGGAAGAGCAGATGACTATTGAAGCGGCCGGCTTTAACCGGTATCTCGATTACCTCAGCGCTATCGTTACGGTTGCCCCTCTTCTCGGTTTGCTCGGTACCGTAACGGGTATGATTTCCACTTTCAGTGTTCTTGACGGCGGCATGGGTGCTTCCGCTATTACGGGCGGCGTCGGTGAAGCTCTTGTGGCGACGGCTACAGGCCTTTGTGTGGCTATTATCGCGTTTGCCGTGTATATTTTCTTCTCCCATCAGCTGGACACGATTGTCGGGGATACAGAACGCCTCTGCATTACCGTCGTTAACGGCAAAAAGAAGAGCTGGGGGCGTGACTGATGTTTAAAAAATACAGAATGAAGAAAACTCCTCAATTTATGATCATTCCCATGATCGATATCATGTTCTTCCTTCTCGTCTTCTTTATGATGAACAGTTTGCAGACTGTAGCGCAGAAAGCGTTGGCTGTACAGCTTCCCCAGGCGGCAAACGCGCAAACGCCCGTACAGATGCCCATTATCATAACGGTCGATGAAGAAGGCCACATTACGATGGATAATAAACCTGTTACCATTGATGAAGCATCCCAGATTATGACGGGACGGATGGCTGAAAATTCAAATGCCGCCGTCATCCTGCAGGCGGACAAACGGACGGCTCACGGTCAGGTTGTCGCCGTTATGGATATGCTAAAAACGGCAGGCGTGCGTCGTCTGGCAGTAGCGGCGGAACAGAAGGGATAGAGGCATATGAGAGACTATACAAGAGCAAAATCCTTTGCCCTGTCGCTTGTCATCAATTGCCTGCTCCTTCTCGTAGTAGCTCTCTTTATTGTACCCAAGATAATTCAGGACAGAGAAGAAGAGCAATTTTATGTTATCGACTTGCAATCGGACTGGGAACCGGATAACGAAGGCGGCCATTCCGGCGGCGGCGGGGGAGGCAATCTTTTTCCCGACAAGCTGAGTAACGAAGATATGGCTAAACGCGTCAATCAGGTCGTACAGGCACAGTCGGCATTGGTTACTCCTGTTCAGGATGCATTGGAAGACAGTGTGGTTGTCCAGGATTCTTCGCCGACCGGTGATCATGACAGCAGCTCCAGCTCGTCTATGGGCGGAGTCAGCGGCAGCGGTCCGGGCACGGGCGGCGGCAGCGGTGGCGGTCACGGCGGCGGTCACGGTACGGGTGAAGGGAACGGCAGCGGTTACGGTGACGGTTCCGGCGACGGCAGCGGCACAGGTGAACCGCACGGTGAATTTGACGCCGAAGGGTTTCGTCAGGCTGTAGAAGCCAATAAATCGTATCCGCCGATGCTGTTGAGAAGACGTATTGAAGGTACGGCGACCATCGGCGCCACCATTTTGGCTGACGGCACGGTTACGGACGTTACCGTTTTCAGCGCGTCGGATCCTCAGTTCGGCGAGGCGGCTGCCAGCGCCGCAAGAGCGGTCGGCTCCTATCCGAATCCGACAGGGCATGCCGTAAATACATCGACGAATGTTATCTTTGAATTGACGGAAAACGGCGATGAATAATTTCGGAAAGGATGTAACAGCAGCAGTGTTACATCCTTTTTGTATAGGAGGAATGTGACGATGGGAAACACTCTCTTTATGTATCATGATGAATTAACGAAAAGCGCGGCTGTCGTCGCTTCGGCGGTTCTTTCCATGAGCGCCTGCAAAGCGGTCCATACGGCGGCGGATACGCGGAAATACGGCCGCCTTATCTGTGTCGCCGGACCGGCGGCGGTATACGAGGCGTATCGGGATATCGTACAGGCCTTTGCCTCTGCGGGCAAGGAGATCGGCTTTTTCTTTGTCAATACGGAACCGGACAGGAAAGATATCTTTCTTCAGGCTGCCGGGGAAAGTTGCACGCCCGCATTTTCTGCGGATCTGGACGGCAGGACGCTGACGGATGATGCCGTACACGCGGCGGAGAACATATTGGCAAAAGACGGCAGGCCCGAAAACCGGAACGAAGCGCGTTTGCTTGAAGTTTTGGGGGAATTTCTGCGCAGCCATGATACGGGTATCCTCGCGACGGGACATGATAATATCATTCGTTCCACGCCTATTGAATACGTTTGGCATAAGGGCCGGTTTTATTTTTTCAGCGAAGGCGGCCGTAAGTTTGCCCATTTATGGAGAAACCGCTGCGCGTCTTACTCCGTATGCGAACCCTATGGCGGCGGAGTACAGACTCTGGCGGGCCTGCAGGCGAACGGCACTGTCCGCGTATATGAGCCGGATGATGCCGTTTATGAAGAAGTACGTAAGGTTAAGGGGATTTCCGACAATACCCTGCGGACAATGCCCGTCACCCTCCACCTTATTGAGCTGACCCCGGCGGAGCTTATCTTTATGTGGGGGCCTTTTTTGAAAGAGGACCTGCCTGTAAAGCAAATATATGACGGAGATATGGAAAAAATAAAAGGAAAAGCATAAATTATGTCCATTTGGAGCATATAATGTCTGAATGGAGTGGAAATGAAAACAATTCTCTGATAAACTTAACACGTAGTTACCGATTTTCCCCAATCGGTATATGCCGCCTCAATAATTACATAACTTGCTGCACCTTCTTTGTAATGGCGGCGGTAAAAGCTCTTTCTGTCCGAACTCAGCAGAAAGAGTTTTTTCTTGATAAAGACGGATACAAGAAAATATGACCGGAAAAGAGAGCGGATTTCGTATCTGCCCTTCGGCAAACCGTCGATAAAAGGAAAATACCGGTTAAAGAAGCGGGGGAAATTAAAATAAATGTCCGTTTGGAGTATTTTCAGACCGAACGGAGTAGAACGGTAAATATTGTTGTTGGTACAATTAGAAAAGATTAGTACCCTATATTATTTAAAGAAAAGAGGTTTGATTCATGGGTAAAAAAACGGGGGGGGGACAGCCCGCAAGGCTGCAGCGCTGTATAGCGCTGTCTCTGGCGGTAGTTGCCTGGCTTACTATGCCCGTGTATGCCGACGGGGAGCGGGTTATGACACGCGATATCATCGTACAGGCGACACCGGCTGAAGAAGCGGCAAAAACGGAGTCGCAGCAAACGACGATCATAACGAGTAAGGAAATCGAAAAGAAACAGGCCAAATCCGTGGAGGACGTTATCTTTAATGAGACGGGCGTGTCCCGGACTGTTGATGCCATGGGGCGTGTAGGCGTTTCGATTCGCGGCGCCGAACCGCGCCATACGCTTATCCTTGTCGACGGACAGCGGGTTATGGGGGACTTGGCTAAATATTACGGAGCCAGTGATGAAGTTATGCGTCTCGGTACGGAAAATGTTGACCATATCGAGGTTGTTCAAGGTGCAGCCAGTGCCAAGTACGGCGCCGACGCTATCGGTGGGGTAATTAATGTTGTCACGAAAAAAGCAAAGAAAACACCTACTTTGCAGTTTAATGCCGAAGGACGTCGAGGCAAGGGTGACGGCGATATTATGCCGTACCAAAATGTGTTTCTTCGTGCCGATTCCGGTGACTTAGGCAATCTTCGTTTGGGGCTTTACGGCAGCAAGCGCGATATTATGCCTGTTTATGCTTCACGCGGTCGGTCTAGCAGCGTCATGAAATCCAATATTACAGATTTTGAAAAAAATTCTCTTCGTTTTTACGGTACCGCTTCCGATGTGGGGCTTACTGGAACTTATAAAATAAATAATCTTAACAGTTTGGATTTTCGTATTGATCGGTATACTGAAGATTTGAATCGGTATATGAAGCACAGCGACAGCATGATGGAGCCGCAAACTCGTTTTAAGCGTAATATGGATCGCAATACATATGGATTTACGTGGACAGGACGGAATAAGGGAAAAACTAACTGGACAGTTGATGCCAACTATGCCCGTACAAAAGAAGACGATGTTACGGTTAGCAGTTATTATGGCAAGTCATCCTATGAGGGTAAAAATAAACTTGATTATGTAGATGATGTTGACCATAAACAACTCAGTTTTTCTGCCAGTGCGTCTACTCAGATTAATGATGAACATTTACTTACATATGGTGCGGGATATTCGAAAGAAGACGGTTCGGGTAGCCGTTTAAAGAGTGCTCCTAATGTCTATTTGAAATCAATTGATCCGTGGGATTATGATAAGAATCTCTTTGTAATTTCAAAAGAAAGTCCTCTTGTATCAGGAAAAAAGGGCGATGTGGCTTCAGATGTACATGCTTATGAAATGGTTCGGAATGCTGACGGTATTCCGTACTGGAATAATGAGGCCGAATGGTATAATTATGACCGAAATAATCCGAATAGTAAAAAGCCCGATTTTACATATACAGAATATAAAAATTACTTTCCTGAAGGGGCGTCTCTGACAAAATATGAAAATTTGCCGGCTAATGTGAAGAGTCGTGCTGATGCATTTGCTGCAAAAATTCTTGCTGAAAATCCGAGAAAATTCGATCATTTACCGCCATATTATAAAAATCTGACAGCCATTGAAAGTTATTTTAATACGAAAGCCAATATTTCCGGAGTTACCTTCAATGGCAAACGCTTTAAAGAAGCTTTTGCAGACAGAAATAATAAGGTTTACGTTGGGCAAGCATCCATAAGAAAACAGTATTTTGTTTTGCAAGATTTGTGGCAGGTTAATAAGGATACCATCATTACACCGTCGTTACGGCTTGATAAGAGTGACCTCTTCGGTGCGCATTTGACGGCTAATGTGGGGTTGACAAAAAATCTCGGCGGTAACGTTCATCGTCGTTTTAAGGCTAATATCGGAACAGGCTATACGGAACCCGGGATGGGTGAGCTGTACTATAACTGGGAAATGTATGGCGGTAGCCCTGTTGGTTCCGATACGGCCCGTTTGGGGTGGTATTTTATCGGCAATCCCGATTTAAAACCGGAAAAATCTCTCAATTTTGATATCGGTTATGAAACAGAAAATCGTAAGACCAATACTCGTCTCAACCTTTTCCATAATCGCATTAAGGATTACATGAGTATCTATTTTACAGGAGCACTCATGGACTTCCATCCGGAGCTCACTACTGAGTCCACTTGGGGAGCCAGCAAATTCCTCTATGCGCCCGACATGATTTACAGTTTTAAGAATATCGGCAAGGCTGAGATTACAGGTCTTGAATTTGAAATAAAACAGAAATTCAATAAACATTGGAATGCCAAACTGGGCTATACGTACTTACATGCAATAAACAAGACGGATCCGAATATGCCTCGGCAATTGTTGGATAAACCGGTTCACAAAGTGGATATCGGCATCAACTATGAAAATGAAAAGAGTGGTTGGAGCGGCAGTCTTTGGGGCAATTATTATATCAATATGCTTGACAGCAATACAATTGCCAATAATGGGAACTATATGGAATCATATATTGCTCCGGACAGTGTTCACTCAATTATTAACTACAACTTTGCCAAAGCCGGTAAGCAGACATATCAACGCAAAACTTACGGTATTTGGAATCTTATGATTCAGAAGAAGTTCAATAAAGAGGCAATGGCTTATTTTGGCATTGATAATATTTTTGCTCATCGGGATGATGATAGAGCGCTGCAGGATCGGATCTATCGTTTCGGGGTCAATCTGAAGTTCGGCGCTTCTACAGAAGCAGGCAATAAAAATACTGCCGAAACAAGTAAAACAATTGCTACAGCAGCAAAGACTGAAGATAAAGATAGAGCAGTACGCTCTGTCAAAGAAAATGATTTTATTATCCGGCCTTTTGAAGAAGACCAGGAAAAAGGTATCGATTTTATCGGTGATTATCGATTACGTTGGAATGCTCATGACGGATCGGAACGGCCAACGGCAAAAGTTACGTTTGACTCCCGGGTCGGCAGTGCTGAAAAGAATTTGGTTGATAATGATGAACATGGGTTTGAGCAACGTATTCGTGTCGGGTTTAATGCGCGTCTTGGCAAGAATACGAATTTGAAAGCGCTAGGCAGTGCTTCCGGTATGCCTGGTGTTGATACATCGTATGATATGTCTAAAAGTAAAGGGTTGAACCACCAACGATTGGATGCCCTTGACTTGACTCAGCATAGTCGTAAATGGGATTTTTCTATAGGCCGACTGACGGAACCGATGGGTGTAACGGGATATTGGTTCGGTAAGGAGTTTGACGGTGCGCGGGCCGTGTGGACGGGCCGTCGCTCTCAAGTTCGTTTGGGGTATGGCAGTTTTAGCAAGAGTACGGGGATTAGTGATTCTCCTTACACTCATGTTATTCGGGAAAATTATCTGCGTGTTCCTACTATCGATGAATTTATCGGCCTTATATCGCTTGATGCGGGGATTAGCTTTGACGGTGAACGTCGGGTCGACGGAGCTCCGAATACGATTAACTTCTACCAGCAGCTGGAAGCGGCGAAAGCTGCCGGAGCATCCAATGAAGAGCTTCTGGGTATTATGCGCAGGATGTATGAAATTGCTAAAAATACATATGGGAATTATTTGAATGAAGCTATTCTTTCGGAAGGTAAGTTCGAAATTACGCAGCCTGAACATGTATCTATAGGGTATACGTACGAAGATGATGATGGTGACGAACAGAATGGCACGATTAATCTTCCGCACGAACCGAGCGTGTACTACAGTGGAGCCAAACGCTTTCATATTCCTTTTGATAATCCTGATCCGCTCAAAGGCAAGGAATTTTTCGAATCATGGTGGGAAGCTAATAAGGAGACGGTCAAAGAAAATTACACGGAAGCCGCATACGGAGCACTTTCAGACCAGGGCATTGAGGCGGAGAGTGTGAATGTTGATATGGCTGCACTGAAAGACAGAATATATCGGGAAAACTTTGTCAATCCGTCGGACCGGGACAGTTTGTTTGAAAGTAAAGGCATGCCGTATGTTATTAATCAATATTTCAGTGCTGTTGCCAAACGAATTCAGGAAACCGATCAGGGCAGTCAATTACCGCGTGAAGCCTTTAAGAAAACTATCGGTGAGATTATTCCCGCTTATACGGCCGTGCTTGTGAAAGATGATATTCCTTCTCTGAAGAGAGCTGCCTTTATTCAAGTTAAGCGTGAAGTAACGCCGGTACTTGGCGTTGCTGCATGGTATTTGCGCTCCTTTGGAGATGATTATACGACGTTGCGGGCGACGACGACAAGCAATGCCGCCCGGCGGTTCGGGAACTTGGCTAATATTATCGGTGTCGGAGCAAGATGGCAGATTCGCAAAGATGTGAACCTTTCCGTTGATTACGGACAGAATCGTACGTACTTCGCCCGCTTCATGAACGGCAATACAAAATACACGCATCAATACGGATCATCCGTTTTCAATATTGTAGGCCACCAGGACGGCGGTACGCCGCATTTCTGGGCGCTGCGCTTTGATATCGGCCGATCTGATACGGATGTGCCGGGCAGCTGGAATGCATTTGCCGATTATAAATACTTCCAGCACGGTTCCTTCTTCGGCGGTACCGGTGCGGAAGGCGTACCCGACCGGTATCTGGACGGTATCCGCAGCTTTACTGTCGGCGCGGGCTATGTACCGGCGAAAAACTTCCTCGTCGAAGCGTTCTATACTTTCGATGCGAAGGGTATCGGTAAGCGGGATACGCTGTACGGACCGGAAAACTTCAAACTCGGTAATTACATGCGCATTCAGGCTACATATAAATTTTAATTATACCGAAAGGACCGGCTCATCCGAGCCGGTTTTTTCTTATTGCTGAATTTTATAACTGTGGATATTGTATGAATTATTTATTGCAATAAGGGTAAGGATATTATCATTTTTGCGACTGAAACAAAATAATATGAAGGAAATTTCGGAGAAATTCAATTTTTTTGTCTGAATGGAGTATTTCGGGACTAAACGGAGTAGAAGAAATGTGAAAAGATGAATATTATAAAGACGGCACTATTCAAGAAAAAAGGATTTATTTACGGTACATCATGTATGTGTGCTTATGCAAGGGGGAGGTATTATGAAACAGTCTTCAAGGTATGCATTGCTTATGTGCGCTGTTCTGTCGTGGCTGGCTATGCCTGTATACGGTGCGGAGGAACGGATTGCCACACGCGATATTATCGTCCAGGCTACGCCTGCCGAAGAAGAAGCGAAGTATGAATCGCAGCAGAAGACGATTATCACGAAAGCCGACATTGAAAAGAAGCAGGCCAAGTCTGTAGAAGACATCGTCTTTAATGAAACGGGCGTATCCCGCACGGTAGACTCGATGGGACGTGTGGGCGTATCCATCCGCGGTGCCGAGCCGAGACATACTCTTATTCTTGTAGACGGGCAACCTGTTATGGGGGATCTGGCAAAGTATTCCGGAGCCGGCGATGAACTGCAGCGCCTGGGTACGGAGAATGTGGACCATATTGAAATCGTACAGGGTGCTGCCAGTGCTAAGTACGGATCGGACGCCATCGGCGGTGTTATCAACGTTATTACGAATAAGCCGCGCAAAAAAGCCGGGATTCAACTTAATGCCGAGGGACGGCGGGAAAAGGGGAACGGCGATATTGCTCCCTTCTCCAATTATTTTATTCGTGCCGATTCGGGACAGATGGGAAAATTCCGTTTCGACGTTTACGGCAGCAAGCAGGATATTATGCCGATCTATGCCAGTGAAAACCGTAAGGTCAGCGCGTTATCGTCTGACGAAGACGACGGGTTTCTGAAGAATTCCCTGCGCTTTTACGGCACCAATTCGAATATGGGGCTATTCGGGATTTATGATATCAATAAAAATAATTCCCTTTCCTTCCGTGCGGAACGGTATACGGAAGATCTTGAACGGTACGTAAAGCGCAGCACCTCTTATTTGGAACCGCAGGTTCATTATAAGCGCGATTTGGATCGCAACACTATGAACCTTACGTATAACGGGAAAAACGATAAGAGCACATGGAAAGCCGAATTGAATTATGCACGTGTTAAAGAAGATGATGTGACGCTGACCAGTGATTACGGCAACAGCACCTATGAAGGAAAGAATACTCTTAATTATGTGGATAATGTGGATCACCGGCAGTGGAGTTTCGATGTATCCGCCGATACACAGGTTAATGCGAAGCACCTGATATCATACGGTTTCGGGTATGCGCAGGAAGACGGCGAAGGGAGCCGTTTGAAGAATGCGCCTCATACGTATGTGCGCCGTATTGATCCGTGGGATTATGATAAGAGTCTTGCCGTTAAGAACGGCGTGCCTTCTTCGACCGTTTACAGGCATTCCTTTGCAAAAAACAGCGCCGGCGTTGAGCAGTGGGATAAAGAAAAGGAATGGTATAACGGTAATAAAAACGACCCGTCCACGCTGCCGCAGTTCACGTATGAAGAGTATCTGCAGTATCTGGATCCCCAGGCGGGTATTGATGCGGCGGCCGTCATGGGGCTCGTGGACGGCCCCGTAACGGAACGGACCCTGAAAAAGCGGAATCCCGAAGCATATGAACGGTATAAGCAGTTTGCCAAGACACTGTTGGAAAACAACAGGGAATTTATTGAAGACTATCATAATAACAAAGAAGGGCGGAAGGATGAAAACGGCCATTACTATCCCGCTCTGTATGATGCATATTTACCGAGCTTTTATTACGGCGCCGTACCGGGATTCGATTCAACAAAGTTGAAGCTCAACGGTGCATATTTTAAAGAAGAATATAACAAGCGTGTCAATCAGCAGACGGTCGGGACGGCGACCATTAAAAAGCAGCATTTTTTTGTACAGGATATGTGGCAGGTCAACAAAGACACGATCCTGTCTCCTATTCTGCGGCTTGATCATAGTGACCTCTTCGGTTCAAACCTGACCTTCAATATGGGAATGACCCATAATCTGGGCGGCAACACGCACCGCCGACTGAAAGCCAATGTCGGCACGAGCTATACCGAACCGGGTATGGGTGAGCTCTACTATAACTGGGAAATGTACGGGCCGAATATTACGAATGCCACCATCGGCGGCGGTGAGGCCCGTCTCGGCTGGTACTGGGTCGGGAATCCGAACTTGCAGCCCGAAAAATCGCTTAACTTTGATATTTCCTTGGAAGGGGAAAATAAAAATACGTATTCAAAGTTGACAGTGTTTCACAATAAAATCAAAGATTATATGTCCGTTTATAATACAGGCTACTTGATGGACTTTTATCCGCAGTACGATGAATCGACGACGTACGGCGCAGCTAAGTTTGCCCATGCACCCGATCTGATTTACAGCTTCCGCAACATTGGCCGCGCCGAAATTACGGGTGTCGAATGGGAACTCAAGCAGACCTTGTCGAAGCATTGGAAAGCCAGGTTCGGTTATACTTACCTGCATGCGGTGAACAAAAGTGACGCCGACATGCCGCGGCAACTTCTGGATAAACCGCAGCACAAGATTGATATCGGTATTGATTACAGTGATGAGAAGAGCGGCTGGAGCGGCAGCCTTTGGGGGGATTACTACATCCATATGCTCGACAGCAATTCGCTGAGCGGCGGCGGAAACTATATGGTTTCCTATATTGACCCGAATAATCCGGACCGTTCCGTTATCCGCTACAATTTCAATAACAGACGGACTTCCGATATGTACGAACGCAAGACTTTCGGCATTTGGAACCTGATGATCCAAAAGAAAATCAATAAGGATTCTCTCGTTTATTTCGGCATAAACAATCTCTTCGGGCATCGGGACGATGATCGCGCTTTCTCCGGACGTGTATTCCGCTTCGGGGCAAACCTGAAAATCGGCAGTGACGCCAATACGAAGGAAGGGGCAGCCGTATCGACGGACAGGGTGATGAGCCCCGTCTTACTGTTGGATTTCCTGAATCGTCCTTTTGACACGGAAAAAGAAACGGGCGTCGAAGTCATCGGGGATTACCGGGGTCGTTGGGACAGCCATCTCGGCTCGGACCGCCCGGCAGCACGTGTTACGGCGACCAGCTATATTGATGACGAAGCGGCAAAGAATCTTGCGGACAAAAAAGAACACGGTTTTGAAGGTCGGCTGCGCCTGGGGGTTGACGCGCGTATCGGTAAATATACGAATGTCACGGTTCTCGGCAGTGCGGCCGGACAGCCCGGCGTGGATTCGGCGCATGAAACGGAAGGCTCCAAGGGATTGAATCATCAGCGGCTGGAAAAGGCCGATATTACGCATAATGTCGGTAAGTGGGATTTCAGTGCAGGCAGATTAACGGAACCCATGGGTGTAACCGGCTACTGGTTCGGTAAAGAGTATGACGGCGCCCGTGCCGTCTGGACCGGCAAACATTCGCAGGTCCGCATCGGCTTCGGCGACTTCAGTCACAGCACGGGTATTACGGACTCGGCTTACACGCATGCTATTTATACGGATTTCCTGCGTGTACCGACGGTTGATGAATTCCTGGGGACTACCCTGGATACGGACGGAGCATTTAAAGAGCTGATTCTTGATAATGCAGGCAATACAATTAACTTTTATCAGCAGTTAAAAGCGTTACGGACACAGGAAAAAGCCTTGGCCGATTCTGTTGAGAACACAAAGTCAGCAGTTGAGGATTTAAAAAGTGATATATGGTGGAAAGAAAATATTGAGGGGGCATCTGAAGCGGTATTGGCTCCTTTACGTGAACAGTTAACTCAATTAGAAGAAAAAGCAGTTATAGCCCAGCATGCTTATGAAGTCAATGGCGCTTCTTTAAGGGATCAACAAGTTGATGTTGTAAGGCGAATGCAAGATATTGCTGTCAAGGCGTATGGTGCCGATGCGGCCAAAAAAACTGTAACTATAAATATGCCGGATATCCCGTTTACTTTCACATATGAAGAAAAAGATGCTGCTGGGAATGTTGTACATAAAGGAAAGTATACTCAAGCTATCCCAGCTACTGATATAAGTAAAAATAATAGAAATCCTTTATTTGAAGTCCCGATCTCCAATCCATTAATTTTGGGTTCTCAAAGAGAGGAGTATTTGAAGAATTGGTATGATAAAAATAGGGAAAAGATAAAATCTGCATATAAAGACCAAGCAGATGTTATTGCTAAAAATTCTTTTCAACCTGAGAACGGACATACATACGAATATAGTGTCAGCGTAGATGAACATACATTAGATGATTTAAATACAAAAATCTACTCTTTAAATTTTGTGGATATTCCCGATTCAGGGAAAAAAGGCTTGATAGAAGTTAAAGAGAGTGAATATTATCCGTCTCTATTGGCGGACTATTTTAACAGTTTAGCCAATATGTTGAGAAGTTCAGACGGTAACAGTCGCCTGCCGCGGGAAGCACTCGGCAAATATACGGGCAATGTTATCCCGTCCCGCGGAGTGGTATTGCAGCGTGATTATATTCCGCCTGTCGACAGGGCGGCGTTCCTGCAGGTACGCCGGACCGTCGGAAACAGACTCGGCCTTGCGGCCTGGTATCTGCGCTCCGTCGGCGGCGATTCCTATACATTCCGTACGGCGGCGGGAATGCGTACGGAAGAACGGGAATTCAGTCGTCTTGCCAATGTCGTCGGTATAGGTGCGAAGTATCAGTTGGGACGGAATGCTTCCGTTTCCTTTGACTACGGGCAGAACCGTACGGATTTCGGACGGTACATGAACGGACATACGCGGTACGACCATACGGCAGGTTCGGCGGACTTTGTTATTCAAGGCAGAAACAACGGCGGTACGCCGCATTTCTGGGCGCTGCGCTTTGATATCGGCCGATCCGATACGGATGTGCCGGGCAGCTGGAATGCATTTGCGGACTATAAATACTTCCAGCACGGTTCTTTCTTCGGCGGTACCGGTGCGGAAGGCGTACCCGACCGATATCTGGACGGTATCCGCAGCTTTACTGTCGGCGCAGGGTATGTACCGGCGAAAAACTTCCTCGTCGAAGCGTTCTATACCTTTGACGCGAAAGGGATAAACAAGCGTGATACGCTGTACGGACCGGAAAACTTCAAACTCGGTAATTACATGCGCATTCAGGCTACATATAAGTTCTAACAGTAAAACTTCCCTCTTTTCACGAGGGAAGTTTTTGTGTGCCTCTTGATTGATGATGAATAAAATGTATCAATATTATAACAATATATACTGAGAATATTGACGCAGTACGTTCTAAATGTTACGTTATTTATAAAGAACAGTGTCAACATGATAGTTATATCAAATTTATTTTTTAAGGAGAGTGTCTTTATGCGATTTAAAAAAGGTGTTCACACTTTGGCGAGTGCCGTCCTGTTATCCCTGTGTGCGGCCGTGCCGGCTTTTGCGACCTTTGCCCCCGTTCATTCCGTCGTTTTCGGCCCGGAAAGGAATAATTATGACGATTCATTTAAGGATCACGGGAATAAGTTCCATATTTCTTATACCCGTGAGGACGGCGTGCCCCGGATTGTCGTAAAACAGCACAGCAAGGTTATTTATACGAAAGAAGTGCCGTCCCTGGGCCGGTACTATACGATGGAAATACACCAGATCGTTAATGAAGACGACGGCAGAAATTTCTATATTGCGCAGTCGAAAGATTCCGAATTTGCGTACCTTATGGGCTATGACGAAAAGAGCAAATCCTGGCAGACGTATACGGACGCGCGGAATTACTATTCTCCTGTTGCCGGTGAAGCCGTTCATGAAGGCATTACCGTTCACTACGGCGATCTGGGCGTATATCATTTTAATAATCTGAGTGACAGATATCATTGGTATAAGCTGTTCTGGGATAAAAATGCCGACTGGTTCGGTTATAAAGAAGGCAAGGAAACCCGCAGAACGACATATTTCAACAGCGCCCTGGTCTATAATCCGCAGTACCGTCCCGTATATGCCAATGCGGACTACGAAACGTATCTGGATATGGATTCCTTTGATACGGACAAAGATAAAGACGGCGTCTGGACCTTTACGGCAAAGAAATATGAAACCATTATGGAATCGGATATTCTGACGGGTGAAGGGCAGAAAGTAAAATATCGTATTGATACGAATACGGGGAGAGCTTATATCTATAATAAGCAGACCCGCCAATGGGATGAGCTGCCGATCCACTCCACACCGTCGAGTGCCGAAATGGCCGACAGTGTTGCCGTTAACTGGGCTTGCAAGCATCACTTCGGTTTCTTCCTGGGTGATCTGGGCGGCGCTATGGAACGGTATATTGCCGATTATAAAGGGGATATGCAATAACAAAGACGGGACAGGCGCCCGGCCTGCCGGCATGATAAAAGGGGCTGTAACAGGATGAGTAGTTTCTCTTCATTCTGTTACAGCCCCTTTTTCTGAATTGTTGGTGACGGAAAGAAAACACAGTAGCGGATTAACGCCGGTACTGGGCATGTTAGGAAATAATCATTGTGCAACAGATAACTGCCATGCTATTTTTACTATATCATGGAGTACCAACCTATAGGCTGCTACCTGCTAACTGATTTGTTCTATGAGAAGATATTCCGTTATGTGTATAATTAGAACAGTATTTGAGGAAGAGTGTTTTTAAATGAAAATAGTTATAGAGTTGTGTAATTTAGGAGGTACATAGTGGAACATGTAGTATTGAGTAATGGAGTCCAAATGCCTAAATTAGGATTTGGCGTATTTCAAATTCCGAGAGAGGAAACTGAAAAAGCTGTGACAGAAGCTTTGCATGCAGGATATCAGCATATCGATACGGCTCAGAGTTATATGAATGAGTTAGAAGTCGGTTCGGCGATTAAAAAATCCGGGGTAAAGCGGGAAGATATATTTTTAACTACAAAGCTATGGATTTCTCATTATGGTTACGATAATGCAAAACGTTCTGTTTATAAGTCATTAGAGAAATTACAAACAGACTATCTGGACTTGATGTTATTACATCAACCTTTTGGTGATTATTACGGCGCGTACCGAGCGCTTGTAGAGCTGTATAAAGAAGGGGTATTGCGTGCCGTCGGCGTGTCTAATTTTTATCCGGATCGATTGGCGGATATCTCGTTATTTGCTGAAATGGCCCCGCATGTAAATCAAGTTGAGGTAAATCCTTTTAACCAACAATGGGAGGCTCAAGATGTCATGAAAGAATATGATGTACAGATGGAAGCGTGGGCACCGTTTGCTGAAGGAAAAAATAATCTGTTCCATAATGAAGTATTACAACGAATTGGAAATAAATATAATCGGTCTGTTGGGCAAGTCGTTTTACGCTGGCTTACGCAACGGGATATTGTAGTATTGGCGAAATCTGTTAAGCGTGAACGAATGATTGAAAACCTAAACAGTATGGACTTTACATTGGAGGCGGAAGATGCGGAAGCAATCAAACGGCTTAATATGAATCGATCCATGTTTTTTAGTCATCAGGATCCCGCTATGGTGGCGCAGTTTCATCGTTGGATTACAGAACGAGGCCTTTAATTAAAACTATATAAGGTAACGTACAGGCCCCCTTAGCAATCTGTCATATGCTATACTGTATATGCTTTTAAGTGTTGCCGAGGGAGGGTATTTATGTATAATCCGCAAATTAAAACATTTATAGTTGTTGCCGATGCCGGCAGCTTTAATAAAGCGGCAGAGCAATTATATGTCAGTTCCACGGCTATCATTAAACAAATAAATTTACTTGAAAGCCGTGTAGGAGTACGTCTTTTTGAACGCTCTCATAAGGGACTTAGCTTGACGGCGGCGGGAAAAGTTTTTTATAAAGATGCAGAGCATATTATGCGGTATAGTGAAAATTCATTGCAGCGTGTTAAAGAGGCGCAACGTGGAAACTCAGGCGTAGTACGTATCGGGTTGTCTCCAATAACCCCGGTAGATTATTTGATTGAAGTGATCTCGAAATTACAGATAATTAATAAAAACATCCAATTTCAGGTGGTTCCTTTTGAAAATAAGCTTGAAAATGCACGGCAAATTTTAGGACACTTGGGAGAATCCATTGATATCGTAATGGGCGTTTTTGACGATAGTACTGAGATTCTATATGAAAAGGCGCAATTTTTACCTATTAAACAATTGCCGGTATCACTGATGATGTCAGCCGTTCATGAGTTGGCAGCTAAAGATATGTTGGATTGGCCTGATTTAGAATGTAAAACCGTTCATATAATCCGCCCCGGTTGGAGTTCAGCAATGGACCGGTTACGGGCGAATATAGAACAAAATCATAAAACCACACAGATTGAGACATTTCGGTTTTACGATATTCATGTGTTTAATAACCGTATCAGTGAAAGCGATTTAGTGGCAGGCTTTGATATATGGGATAAAGTATACCCGTTTATGGTTATCAAACCTGTTAATTGGGACTATTATATGAACTACGGCTTAGTATACAGCCGTGAACCGTCCCCGGCAGTATCCGCACTTATTGATGCTGTACACGGCTTATAACCGAAGGTTATAAGCCGGCAGCGTAAAGAGATTTCCTAAAGAGTCTCTCTTTTTATGAGATACGTTTTATAAAATATGAGGTTATTTTTAATTATATAAAGGAGTAATATAATGAATCGTAAAGTGTGGGCAATCTTACTCGCAGCAGGAATTATAAGCTCACCTGTATGGGCGATGAAACCGGTTACTGTCGTGGATCAGGGCAGTTTTATGGTCGGCGGGACAGTCATTACCGCGCCCGGTGTGTATAAGGACAACGAGCCGACCGACTATGCGGGGGAAACGATGCATGGTGATGCGGCTTATGTAGCGTATCAGATACCTAAGAAGGCGAGGCACAACGGTATTGTGTTCCTGCACGGATACGGTCAGTCCGGTAAATCATGGGAAACAACGCCTGACGGACGTGACGGATTTCAAAATATATTTTTAGAAAAAGGCTGGACAGTCTATATTGTTGATGAACCGCGGCGGGGGCGTGGCGGACAGTCTACCGTACCGATCAGTTTGAAAGCGGTGCCGCAGGATCAATTATGGTTTAACAATTTCAGAATGGGCCGGAATAATACGTTTTATGACAACGTAACATTTCCTAAAAGTGAAGAAGCATTACGTCAGTTTTATAAACAGATGGTTCCTGATACGGGCGCATTTAATGTAAATGTTGTTACAGAGGCGATGGATGCACTGTTCGACCGTATAGGTGACGGTATACTGGTTACTCATTCAGCAGGAGGAGGTCCAGGGTGGATGACGGCCATCCGCAATTCACATGTAAAAGGAGTTATTTCGCTTGAGCCGGGAACATTTCCTTTCCCTGAAAAAGAAGCGCCGGCTGTTGAAGAGACAACAAGTCCTTTCCCGGCAGTTCCTATGATAGTGTCTGATGAGGAATTTGAAAAGATTACAAAGATTCCCGTCGTAGTATACTTCGGTGATAATATCCCTTCCGGAGGAAAGCCTGTAGAAAATTGGGGACAGGATAATTGGCGTGTTCGTAAAAATATGGCAGAACGATGGGCTGAAGTCGTTAATGCTCATGGCGGTGATGTAACGGTGGTGAGTCTCCCCGACAAAGGAATTAAGGGAAATACGCATTTTATGATGGCGGATCTTAACAACAAAGATGTAGCCGATGACATGGAACGATGGATAAAAGAAAAGGGGCTGGCAAAATGATACATCGCAATCGTATGAAATTAATGATGTTCAGCGTACTCTTGGGAGTGACGGTATTTTCCGGCTGTAGTGCCGTTTCGGCGGTTTCGACTAAAGATGCGATATTCCTGTACTGCCGGTAACACAGACAGGACAGAGTGCAGAAGACACAAGCTTTAGAGCGGGCCCCGGTATTGCAGTGGTGGCGACGGAATCAGGGCGGGTGCAAGGGTATGTTCAAGACGGTATTTATACATATCGCGGCATTCCTTACGCAGAAGCGGTTAAGCGGTTTAAACGGGCTCACAAGGTCCAAGCATGGACAGGCAATTGACTGTAAACAACGGTCCCATATCGCCACAACCTATATCAAGCTTTGTCAGTGAGTGGGGGGAGCCGGGACGGCAATTCGAGGAGGATAACAATTGTCAGAATTTAAATATTTGGACTCCCGGAATTGAGGATAATCATAAACGCCCTGTTATGGTCTGGCTTCACGGAGGCGGATTTTCTACCGGTTCATCTTTAGAAGCGGCTGCTTATGACGGGGCGAATCTGGCAAAGCAAGGCGATGTGGTTGTCGTATCGGTAAATCACAGGCTTAATGTGCTCGGGTATTTGGATTTATCCGACTATGGAAAAGAGTACAAGATGTCCGGCAATGTAGGAATGTACGATATTGTAGATTCGCTGAAATGGATTCGAAATAATATCGTTCATTTCGGCGGGAACCCTGATAATATTACCGTTTTCGGAGAAAGCGGCGGCGGTGCCAAAGTATTGGCGTTGATGACGATCCCTGAAGCAATCGGCCTATTTCAGAAAGGAATTGTGGAAAGCGGAGCTACCGAAACTATGGGGGTACATTTTAATAAACCTAAATTTTCGAGACGTGTTGCCGCATTGACTTTGGAAAATCTGGGCCTGCTGTCCAATCAGGTGGAACAGCTTCAAACGATTTCGTATAAACGGTTAAATGCGGCGGCGTCCATGGCTTTGGAACAGGCCGGTATCGAACAGGGAATTAAACGCCCTTTAGACGGAAAACCTGGCGGAAGTTGGGAACCTGTTGTAGACGGACACTTTTTGCCTACGGATCCTGTATTAGAACAAGGGTTTGCCGAAGCCGGTAAAAATGTATCTTTACTGATAGGATCCAATCGTACGGAATGGACATCGGTACCAGAGATTTTGAATATAGCTGAAGCACAATATAATAACAAAAATACATGGACTGAAGCGGAAGTAAATAGAAAACTGCATGAAAAATACGGAGATAAAACTGATTCGATTATATCGGAATTTTTGAAGGCATACCCGAACAAAACGAAAGCCGATGCACTATATATTGATACTCTTATCAGGAATCCTATGCGTAAAATTATGGCACATAAAGCGGATCAAGGCGGAGCGCCTGTGTATGCGTATATGTTTACATGGGATTCTCCGGTTATGAACGGAGTGTATATGTCCTATCATACAGCTGAAATTCCGTTTGTATTCTTCAACATTGATAAAGCGGAATCCCGCATAGGAGGAGGGGAAGCCGCCCGACGTTTGGAAGAAAAAAATGAGCCGGGCGTGGATTAATTTTGCGAAAACCGGCGATCCGTCCGTAGAAGGTATGCCGCAATGGAAACCGTATACAAGAGAAAACGGAAATATTATCATTTTTGATAATGATATCCGGGCCGTTTCGCATCACGACAAAAACTTATTATTTTTGTTAACTCCGGAATATACATATTAGCAGGAAAAACGAAAGGCAGGTACGGAATTCGTTTTTTCTGAAGAGGAGGTAACTGTCATTGCAAAAGCAAAATTTGCACCTTTAAATGCGTCAACTGTGGGAAGGACCTTACGGTGAACTATAGAGTAGCACTATGCCCTGGACCGATATGCGATTGTAGCCGCCGGTCAGGACGGTAATGGAACATCTGTATGGGTATCGTATGCCGAACATAAGTGTATTTGTTTATGTGATTTTAAGGCTTGTAATCCGGTTGTTAAATGAGAGTTTTGATATGTATGTGATTGTGTTGAAAAAAGAATCTTACTTTTGTAAGATTGCAGACAGTAAGGTTTCAATAGAGCCGGCTGATTAGGGGACGGTATTAAAGAAAAATAGAAAGCATGCCCGTCCAATCTGCTGTCTGTATGGGGTATTACTTGCCGTCTTTACAAACATTCCGTTTATTGATATACTGAACGCATACTTCTTGCGGATGTAATTCAGTGGTAGAATACGAGCTTCCCAAGCTCGGTACGAGGGTTCGATCCCCTTCATCCGCTCCAATATTAAAATTTTCCGTGGATACGGTTTTCATATTATCGAACTAGATCCATACAACGCCTTGTCGCGACCGATAAGGCGTTATTTTTGTGTCAACCGTCAGCGTTAACGACCACTTAAAATATTATGGATCCGGCGTCCGAAGAACTCGATCTACATACGGATCCATATATTGAGATCCCCCTAAACCCGCGCGGTTATCGCTGGTACCGGCATCGCTCGTTTTCAAAGCATAAAACGTCAAAACCTACTGAACTTCAGTATATTCAAACCGATATTTTTACTGAATTTCAGTATATTCAAAAAACCGGGTTATCAGCGTAATTAAGCCGTGTATCTGTATTTCTTGATAGAAACAATATAACTAAAGTAATATATATATCGAAGTATATTATTCAATTCGACTTCAAAAAAACCCCGCTCCCTTCTGTTTCGGCCGTCGCGCCCGGGGGGCTTAACGACCGAAACCGGGGCATACCGCCGTTAACGGCCCCGCACCGCGTCGACCCTTATCCGTCCGCTCGAAACTCGCAGACGAATAAGGCGCGTATATGTGCCTACAAGGGGGAGGGGGGCCGTTAAGGGCGCGCGCCCCGACCCGACGTTATTCGGCAAATTAACGTTATATCGAAAAGATAAACGGCGGCCGCCCCCCGAACCCGACTTCAATTTATCGATCGCGGCGGTTAAGGAGAATTAACGAATAACGCGCCCCTCTCCCCTCGTAGGCTTTCGATAAACCTCAACTTCCGATAAACGTCGATACCGACCCGATCACCTTCAACGCGCCCATACGATCGCGTTATTATATCGATAAGCGGCCGTTAAGAAGATATCGCGGCGGTTTATCGAATACCGGCATTCAAGAACGTTACCGGCCGTCAAGATCGTTATAGACGGGGTCAAGAACGTTACCGGCCGTCAAGAACGAATACGACGGCTTATCGCGAACAATGGCGGGTTTATCGAATATCGGCATTCCGTCATTCAAGAATGAATACGGCGGTCAGGAACGATACCGGCCGCCAAGAACGTTATCAACGCTTCGGTTCGATACAGCGGCATTCAAGAGCGTTATCGTTCGGTTTATCGGTAAACGAAAGAGGGGGCCGCCGCCCGATATACGTCGGGTTAAAGAATATATCGATAAAGCGGCGGCGTATCGTGAATAACGACGGGTTTATCGATATTCGCCGTTCAAGAACGTTATCGGCGGTCAAGATCAAACACCGGTGGTTAAGATCGATAACGGCGGCTTATCGACACAATAACGATATTGTATCGTAAAACGCTATATCGGGGCGATAGCGGTATTGTGCCGCGAATACGGCGGGTTGTCGCGACCCCCGACGGTTTATCGAATATCGGTACTCAAGAACGATAACGGCGGCTTATCGGTAAACGAAAGGGGGCCGCCAATATTCGTATCGTAGCGGGGTTGAAAATAAGCCGGGTTAAAGAAAACAATGCCGCCGAAAATTTACTTAAATTGGGTACGGCGGGTTTAAGTAAACCGTTAAGAATAACCGTCGATAAGCGCCCCCTCATCTTATTGTATCGCCGCCGACCGTTAAGAAACGATATCGCCGCCAATTTTATTTAAAGCGTAATATAATAATGGACGCCCCGGATATTAACACATATCGACGGACGCTCTCGTATTCGCGAATAGCGGGACGTAGAGACACGTTTCGGGGGTCTTTAAGGGAAAGTATCGACCGAAGCGTTACGCGTCAATATACGCGCGATACGGGCCAATTTACGACAATTAAAAATTCGACGTAATATAATATCGAATACCGTATTCGAAAAACAGAAGGAGAGAATATTTATGACAACGAAAACCGGCGTTGAATTAACGAACGACAAACGGCATCTTACGCACGAATGGATGACTACTTACGGCGGGATCATGTCGACCCGGATATCGCGGATAAAATATATCCGCCATACGCCCGAACACAAAGTAGAATGGCTCCGTATTCAGATGGGGCATAATAAAGTTATCCTCGGGAACGCGTGGCAGTATCTTAATGTTTCCGAAACGCCCGCGGACGTCGTTACGCTGATCGTCATTCTCGCGAACCATATCAACAAGGATAATATGATATCGACGGGGAATTTGCGGAAATTAAACGATACCCCGGCATTAAAAGACGATATATTGAAATGGGTCCCGTACGGCCGCGATCGGTTACACGCCGCGTTAAAATGGGCGGCGGCGCATTTCGATATTATTAAGCGCGACGGCGGCGCGTATTATTTAAACCCCGTATACGCGACGATAAACGGCGTCATCACGACGAAAGCGTTTTACCTGTTTAAAGACTGGTTCCACGCGCCGTACGTTACGAGAGGTGTCGCGGAAGCGGTTACGCTTCAAGTAACGGAGTACGACTCCGCGGTTTCGTTTGAAAAAGACGAAAAAGAATATGAACGCCTTTTTAAGAAAAACGTTCTCCGGAATAAGAAACCCGCTTTATATAAGAAAACGGAACGCGGCATGCTCCGCGAAGAAAATTATACGCCCGGCGACGAAGAAGTCTTCTTTTTGCCGAATTACGCGCCCGACGGCGACCGTAAGCACGTTGACACGTTTTACAATATGTTTCTGGATCTCGATATCGGGAAAGACGAAAACGGAGAATATTTCTCCGATACGGACCAAGAGATCGGAAAAAGAAAAAATTCGATAGTAAGCATTATTAAGAAGTATCCCGAACCGACGGCCGTTATCGAAACGCGGAACGGATATCACGTATACTACACGCTTACGCGGAAGCTATCGAAAGAACGTTGGCAACAGCTTGAACGGGATATCGTAACAAGGAGTCGTATCGCCGACCCGGCCGTTAAAGATACGGCGCGCGTCTTACGGTATCCAGGGTCAACGTGGCGAAAAAACGATCGATACGCCCCGTACCCGGTTATGTATTATCACGTATCGGAAACGAAGTACGCGGCGGACGAACTGCTTAATAAATTTATCGAAAAACAAGACGAGATCGACAGACAAACCGCCGCGTACGAAGAAGCGTATCGACGATACGCGCCGACCGCGCCGACACCGACCGTCACGGTTCCGATCGCCGCCAACGACACGGTAAGCCGTATTAAATACGGTAAGCCCGTTCGTCTGCCGTACGCGCCCGAAAAACCGTTACGTACGGACGAAGAGGTCCGCGTCTGGATACGAAGCGTCCCACTGCAAGATATCTTTCGTATTCCCGCGACCGACTCGTTCTCGTGTGTCTTTCACGACGATAGGAACCCCAGCGCCCGCATCTTTTACGACGACGAAGAAGAAGCGTATAAATATATCTGCTATTCGTCCGGTTGCCAAATGTATCGCGATAACCGCGGTATCGACATCATCGACATTATCGAAATTCTGCAAAATGTTTCGTATAAACAAGCGATCCGGTATATAAGAGACTGTATCGCCGTTACCCGATAGCGCCCCCGAAAAAAGAGTATTTACGTCAATACTCTTTTTTTTGATCACCGAATTATTGCGAAAAAGAATAAAAAATAATTTATTTATTCGAAAATAATATAATAAGCATCCAAAACACAATATGCGGTATATTTACGCGAACGTATGTATTCGCGCATACAACATACGCTATTTTATCATGCTTCCGAAAAATTAATGAATTAAAAAACGTCGGTAATTTAATTATAGAGCCACGCGGTAGCCGTGGGAATGTAATTATTGTTTCCGAAAGGAGAGAAGCATCATATCAAGCTTTCAAACCGACTTAAGAACCGGTAGGATCGCCGAAGAATTATTTATTGACCGCGTGAATGCCTCACCCGGGTTAACCCTGGACGATGTACGCGACGAACCGGAATATCAGCGTAGAGATATCGACTTTATCGTTCACGTAGACGGGGACCCGAAACCGTATTCGGTCGACGTCAAGTACGCGGGCGTCGACGGCGGCGCGGATCTTATCGAAACGATATCCAACACCCGAAAAGGAAGCCTCGGCTGGGGGTATGCGTCCGAAGCGGATATTATAATTTATTATAAAAAACCGCTTCATCAGTTTCATTTTCTCGAAATGCGGAACGTCCGCGCATTTCTTAAAAATGAAGACCTTACGGGGTGCGGAAGACACCCCGGAAAAACCTATCGTTCCGGCGTTCTTTTATATGAATCCGAAAATATTCGGGTTCCGTATAAAATTTTACGGAATACGGGTATCTTATACGCCGAAGTCCCCGCCGACGAAATTTTGAATATTGAATTGTTTATTGAACCGGAGAAAAACATACGTTCGAAACATTCATATAGTCCGCTTACGGCACCTTATCTACAGGCGTTATTGCCGGAATTGTCGTATATATAGACCGGTTATTCGACCGGATATCTTATTAAGCGAGATCCCGCGTCAACAAAATTTTTAATATTAAAAAGGAGAACCCCGTATGTTAAACATTATCGAACAAACCTTATGTTTCTTATTGTACGCCGTCGTCGTCGCCGACATCGTATTCGTAAATAAAAAGCCGCTTATCCCGGTTGTCCGGAAAGCGGATCGTACGTATTGTATCGTCGCGTTTAAAGGCGACCGGTCGTTTTTATCGGGAATGCTGTATATGGCGGCTTTATATATCGCGTTCGCGCTCGTAAAGGAGCTTATATAAAATGACGCGCCATATTCCGATACGAACCCTCGTAAAGCGGCTCCCGTATATCGACGCCGAACGAAAAGCGGGCAATATCGACGCGGCAACCGTATATCTGGATGTCGTCGACCGGTTAAACGCGCTCCCGGATAAACAGAAGACGATCATGTCTCTCCGGTACGGGGACGGTCGCCCCGTAAAAGATGTCGCGTCCCTGCTGAATATTAAAGAAAAAGCGGTCGACTTTATCGTCACGACCGCGTTTAAAGCGTTAACCAAGGAGGATGCTGAATAATGATAATGGATCGCCGCATTTACGACGCTAAGCCGATAAAAGAATATACCGACGAAGAAGTCGCCGACTTATTGAAATTGCCGAAAACGCAGTGGCAATACGACTACCTTATCGACCGTTTATTCTTTTACGACCCGGACGAAGTAAAAAAGCGGCGTACGCTCGAATACCCCGTATTGACGGCCCGCTCCCTGTTGCGCCGCAGTCGCCGGGATATTCTGTCGTACGACGTATTAGAGGACCGCTAGAGAAACGTATCAATAGATCGGCTTATTTAATGAAGGCTCTCTCTCCCCTTCAAGAATACGGTACGAAAAACGCTCTTATATAAGGGCGTTTTTTCGTTTATATAGAAAGAAGGTATTCGTATGGCGGCGACGTGGGCGAAAGCGTTTTATCGTTCGGCGGCGTGGAAGAAGACGGCGGCCCGATACCGTCAGACTCATTTTTATATATGCGAGCGATGCGGGGCCGTAAACGCGACGCAGGTTCACCATAAAATATATTTGACTCCCGACAATATAACCGACCCCGATATCTCGCTTAACGAAAACAATTTGGAATTATTATGCGGCGCGTGTCACGATAAGGAACATCACCGGTTTCAGAAAACGACGCGGCAATATACGTTCGATATAAACGGACGCGTCGTCGCCGTCATACCCCCCCACCTTGACGACGAACCCGAACCGGCTCAAGACCGGTGCCGCCCTCGTTTGCGCGATACGGAAGAATTTTAAACCCGGTGGTATCCCCGGAAGGAGTGGAAACAATACGACCAAGAAGGAAAAAGACCGACTCGCGGCCCAAGAAGAGGTCGTAAAGAAATTAACGCCGCTCATAGAAGCCGCGACGTCTGAACCCAAGAGGGAAATTATCCGCATACTTATACATAAGATCGCGTATTTAAATACGTTTATCGAAGAACTGGCGAAGGATACGCGTAAAAGCGGCGTCGTCGTACAGTACGATAACGGCGGCGGTCAGTCGGGTATTCGCGTTCATCCGGCGGCGCAGATCTATACGCAATATATGAAAACGCTACACGCGAGTATCAAACAGCTGGAGCCGTTCCTGCCGGACGACGCCATATCGGACGAGCTTTCCGCTTTTCTGTCGGGGCAGCCGTCATGAACCCGATCGTAGCTTATAATGCCGCGATACAGACGGGACAGATACCGGCGTGTAAGAAATTAAAGAAGGTATATTCGCACCTCGTCGATAATATGAAGAAACGCGCGCCGTATCATTACGACGAAGCAAAAGCAAGGCGCGCCGTCGGGTTTATCGAAACGTTTTGTACGATCCCGAAACTTGCGGGATCGCCGCCGCTTACGCTTGAATTATGGGAAAAAGCGTTTATCTCGGCCGTGTTCGGGTTCGTAGACGACGCGGGCGCGCGCCAGTATCGCGAAGTATTCTTATTCGTCGGCCGGAAAAACCGCAAGACGTGTCTTGCCGCCGCGATCGCGCTGTATCTACTCGTCGCGGACGGCGAAGAAGGTCCGGAATTGTATTCGGCCGCGACCGACAGACAGCAGGCGAAAATTGTCTGGGAATACGCAAAAATTATGATCGCGCGCAGCGCGTCACTTAAAAAGCGGATCCGGAGTAAGGCGCATAGCATAGAGTCGCCGTCAAATTTCGGCAAATTCGTACCGCTTTCCAAAAACAGCGGGTCACTCGACGGCTTGAACGCGTCGGGTATCTTCATCGACGAACTGCACGCGATCAAGGACCGGAACATATACGACGTACTAAAGGGCGGCACGTATGCGCGGACACAGCCGTTAACCGTCATCATGTCGACGGGCGGATACAGCGAAAAAGACAGCATATTCGACACGAAATACGAAGAATACGCGGCCATTATCAAAGGGTATTCGGATCATTCGTATACGGACGAAACGACGCTTCCGCTTATTTACGAAATGGATAGCAAGGAAGAAATTGCGGACGAGCGTACGTGGATAAAAGCGAACCCTAACTTACGTGTTTCGAAGAAGATATCGACCTTGCGGACGGAATACAACCGCGCCACGCTATGCGAACGGTCGATGCGCGATCTTCTAGTGAAGCAATTCAACTTCAAAGAATACGCGCGCGCCGCGTTTTTCGAATTAGCCGACGTTACCAATAAAACCGAATTTTCTCTCGATACGCTGGCGGGCGCGTACTGTATCGGCGGCGTCGATCTGTCTGAAACGACGGACCTTACGGCGGCGACCGCGCTCATTCCGTATGACGGCGCGCTGTATATCGAACAAATGTATTGGATCCCCGAACAAACCTTGCAGACTCATATCGAAAAAGATAAGGTACCGTACGACATCTGGATCAAAAACGGATGGCTCCGAACGTGCCCCGGTAACGTTATCGATCAGCGGGTTATCGTCAGTTGGTTTCAAGAATTGCAGGCGGCGGGGATATACATTTATAAGATCGGGTACGACGCGTACAACGCCCAGTATCTTACGAAAGATCTGGAAACGGAATTCGGCGCGGCCGCTTGCGTTAAGGTGTCGCAGAGTTTCAAGGGGTTATCCAGTCAAATGTTTCTCTCCAAAGCGTACTTTAAAGAGAAAAAAATTATTTATAACGATAACCCCGTATTCTTGTGGTGTGTTTTGAATACGGAAGCCGTAACCGATACGCAGGGGAATATCAAGCCGTACAAAAACCGGAATTTACGCAAACGGATAGACGGGTACAGCTCGTTTCTCGACGCGTTTTGCGTATATCTCGACGAAAAAGATAATTTATAAGAAGAAGGAGCCATATGAAAAACCGTTATCTTACTTTGACGCGCTCGAAAGGAACCGACGAATACTATACGCCGCAGTCCGCCGTCTCGCTTATCGCGCCGTATATTTCGCCCGATAAAACGATCTGGTGCCCGTTCGACACAGAAAAGAGTAATTTTGTTTCCGTATTCCGCGCGCGCGGGAATACGGTTATCCGTTCTCATATCGACGACGGCAAAGACTTTCTCACGTACGAACCGGAAAAATACGACGTTATCGTATCTAACCCGCCGTATTCTTTAAAAAACGAAGTATACGCCCGGTTGTTTCAGTTGAATAAGCCGTTCGCCATGCTTTTTAATATGACGGGGATATTCAGCGCGCAAAACCGGTTCGCGTTGTGTTCCCGCCACGGCGTCGAACTGTTTATCCCGAAAAAGCGAATAAAATACTTTACCGACTATGCCGACCCCGAAGGATCGACCGTAAAGTCGCCGCCGTTTTTATCCGTATACGTATGTCATAAACTGCTTCCGGAACGCTTAATATTAGAGGACGTAACGGCGTAGCGCGCTTATTATACGTAAACCGAAAGAAGGTGACTCCCCATAGAATTTCGAAGTATCGTAAACCGTATATTTAACAGCAAGACGGAAACGGCGACCAAACTTGAATACTTAAACGAATACACGGACGTATTCTTTAGCCGCTCTCATTATTATAACGATCTGCTGGTTCATACCTGTATCGACGTCATTGCCAAACACGTCGGAAAGCTTACCGCCCGCGTTATTAAAAACGGCGCGCCCGTTACCGATACCCCGCTGTATCGGGTGTTAACGCTGGAACCGAACCCGTATATGACGGCGTACGACCTGCAATATAAGACAGCCGCGGGCGTAATGAAGAACCAAAACGCGTATATCAAAATAGTACGGGACGGGGCGGGGTCCGTAAGGGAATTATGGCCGCTCGACTTTCAGACCGTAGAAGCGATGGAAAAGGATAACGACGTATTTTTAAAATTCGTTTTTAAAAAAGGGAAAACGGCGATCATCCCGTACGCCGACATTATCCATATCCGCAGTAAATTTCAAGACGGAGAATTTATCGCGCATACCGACGACAACTTAAACGATAACCTCGCTCTTATCAATACGCTTCAACAGTCGTTTAAGAACGCCGCCATCAATTCGGGGCGTATTCGCGGCGTCGTACAGATAACCGGGCAAGCCGGCAACGCGAAATGGGAAGAAAAAGCGAAAGCGATCAACGAAAGCATTCATAATTCGGAAACCGGCGGTATCGTCGCGACCGACAGCTCGGTTACGTTCACGCCCTGCAATACGAACCCGGTCGCGGCCGACCACTCTCAATTAGACTACATCCGGGAAAATATTTACCGGTATTACGGCACGTCGGATAAGATCATCTCCAATACGTATTCGGAACCCGAATGGCAGGCGTTTTACGAAAGCACGATAGAATCCATCGCGATCCGCTTATCGCAGGAGATGACTCGGAAACTGCTTTCGCCGACAGAGAAAAAAAGCGGGTACGCCGTCGTATTCGACGCGAACCGGCTGGCGTACGCCGATACCAAGACGAAGGTCGAACTGATCCGGCAATTGCGCCCGCTCGGTATACTTACCGTCAACCAGTCTCTCGAAATAATGAACCTGCCGCCCGTCGCGGACGGCGATACCCGTATTCAAACGCTAAATGCCGTCAATACGGATATCGTCGACGACTATCAGATGAAAGGCGGTGAGAACGGATAATGAACGAATATATTTATAACGCCATTAAGACCGCCGACGAAGAGCGTCACGTCGTCGGGTACGCCGCGGTATTTAACGACCCCGCCGTATTGTTCAAGGACGGAGACGGAAACGAATATAAAGAAGTATTCGTACCGGGGTGTTTCGACGAAGCCAATATGAACGATATCGTGTTCCGGTACAACCATCATGACTCGTTTACTATACTCGCGCGCACGGCGAACGGCTCGTTGCGTACGAACGTCGACGAAACGGGGCTTCATATCGAAGCGGTTATCGCCGACACGACGCAGGGAAACGACGTGTTTACGCTCATTAAAAGAAACGATATCGCGAAGATGTCTCTGGCGTTCACGGTAAAAGAAGACCGGTACGATGTCGAAACCCGCACGCGGTATATTACGAAAATTGATAAAGTATTCGACGTGTCGGCCGTCGACGTTCCGGCATATCCGAATACGTCGCTCGAACCGTATAAAACCGGGTTCACGGCGGCGGAAGAAGATATTCGCAACACGATATACATATTGTCTCAAACGTAAAAAAGGAGCCATCACATGAACGCATCGGAAATTAAATTGCGCAAACAGGAGATAGCGGGGTTATCCAAGACCGCGACAGGGGAAGCGTTAACCGCGCTCGCCCGCGAAATGAACGAACTGATCGAAAAAGAAACCGAATTAAAAGAAATGGAAGCTCGTAACGCGATCGCGGCCCAGCTTCAGCAAAACGCGACATCCGCGCATTCTATTGATACCAAACAGGAGGATCACCACATGAATTTTGAAACCGTAGAATACCGCAACGCTTTTATGAAATACGTATTAACCGGCGAAATGCCCGCGGAATATCGTTCCGTATCGACGACAGCCGACAACGCCGCCGTTATTCCCGTACCGGTAATGAATACGGTCATCGAAAAAATGGAACAATGCGGCAATATCTTGCCGTTGGTTCGTAAACTGTCGTACGCGCCCGGCGTTGTCGTACCGACATCGGCTCTTGCTACAGAAGCGACATGGTTACAGGAAGGCGCGGCTATCGAAGAAGGCGCGAAGACGACCGTCGGCGTAACGTTCGGCGCGTTCGAACTGGGCGCGTCTATCGGCGTTTCCTTTAAGGCGCACATTCAGAGTCTCGCCGCGTTTGAAGCCGCGGTCGCGGAAAACGTATCCCGCGCCATGGTAAAGGCGCTGGAAAAAGCGATCATCGCCGGAGACGGCAACGCGAAACCGAAAGGCATTATCACGGAAACGGTCGACGCGAAGCAGAAAGTCGCGCTCGCGAAAGCCTTGTCGTATCAGGATATCGTCAATATCGTTAAAGCTATCCCGTCCGCGTACAAAGCCGGTTCCGTCATCACGATGAACGAAAATACGTTCCTCGATATCTTAGGGATCACCGATAAGCAGGGGCAACCCATCGCGCGCGTTAATTACGGCGTTGACGGCGCGCCGCAGGCGTCTTTGCTGGGCCGCCGGGTTATCTTCACCGACTTTTTAAAGGATCTCGGTTCCGCGGCTAACGGCGAAGTTGTCGCGTTCGCGTTCAATTACGCGCATTACGCGCTGAATACGGCGTACGAAATGGATCTCGTTACGTATACGGACGATAAGACGAGAAACAAAGTATATCAGTCTGTCGGCTTGTATGACGGTAAAGTGATCGACAAAAACGGTCTCGTTCTCATCAGCGCGACGAAATAAAACTATTCTCATAAGGTGAACGTATGGATCTTACGCTGATAAAAAATTATCTCCGCGTCGACGACGACATAACGGAAGATAACGCCCAGTTGCGGGCGTTATGCGACGCGGCGGAAGCATACATTACGAACGTAACCGGTAAACGGTTCGACCCCGAAGATCCCGTCATGACGCTTGCCGAAAAACTGCTCGTTTCCCACTGGTACACGAACCGCGGCCCCGTCTCCAAAGGGGCCGTCGCGGAGTACGGTCACAGTCTGTCAGCCGTATTAATGCATATCGAAACGTCGGACGCGTACAAGAAGGTGTCGCCATGATATTCGACGCCGGTATATTAAACCGCCGCGTCGATATTGTCGACACGTTTTCGGACACGTCGGACGGCTGGGATGAGATAACGCCGTTTACGATATATAGGAACATCGCCGCCGCTATCGTTCCGGCCCGCGGGAACGAGTATTACGAATGCAAAAAAATTCGCGGCGAAGAGTCCGTAAAAATTATCATTCGGTATCGTCCGCGTGTCACGGCGGGGAATACCGTCATATACAAAGACCGATCGTTTTCGATCGTCTCCGTCGTCGACCCCGACATGCTTCATGAGTCGCTGGAGCTGTATTGTATCGAAAAGACGCGAGGGAAACAATGAGCGGCATGGAATATAAGGGGCTTACCGAATGCGTCCGCGGGTTAACCGACATGGCGGACGCGTACGCCGCCACGGCGGAAAAATATCTTCGCCGGGCCGGAAACGCGTTAAAACGCGAAGCGATCAACCGTTCGCCCGTCGGCGGCACGGCGGATACGACGACGACGAAGACCGGACGCAAGCGAAGAAACATTAAAAAACTCAAACACAGCTGGAAAGCCGTCGTCACGGGAACGTCCGGTTCGCAGCTCGAATATCGGTTACGCTCGACGGCTCCGCAGTATCATCTGGTTGAGCGCGGTCACGTGCAGAAGACGCCCGGCGGCCGGATCACCGGGTTTACGCCGGGAACGCATTTTTTCGCCGACACCGTCGCCGAATTTGAACGCTCGGGCGTGATCGAAACGCAGCTTGAAAAATTTTTCGACGACGTAAAAAGAAGGTGGGATCGGCCATGATACGCGCGATAGACGTTCTCGCCGCCATTCGCGATACGATAAAAAACAAATATTCCTGTCCCGTATATCTGGACGAAGTAACGGAGAATTTCAAAACTCCCTGTTTCTTCTTGCAGATGCGGACGACGGCCGCGCCCGCCGGGCCGAAACAAATACTGCATACCTGTACGGCGTACGTAACGTATTTTCCAGAGAAGAAAGAACGCGCGCGGACGCTGTATGAAGTAAAAGATACGCTCGTTCGCTTATTCTGGAACGGGATCGCCGTCGGCGACCGATATATAAAATTCGACGCCGTTCACGTTGAAACGGAAGGGGCCGACGCCGACATCGTGTACGTCGACCTTCCGTTCCGGTATTACGAAGCGATCGACACGGACGACCCGCCGTATACGATGCAGGTTATCCATACGAAGTATACGGGCGGCGCAACCGGCGTAACGACGGAAAAAAAAAGAAACATGGCGGTCTGTCACGTAACGCCGACTGATGAGACGCAAGCGATATCTCCCATGGACGGGTACGACGGGTTCACGAGCTGTATCGTCGACCCGATCCCGGCGGACAGACCGCGCGTATCGCGCGACGGCGCGTCTTTATTAATACGATAAATTTAACTAAAAGGAGACATATACATTATGGGCATGCCAAGCGTAATTGTCACGTTCAGAGAAAAAGGCATTACGGCTATCGAAAGAAGCCAACGCGGCGCGATCGCGATGATCGTAAAGGACGCGGCCGTAAGCGAACCGTTTACGGTGTATACGACCGGCGATATCCCGTCCAAGCTCACGCCGACAACAAGGAACAAATTGAATTGGCGTTGATGGGGTATCAGACGGCCCCGAAAAAAATTCTCGTATTCCCCAAGAAGGATATCGCCGATCTAACCGATACGTTAAAATTACTGGAAACGATAAAATTCGACTATCTCGTTATCCCGGGGATCGCGGAAGAACAGACGCAACAGGTCGCGACATGGATCAAAACCATGCGGACGACGAAGGATATTATGGTAAAAGCGGTTCTCCCCAACTGTAAAGCGGATAACGAAGGCGTCATCAATTTTACGAACAGCGTCATTAAAACGAAAACGAAAACGTATACGACCGCGCAGTATTGCGCGCGTATCGCCGGTATCATTTGCGGCACGCCGATGCGTATTTCCTGCACGTACGCCCCCGTACCGGAGCTTATCGAAGTAGAACCGTACACGCAGGAAGAAATGGATAAGAAGGTCGATAAAGGAGAATTCTTCTTATTCAACGACGGCGAAAAAATAAAGGTCGCGCGCGGCGTCAACAGCTTTACGACGACCGTCGACGGTAAAGGCGACGACTTCAAGAAAATTAAACTCGTTGATCTGATCGACATGATCCACGATGACATTAAGCGTACGGGGCACGACGCCTATATCGGCAAATACGCGAACAGTTACGATAACCGGTGTCTTCTGATAACCGCTATACAGGGATATCTGGACGAACTGGAGTCGGACGTACTGCTAGAACGCGGGCAAAATACGGCGGCCGTCGATCTGGAGGCGACCAAAATTTGGCTGGAAAAACACGGTTTATATACCAAAGACGAATTGCAGGGAATGCGGGACGTCGAAATAAAAGAAGCGAATATTCACGATAACGTATTTGTTTCCGTGGAATTGTCTTGTCTGGACGCCATCGAAAACATTAAAGTATCCTGCAATATCCAGTAGCGGAAAGGAACGGATAATATAATGAACGATATTCAAGCGAAACGAGTCATATACGGTACGTTCGGCGAATTGTGGGTTGACGGCGAAAAGCTCGCCGAAGTCGAAGAAGTAAAGGCGACGCTCACGGCCGACAAAGTGGAAGTTAAGATGGCAATGCACATGACGAAGGGGTATAAGGTCGTCGGGTATACGGGCAAAGGATCGGTAAAACTGCATAAGGTATCTTCTTATTTTATTAAGAAGCTCGCCCCGTCCATCGTTAAGGGAAAGCAAGTTGAATGCACGCTTATTTCCAAGGTATCCGACCCCGACGCCGTCGGCGTGGAACGCGTCGCTCTTACGGGCGTTATCTTTGACAGCGTCGATCTTATTAACTGGTCCGTCGGTAAGCTCGGCGAAGAAAGTTACGACTTCACGTTTCAGAATTATTCGCTTCTCGACGAAGCGAACGCGTAACCGCGAAAGGATACGATATGAATACACTCGATAAACTGATGAAAATGGACGTTCAGAAAATTTCCAAACGACCGACAAAACCGTACGAAGTAAAGCGACTGTCGCGGATAACGGGCGAACCGTTCGTATTGACCCTGCAAAGTATCCCCGTCGACCTGTACGCCGACATCCAAGAAGACGCTATTTCTCTTAAAAAAGCGGACGTACAGTCTATTAATATTCATACGCTCCAAAGCCGAACGGTTATCGAAGGCGTGAAAGACCCCTGCTTAAAGAATAAAGAATTATAGGAAAAACAAAAAGAAACCGCAATAATAAGCGATTCCTTTTGCAAACGTCAAAAATTCGTCAAAAATCAGGCGAAAATTCTTGAAATGGATAGGGAAGCTTGTTGCCTCATGTCGTCCGTATAATCAATATACGTATGTAAGACTGTGGCAATGTCATCGCCGATAAGGGCGGCGACGGTCTTTATATTTTCACCGTTGGCAAGAAGTAAAGACGCATAGGTGTGCCGCAGATCGTGTATGGTCGTCCCGGGGGATATTTTTTTGATGCGGCTGTTTATATGGCCAGTACAGCTTGAACGAATAGGGAAAAGCCGTCCCGATATATGAGGCGGAACGGTTGCGGTATATTCGCTTATGATGCGGCAAAGTAGTGCAGGAATAGGAATGCGGCGGTAACCATTAGCGCCGTTCTTGATGGATTTTGTACCGTATTGCCGGTCGCCGATAAGATTGAATTGCTTTGTAACGGAAATGGTGCCGTTCTTTATATCAACATCCGAACGAAGAAGACCGATAATTTCACCGTATCGAAGACCGGCAAGGCCGGCGATGGCGGCAATAGTATATATACGTATATCCAGTTGTTTCAGTTTATGTAACAACTCCATAAGTTCACTTTTTGTCAGGGCATGAATTCCCTGTTTACTGTGTTTGGACAAAGATGGAAGCGAAATGGATTCGGCAGGATTATCAGGCCGCAAGGAATAAGGGTGAACGGCAAGCTTCAACAACTGTTTTAAAAAGGTCAGTGATTGGCGGCGTGATGCGGGACTGTATGCCCATTCCTGCATGGCGGATGTAATATCAAGGTACGTAATATCCGCAACGGGTTTATCTGTTAAAATTGTGCCGAAGCGCAACAATGCATTGATATAACTGCGGACAGAGTTATATTCCAGATCTTTCGCCTTGAGTACGATGGCGGCAAATTCATGCAGTGTTATACCGTCCAGTTCTTTAGGCCCGGAAGCGGCTGTCTTTACTTGCGCCCGTACGGATTCAAGTACATCCTGTCCGTATACCTTGGCAGCTTTTTTCGTCAGAAATCCTTGCTTTGACTTCTGTTTCCAACGGCCGTCACTGTCTTTATACGATAAAATGACTTGCCAGCCTTTGTCTTTCTCTCTAAACGTGAAATTGTACTGCATAAGAATCACCTTCTTATAGTTGTTCGGCAACTCGGTCGAATTCGACCGAGTTAAATAAAGTTGAACTCTTTCCGTTTAGAAAGAGTTAATAAAGACAAAAAAAAATAGGAACAATATCTTTCGATACTGTTCCCGCAAAAACATGAAGTTTTTTTTTCTGTAACAGTATCTTACATCAGGCAAAAATAAATTGTCAATAATGAAAAAGGCTCCGGCTTTGTGCCAGAGTCCTTATAAAAAATTAAGACGCTTGTCCGAAGACGCGCGTCCGATAAAACCGATATTCGGTTTTTGTAGTGACTAGAATATATCGGATTAAAGGACCATTGTCAATATTCTTTTTTGAGTTTTAAGTACTCTCTTTCGGCCTATAGTCAGAATCGCAAGTATACAAGCCGTCAATGTGTTCGTACAGGTCGGGTTTTATATGATTATAAAGAGGGTCAAGAATAAAATCTATTCCTTCCCGCCGTGCTTGTTTTGCGGCCGGTACAAAATCACTATCACCGGAAATCAAGATTATTCTTTCGACCTGCTTTTTAAAAGCTAGTGATGTAATATCAATGCCGATTTTCATATCAACGCCTTTTTGCTCAACGTTGATACAAAAGTCGTCTTTCGTTAAATCATTCAGTGTTCTGGAACCATTTAAAACCTTCCTCAACACGTCTTGTCTGATATTGAAATGTGCCTGCTCGTCGGCCAGCTTACCCAATCGCAAAGCTACCTTCCTTTTTCTTTTCAGCTCATCGAAAAATTTTATTGTCCATTCGTATAGGTCCGTTTTTGCAAATTCTATATTTTCCCGTGTAAGAGGATGATATACGGTTTTTCGCATGGGTAGGCAGTCATAATAAAAGATACGATATAGCTGATGTTGATACTTGTTTTTCCCTTTTTTAGAGCGCTCATAAAGATGTCGATGGCAATATTCGATTAACTCGTCCGCCCTTTCTGCAGCTGTTTTAACGCCTTTACATGCTAGCGCCCTTCGACGATAAAAACCGCCATCTACTAAAATCGCTACTTTCATCTGATCATCTCCTATATAAAATAAAAGTCCTTGGGTTCGGCCAAATCCATATTAGGGGACGGCTTACAACCAAGGACACTATTAGCAAATTAATTTGTGTATTTATTCTAATTCCTTGGTCTTAAAATGTCAAGTATATATTACAGTGTTTTTGCCCTTAACCTCGTGTCTCAATAGACCGACATGCCGTAAATAGATTTAAAAGCGTTAGAAATCGCCAAGATTTTTTAAATGGATAGTTCGTACCATTAGCATAAGCTTTTGAAAGCAACTGCTTAGTGGATACAAAATATTTAGAAGTTAGTTTGGATAATAGTGAAAGAAACTTATTAAAAAATAAACGGACTTTAATACCGAGAAAGCAAAGACCGAAAGCAAGTATAAGTAATCCAATAAAGAGGAAGATGGATTCCAATGGTATATAATAAAAAAAGACACATGCAAACACTAGTACTAGTGCAATAATAGCAATGTCCGTCCAGAACATTAGTGCATCCTCCTAAAATCAACAAAAATTATATTGCGTCCTCGTTTTTTACTTCGGGGACGGCAATTCTATACTGTAAATCTAAAATGGTGTCTACCGTTTCCTTACCTTCTGGTGTAAGGCGGCGGTATTTTTTTATTAGTTCTTTTTCTTTTGGCGTAAAGTCTTGTGGGGCAGAAATTAAATCGGTCATGCCGTCATCTTCAATAAGGTTACTTTTCTTTAAGTTGAAATGTTCTGCTAACTTTTGAATAGCACCCATTCGTGGTTCTTTGGTTCCTCGTTCCCAAGAGGAAACAGCTTTATCGCTAACACCTGCAATTACAGCTAATTCTTTTTGGGATAGATTATATCGTTCCCGCAATATTTTAATGTTTTTACTAATCATAGTCGCTACCTCGCATTCCATTGCTATCGTATACTAAAAGTAGAAAAAAATCAACAAAAAAAAGAATTAAAACGTTAAAAAAGCGTTGACAATCTCCTTTAAGTAGAATATCATAGAAACCGAAAGGAGATGAGAAAAATGATTTACACTATATCACAAGCACGAAAATTAAAGAATAAAAGGCAAGCAGATGTGGCTAAACAGCTTCACATACACGTTCAGACATATCGCAAAATAGAAAAAGACCCGGAAAGAGTGACTATAAAACAAGCTAAGTGTATCGCCGAATACTTAGGTATGTCATATGACGAAATAAATTTTTTTGCCATTTAGTTCTACTTTAGGTAGAGCCAAACATAGGAAAGGAATGGATGATATGAACATGACAGATATCGAAAAAATCATTAGCTTTTGCACAATTAGCCGCAACAAAATGTCAGCCCGCGCTGAATCTTTGTCGGTTGCAGATTTACCGACCGTCGAGGTCCACGCAAAGGCTATTGCATACGATGACGTAATAAACTACATCATCAGACTACAAAACGGACAGGAGTAGGCGTCGACATGCAAACCACGTACACGCAAAAGGAGTTGATGGCCCGATGGGGCGTCTCAAAGCAGACGATCATCGGCATGGAGTCGGACGGGCGGCTATACCGCTTACACAAGCTGCCCGGTGTCCGATACCGAGCCCGCGAGGTACGGGAGTTGGAGGGGCTAGACAAGACAGACTGGGGGCCGATGAGTCCGTTCGAGCGGCGGCGGCTAACCGCTGAGAACGCACGGCTAAAAGCCGAAAATGCACGCCTACGGGCACATTTGCAGCGCGTCGTCACCGACGCAACGGCATATCTGCAGGAGGAGGTTAACACATGCAACGATTAATGCAACGGTTAAAGTTTTTGATCCGGTACAACTCCAGCACTCCGTACGTGCTCGCCGGGATCGGCCTAATCGTAGGATGGGTAGTCGGACTGGCCATCGGAGTTGTGTACGGTTATGTAATCAGTGCGGTACTTATCCGCATTTTAACACCGTAAAGGAGGTAATCAACATGGATGTAATGGTTAACGTAACATGCGCAGTCGTATTGTTTGTCGTCACAGTTTTAGCCGTGCACGAGATTAGGCGGAGGGGATAAATCATGACAAATGTAGACTTACCGGCACCGGCAGCGTGGATTAACCGCCGGCATGAAGAGCTGCAACGTAGCCACGAGCAGGGCCGCAACGATACGTACGCGACGAATTACGACGAACCGGTCAATACGACAATCGGCAACGTCGTCACAGCGATTATCGGTGCAGCGTCATTATACGCCGGGATTGCGTTGCTCATCTTAATATTGACGTAATAAGGAGGTGATGACATTGCTTGACTGCAACGACTGCGCGCTGCACGGATACTGCATCCCGGACGAGTGCGCAGACGCAACAAAAAGAGCCGATCTCCGCGGCAACGGAAATCGACTCACCATCAAAACTATCAGCACTATTATATCGCAAAAAGGAGTAGCGCACAATGCAAACCAAGGATTTTAGTCGCGCAGAAGCAGCCATAAACATCCTAAATAGCCTGGATTGGCGGCGATCTAAATACGACGGAGTTATTGTTATGGGTGATTTTGCCCAAAACGACGGTACTGTAACATCGATCCGACTAATAAAAGGCCGCCCGATTACGCTGGGTGTGATGGTAGTCAAATCACTTAAACAGCTACCGCAAGGCGTCGTAGCTGGTATCGTGGAGCAAATAAGCAAAGAACGGCTGAACAGATGAGATATCGCGATTTTATCGAGTCTAAGACAAAAATATCCGAGTCGCACGGTTTTACTGTAGATGCCGACACACTACACGGCGGATTATTCCCGTTCCAGCGCGATATCGTGCGCTGGGCGCTGGCAAAGGGCAGGGCAGCTATCTTTGCCGACTGCGGTCTCGGTAAAACGGTTATGCAGCTTGTCTGGGCAGATCAGGTGTGCAAGCGTACCGAAAAGCCCGTACTGATCCTCGCCCCGCTAGCCGTTGCGGCACAGACGGCGGCGGAAGCGTCCCGGTTTGGGATGTGGGCAAAAGTCGTCGAGTCGGACAAAGACGTCGTCGCCGGCATAAATATCACAAATTACGAAAAGTTGGACCGTTTCGACACGTCCGTCTTTGGCGGTGTCGTGTTGGATGAGTCGTCAATACTCAAGTCATTTACTGGTAAAGTCCGGACCCAGCTTATTAATCAATTCGCACGGACGCCGTATCGGCTTGCGTGCACCGCAACGCCCGCACCCAACGACTACATGGAGTTGGGCAATCACGCCGAATTTTTAGGCGTGATGAGCCGTAATGAAATGCTGTCTATGTACTTTGTACACGACGGAGGAGAAACGTCAAAATGGAGGCTTAAAGGTCATGCCGAGGACAGCTACTGGCAGTGGATGGCAAGCTGGGCCGTTGTTATCGACAACCCCGCACATCTGGGCTACGAGGATAACGGCTACGACCTGCCCGCACCTATCATCAACGAGATCATCGTTGACGGCGACGCGCCGATAACCGATAAGATGACCCTGACGCAGCGGCGCAACGCGCGCAAAGAGTCGCTGACCGACCGCTGCAAAGCGGCCGCGGAGCTCGTTAACGGCTCATCGGAGCAGTGGCTAGTGTGGTGTGATTTAAATGCCGAATCGGAGGAGCTGCATAAATTATGTGTCGGCAGCCAGCAAGTACGCGGCTCAGACACGGCAAAGCACAAGACAGGCGCCATGCTGGGGTTTAGCGTGGGCGTACTCAAGTGCCTTGTCACCAAACCCAGCATCGCGGGGTTTGGGATGAATTGGCAGAGCTGTCATAACATGATATTTGTTGGACTGTCGGACAGCTACGAACAATATTATCAAGCCCTGCGACGCTGCTGGCGGTTTGGGCAACGTAAGCCCGTCAATGTATACATCATCATCTCAGCTAAGGAGGGCGCGGTTAAAGACAACATCGCTCGTAAAGAGGCAGACGCCGCTAAGATGAGGCAGGCCATGCTGGCGCTCACGCGAGACGCCGTACGACATGAGTTGTCGGCAACGTGCCGTATGATGGCCGAATATAAGCCCAGCGTGCCGATGCAGCTACCGGCATGGGCGGAAATGGAGGCAAGTTAATGGAGGAGTTAAATTTACTGATTTACGTCGCGCATAAATTTGCAAACTGCGACGACAACCGCAAAGACACCGAAAAGACGATACGCAAGCTCAAAAACGGCGCGCACTCACTGCTCACACGTAAATACGTCAACACGTACGTCGAGGCAGACGGCAAGATGACCGTCACAAGCATACCGGCAGCAACACTGCAACATGCAACGTTTGTGTCGCCGATACATCAACTCGGATTTATGTACACGGAGGGCACATATTTGCACGGGCTAAATCAATGCTTAACGCTGTTGTCAAAGTGTAACATCTTACTGTTATGCCGCAACTGGCAAACATCAAAGGGCTGCACAGCCGAGTATGCCTACGCCAAAGCCCGTAAAATCCCGATTATTCTTGAGCGAGAGGGGGACGACGTCAATGCTATCCTGTAACGTGCTGGACCAGTACGTATCTGACCGTGTGTCGCTATATAACGGCGACTCTATCGAGATACTGCGGGGATTGCCCGACGGCAGCGTACATTATAGCATTTTTTCGCCGCCCTTCTCGTCGCTGTACACGTACAGTAACAGCGACCGGGATATGGGCAACAGCAGCGGCGATGATGAGTTTTACACGCACTTTGGGTACCTTATCACTGAGCTTGCCCGTGTAATCATGCCGGGCCGGCTCGTAAGTGTGCACTGCATGGACATTCCGCGGATGAAAAGCCGCGACGGTGTTATCGGGATCAAAGACTTCTCGGGCGAGATTATCCGCGCATTTGAGTCCGCCGGGTTTATCTACCACAGCCGCGTAGTCGTCTTTAAGGACCCGCTTGTCGAGGCCACACGGACAAAAGCATTAGGGCTTATGCACAAACAATTATGCAAAGACTCAGCGATGTGCCGCATGGGCCTGCCTGACTACGTACTGACGTTTCGCAAGCCCGGTGACAACCCGGAGCCGGTCACACACCCGGACGGACTGGACCGGTTTTATGGCGACAACGAGCCCGAAGGCCGAAAAATCATACGCCCGGACCCTGATCCGGATTTAGTCGACGCAAAACAAAAGTACAATACGGAGCCGGTATACAGCCATCAGGTGTGGCGGCGGTATGCGTCGCCGGTCTGGATGGACATCCGGCAATCCAACACGCTCAACCGAGCGGCAGCGAGAGACGACAAGGACGAGCGGCACATATGCCCGCTACAGCTTGACCTGATAGCTCGTTGTCTGGAGCTCTGGACTAACCCTAATGACATTGTCCTCGACCCGTTTGCCGGTATCGGCAGCGTGCCCGTCGTGGCGTTGCAGATGGGCCGCAGGGCGCTAGGGTTTGAGCTTAAAGCGTCTTATTATCAGCAAATGCTGATTAATTGCAAACAAGAGGAGGATAAAAAATGATCGAGATTAAATTTGCAGGCAGTACACAAGACGTATTATCGGACATCAGGGAGCTGTTAAACGCAGTGTCGGCAACTCCCGCAAAGTCGACCATAAAGGCCAAAACTAAACACACGACAGAGGCGCCGGCACCTGCTCCGGCCACGCCGGTCGTTGCGGCTCAGCCTATTGCGGCATCCGCGCCCATAACCCCCGCTGTCCCGGCACCGACGGCGGCACCTGCAGCCCAACCTACGACGCAACCGATAGCAGCCGTACCCACGGCACCGGCTAAGGCGTATACGATTGCCGAGCTGCAGGCCGCGAGTGCTCCGTTGATTGACGTGGGACGTATCGCCGACCTGCAGGCGCTTATGCAGTCGTTCGGGGTTATCTCGATGACGGACATCCCTGAGGACCGTTACGGTGAGCTCGCAACCAAGCTCCGGGAGCTGGGCGCGCAGATATGACACAACACGCTTTACTAAGCGCCTCCGCGGCGCACCGCTGGCTGCACTGCACGGCGGCACCGCGGCTGGAGGCGGAGTTTCCGGACACTACAAGCGAGTATGCCCGTGAGGGCACATTGGCGCACGCTATCGCAGAGCTTAAAGTACGCAAGTACGCCGTTGAGCCGATGAATCAGTCGGCGTTTACTAAGGCGTACAACAAGCTTAAAAAAGACGAGCTATATCAGCCCGAGATGGACGGTTACACAAATGACTATCTCGACTACGTCAAGACGGTTATGCTGCAGTACGACGTACGCCCGCACGTCGTACTGGAAAAACGCGTAGACTTCAGCGCGTACGTACCCGAGGGCTTTGGTACGGCCGACTGCATTATCATGGCTGGAGACGTACTGCACATTGTCGACTTTAAATACGGCAAGGGCGTCCCGGTCGACGCCGTCGGCAACCCGCAAATGCGGCTGTACGCGTTGGGCGCCTTGGCGGCATATGGCATGCTGTATACATTTAAGTCCGTCGTTATGCACATCGTGCAGCCGCGGATTAGTAACTACAGCACGGATACAATACCCGTGCATACCCTGATTAACTGGGGCAAGACGTACGTTAAGCCTAGGGCCGAGGCGGCGTTTATTGGCAAAGGCGAGTTCGAGCCCGGCGACGGCTGCCGTTTCTGCCGGGCGAAAATGCAGTGCAAGGCCCGGTCCGAGCACTACGCGTCGTATCTCGATGTGGCGCAGGAGCGGCACGACGTACGGCTTATGACGATGGATGACCTGGGCTGGTACCTCACGGTATCCAAAGACCTCAAGGCTTGGGCGGAGGACCTGCAGGAGTACGCGCTCAGCTGCTGCCTGTCCGGGCGACGCGTGCCCGGGTGGAAAGCGGTAGAGGGCAGAGGCAGCCGCACGTTTACCGACCTCGACGCGGCGTTTAACAGGCTGACGGACCACGGTATCGACAAAACCGTCTTATACAACTACGTCCCACTCACGTTGGCACAGGCGGAAAAAGTGGTCGGCAAGACCGAGTTTAATAAAATCTTGTCCGACTACATCGTTAAAAACCCGGGCAAGCCGACACTCGCGCCCGAGTCGGACAAACGAGAGGCCATAACAAACGCAACAAAAGCAAAAGACGTGTTTACAAAACTGGAGGATTAATCATGGTTAATCCGTTCGGGCCTGCGACCGATAAGCAGCTGGCCCTTATCAACGACATCAAGGCAGTATGCCCGGAGGTTACCCCGTTTATGGGCGATACTAAACTCGCCGCGCATTTTTGGATCGCGGCGCACATCGCGTCATACGTGCACGAGTGCCGACTCAGCGCATACGCGCATGAGGCGTACTTAGAGATGATAGATGCCCGCCGCGACTGGTAATAACAAGGAGGATAAAAAATGGAAAACACTCAAGTAGTAGTACAAAACGTAAGACTGTCGTATGTACATCTGTTAAAACCGTACAGCAACGACCCTAAGATGGATCCCAAATACAGCACAACCATTTTACTGCCCAAATCGGACACGGCTACAAAAGCCGCTATCGACCAAGCTATCGCCGCCGCCATCCGCAACGGCACCGAGAACAAATGGAACGGCGCCGCACCGCAGCGAGTACCTACTCCGGTATGGGACGGCGACGGCGTAACGGCCAACGGCAATGCTTTTGGACCCGAGTGCAAAGGCCATTGGGTATTTACCGCGTCTAGTGCGGCAGATAGGCCCGTAGACGTGGTGGATGCCAATGTCAACCCGATTTTAAAGCCGACGGACATTTACAGCGGCATTTATGCCAACGTATCCATTAACTTTTTTGCTTACAACTACAACGGCAAAAAGGGTATCGGATGCGGCCTTGGCCCCGTGCAAAAGGTAGCCGACGGTGAGCCGTTAGGTGGACAAGCCCCGTCAGCTAAGTCCGTGTTTAGCCCCGTAGGGCAGCAGCCCGCGACGGGACAAATCAATCCGTTAACCGGGCAGCCGATGTAACAGCACCGCAGGAGGCCCCTCGATTTGAGGGGCCTTACTACATAAAGGAGGACTATTATGCGACACTTATCAGTCGACATCGAGACTTACAGTGACGTTGACATCGGCAAATGCGGCCTATTTAAATATGCCGAGTCACCGATATTTGAGCTGCTCCTATTTGCCTACGCATACGACTTTGGCGACGTTCATATCGTAGACGTCGCGCAAGGAGAGCAGATCCCGCAGGACGTACTGACGGACTTACAAAACCCGGACGTCGTTAAGCACGCATACAACGCAGCATTTGAGATCACCTGCCTTAACCGCGTAGGCGTTACGACGCCGCCGGAGCAGTGGCGCTGCACGATGCTGCACGGGCTGTATTTAGGCTACCCTGCAGGGCTGGCCGCGCTGGGCAAAGCATTAGGGCTGCCGTCGGACAAGCGCAAGATGTCAGCGGGTACTGCGCTTATACGGTACTTTTGTGTGCCGTGCAAGCCGACTAAACGCAACGGCAGCCGTACGCGCAACCTGCCGCAGCATGACCCGGACAAGTGGCAATCGTTTAAGGCCTACAACGTCCGCGACGTCGTGACCGAGATGGAGGACTTTAAACGGTTGTCGGCCTACCCTGTGCCTGACTGGGTACAACAGGACTGGGTAATCGACTACCAGATCAACTCCCGCGGCATACAGATCGACAAGGAGCTTGTTAAGGGCGCGCTTGCTATCGACGCGGATCATAAATCGGCGCTGCTTAACCGCGCAGTCAACATAACAGGGCTGGTCAACCCTAATAGCCGCAACCAGCTGCTTGCGTGGCTTAACGACAACTCGGAGCTTGACATAGACAAACTGACTAAGGAGACCGTGGCAGAGAGCCTGCAGGTCGCAACGGGGCCCGCGGCCGAGGTGCTGCGGATACGTAAAGCGCTTGCAAAAAGCAGCGTATCAAAGTACGAGGCCATGGACAGGGCCGTTTGCGACGACGGTCGCATCCGCGGCGTACTGCAGTTTTACGGCGCCAACCGGACGGGCCGATGGGCCGGCAGACTGGTACAAGTGCAAAACCTGCCGCATGACGTACCGACGGCCATAGATACGGCTATACAACTCGCTAAGCACGGCGATATTAACGCGATGGAGCTGCTGTATGGCAACGTGTCGGATACGCTATCCCGGCTCATCCGCGCCGCGTTTGTTGCAAAAGACGGGTACACGTTATGCGTGTCGGACTTTTCCGCCATCGAGGCTCGCGTACTGTCGTGGCTGGCAGGGGAGCAGTGGCGTATGGACGTCTTTGCAAACGGCGGCGATATCTACTGTGCCTCGGCGTCCAGCATGTTTGGCGTCCCGGTCGTCAAGCATGGCGAAAACGGCCACCTGCGGCAAAAGGGCAAAGTCGCGGAGCTTGCCCTCGGCTACCAAGGCGGCCCGAACGCACTGATTGCCATGGGCGCGATCAAACAAGGGCTCGCGGAGGACGAGCTGCCCGACATCGTACAACGCTGGCGCAGTGCCAACCTGCGCATAAAGGATTACTGGTACGCCGTTGACGGCGCAGCAACAAGCGTTATGCAGGACGCCCGCCCGGTCGGCATTGACCACGGCATTATTTTTGCCCGTGAGTGTAACCTGCTGTACGGATACGACTATCTGACCATCCAGCTGCCTAGCGGCCGCAAGCTATACTACCCGCAGCCGTATCTAGCGGATAACCAATTCGGACGCCCCGCGATACATTACCGTACGCAGGTTGGCAGCAAGTGGGCTAACACGTCTACCTACGGCGGCAAACTGGTCGAAAATATCACACAAGCTGTTGCCCGGGACTGCCTAGCGCTCGCGGTCAAACGACTTACGGATGCGGGCTATGCCGTACTTATGCACATCCACGACGAGATAGTCATTGAGATTGCAGCTAAGGACCTACACGATGATGAGATCGACCATATCAACAAAATCATGTGCGAGTCGATCCCGTGGGCGCCTGGGCTGCTGTTAAGCGCAGCCGGTTTTGTTAATAAATATTACACAAAGGACTAATTTATATGCAAAACGACCGCAAGATAACCGTCAGCGTCGGCAGCAGCCGCAACAGCAAACAGTGGCAAGCCACATCGTTTATGTGGTCCGCGTTTATTACCAAGCTGCAAACGCCGCAACGGACGGGCGAGACGTACGAGGAGTACCTCAAACTGTCAAAAGCTCGGCAGGGGGAACTTAAGGACATCGGCGGCTTTGTCGGCGGGACGATCGACGGCCCGCGACGCAAGGCTGCTAACGTAACGGGACGAGACCTAGTTACTCTTGACCTCGACAATATCGCAAACGGCGAGACGGACAACGTCATCCGCCGTATCGACAGTCTGGGTATGGGCTACGCCGTGTACTCCACACGGTCTCACGCGCCGTACAGGCCTCGCCTGCGGGTAATCATCCCGCTAAGCGCGACCATAACGGCGGATGAGTACGAGCCCGTAGCACGCAAGCTGGCCAGCTACATCGGCATTGAGATGTGCGACCCGACGACATTCGAGCCGTCCCGGCTTATGTACTGGCCGGGCTGCAGCAAGGACAGCCAGTATGTGTTTAACTACGCCGACAAAGAGTTTGTCGACGCGCAGGCTATACTACAGCAGTATGAGGACTGGCATGACGTACGGACATGGCCGCAAGTGCCCGGCAAGGAGACACGGCCTAAAGAGCTGCTGGCCAAGCAGGCCGACCCGACCACAAAGCCGGGCGTCGTAGGGGCGTTTTGCCGCACGTACGACATCAAAAGCGCGATTGCGGCATTTATACCCAATGCGTATGAGGAGACCGACAAAGACGACCGCCTGACGTACACCGGCGGTACGACCGTAGCGGGGGCCGTGCTGTACGAGCACGACACATTTTTATACAGTCATCACGCGACCGACCCGTGCAGCGGGCAGCTCGTCAACGCGTTTGACCTCGTCCGGCTGCACAGGTTTAGCGACCAAGACGCAAACGTCAAAGACGGCACGCCGCCTAATAAGCTGCCGTCTTATCAGGCGATGAAACACCTGGCCATGCAGGACCGGGACGTTATGACAGACCTTAACACAACCTCCGCAACGCGCGCGTCGGACGTATTTACGCCCATAGAGCAAGCGCCCGACGTCAACTGGATGCAAGCGGCAAAGCTGGAGTACGACCAAAATACCGGCAAACCGCGAAAGACGATGGACAACATCATCCGCATCCTCAACTGTGACCCGGAGCTGGCCGGCAAAATAGCCATAGACGACTTTTCTACCCGCGGGCTCGTACTGGGCAAGCTGCCCTGGTCGTCGGATGACCGTAAACGACTGTGGACGGACACGGACGACGCCGGGATATCGTGGTACCTCGAAAACAGGTACAGCATAACCGGACGGGATAAAATCCGCGACGCGCTCATGCTGGTATCGGACCAGCATAAAATCAACGAGGTCAAGGACTACCTGCTAAGCGTCAGCTGGGACGGCGTACCGCGCGTAGAGACGGCGCTGCATGACTACCTGGGCGCAGAGGACACGGAGTATATCCGTGCCGTTGCACGTAAGTTTTTCGCAGCCGCCGTGACCCGTGTCATGGATCCCGGCTGCAAGTACGATTACGTGCCGGTGTTTACCGGCCCCCAAGGTATCGGCAAGACCACATTTTTAAAAACGCTCGGCCGGGACTGGCACAGCGACAGCCTGCAATCATTTAAGGGCAAGGAGGCGGCGGAGCTGATACAGGGCATATGGATCAACGAAATCGGCGAGATGACGGGCTACACCAAGTCCGGCGACAACGAGATCAAACAGTTCTTAAGCCGCTGCTACGACGTGTACCGGCAGCCCTACGGCGTACATACCGGGCGATTTCCCCGCAAAGGCGTTTTTTGCGGGACGTGTAACGACCATGACTTTTTAAAGGACCCGACGGGCAATCGACGTTTTTGGCCGGTAGACGTAGGCGTTGTGTCGCATGATCTCAACGTCTGGGACGACCTGCCGACCAATCTGGACCAGCTATGGGCCGAAGCGGTGCACTTATGGCACCAATGCGAGCCGCTGTTTTTTGACGACCCGCGAATTGAGGCAATGGCGAAAGCCGAACAGGACAGACACCGCGTTGACAATGCCAAGGAGGGCCTTATTGTCGAGTTTCTGGCAAAGCCCGTGCCCGTGGGCTACGACAGCATGTCGCTGGCGACCAGGCGAATGTATTGGAATAACGGCGTCACCAACGCAGGCGAGACGGTGCCGCGAGAAAAGGTATGCGCGCTGGAGATATGGTGCGAGTGCCTCGGCGGTGAGATAAAAGGGCTGCGGCGTAGTGATGCAACGGAGATCAACCAAATCATGATGGGGCTGCCGGGCTGGTCGCGAAATAAATCCCGGCGCCGGTATGGGTACTGCGGGACGCAGCGAGGTTTTGAATTGAATAAAAATGTATAATTGTGATTAATTATAAGCATGTTAGGTGTGAACATTCGTGAACATAAAAGTGAATTTTAAGTTCGCTAGGTAAAGTTTTAAGCGGGAGCTGAAAGATTTTAAGAACTTTTGGTTATGGGAAACGTGAACAATCTCGGGAGAATGTTCACGCCCAATGTTCACGGCTTAACCCGCATGGTTATCAGTAATAAGTAGTACTGTGAACAATGTGAACATTCTCTACTATAAAAGGTAAAAAGTAAGGATTAAAGGCTATGTATTATGCGTTGCGCGTATAGGCGCCCGTATACGCCTTACATTCGTACCCTTTTACGTATGTATGTTCACGGCTGGAATTGAGAAAGATTTTGATAACAGGGAAAATATGCAAAGGGAGGCAAAAAATGGTAGAACGCGAACGGGACGTTGAGAAGACGTTAAAACGGGAAGTGAAAAATCTGGGCGGCATGACCTATAAATTCGTGTCGCCCGGTAATGACGGGGTGCCTGACCGAATCATCATATGGCCTGATGGGCACGTCGGATTTGTCGAACTTAAAACGACGACCGGTACGCTAAGCCCGATCCAGCAGGTACAGATCGACCGGTTGCGAGGCGTGGGCTGCGACGTGGCCGTCGTGTACGGCAAGGCAGGTGTGTACTCGTACCTGCAGGGCCGACTACACCATGCGAGTTTTGTTAACACGGGGGACGAGGTATGAGGTTTGTACCGCACCCATACCAGCAGTACTGCATTGATCAGGTGCTGCAAAAGCCCGCGCTGGGGCTGTTTCTCGACATGGGATTGGGCAAAAGTGCTATATCCCTGATGGCCGTTAACGAGCTTAAGTACGGGCGGTTTGCCGTGCAAAAGGTCCTTGTCATTGCCCCGAAAAAAGTGGCCGAGGCAACGTGGCAGCGGGAGATTGCAAAATGGGACAACGTTAAGCACTTACGCGTATCCGCCGTATTGGGCAGCCAGGCAAAACGGATACGGGCGCTAAATACGCCGGCGGACCTGTACATCATCAACCGCGAAAACGTCGTATGGCTGGTGGACTATTACCAAAATGCGTGGCCGTTTGACATGGTGATCGTCGACGAGTTTAGCAGCTTTAAGAGCCATTCGGCCAAACGGTTTAAAGCATTGGCCGCCATCCGCGGTCACATCAAGCGCTTTATCGGGCTGACCGGGACGCCCAGTCCTAACGGATTGGGTGACCTGTGGAGCCAGGTCTACTTACTGGACCAGGGCGAGCGGCTGGGTAAGTATTACACCCACTTTCGCGAGCGGTACTTTGAGCCCGGCAAGCGCGACCGCTACGTCGTGTACAGCTACGACCCTAAAGACGGGGCGGAGCAGGACATTTTAGACAAGATATCCGACATCTGCATCAGCATGCGGTCGTCCGACTACCTGCAGCTGCCGCAAATCGTGTACGACGAGGTGCCCGTTGCGCTGAGTGCTAAAGCGCAAAAGGCGTACGACGAGTTGGAGCGCAGAATGGTATTGGCCCTGCCGGACGGTGTAATCGACGTAACCAGCGCGGCGGCGCTGTCCAACAAGCTGCAGCAGCTGGCTAACGGCGCCATCTACGACGAGGACCACAACGTCCGGGAGATACACGACTGCAAGATTGAGGCGTTTATGGAGTTGGTCGAGCAGCTAAACGGTGCGCATGCGATTGTGTTCTATAATTTCGTATTTGACCGTCTGAGGCTTTTAAAAGCATTGGAGGGTACAAAACGAGTAAAGGTTTTCGAGGGCGTACAGGACGAAATAGAGTGGAATTTGGGCAAAATAGATATCCTGCTTGCCCACCCTGCGAGCACTGCCTACGGATTAAACCTCCAGGAGGGAGGTCACCACGTTATCTGGTTTGGACTTAACTGGTCCCTTGAGTTGTACCAGCAGGCCAACAAGCGTCTGCACCGGCAAGGGCAGACTAAGCCCGTTATTGTCCACCACCTGATCAGCGTCGGGACACGCGACGAGGACCTAGCGGACGCACTAGAGCGCAAGGATAGATCACAGGAGTGGGTGCTGCAGAGTTTAAAAGCACGCATTGACAAGTACAAAGGAGGAGCAAGATGACAGTAAACGACAAGTTAATCCAGTTGGTGGCAAAGTGGTATTGCGATACGGATACGAGGCTATTGGTTGCAGAGGATGACAGATATTTTTACGCCGCGCAGGCAGGGATGGCGGTACGAGTAGGACCGCATCCGTTTTCGGCGCGGGTCATCAGTTTACGTGATAACGTAGGCGCGCCCGATACTACGCAAACAAGCGTTAAGCAATTATTTGAGGTGGACATGTCGGGGCTTAAGCCGTTGCTGGACTTGGAGGAGACGCGCAAGTTTAACGGACTTACAGGCTGCAAGTTTTCGATCGGCGACGTAACGATATATCCGGTGTACGTGTACCAAGCCTACATAAAAGCGGTTACAGCGGGCGCGGGTAGTGTGGCGCTGTACGGCAAGGTGGATGATGACGCGGTAAGTCGCGTGTACGTTACGAGGTTTGGGTCGGACGAGGTGTGCGCGGTAATTGAGCCGTTGCGTAAGAGGGTATGATAATGACGGCTAAGGAGTATTTGCAAGGGCTGCGCCAGGCGCGTATGCGGCTGCGGGGCATGGAGCTTGCGCTTGACCGGCTGCGCCGCGACTTATACAGCTTGCAGGCGACGGACTACAGTAGGGACAAGGTGCACGGCGGCGAGGTTACCGGTATGTCGGATAAGGTAGCCCGGATGGTTGACCTGTACGGCGAACTTAGCATCGAGTGGGACGAGTTTATCCGGTGCTGGGCGGATGCGCACCGCCTCATTAGGCAAGTGCCTGATGACAAGCAGCAGCTTGTGCTTACCGAGCGGTACATTAACGGCGCGAGTTGGGATGATATCGCCGTCCGAACGGGGTATTCGTTCGGGGGGCTTATGAAACTCCATCGCAAAGCTTTGCAAAATTTTAAAACTGGGCACACACGGGCACATACTTGACGTGGTATAATGCAGTTGTGAAAATTGCGAACAGCGGTCGTCAAGTTATCGGGCGGCCGCTTTTCTATGCGCCGAATCGGGAGGATTACCATATTTGCCGACAACAATTAAATGCGAACTGAGGCTCTGCTTAAATAACTCAAAAGGCCTGTGTAAGGCCAACGGCATACGGATCGGGCGGAAAGGCCGATGTAAAGATTACATAACCGTCCGGCAGTGTATGCCGACCTCCCGATTCGGCGGAAAGGAGGCCCGACATCTCCATGTTAACTAAACTATGCCCGCGTTGCGGTAAGAGATACCCGGCGACCGGCGCGTGTAGCTGCCGCGGTAACCGGCACAAGGATTACGACAAGTATCATCGCAGCAAACTGGGCAGGTTGGTATATCACAGCCGCTACTGGGCGGCCGTAGCAAAAGCGGTGCGGCAGCGCGCGGCAGGGCTTGACGAGTACGCGTTTGCGGTTGACCGCAAAATCACGATGGGTTATGTGGTACATCACATTGTGCCGCTGGCCGAGGCGCCGGAGCGTGCGTATGATCTGGGCAACTTGATTTACGTCAGCACCAGGACACACGCGATGATACATCAGGAGTACGACAAATCGCCGGAGGATAAGCGTGCCATGCAAATGACGTTGTTTGATATCAGGGGGCCGGGTCAAAAAAGTTTCGAGGTCTAAAACCTAGACCGCGTGGGGGCTCTTCTTTCGAGAAATTGCCAAAAATGAGGATGAGAATAAACCTAGGAGGTGCATAATATGGCGGGAAGACCGCGTAAAGTTGTTGACATCAGCACGGGTAAAATCGGTAAAGCAAAGCGCGCCGCTCGGGCTGAGAACGAGAGAAAGTTAAAACTGGCTAGAGACCAGCTGCAGCCGCCCGCATGGCTGGATGATGACGCCGCCGCGGAGTTTAACCGGGTTGTAGCTGAGGCCGGCGAGATTGACATCTTGGACAATTTGGATTTGGGCGCGCTTGCGATTTATGCCAACGCGTGGAGCCGGTACGTCAAGGTCAGCATGCGAATCAAAGAAACCGGAGAGTTGGGCACGCGAACGAGTAAGTATGAGACATACGAGACGGTGCATCCGCTACTCGGCGCGCAGGAAAAATATGTCAAGCAGATTATGCAGTGCTCAACGAAGTTAGGCTTGTCCACAACGGACAGGCTGAAGCTTGTCGTCCCGGTCAAAGAGTCCAAAGAAGTCAACAAATACGTCAAGTACCTAAACGAGTAAATGACTAAGCAGGACCGTACAACCGCGTATGCTAGGTTGGTCTGCTCCGGTAAGCGGCTGGTTGGGCACAGCGAGTACTTGGCATGTAAGCGGCATTTGGATGATCTTGCGCGTAAGGATTTTGAGTACACGTTTGATGTTAAAACGGCGGAACGACATATCAGTCTTGCTAACGAGCTGACCATTGCCGAGGGCGGCAGCCCTAAACCGCTGCGTACGCGAGGCTTTCAGGATTTTATCATCGGCAACCTGTTCGGTTGGCGGCGCAAGCGCAGTAAAGAGCGCCGTTACCGCGAAGCGTACATCCAGATGGGCCGGCAGAACGGGAAGTCCTTTATCGCGGGTGAGCTGTGTAACGACTTTGCGACGTTTGGCGGGTATCAGTACGGGCGCGTGTTTTGTACGGCTACGAAGCAGGACCAGGCTAACATCGTGTGGGACGAGGTGGCGAAATTTATCCGGTCCGATCCGGACTTGGACGAGCTGTACCACATCCGCGAATCGGTCCATACGATTACCAGTAAAGTTACCGCAACGGTGATTAAAGCCGTCGGGCGCGACACCAAATCCGCGGACGGTTTTAGAAGCATACTGTCCATCGTGGACGAGTATCACGCACACCCGACGGACCAGATGTACAAGCTTATGCTGGACGGGCAGATAACCGTTGATAACGCATTAACGCTAGCCATCACGACGGCGGGCTTTAATCTTAATAGCCCATGCTATGCGCAGTACTGTTTTGCAAAAAATGTACTGGCCAGAACCGTGCCGAAAGAGTCGCTCTTTGTATATATCGCCGAGTTGGACGAGGAGGACGACATATGGGATCCTAAAAACTGGGCCAAGGCTAACCCGCTCAACTTGTGGATAGACGACACGACGGTTAATGATAGCATGGTGGCGCGCATGGCCGAAAAAGCCATCGACGCGCAGGAAAAACAGGGTGATGACCTCGTCAATTTTTTGACAAAGTCGCTCAATCAATGGGTTAAGTACGCCGGCGGTCCGCTGGTCAACTTGGATCATTGGAAAGCGTGCGCAAGCGATCTGACGATCGCCGATATGGCCGGACGGAAGTGTTACCTCGGGTTTGACCTCAGCTCCGGCGGTGACCTTACGTCCATTGCGTTACTGTTTCCGCTCGATGGCGATCGGCTGTATCTTTACAGCCACTCTTTTATGCCGCAGCTGCGGCTGGAGGAACACGAGCGGACGGACAAGGCGCCGTATCGGTCGTGGGTTAATCAAGGGTTGCTTACATTGACAAGCGGTATGTACGGCATAAAGACAGACTACAAGTACATCATCGAGCACTTGCGCGGGCTTATCGACAAGTACGACTTGGAGCTTATCGGCTGTGGTTATGACAACCACAACGCCAGCGCGTTTTTGTCTGACCTCGGGGATCTGCTTGCCTGTGACTTGACGGAGGTTAAGCAGTCGGCCCGTGCGCTTAATGACTGTACGGTTGACTTTCAGCTGTCCGTAAAAGCCGGGCAGGTGCTGTATGACCGTCGCAATTTGCTGCTGACGTGGTCGGTCGTCAACGCCATCCTTGATAAAAACAGTTTTGGCGAGATCAAGGTTGATAAAAAGACGCAAACGGATCGAATTGACCCGGTCGACTGCGTCCTTGACGCGTGGAGTATTTATTGGTCTGATAAAAATCAAGGCGGCGTCAGCATGGAGGACGCGGACGCCATTTACAGAACGATCCTCGGTAAAGGAGGTGAGACGAAGCAACATGAGCCTAGTCAGTAAAATTAAAAGCGCGTTTACAAACGACGCGAAAGCGGGCGGGATGTCCTTAGCAGACATCAACGCCTTTTTTAATGCACAAACACTGGCGCAGTACGGATCGGACATATCGGAGATCACGTATTTTACTTGCCTCAAAAAACTATCGGAGTCCCTCGGCAAGATGCCAGTTAACCTGGTAGACCGCAATAAAAAGCTCATCTCCGGGCACGAGTCGCTGTGGCCGCTGCAGGTGCAGCCGAATCCGACGCAAACACCTACACAGTTTTGGACGACGCTCGAGCTCTGCCGTAACCATTACGGTAACGGGTTTGCGTATATTAACCGGCAGCGCGATGGTACGCTTGAGGGTTTATACGTGCTCAATCCCGGGCAGGTTACGGTGTGGGTTAATAACACGGGCGAGTTTACGGATAGGCGGTTTTATTACCAGTATCTCGACGTACGTACGGGCAAGACGTATTGGATTGACCCTGAAAACATGCTGCACGTTAAGAGCTGGATGACCGACCGTACGGGACTTGTCGGCAAGAGCACGCGGGAGATCCTCGCAACGTACTTACAAGGCAATAAAGCTAGCCAGCACTTTTTAAACGACTTGTACAAAAACGGGCTGATGGCCAACGTCGTCATTAAGTACACCGGAGATCTGAGCACGCAGACGCGGCGGCAAATCGCCGAAGAGGCTAAGTTTTTAGCCGGACCGACCACGGACCGAATTTTGCCGGTGCCGCCGTCGTGGGACGTGCAGCCGCTTGACCTTAAGCTGACAGACGCGCAGTTTTTTGAGATGAAAAAATTTAGCAGTCTGCAGGTCGCGGCCGCGTTTGGCATTATGCCAAACCACCTTAACGATTATGAAAAGTCGAGCTACGCAAACAGCTCGATGCAAAATCTGACGTTTTATGTTGATACCCTGCTGTACAACCTGACGCTATACGAGCAGGAGCTGCGGCGTCGGCTGCTTACACGGTCACAGATTATGCAAGGGTACCAGTACCAGTTTGATGTATCGGTTATCCTGCGCGGCGATCCCGTGCAGCAGAGTCAGGTCATCAGTAATCTTGTACAGGGTACGGTGTACCAAATCAATGAGGCACGTAATGCGGCAGGGCTGCCGCCGATTGAAAACGGAGATACCAGCCTTGTGGCCAGCGGGTATCAGACGCTGGACGCCTTGATTACGGCCCCGAAAGGAGGTGAGGGGGATGGGAAACAAACTCAAGTGCCTGCAGATCCGTAACGAGACGGACAAGCATGCCGATGTATATATCCACGGCGATGTTATCGACGACACATGGAAAGGGTGGCTGTCCGATAGCGACGGTAAAACGATGGCGGGCTATGTGCTGCCGACCGACGTTAAGGCGCAGCTGGACGCGCTGGCCGGCAAAGACCTAACGATCTACGTTAACAGCGATGGCGGGTTGGTGCCTGCCGGGATTGCGATTGCCAACATGATCGCCCGCCACGACGGTCATACGGTCGGCATTATAGACGGCTGGGCGGCATCTATCGCAAGCGTTATCTTTATGGCCTGCGACGAGCTGCGTATGCCTAGCAATACGTTTTTGATGGTGCATAAGCCGAGCGCCGGAGTGTTGGGCAGTGCGCCGGACATGCGGCGCGTGGCGGACGCATTGGACACGATACAAGCCGGTATCGAAAAAACGTATCAGGAGTGCTCCCGTGAGGGCGTGACGGCCGACGCTATCCATGCTGACGTAGAGGCGGAGACGTGGTATACGGCGGAGCAGGCCGCAGAAAAGTATCAGATTACAGTTATTGAGCCGCAAGCTCAGATGGTGGCCTACAGTAAGGGTATCGATTTTAAGCACATGCCGGACGCCGTGCGCGATATGAAGACGGCACCGGATGAGCCGAAGAACGAGCTTGCGCGTAAGAAAGCTTATATTTTAGAGGCATTAGCCAAAGGAGGACTTGTCGAATGAAAAAATCGGATGAATTAAAGCAGTTTATTACGAAGCAGCGCGCTAAGGTAGAGGACCTGCAGCGCGAGGAGCGTTTTGACGACGCCGAAGCGGAAGCAAAGCTGCTGAATGACGCGGTGCGCGACTACAACGTGGCGCTTGCGCTCGAAAGTGCGCAGTTTGAGGACTTTACGGCGGGTGGTGCAAAGCCGGTTAACAAAACATCGGACCGGGATGAAGCGAAGCTCCGTCGTCGGGCGTTTAACCGCTTAGTGCTGGCCGATGTGGTTAATTTTAAAGATCCCAGTGATCAGGAAAAAGCTATCATGGAGGATTTTGCCGCGCTTGAAGTGATGAACGCTGCGGGAACGCCTGGCCAGGTAGGCGCAACACCGGCAAAAGGCGGGTATCTTATTCCGACGGAACAGTTTAATCAGATCGTTGAGTTTAGGCGCTCGTACCAGGAACTCAAACAGTACTGCACGGTGCGGGCGGCAGGCTCGCGCAAAGGCACACAGCCGACCATCGGGCAGGAAGATGGCGAGCTGACGGCGTTTGAGGAGCTGAACGAAATCCATCAGAGCGATATCGACTTTGGGCAGATTGCCTACGACTGCAAAGACTACGGCGACATTATTCCGGTCGCACGTCAGCTTTTGCAGGACATCGACGTTGACCTGATGGGCATTATCGGTCAGCGATTTGCTCGCAAGGCGATTAACACCGAGAACAAAAAAATCCTTGCCGTCGTTAACGGACTGACGAAAAAAGATCTTACAGACTATATGGGCATTAAGACCGTCCTCAATACGGGACTTGACCCCGAAATCTCCGCTAACGCGACGATCTTTACCAACCAGTCCGGTTTTGATTACTTAGATCATCTTGTCGACGCGCAGAAACGGCCCTTGCTTACGGCGTCCTTGACGGATCCTGCAGCTCGGTTGTTTAGCGGCCGCCCGGTCGTCGTGTTAAAGGATACGTTGCTGCCCACAGCAACTAAAAAGTTGCCCTTTGTCATCGGATCCATGGCTGACCTTGTGTATTTTTGGGACCATGTCGGCGTAGAGATTGCCGTATCCGATCAGGCCGGATTTACCAAAAACGCCGTGCTTGTCCGTGCAATCGAGCGTTTTGACGTAACCAAAGTAGACGGCGACGCTATGGTCTTTGGCCAGATTACGACGGCATAATCGACTATGGTAACCGTTGCCGAGGCAAAGCAGTATTTGCGCGCGGATCAGTCCGACGAGGATGGGCTGATCCAAAAGCTGCTTGATACTGCCGAGTCATACATTAAGGGCGCAGTAGATGACTACGACGTGCGAAAGGCTAATCCGGACTTTGTGCGCCGTGCCGACGTAGCGGTGCTGGCCATCGTTACAGAGCTGTACGAAAACCGGGGCGTCGGTTTGCAGCACGATTACAGCTATGCGATCCGGACGCTGATATCGCAGCTGCAGTATGTAAAGTAGGTGATGGGTATGCGGACGACGGTGACGTCCGGAGAGCTGCAACACCGGGTAGCGCTGTATAAGCCGGTGTATCTGGATGACGGTCAGGGCGGTAAGCAGTCGCTGCCGCCTGAGTTCGTCGGTAACGTGTGGGCTAAAATCCTCAAGCCCCGCTTTTGGGCGGGGCAGACAGGCGCCGGTCCGGGAACGGCTATCACGCAGGGGATTGTAATCCGCATCCGTGATGACATTACGTATGACTGGACGGTTGTGTATCGCGGACAAAAATACAAAATCCTGCACCTTGATTACAGCGCACCGGATATGATTACGCTTACGTGCCAGGCGGTGGTCGCGCATGGCTAAATTTATAGTTAAGGCGGATCTCAGCGCAAAGACGTTTAAGGCGCTTACCGACATCCATCAGTACAGCGAGTCGACACAGCAAGAGCTGCGGCGCGTTGTACATGATAAGACGCAAGAGGTCTACGAGGTCGCCGTACATAACGCGCCATATCGTACGGGTAGGCTCCGGGCGTCCATACGGATGGATGTTAAAGGTGCAATGGGGACGGTGTATACCAACTACCCGATAGCCCATCTCATCGAGTACGGAGCTAAGGGCGCGGTTGTTATCCCGGTCCGCCGCAAGGCGCTGCACCCGGGTGCGGACGGATGGTTTATGGCCAAGGCCGTTATCCCGTACCGAGCAGCTAAACCGTTTTTAAAACCGGCTATGGATAAGGTGCGGCCGTCGATTGAGTCGGCCATCAAGGAGGCGATTACAAAACATGCTAAGACGTAGGATCCCGTTTAATGTGGTACAGCAGGCGATGTATACGCTCCTGAGCCAAGGGCAGACCATACCGGTTTATGACCGTATCCCGACCGGCGAGGAGCCTATGCCGTACATATGGCTGGGCACGTTTTACGGCTCGCCGGATGTAAGTAATAAAGCGGTGTCCATGCACCGTATCAGTCAACAGCTCGACATATGGAGCGACGAGCAGGGTAAAAAAGAGGTCAACGGTATCATGGATGATGTTGCCTACCTGCTCACAACCTATGCGCTGCCCCTTGTCGGATATCGCCAGATCGACGGCGCGGATATTACCCAATACCGCGCGTTGGCCGAACGGTACGCCGACAATACGGGGGCATACCATGGGATATTAATTGTGGAGTACACCATTGAGGAGGAGTAAAACATGGCATTAACAGAGGCCCAAATTAAGGCATTACCCGTCATGCCTAAGGACACAAAGGCCGTTGCGGGTAAAGATACGCTGATGTATATCGCGTTGTCGCAGGATCCGCTTACGTGGCTTTTGCTCGGCGGGCAGAAAAACTCGCCTGTCAGCTTAAAGGCCGGATCGTTGGACGGATCGGATAAGACCTCCGGCGGCTGGTCTAAAAACATCGCCGGTATGAAGTCGTGGTCGATTGAGTACGATGGCTTGTTTGTGCTCAACGACACGGCGCTTGACGTTGTCCGGCACCAGTTTAGAGAGGGACAGCCTATCTATGCGCGCATTGAGTATCCGGATGGATCTTACATGCAGGGCTGGGCGGCGATTACCGAGTTTTCGGACTCTAACGCCAGCGACGCAATCCATACGCTTAAGATTAGCCTTACCGGCTACGGTGCGATTTCGGACTTTATTACGCCGGCTGCGGCAGCTATCGCGACACCGTCGGCAACCATGCCGGCCGCTATGCCTGCCGATCAGGTCGTTGACGTAACACCGACGGACGTTACTATCCGCGGGATTACGGACGACGGCACAGGCCGGCAGTTGGTGTTTGGCGCGGATTACACATTTGCCGCGGGCAAGCTCACCCTTAAAAAAGAGTACCTTAAGGCACTCACTAAGGGCGTGCATACGTTGTCCGTTAAGTTTGCGGCAAGCACGATACCCGTCAAGGTAACTATCAGCTAAGGAGTAAGGCATGAAAAAAGTACACACGCTGTCGGTTGGCAGTAAAAAATATGAGCTGTATTTTAACCTGATTGACTTGCGCCGCATTGAGCGCGAGATTGGCAAGTCGTTAATATCCGTCGTGATGGCAGGTCCTGCGGCGGATGAGCGCGCCGACATTGATTTTTTGGTCGCGGTTTTGCGCTACGGGCTGCACGACACGGACAAGTACCGTACGGACGATGAGATCTACGATCTTATTGACGAGTTTTGCTATGACGGTAACCTCGATTTGCTGGGGGCAACGCTTATGACGGCGTTGGTAGAGACCGGTTTTTTTATCCCGCGCAGCGTGATGACGGAGACGCCGGCGGAACAGCCGTCCAAAGCGTAGAGGACTGGGTACGGGTCGTCGAGCCGATAGCTTACGGCCCGTTAGGCCTTACTCCCAACCAGCTGGACGCACTCCAGATGTGGGAGTTTTACGCGCTGTTTAACGGGTATCAGCGTCGTGTCCGCCTGTCGGATATGCGTACGTCGTATTATCTGACATGGCACGTTATGATGCAGGCTGATCCTAAGTCATTTGATTTTAACCGTGTTTACAACGAGATTTACGATGGACTACATCCCGAAACCGCCAACCACACGGCGGAGGAAAAACAAGCGTTTTTGGACACGTTTAACTTATAGAGAGGGCATACATGGCAACAGTAGCAGATTTACAAGTTAAAATCGGCGCCGACGGTAGCGGCTTGGCAAAAGAGCTGACTAAGACGCAAGAGGCCGTGCAAAAGGCCTTTTCGGTCAGTCCGATAAATTCGTTTTCTTCCGCCGTCGACGGGGCGGCGGGCAAGGTCGGTACGTTGACGGGAAGTTTTACCCGTATGGCCGCCGTTGCGGCAGGCGGGTTTGGCCTTAAGTCGATTATACAGGACGCCGTGGAGGCGGGCGACGCGGTCTATAACTTGACGCAGCAGTACCGGATATCGTCGTCCGAGGCTGTAGAGATGAGCCGTGTCCTCCGCATGACCGGGGGCGACGCCGATACAGCGGCCCGTATGATCATGCGTATGGATAAGACCATCGCGAGTAACTCCGACGCTGCGCGAAAAGCAAAAGCAACGCTTGCGGCGTATGGCGTAACAGTAACCGACTCGGCAGGTAAGCTGCTGCCGCTTAACCAGCAGCTTGAGAACCTCGCTAAAGGCTACCGTAAGGCACTTGAGGACGGCGAAGGGCAAGCGTTTGTCATGAATACGCTCGGCAACCGCGGCGCGGCCCTTGCAAAGGTCCTGCTTAACTACGCCGAGGCCAAAGAAAAGGCGGCATCCGTAGAGGGTATAGGACTAAGTCCTGCAGAAATGCACGAAGCGTCTATGCAGCTTAAAGTGGTAGAGCTGCAGCTAGGGCAATTAAAACTTGCGTCCGGTGCTGCGCTCGCGCCGCTTACAACAGAGTTACTATCCGGTGTCTTGCCGCAGCTCAGCAGCACGGCACACTGGATCAAGGAAAACAAAAAAGAAATCAGCGAGTACGCAACGATGGTAATGCGGTTAGCCGTTGCGTATGAGGGCGTTAAGCTGGCGAGGTCGGGCTTAACGCATATACAGAACGCGTTGGCGGCAACAGCAGCTACGCCCGCGTCAACTGCTGCCGTTGAGTCGGCCTTAACTAAAGGGCAGCAACAGCAGATTAACAAGACGATTGCCGCGAACAATCGTCGGTATGAGCAGCAGCGCCGCGAGGCAATTAAAACGGCGCAGCAAGAAAAGATGTCCGCGCAGGAGACGCAGGCGTTTTTGACGCAAAAATTTACACAAATCGGCGTCGAGGCGGCAAAGTCGGCGGAAGCTATCCGCGCTAACATGACTGCGGCATTTCGCGCCGCAAGTGCGGAGGCGGAACGGAGTGCTGTTATTATTAACGGCGCCGTTAATGGCACAAGCGGCGCAGGTGCTGCCGGTGCGGCTAAAATCGCCAGCAACGAGCGTGTTATCGCTAGCAACGTAGAGGTTGCAAGCTCCGAACTTGCAACGGGCAAAGCCGCCGTATCGGCGGCAGAACTCAAGCGCGGCGCGGGTGCGGCGGTGGTAACAAGTAACGAGGCTGTAATTGTCAGCAATCGTGAGGTTGCGGCCAGCACAACGCTTACCGGCGCCGCTGCGGTAAAATCCAGCGCCGATACAGTTGCTGCCGGCGCGCGAGTGTGTACAGGACTGACGGAGACAAGTAAAGCCGCAGGCCTGCTCAGCGCCGCACATACTAAAGTCGGTACGGCAGCAACTAAGGCGTCGGCAGTGGCGTCCAGTGCGCTGTCAACGATGGGCAGTAATATCTCACGGGTAACCGGGCTGATATCCGCCCTTATCGGCGGATGGCTTGGCGTTGCCGCTGCGGCTGCTTATGCTGGGTATTGGATGTACAGCACTAATAAGCAAGCTGAGGAGTACAAAAAAGAGCACGTCTACTACAGCAACGGGACGGCGTATACGGTCGATCCGGATGGTAATGTAGCGTATCGCGATCAAAAGGTGGATTACTCTAACGCGTGGGCGCCAAGCCCGCAAATGAGGTATGTACAGCCGACGGATGCGGAAAAAGAGGACGTCCTTAAAATGCACCGTACGGCTATGGATATCCGTGCTAACAGCGACGAGATACAAGCAGGCCGCAAGGCTCGCGAAGCAATGCTCGAGGGGCAGTCCGAACTCCGTAAGATGTACGCAGAGATGGGGCTGGATGAAAACGGCAACGCGGTCAAAGACAAGCGAGAAAAAAAGGACGACTCGCTAGCCGCGCAGTTTGTCGAGGCGTTGGTATCGGCGGGGTATGACCGTAACTTTGCTCTCGGATACGGCGGCAATACGATGATGGAGTCCGGCGGCAATACAGAGGACATTAACCCGCACGCCGAAAATGGTATCGGCGCGTACGGTATAGCGCAGTGGCTTGACCGTCGTGACGCGCTGGAAGCTTTTGCCGTGGCGAATAACTCCGATCCGAGTGCTTTTGCAACACAGGTTGCGTATGCCATACACGAGCTGCAAACGACCGAGTTTGGTAACTATCAGCAGGTCATGGCAGACGCCGCTGCGTCCGGTGACTTTTCCCCGGGCAATTACGCCCGACTGATTGATAAGTACATCGAGAGGTCGGAGGGCACGGAGGACATCCGCAGCCAAAAAGCAGCTAACGCCGAGTCGCTCGCGGCTAATATGTCCGGGCAGTTTGACAACAAAAGCATGGCGTCAAAAATCCTTGAGCGGCAAAAAGCGATTGACGCTGCTAAAAAGGATCTGGCTGACCTTGAGGCGGATTTAAAATCGTCCCTTATGGCCGACGACGGCTCCGTTTTTGAGATGGGCATGGCTAAAGTCGACGCCGAGGTCAAAAAACGTCAGGCACAAATAGACGCCGTCAAAAAAGTAAGCGCCAACATCGACACTGCTAATGCGGAGAGCCTACTGGGGCAGTACAAAGAGGCGGAGACCAAAAAGGTATTTGACAATTGGCGTAAAAACTGGGCACAGCTCAAGGTCGATACCGCCAAGGTCAATGCGGAGGTACTTGGTAGTTACCGGGCATTGGCCGACGCCGAGTACGAGCACCAGATAACGCTGCTGGACGCCGAAAAAAAAGAACGCCTCAAGGCTGTACAGCAGAGTACGGACGACGTGCAGGCGCTTATTGCGGTCGAAGAGGAGTACACCGCTAAAGTCAAAAAACTACAGCAAGAGCGTAACGATGCTATCCGTAACAGCTACAAGCAGGAGCTGCAGTACGCGGTTGAGCGTCACGACTTAGTGCGCGCAAAAAGCCTGCTGAGTAGCAGCAGACGTACCGATTACGAAAACTGGGAGACGCAGACAAAGGCTGCACAGACATACGTTAATTTAGTACAGCAGGCGGGTATCAGCTCTAAAGAGGCTATGACCAACCTCGCACAAGACTTTTCTGGTGGCCTGGCTACGATGTTTTCGGAGCTCGGTACGGAGATTAACAGCACCGGAGACTTTGTAAAAAGCTTTGGCAAGTTACTTATCAGCACGCTTGTTAAGATCATCGCACAAGCTATCGCGGCAAAAGCCGCGCTGGCTATCTTTGGCAACGCCCTTGGCGGCGGGATGAGTGGCGGCGGCATGTCGTTTGCTTCTCCCGGTATTCTCGGTTCCCGGTCTATTGGGGCGTCGTCCGGATTTAGCGGGATTAGCAGTATGATTGGCGGCCGGTGGATGCCTAAAGTCCATCCGTTTGCAAGCGGCGGCGTTATCACCGCGCCTACACTCGGGCTGCTCCGCGAGGGATCACACGATGAGGCTATCCTGCCTCTTAACTCGACGACGTACCGTAACTTGGGTAGGTCGGTCAGCCAGTATGTGGACGGCGGCAAAGGCACAACGCCCGTTATCCACGTCTACAATAACACCGGGCAGCAGGCTGAGGTTACATCTGCCGGTTGGGATGACAAAACAGGTGACCTCGTCTATAACATTACGATTGACAAGCTGCTGAGCAACAAAAACGGCGCGTTAAGCGCGCTAAAACAGCAGATGGGAGGGCGGTAATATGCCGTATGTATTTCCCGCCGACAAGCTGCCGGAGCCTGTCGTGCCGTGCGCAACTAACGCCGGCGATACTTACAAAGAGACTATCACGGACAGCACGATAAGCTCTACGACGGATGCCAACTACAAAATAACGCGGCCGCGTACTACGCGCGTTATACATAAGTGGGTGTACACGTGGACGATGTTATCCGACGAGCAGTACGCGACGCTTAAGTCGTTTTGGGAGTCCGTCCGGACGGCAGAGGCGTTTACATTTGTCACGTACAGCGATAACAAGCGACGTACCGTCCGATTTACCGGTGATTTTACAGCTAAGCTTGATTATCCCGTGGGATGGTATGTCAGTCTGACATTTGAGGAGGTATAAGATATGTTACAGTGGCCGACGGCCGCCATTATTGAAAAAAACAAGCTGGCCAGCGACGCGCCGTTTTTAGTGCTGGTGCGGCTGGTACATCCTAAGTTGGCAGAGCCTATTTACCTCGTGCGCAATACAGAGGACGTCGAATGGGCCGGGCACTTGTGGCAAGCATACCCGATGAATTTTGGCGTTGATACGGTAGACAGTCAGCAGGAGCCGGGGCTTGATATTACGGTCAGCAATTGCGGCGGTATGCTGCAGTCGTACGTACAGCAATATAACGGCTTTGGCGATGCCGAGGTCAGTATCTACGTTGTGCACTCCAGCTATCTAGACGACACAACGCCGCTGCAGGAGCTCGACTTTATGATCGCGGAGACAAAGTATGACGAGCAATGGATTACGTTTAAGCTTGCCGCATCCCCGGAGATCGCTAACCGATTCCCGGCGTCGACGTACGCCGCGCACTACTGCCCGTATAAGTTTAAATCCGTCCGTTGCGGGTATGCAGGTAACGGTGCGCCGTGTAAAAATACGGCCGACTCGTGTCTTATTCCGACGAGGTTTGGCGGCGAGGAGGGTATGAATAGTGTTTAGATACGATGACTTGGTCGGCGTACCGTTTAAAGACGGCGGCCGCAGTAAGGAGCAGGGGTTTGATTGCTGGGGCCTTGCGCTCGAGCTGTTTAAGCGGCAGGACATGTGGCTTACGGACTACCAATGTAGCTCCGAGGCGACCTCGCAAGTAGCAGGTAATATGCTCAAAGCGCGGCCGCAGTGGCGCAGGCTGGACGCGCCGATTATCGGGTGCCTTGTCGTTATCCGCATGCTTGATGAGGGCTGGGCTAACCACTGCGGCGTGTACGTCGGCAGCGGTAAATTTATACACGCGTATACCGAGGATACGGGCGTCGTGATTGACCGGGTACGTCGATGGGGCCCGCGGATTATCGGCTACTATTGGCCGACGGAGGACGCATATGCATGAGTTAGTATTGGTTGGGGTACAGGTTGTCGAGATACCTAATCCCTTTGAGCCGCAAAAACAACATATCCGCAATCTGACCGTGACCAACGGTACGATATATAGCTATATCGACGTAACGGGTAAGGATATCTTTTATAACGGTGTCCTCGTGCAGCAGCCCAATGCGATATACCCGCAGGCGGGCGGGCAGCTCGTCGTGCTGCCGCACATGGGTAAGGGCCTAGGTAGTATCCTCGGCTGGGTAGCATTTGCGGCCCTGTCCGTATGGGCCGGCGGCTGGGTAGCAGGGCTCCACTGGGGCGGCACGTGGGGTATGATCGGCAAGGCAATTGTGTATGGCGCCGTCATGTACCTTGGTGGCAAGGTTATTAACAGCATTTTCCACCTCAATCAGCCTAAAAAAGACCACAGCACGGATACCAGTTACGGATGGAGTTTGCCGACGATACAGACGACCGAGGGGTCACCGATTGGAGAGACGTACGGCGAGTGCATGCCGACGGTGCAGCTCCTGATGTCCCATGTCGAGACGACAAACAGCGAGGATCAGGATACTAACGTACAGTACCTTAACTTGCTGTTGTGCGGCGGTTGGGGTCCGGTGGACAGCATTGAGGATATACGTATCGGGTACACGCCGATCGCCCACTTTACGGACGTACAAATCGAGACACGGCTAGGCACAAACGACCAACCGCCGATATCGTTTTTCCCCGACACGGTATTGGATCAAAATGTCGGGATGGAACTTAAGCAAAATAAGCCCGTCGTCCGTACAACGGAGACCAATAAGGCGCAGCGGCTGGATGTGACGGTAGAGTTTCCGTCCGGCTTGTATCACATGGGCGACGACGGCAACTACTCTAAATGTACGGCAAAGTACCGTATCGAGTACAAAAAGACCGCCGGCACGGCCTGGAAAGTCGCAGGCGAATACACGCTGTCCAAGGCGACCAACGCGGCCGTACGTTGGACGTATACGGTCGCGGGAAATCTCGAAAAAGGGCAGTACGACGTACGCATTACACCGACGAGCTTACCCAGCGGCACACGTGACGTAGCATATATGCAGTGGTCGCTGCTCAGCTCGTTTATATACGACGGCGCTAAGACGCGCCCGGGCAAAGTGCTTGTTGGCGTGCGCATAAAAGCGACTAACCAGCTATCGGGCAACTTGCCTAATATCAACTGGCGCCAGCGCCGGCTGCACGTGCAAGTATTTAACCCCGATACGGGGTTGTACGAGGCTAAAAGCGCCCGTAATCCGATATGGGCGGCATATGATATCCTGCACAACTGCAAGCAAATTAAAAACATCAACACCGGGCAAATGGAGTATGTCGTTGAGGGCAGCCCGGCTAAAAACTTTACACAGTACTATGATCAGTGGGTCGAGGCGGCCGCATACGCGGACGAGCAGATATCGGACGGATCAAGTGATGGCGGTACGGAGGCACGGTTTGAGTTTGACGCGTTTTATAACGGCACAATTACCCGTTGGGAGGCGGCCAACAAAGCCGCCGCTGTCGGGCATGCCGTTATCATCCGGCACGGCACACAGTACGGCGTTACGGTCGACAAGCCCGGCAATATTTGCCAGGTCTTTGGCGAGGGGCAGACCGTGCTGTCCTCGGTGACAGGGTCGTTTGCGGCACAGTCCGACCGGGCAAAAGCGGTTGAGATAACGTATAACGATACTGATAACGATTTTAAAAACACTCTCATGAAACTGTACAGCCCGACGTATGCATCGGACTTGACCGTGCAGGACAATACGGCAAAGGTTACGCTGTTTGGTGTCAAGCGTCGCAGTCAGGCATACCGCGAGGGCCGTTACTACATGGCGACTAACGAGCGGCAATTGCAGACTATCCGATTTAGCACTGACATTAACGGTATTGTCTGCCAGTATGGCGACATCATCGGATTTAACCACGCTGTCGCTCAGATGGGGCTTGCGTCGGGGCGTATCGTATCGGTATCGGGCAATAAAGTTACGCTCGACAAGCCGGTTACGCTCAAAGCGACTACGCCGTACGCGCTGACCGTTGTGTTGTCTAAAAACGATCACATCATATCCAGGCAGGTTGTCGCTGTAGCAACGGACACGGTGACCGATACTCTTACGGTCGACCAGGGCTATGACGCCGCGGAGCTGCCCGAGCAGTATGACCCGTATGCATTCGGACTGCTCAATAAAGAGGTTAAGCCGTTTAGGATCATCAAGACGGAGCGCGACGGCGATAACAAGGTGTCGATTACGGCTCTCGAGTACGATCCGGCAGTGTATGAGATTGACTACGATAAGTATCCCAACATCGACTACACTAAGCCGACGGTCATCGAGGCGCCCGTAAATCTGGAGCTCACGGAGATGAGCTACAACACAACGGACGGCACGCAGACGCATATTGTGCACGCGGCGTGGAGCATGCCGACAGGGCAGCTGGCCGATAAGTTTTTGGTGTACTACTCGCTGGACGGCCTGTCATGGACGTATCACGGCACGACGCAAGAGCTTGCCGTTGACATTGTTAACGCCATGCCGCGTACGCAGTATTACGTCAGAGTGTGCGCGTCGAGAGACGGCGCTAACTCCGCGTTTGCGCAAAAGTCGATCGTAACCAGCGGCGGGGGCGGTAAGCCGCCCGTCACCGTAACGGATATCTCCGCGGCGGCTATATACCGCCAAGGTGCGGACGGCGACGCGAGCTATGACGTGCACGTTAAGTGGGAGCCCGCTAACAGTGCCGGCCAAGTGTACTATCAGAGCGAGTATATCAACGGCTCGCCTGTCGACAACGCAGGCCTGCCCGGTAAGTGGTTGTACGCAGGCGAGGGTCTAGGGCAGCTCGTTATCCCGCAAGCGCTTGCAGATGATACGTACCGTATCGCGGTATGCGGGATTAAAAATGGTGAGGTTATCGCGCCGGAGGACTCCAAACAGATAACGATTAAAATCGTACACCAAAGCATTATCCCGCTTACGCCGACCGGGTTTGCACTTGACATCGGCACGGAGTGCCGGGCGACGTGGGCAGCTGTTACTAACACAAGTATTGCGTTTTACGAGCTGCGTACCGACGACAAAGCCGGTACAGACTCCAAGGCACTGCTGGTGCGGACTAACGACATACGTACCACGCTGCCGCTGACAAGCCGCACAGGACGGCTGTTTTTGTTCGCCCGGTCGGTATGGGGCGTGTACAGTACGGCAGCTACGCTTACGTATAACAAGCCGGCGCCGGCTAAGCCTAAAGCTCCTACGCTGATAGCACAGCTGGGCGGGTTTGGCGTACTGGCCGACAGTCTGCCCGCGGGATGTACGGGTATGGCGGTATACGTTAACGGTGCTCTTGCGCTACGCAGCGCAACCAACGCGGCTGCGTACGTTTGCGCTGCCGGCATCTACGACGTCAGCGTTGCGTACTCGGACATGTTTGGCGATGGAGAGCAATCGGTGCTGTCCCGCATCACCGTCAAGGACAAGGTCGATGCCGCGCTGCTTGAGGATGAGGCTATTAATCTGGCAAAGATGGACAAGACCGTCCAGCAGGCCGTAAAAGACGCACAAAGCGTCACGGCGCAAGTTGCAGCAATTAAGCAGACGCAGGATAGTATCATTAGCACAGTTGCCGCTAACAAGACCGCGCAAGAGGATGCCGACGCGGTATTGACGTCACAAATCAAGCAGACGGCAACCGGGCTAACGACGGTTGTATCCAATCTGTCCAAAGCACCAAATCAGACCGGATATGCTGCGTTTGCGCAGTTGTACGACAACATCCAGCTTAAGGTCGATAAAGCAGGCGTCATATCAGCTATCAATCTTACGCCGGAGACGATACGCATATCGGGCAAGCTGCTGACAATCGACACTGATACGGCGATAGCTAACAACGTTATCGTTAACCGCATGCTCGCCGCTAACAGCATAACGGCGGACAAGCTGCAGGTAGATAGCCTAAGCGCTATCACCGCAACAATCGGCGTGCTGCGTACTAAATCTGCGGGGGCTCGTGTAGAGTTAAAAGACAATTTGATTGAGGTGTATGATGAAAACAACAGGGTACGAGTGAGAATGGGTGTTTTTTAGAAAGAGGTGTTGAGGTTGCAAGCAGGATTACAAATTTGGGGCGAGAACGGTAAGCTGCAAATTGATACCACAAAGCGGCTTACCAAAATTATCGGCACCGTCGACACTAACGCAAAAGACGGGAGTATTGAGGTTGATGAATTGTCGCAAGGTAGACCGTGGTTTGCTTATGCTCGCGTAGGTTATCTTGGGCCTAACTATGACCCGGGGCAAAATGGCGTGTTAATATGGGCGCTCCCTCTCGTAGGGTTTTCGGACGTCGGCGTAAAAGTGGAAGCCGACGAAGAGAAAAAAGAAATACGTATTAAATCAATACGTATGACCTGGAAGTACGGCACAGAAGTGCTTGTCGGTGTTGCCGGATACCGTAACATGCCGGTAACAATTGTATACGGGGTGTATTAAATGAATACATATTTAGCAATTTATAATGAACCGGAAATTACACAATTATCGAGTGGCTACAAGCTGATAGCTGATACTAATGTACTGATAAATGACAAATTACGCACCTTGTCAGTAAACGGGACGGGAGAATGCAGCTATCAAAAATATAGCGGGTATAACGCAAACGGAGACATCTATGTAAGCGCGGTACCGCTCAAAAACACCAGTAATTTTTTTGTCGCATACGAAAATTTAGAGCCGGATGTAACGGCTAGCTACGTGTCGTATATCGACCAAGACCCGAGTACACACGATTTACGTAGCGTGCTTATAGCACACCAACCGTACAAACTTAAGTACTATCTGTGCGGATATCCGACAGTGCCGCGCCGGCAAAAAGGCGTTAAACCTGTGCACTTAACTGTGTATGATGCCGAAGGGAGAATAACATTTACGTCTCGAGCAAAATATATCCCGGTCGTAGAATACCAACACGCCATGCCGCTAAACTGGAGTTTTGGGAAAGTTGGTGCTGGTCGATATGCGATCGCACAGATATCTAAAGCGACACGCATAAGAGATACCGACGGAGTAACTGCGTTCGGGATATCTGACGGGAAAGAGCACGTTAGTGCGTTTGAGATGAGTCGGTTTTATCTGCAAAAAAATCCGTGGAGTCCTTTTTTTATGACAGTCGGTGGGTATAGCAACGTCTTAGTACTGGACACGTCCAACATGTAAACACAGGAGAAATCATTAATGAGCGATAAAGAATTTGAAACACAAGTGCTGGAACGTGTTGCGCGAATTGAGACGCATATAGACATCATTCAGCGAACATTTACGGAAATGTCTACTATTAAGACAGTCGCTTTGCACGCAGACCAATCTTGTAGGTCTGCACATAAGCGGTTGGATGATCTAAAACACGACATATGTTGGACGCTCGGTGTCTCAGTGACTGTCGTCGGTATTTTTGCGTCTGTTTTGACATCAATTTTGAGGTGAGTGATGAAAAACAAAATAATCCGGTTCGGTCGTTGGGCCGAAAAGAATTGGCTGCAGATCATCATCGTGTTGGGTGTACTGATGATGATTTTTTTATGCTTGATTTTAACATCTTGGCTTATCGGATACTGGGCTAACGCTTTATACGGCATGAAATTTGAGTTGAATAGCTGTTGGTCAGGCGTATCTGCAGTCGCGGCAGGTATCGTAACTATCGTCGGATTAGCAAAAGCAGCATGGACGAAATATGGCTATGACAGCAGATACAACACCCCGTCCGGTAAGCCGCCACTGCCACCGCCTGCGACGGATAGCGTAAACAATATTATAAAAGGATAGGAGGTAAGTAATATGTTAGGAGATTTAAGCGCTCGTTATGAGAGCAATGGAGACGCCGCTTGCATATCAAGCGGCTGGGGCGATCCGGGCGGTAAGAGTTACGGAGCATATCAGCTCAGCAGCAATTCAGGCAGCTTACGTCTTTTTGTTGATTGGTTGCAGCGCAGGTACCCGCTGCTGGGGGAATCATTGGCAAAACATCCGCTATGTTCGGAGGACTTCGATACAGCCTGGCGTGATGTTGCCAGCTATAATTATTATGACTTTTTGGCGGCGCAACACGAGTACATCCGAGACGCATACTATGAGCCTGCAGTGCAACAGCTGGCTCACGCCGGCTGGCATATTGATAACCACAACCCAATTATGCAGGACGTTATATGGTCAAGAGCGGTGCAGTATGGTGCCGGAAATATTGTTGAGATGTTTACGACTGCAGCACATCGTATGTATAACACAACAGACAGGGCGTATACGGGATACCCAAACTTGTCGTACATTGACGCGGCTCAATTTGATTATGATTTTATTACGGCTATCTATTTGCTGGTATGCAAAACGCCGGAATGGGCAGTAACGTCTTTACGCGCTAGTCTGTATGACCGATTTGAGCAAGAATGCCATGATGCGTTGACACGCTTATAGGAGGTGTTGTTATGTTCCTCACGTCTAAAAAGGAGGTTGTTGAAATTGTTAGAAGTAAAAAAATCTATATTATTGCTAATCTTTGCGTTGGGGCTTTGGTTGCCTTCGGCTGGATACTCTGCAGATACTACGACGACAGCGCCGCAGCCGACAGTCACGATGCAATTGTCACAATACAACAGATTAAAGACGATAATCAATCAGCAAGAGATGACATTAGCGATGCTCGAAACGAAATTAGCAGTGCTCAGCAGCAACTCGACAGAGCAAACAGCCATCTTGACACAGCTGCAAGCAGAGCTGGCGAACTGCAAGACAGAGTTAAACAAGACAAAGCAGTCATTGACGATTGCCAACAGCTCGTTGAGCAAAGCAGAAGAGACGCTGCAGAGGCAAGAGAAATCTTTGCAGACATTGACCGTGCAAATAAAGCAGCTGGCGCACAAGCAGGCAGTGTTGCGCCGTCAACGTGATACGTGGCGTATATTGGCCATCGGCATAGGTGGGTATCTATTGTACGACAAGATACAATAAGTTAATATACAAAAAAAGGGCGTCCTGATGGGCGCCTTTTTTTGTTGATCGTCAAAAATTCGTCAAAAAAATTTTTTAAAAATAGATAAAAATAGAGGTTACTAAAAAATATAACTGCAGATAGAAGTAGATAACTAAGCCATTTTGTGAAAATATATAAATCCGTGTATTGAGTATTGGATAATAAAGATTTTATTGAAAAAATTCGGCGTTCATACGCCCGGCGACCTTATCAATACGTTGTTTCTCCCCGGCGAAATATCGGATATCGCCGCTGAAATTTCCGCTTTATGCGGGTACGACAGCCAAAAAGATATCGACGAAGAAATAAAAAACTAATTGAAACGGACGGAGAAACGCAGCGTATGTATTATCTGTTCCGTTTTCATCATGTATCGCCGTTTACGTTCAAGAAACTGCCGCGCGGGGAAAAAATGGCGTATCTCGCGTTCATGAAATACGAACTGGAGCAACGCGTAAAAGAAAATACGCCGCCCGAAGGGGGAACGTAAAGTATGAAAGTTATCGACGCGGTATTGCGGTTAAAGGATCGCATGACGCCGGTATTAAAGCAGGCGTCGGACTCATTGCGGGAACACGAAAAAGTAAACCGCCGGACCGCGAAAAGCATCAAACAAACGGGCGCGTCCATGGAACGAGTCGGTAAGACGATGAGTTTATTCGTCGCGCCCCTAGCCGCATGGGCGACGGAAGGCGTCCGGTTATCCGCGCAGTTTCAAGCGGGAATGGCGAAAGTATCGACGCTGGTCGATACGAACCTCGTCGACATGGAGCGGTTAAAAGCCGGTATCCGTAATGTTTCCGACGAAACCGGCGTATCCGTTACGGAACTCGCCGAAGCGGAATATCAAGCTATCTCGGCGGGCGTCGACGCGGCGCACGTTACGGAATTTATCGCGGCGGCCGCCAAACTCGCCACGGCCGGTTTTACGTCTGTTTCAACCGCCGTCGACACGACGACGAAGATGTTAAACGCGTACGGGCAGGGGGCCGAAGAAGCGGCCCGTATTTCCGATCTTCTGATCATAACGCAGAATAAAGGCGTAACGACCGTCGACCAGCTCGGGCAACAGCTCGGAAAGGTCGTACCGGCCGCCGCCGCGGCGCGCGTATCGCAGGAAGAATTGCTCGCGTCCATGGCGGCGCTCACGAAGGGCGGCATGGGGACCGAACAGGCGGCAACCAGCTTAAAAGCCGCTATATCGTCCATCATTAAGCCGACGTCGGAAGCGGCGAAAGCGGCCGAAGCGCTGGGGATCCAGTTTAACGTCGAACATCTCCAGCAAGTCGGGTTCGCGAAATTCTTAACCGAAATAAAAGAGAAAACCAACGGCGACGTAGCCGTACTGGGTAAATTATTTTCCTCGACCGAAGCGTTAAACGGGATCCTGTCGTTAACGTCCGATACCGGCGGGCAAGCGTTTATCGACACGCTTACCGATATGAAGCAGGCGTCGGGGATGACGGACGACGCGTTCCGTAAACTCATGGAAAGCGACCCGACAATGGCGATGCGAGTATCGTTAAACAGCCTTCACAACGCCGCCATGGACGTCGGTCAAACGCTGTCCCCCGTTTTATTGACGACATCCAAAGCGATCCGCGCCGTAGCGAGCGCCTTAAAGCGGTTATCGCCCGAACAGAAGAAGATCGTATACGGGTTTATTGAATTTGCGATCGCCGCCGGTATTACGACGCTAGCCGCCGGTAAGCTTATTTCCGTATTTGGCTCGCTGTACGGCGGCGCGATAAAATTCGGGACCTTTTTTACCCGAAACATATCGAAGATAACGGCGGTTCTGCCGAAGTGTATTACGAAAATACGTTGGTTCGTCGGCGTCTTTAAAACCCTGCTGGGCGGGTTGCGGTTCGCGTTCGTATCCGTTCCCGTCGTCGCGGGCATTCTGGCGGTAATATACGTATTGACGCTCGTCGCGAAGCATTTTACCGTATTTAAACAGGTAGTTACGACCGTTTGCGAGAAGGTCGCGGCAGTCGCCGGACCGATGATCGAACGCGTTACCCGGGCTTTTGACCGGCTCGGCGGCGCGGTCGACCGCATTTTTACGGAGATCGGCCGTATTTTAGAAAAATTCGGGATCTCGCTCGGTACGAGCGCCAAAGTAGCGGAACTCGTTTTAAACACGCTCGGGTCCGCGTTTACCGTCACGTTCGATATTATCATATCCGTTGTCGGTACGGCCGTCGCCGTCATCGCGGATATCTTAACCGGTATCGCCAATTATATCGCGGACGTAGTACGCCTTATTCACGCTATTTTGACGGGCGACTTCCGCGGCGCGTGGGAAGCGGCGAAAGATATCGTACAAGACGTCGTCGACATGATATCTCACATTATCGGCGACGCCGTACAGGGATGGCACGAATTACTGGCGGCTATATTCGGCGAAGCAGAAGCCGCTCATACCGCGGTCGGAGACGCCGGAAACGGCGTCGACGCGCCCGGATACTGGACGGGTACTCCGTATTTTTCCGGCGGCGTAACGTGGGTTCACGAACAGGGACCGGAACTCGTGACGCTCCCCAATGGGTCGTCCATTATCCCGCATTCAGAAAGCTTGCGGTCCGAATACCGCCGCGGACGCCAAGATGAAGCGAAACATACGGGTTCGTCCCTTACCGTTTCCATTCCGCGGCTGGCCGACACGATCGTCGTTAAAGAAACCGCCGATATCGAACGTATCGCGGAAACGATCGTATTTAAAATAAAACAGGCGTCCGTCAACCGAATGGTCGGGGCCGTATAAAGGAGATATAGCCTATGTCGTCTTTTTTAAAAAGCGTGGCCCGACAACTTGCCGACGGCTTATTGTCGGGCCGCTCCAACGCCGTTATTCTTTCCGGCGACGGCGCGTCTTTTACGCTTCCCGTCGTCCCGGAAACGTTCGACGTCTCCGTTTCCAGTAAGAACGGAACCGTATATATTAACAACGCCGGCGAATACAATATGATCGGAGAAACGGGGCTAAAGAGCGTTACGATCGCGTCATTTTTCCCCGGGCAGTCATATTCATTTTGCGTAACCCGGCCCCAAGCCCCGTCATATTATGTTTCGACGATCGAAGCGTGGCGGACGGGGAAGGTCGTCGTACGTATCGCCGTCACGGCGGCCGGTATCGACATCCCTTGCTCAATTGAGTCGTTCTCGTACGGCGCGCACGACGGATCGACCGATATATTCTTTTCGGTATCCTTGCGGGAATACCGGTACGTCGCGGAACGCGCGAATATTCTGGACGACGTTACGCAGCTTGCCGCCCGCCCCGACGGGTTTTTATCGAAGACCGCCGCGAACATAACGATGTTTCCCGGCGAAAACCCCTTAACCGCGGTGGCGCGCGCGGCCGGTCAAACGCTCGGCGGCCAAGGCGGGTATCTCGACGCGTACGAAGTTATTATGAAGCGCGGCGGTCTGTCCGCGGGCGACGTACTCGATCTTACGGGGGGCATCAAAATAAATGGAACCCGTATTTAAATTAATAAACGAAACGACCGGGCAAGACATTTCGCCGTACGTTATCTCGCTGGAATGGTCCGGGGATCTGGAACAAGCCGGTCGTCAGCTTAATTTTAAGTTAGCGTACACCCCCAAAGACCCGCAGTGGGTAAACGCCCGCGTCGCCGTCGGCGATCGCGTCGCGGTGTCGGCCGATATGACCCCTATATTCTCGGGGGTCGTCTTTATGGTATCGCGAGACTCGTCCGCTTACACCATGGAATTTGTCGCGTACGATAAGCTCATTTATTACGCGAAGAACCGGTTTACCTTGAAATTTCAAGCGACGGCGAAAGACGCGATCTTATCCGTTATCGCGAAAATGGGCGATACGGCGGGCCGGATAGACGACTCATTGACGTATCCGGTTAACTTTATCGCCGACAATTTATCGGCCACGGAAATTATTAAAAAAATTTTAAAGCGAGCCGAAGAAGAAGCCGGGTATTCCTATCATATATATATGAGTCCCGATAACGCGGTAAACGTCGTCCGCGCCGACACGGTTATCGAAGGATACCGCGTCTCGGGCGAAACGAACGCGATCGCGGCGCAACATTCGGCGTCCATTGCCGACATGGTAAACCGCGTCGCTATCGCCGACAAAGACGGAAACATAACGGGGTTCGTCGAAAACGAAGAGGACGTATCGACGTACGGCGCGATACAGACCGTTTATAAGATAAACGATAAAGATAATACGCAGAAGGCGGCGCGGTCGTTATTAAAGCGGATCGCGGAGCATTCCACCGTATCGGCTTTGGGAAATATTCAATGTATCGCCGGGTACGCCGTCAACGTCTCGGAGGAAAATATCGACGGCACGTTTCTTATCGTTCACGATCAACATACTATAGAGGATAGCGTACATACTATGAAATTATCATTATCGTACATTCAGCGCGAACCGGCTCCGCCCGAAGAACCCGGGCAAGGCGCTTTATCCGTATCGGCGGGGCTTGAAGCGGGGGCCGACGCATGGGTCGGTCAGACGATGGATAACGGCGTAAACGGATGCGCCGAAGCGGCCGGTAAAGTCGGATCGTATTATTCCCCGTTTCTGGCCGAAGAATGCCGAAACGGCGTCGTCTCCGTGCCGCAGATGGTATCCGACGCCGGCGCGCTATATCAGCCGTTTAACGCCGCCAGCGTCGAAGCGGGGGACGTGATCGTATACGGCGACAACGATCACGTCGTGATCGCGTCGGGCGGCGGCGGAGAATACGTCGGCAACTCGTCGTCGCAGAATAAAGTCATTCGCGGCGACAATTTTTATAATATGGGCGGGTTATATCCGACGGGCATCATCAAGACGTCGCGCGGGTAACTCATATGCTTAAAAATTCATACGAAGAATTGTTGCGCATCGTCTCGGACGTATCCGTCGCCGCCAATTCACCGGTTATGCAGATCGGGACCGTCTTACAGAGCCCGCCCGATATTAAGGTTTCGTATAAGAATATAATTCTGGAGTCTCCCGAATTATATATATCGGAATACCTGTTGACGGAATACGCGCGGACGACGCGCGGTCATCTGGTATCGGCGACGCAGAACCGGGCGGGCGGCGGCGGAGACGCGGCGTACGCGAGTCACAACCATGATATCAATAACGACTACACGGAAACCATTATTACGACCGATACGCTGATGCCGGGGGATAAAGTCGCTATTATGCCCGTTCCGTCGGAAGACGGCACGAACCAAGCGTATATTATTCTCGATAAACTGGTTCGCCCCGATCGGCGGACCTTTTAAAAAGGAGAACGTATGAACCCGTTTATTTTCGGTTCTGAAAATACGAAAAATACCGCCGCGTCGCTCCCCGTGTTAAAAGAATACGCGTGGGACTTTGAAGCCGACACGTTTATATACAATACCGACAAGACGCCCGTCATCGTCAGCGAAAACGACGCGTTGAAAGTATGGGTTTATAAAGCCGTCAAGACGGAGCGCTTTCGGTATGAAGCGTATAAACACGGTATCCGCAATAACAAAGCGGAATACGGTACGGAATTGGAGCGGTTTATCGGCACGCACGCGAATAACGAAAACTCCGCGGTCCTCGTACAGCGGTATATTAAAGAGGGGTTATCCGTAAACCCCTATATAGAACGTATTAACGGCGTTACCGTAGAGTCAGCCGCGAAAGATACGCTCGTTCTGGTCGTCGATCTAACGAGCGTATACGGCCCGATGACGCAACGTATACGTATGTAAAAAGAGGTATAAATATGCATTCCACGTTTACGATGTAGTATAAAGACGATATCCAGAAGCGAATGATCGCGGAAGCGGCGAAAATTAACGATAACGCGACCATTGAAGGATCGTTCGCGCGGGATATCATTAACGCGAACTCGGTAGAATTTGAAAACGCGTACGCCGAAATGGCGCTTATTATTCAAGCGGCGTTCGCGTCCACGTCATGGGGAAGCTTTTTAACGGCCCGCGCCGCGGAGTACGGCGTTAACCGCAAGCAGGCGACGTACGCGAAAGGAACGGTTACCGTCGAAGGTACTTCCGGCGCGGTCATTCCGCTTCAAAGTGTCGTTTCCGTAAAAGACGGCGTTTCGTTTCAAACCGAAGCTTCCGCGGTCATCCCGGAAAACGGGCGCGTCGATATCCCCGTCGTCTGTACGCGACCCGGCAAAGCCGGGAACGTCGCCGCCGGTACCGTCACCGTGTTTCCCGTTCCGATCGCCGGGGCCGCGCGCGTTTCTAACGCCGAACCGATGAAAAACGGGTTCGAAGCGGAAACCGATAAGGAATTATACGCGCGGTATATGACGATCGTCCGTACGCCCGCGACGAGCGGCAATAAATTTCATTATTACAACTGGGCGATGAGCGTCCCCGGCATTGGCGGATGCAAGGTTGTCCCGCTCTGGAACGGCCCGGGGACGGTAAAGGTCGTGATCGTAAACGCCGATCGCGGCGTCGCGTCCGCCGAACTTATACAGAAAGTAGCCGGCTATATAGAAGACGTTCGGCCCGTCGGCGCGACCGTAACCGTCGTAAGCCCGAAACCGGTTGTCGTCGCCATTACGGGGCGCGTAGCCGGTACGGTCGATATGGACGGGTTTTTGTCGGCGATGAAAAATTTCTTGCGCGAAAAGAATTTAAACGAAAACTCTATTTCCGTAGCGCAGATCGGAGATATTCTAATGAATTACGGCGCGACCGACTATGACAACCTGCTTCTTAACGGCAAAACGCGCGTAACGGTTTCCGAAGAACAGCTACTTACGATCGGCGAGGTGACGTTCCATGAATTATGATATTCTCAGATCCCGGCCGGTGTATATCGAACGGTATCTTCCGGAATTTATTCAAAACGACCCGATATTGCGCGGCGTATTACACGTCGATAACGGCGAACACGAACGAATGCGGAAAATTTTAAACGATATTCTCGATCAATTTTTCGTTGAGTCGGCCACGTGGGGGCTATCCATGTGGGAACATATACTGGATATCGCGTCCGAAGAAGGAGAAACGACGGCCAGTCGCCGGAAAAAAATTCTCGTCCGGCTAAAGGGGACGGGAACTTCTACCGTCGCCGCGATGAACGCTATCGTATCGGCGTACGGCGCGGGGTATATCGTCGAACATAACGAGAAGAATTATTTTTCCGTATACACTTCAACCAAAGACCCGATACATTTAAAGAAAATGAGACATGAGCTGTTAACGTATAAACCGGCCCATCTGGATATCCTTATTTATCTAGGGTATTCGTGGGACGGCGCGATCGCGTTCGACGGAACGCATACGTACAGCTCCACGTCCAAACAATGGAAGGAAGGAGAATAACGTTGGCGAATTATCTGGATAAATGGAAGCCGATATTCCCGGAAACGCTCGGCGCGAACATTACGCGGCCCAAAGAAGGCGTATCCAATACGCTTCCGTATAACACAGACGGGTTCCCGCAACGCATACCGGAAGACCCCGTATTGTATACGCTGGAGAACGCGTTATCGGAACAATTATTCTCGAACGACGAGCGGCTCCGGGAATTGTTTCAAGGCGTAAAAACTGAATTATCCGTTCATTATACGGACCCGCGCGCGCACGAAACCGGTATATCCGGTAACGCCGCGTCGGCCACAAAATGGAATACGGCCCGTTCGTTTACCGTCGCCGATAACGACGGTACCCATACCGGCCCGGCCGTCAGCGTCGACGGCACGAGGAACGTCACGATCAAGATGCCGGGCATCATCGGGGCTTCTTTAAAAGGAAACGCCGACTCCGCCACAAACGATATTAAGAAACGCCCGCTTCTCTCGTACGTCCGCGAAATAAGCGTCACGGGTAACACGCTTACCGTTAAAAAGGGTGACGATACGAAACAGAATATCGTCGTATCGAAACCGCTGGACGCCTATCCCGTCGGTTCGATATATATCTCGGCCGTTAACACCAACCCGCACGACTTGTTCGGCGGCGTCTGGGTCTCGCTCGAACCCGGAAGACTTCTTCTGGCGGCCGGGACCGGTTATCCCGCCGGTAGCGTCGGCGGTGAAAAAACGCATACGCTCACGGTCGACGAATTGCCGAAACATAACCACGGCGGGCTTACCGTTAAAAACGGCGCGCATTCTCATAACGGTACCACTTCAACCCGCGACTTACGCGGCGAGTTCGACGGCATCCAATATATCAATACGTACGGATCCGGTATCGTCTCGATGCGCGAGCAAGGCAGAAGAAACAACCCCGGCGGCACGGACGGACGCAACGTCCATATATTCACGATAAACGCGACACACGACCATACGTTTACGACCGATACGAAAGGCGAACATACGCATCAGATCAATTTTGACGGCGAAAGTAAGCCTCATAATAATATGCCGCCGTATATTTCCGTCTATATGTGGCGCCGAACGTCGTAAAAAAATGACCGAACACAACGTGATCCTCATTACGAACGCGTTAAACCGCATCGAAGCGAAGCAACGAACGCAGGACGAAAATTTAAAAGAGATCGGCGAACGCATGATGCGCATGGAAACGCGATATAATTCCTCGTACGACGACGTGGAAACGATAAAAGCGGAGTTATCGGAGTTATCGTCGTTCCGAAATAAAGGAGCCGGGGCGATAACCGTTCTCGTTTGGCTCGCGGCGGCCGTTAGCAGTATCGTTACGGCCGTTATCTCACATATCACTAAATAAAAGGAGAACCCCTCATGTTTGATAAAATTCACATATATACGGGCGTTTTACTCGTATTAATTTATATGGGCGCGTGGATACTAAACGGCGTCGGGAATTATCATTTCAGCTTGGACGCGCTAATTATATTGTATGTCGCCGTCGCGGGGCGCGACGTCGCCGGATATACGGTAAACAGTCTGTTTAATTCCAAACGCGGCGAAGCGCCGGGTAAATAATTTATGTTTCCCGTAACCGAACAGCAATTGCGGAGTATGACCGACGCGGCCCGGTCCGACATATGGGATCTCGCCCGACAATACGGACGAGAACCGAAAATTTATCTACACTGGACGGCGGGGCATTACGATCAGCTGTTTCCGGAGTATCATATTAATATAACCGGTAGCGGCGCGATATACGCGTCGACGGACGACCTGTCCGACATATTATCGCATACGTACCGCCGCAACACCGGTGCCGTCGGTATTACGCTCTGTTGTTGTTGCGGAGCCGACACGACCGATCTCGGCGACGAACCGCCGACATACGAACAGTTATGGATGATCGGCCGCGTTATTACCTGTATCGCCGACGGCTTATGGGTGACGATCGACAAGGCTCACGTAATGACGCACGGAGAAGCCGCCGACAACGAAGACGGTATATATCCGCACGAAGAATACGGGCCGAAAACGACGTGTGAACGCTGGGATCTTGAATATCTCGGTACCGCGTCTTCTCCCGCGTTTACTCCGTACGGAACCGCGCGCGGCGGCGATATTCTCCGGGGTATCGCTAATTGGCACCGGGCGCGACAATAATATTTACGGTGGATACATATTAAAAAACATCGTATACTTATCCGTGAAGGGGATGAATATACGATGAAGCATAAGAATATTTTATATCGGGCCTGTCGCGATCATTATTTCGTTAAGGTTTCTATCGACGGGACGACGTATACGCGGGCGTTTAAAACTCTTAAACCGGCTATCGCGTATCGAAATGCGCTCTTTGCCAAACGAAACAGAAAGCGTATTACGCGACATGAGCGGCCGTCTCAAGTAATAAAGCGGATAAACGCCGCGACATTTAAAGAAGCGATCACGACATGGCACGAAACCGTTCGTCAGCAGTATATCGAACCGGGGACGTACGGCCGCGAAAAAGCAATTATCAAAAACCATTTGCTTCCGTATTTCGGGGCAATGAAAGTAAACGATATCTCGTCGTATCACGTACAGACTATGGCGACCGAACTCGGCGACAGAGGGTACGCGCATCGAACGGTTCAGGACGTCGTTACCGTTTTACGCTTATTTTATCGCTATTACGATATTCCTTCCCCCTGCAGCGTCCAGTACCCAAGACGACATATTCAGACGGCGGCGCGACGGCGCGATATCTTCTCTCCCGAAGAAAAGACGCGGTTTCTTTCGTCCGTCCGCAAAGAAGATATCCGTTATTATTTATTGTTTCGAATGCTGTTCGAAACCGGTTGTCGTCGCGGCGAACTACTGGGCGCGCGTTGGTCGTCCGTCAATTTCGATACCGGGTTCCTGCATATCGAAGAAACCGTCGTTCGCGGCGTAACCAACGTGTATTTGAAACCCTATCCGAAAACCGTTAAAAGTATTCGTAACGTACCGCTGGAACCGAAGACGCTGTATATATTAAAACGAATATACGCGCGTTATCGGTTTCGGCCCGATCAGTTTATATTTCATAATTCACGCGACCGCTACATGGACCCGGCGAGCGTATCTATTTTCTTTCAGAAACACGTAAAACAATGCGGGTTCCGTAAGAATTTGTCGCTTCATTCGACGCGACATACGTTTGTTTCCGACAAGATCCGCGCCAACGTCCCCCTTATCGTTATTCAGAAACTCGGCGGCTGGACCAACTTAGCGATGATATCGCAGACGTACGCGCACGTAACGGAAGCGGATCTCCGTAAGTATATCGGGTAACGCCGATATATTAATTTTTTAAGTATCGGCGGAGCCGTAATTCAGTGGTAGAATACGAGCTTCCCAAGCTCGGTACGAGGGTTCGATCCCCTTCATCCGCTCCATACGATAAAGGCTGTAACAATACGGCAACCCGTATTGTTACAGCCTTTTTGTGTATTACAATGAGCGTTGTTCTTTAAGTTTTTTGTAAGCGGACAACAGGTCCGGGATCTGCGGACTGCCGTAGATATAGTCGGGGCGGCTTTCCTTCGCTTTTTCTACGGCCGCCTTTAAATCATAATAGACCTGCCACTTCGATTCGACCAGTTCCCTTCCGGCCTGCCGCAAAAGAAAGGCCGGGTGGTAAGTCGGCATGACCGGTATGTTTCGGAAAGAGAACCATTTACCGCGGTTGCGCATGATGCTGGCAGCCTGTCCGTAAAAGTATTGGAAAGCTACCTTTCCCAGGCATACGATAACCCCGGGGTTTACCATTTCAATCTCGTGAAGCAGGTGCATATCGGCGCAGATTTTTCCTTCATCAAGGGTAGGCGTACGGTTGTTACGGGGGCGGCATTTAACGATGTTTGTCACGTAAACGCGGTCCCGGGTGAGGCCTACGCTCCACAGCGCTTTGTCCAGAAGTTTTCCCGACGGCCCTACGAGGGGCACGCCGTATTCATCTTCCACGCCGCCGGGGCCTTCCCCGACGAACATGACGGGGGAATCAAGGGGGCCGGACCATTGTGTCGGGCCGCGGTTACCTTCCGTGCGCAGGGGACAGAAAGTGCAGGCATGAAGTTTTTCGAGAAGTTCCTGTTCTTTTTCCGGCATCAGCGTACGCGTCCTTTCTCTAGGGTAATATTGTCCGTTATGAGATCGGCCAATGTTGCGCCGGTTACGTTTATCATGTCCGACGGTGCCAGAAGCACCTGCATGCCCCGCCGGCCGGCACTGATACTGATGATGTCAAGCGGCCCCGCAGCGGCGTCGATATATACGGGAAACGCTTTTTTCATGCCTATGGGGGAACAGCCGCCGCGCAGGTACCCCGTTAAGCCGGGCAGTTCTTTGACGTGGATGAGGCGGACATTTTTGTTGCCGCTGGCATGAGCCGCCTTTTTCAGATCCAGCTCTTTATGCACGGGGATGCAGAAAAAGACGGGGCCCGTTTTATTGCCCTCGCCGACGAGAGTTTTAAATACATGTTCCGGATTGAGCCCTATTTCGGCAGCCGCATGGATGCCCGACAGATCGTCTTCCGTATATTCATATGTTTTGACCGTATACCGAACGTGTTCTTTGTCGAGCAGACGCATAACGTTTGTTTTCTTGATCTTAGCCATGGCATTCCTTTCGTATCTCCGACACTACTATAGCACAGATGAGGTATGCCTGCTACCGTTGCATGGGGAGAGCCCCCTATTTTATAATAATAAAAACAAACGGGAGGCAGGCGATACAATGAAAATTAAAGCGATACAACTTCCGTCACGGATCGGTGATGCAGAAGCGAATTTCGCCTTGGCGGAAGAACGGTTACTGGCGGCATTACGTATGGACGGAGCGGATATTCTTGTTTTGCCCGAATTGTGGAATACAGGCTTTTATCCGTCCGATCTGGAGAGTTGCGCCGATAAAAACGGCGAGAGAACGCAGGAATTTCTGGGGACGTTTGCCGGGACGCACGGCGTCAATATTGTGGGCGGTTCTGTTGCCGTAAAGGAAGCGGATAAACTCTTTAATCGGATGTATGTGTTCAATCGCAGCGGCGAGAAGATCGCCGTGTATGATAAAGTCCATCTTTTTTCACCGGCTCATGAACATACGAAGTTTGCTGCCGGTGCGCATGTGGGCGCGTTTGTTTTGGATGATGTGCCGATGGGGGCGGTTATCTGCTATGATCTGCGTTTCGGCGAGTGGGTACGCATGACGGCGCTCACCGGAGCAAAGGTTATTTTTGTTCCTGCCGCCTGGCCGGCGGCGCGGATTGATCACTGGCAGCTTCTCGGCAGAGCAAGGGCTGTAGAGAATCAGTGTTATGTTGTTGCCGTAAACGGGTCCGACTGGGAAGGCGGTAAAATCGGCGGCGGCCGCTCCGCCGTCTACGGCCCTCTCGGGGAGATGTTGACCGGCGCGGGAGACGGCGATGAAATTATCGGTGCTCCCGTTGATATAGAAGCGGTTGAGAGGGTACGCGGGAAAATAACCGTTTTTGCGGACAGGCGTCCCGATTTATACAGGCTGGACTAGATGTTATGCAGGGGGATTGAATATTGAATATGGAAGCGGTTGCGGAACTGAAAGAAAGAATAGACGGGCATGCGCGGACGGCATTCGCTTTAAACTATCAGATTGCCGGGGATCCGGAATTGTCCGGAGAGGAATATCGTGCCTGTGCGGCATACGTAAAAATTTGCAGGGACCGGGGCTGGCCCGTAGAGGAAAATTTTACAAATCAGCCTACCGCTTTTCGGGCCCGGGTACGCCGCGTTGAAGCGCCCGTCATGAAAGCGGCGGTTCTGGCGGAATACGATGCTTTGCCCGATGTGGGTCACGGCTGCGGCCATTCGGCCAACGGGGCGATGAGCCTGCTGGCGGCGTTAGGGTTGTCCGAATTGAAAGATCTGCCCGTCGATATTGACCTTATCGGCACGCCTGATGAAGAACTGCGCGGCGGCAAGGCGATGATGTGCAAACAGGGCGTATTTAAGGAGTATGACTTGGCGTTAATGATTCATATTTCACCGGATAAAACGGAACCGAATGAGCATTTTCTTGCTCTCAGCTGCTACCGTATTATCTTTCACGGACAGGCGGCGCACGGCGCCTATGACCCGTGGCACGGCCGCAATGCTTTGAACGCCGCCATGCTTGCCATACACGGTATGGATATGCTGCGTCAGCATGTGCGTGCCGATACGCGTATCGGTACGTACATTGTCCGCGGCGGTACGGCGTCAAATGTGGTGCCCGACCTGGCGGAAATTGAATGTACGCTTCGCTATACGGAACGATCCTATCTTGACGAGGTTGTGCGCAAGGTGATGAATTGTGTTAAAGGGGCGGCCATTGCCACGGAAACGACTTATGAAGTATTGCCGCTGGGGCTCGACTTCGATGAAATGGTTTGGAATGAGGCGGCAACGAACACTGCGGCGAGCGTTCTCGGTGAAATGGGGATTCCTTATGAAATTCCCCGTACCGCCGGCGGCAGTTCCGATATGGGTAATGTAAGCCGTCAATGCCCGGCCCTGCATCTCCATTTAGCGGCGGGAAATACCTATTATCCCGGTCATTCCGGAGAGATTGCCGCCATGGTAGCCGACAGGAAGATAGAACCGGTTCTTGTCAGAGGTGCGAATATTATCGGCCGTATCATCTTGAAACTGGCCGCTGACGAGTCCTTGCGAAACACTGTTGCCGAAGAATTTGCGGCTACGCGAGGCGAAAATACTGATTAGAAAATTCGTTGTATTTACAATGGACGATACGAATGATGAGACATATACTTAAACCATAGAAATGATAAAATTTTTCAATTGTAAAAGAACCGGTGTTGTAAGGAGGTCTCACTATGGTCCGAGCAGATATATTTAAAGTGGATGATGCTAAATGTAAAGAAATTGTCCGTATTAAGCGCGCGTATATTACGGGCGAATTAACGTTTGATCAGGCGCGGCAGGAACTTCTTTCCCGTTTCGATTCCGTATCGCCCGAAGAATTTGCGTACGGTGAACAGCAATTAAAGGAAGAAGGCGTAGACGATCAGGAAATGCATGAGCGGATGGATGATATCCTTCGTCTCTTTGACGGCATTTTAAAGGACCGCTCCATGGAAAACCTTCCGGAAGGACATCCGATACGCACGTTTATGGCGGAAAACGAAGTGATGGAAAAGGTTGTTTCCCGCATGGAGGAGCTTCTCGGCAAGAAAAAGTTTATTAAAAACGAATGGCTGGAAGTGTACGAAAAACTCCTGTTATACCAACGTCATTTTGCCCGTAAGCACAACCAGCTTTTCCCCTTCCTTGAGGAAAAAGGGTTCGACCGGCCGACGGTCATTATGTGGAGTTTCGACGACGCCGTGCGCAATGCCATCAATAAAGGAAAGCGTTTTTTGGACAGTGACGATGAAGCGCAGTTCCTTGCCCTGCAGCCGGAGGTTATCGATAAACTGAAAGACATTATGCTGAAGGAAAATACCATCCTTTATCCGACTTCGCTCAAGCTGTTGACAGAACGTGAATTCCGGCAGATGCGTATCGGTGAGGAAGAAGCGGGCTTCGCCAATATTGACGCGCCGACAGGCTTTATGCCCCTTGAGCGGCAAGAAGAAGCCGCAGCGGCGGCGGAAGAGGCGCCAGCTGAAGGGTTTATGAATGAATTTAACACCCTCTTACAAAAATATAAGGTCGGCAGGACGGCGGAAGAGATTCTTGACGTAGCCAACGGCAGGCTCACACTGGAGCAAATCAACCTTATTTACAGGCATATGCCCATGGATTTGACTTTTACCGATGAAAATGATATCGTCAAATTCTATACGGATACCAAAGAACGTATTTTCGACCGCAGCGCCGGTATTATCGGCCGCGTTTTACAGAACTGCCATCCCCGGGAAGTCCGTCCGATTGTCAACAAAGTCGTGGAAACTCTCCGTTCCGGTGAAAAGGATAAGATACAGTTTACTCTGAAAAAGAAGGGCAGGATTGTCCATGTCGAATACATCGGCGTTCATGACGAAAAGGGGAACTTCCGCGGTGTATTGGAAACCATGCAGGATGTAACCCCCTTTGCGCGTGACGGCGAATCCGTAGCGGCGGAAAAACGCGGGCAGGAGCCGCCACAGCGGCCGGAACATCATGCAAAGGTGCCGGCAGCGGGGGAAGGCATTGCGGAAAAAGGGAAGGCTCATGAATTGACCACATCCATTACGATGGCCGGCCTTTTTGACAAATACCCCTATTTGAAGGAGTTTTTCGTCAGTCTTTCACCGGCTTATGCCAAGCTGAAAAATCCTGTAGTTTTCGCGGCGATGGGGCGTATCGCGACATTGGCTATGGCGGCGCAGCGCGGCGGTTTTGAACCGGATGAATTGCTGGCGAGGATTAAAGAGGAAATAGAAAAGCATGAAAACCGGTAATGGCCGGCATATCTTCGGATTTTCGGCTACAGAAAGCACGGCTTATATTGAAAGATATAAGCCGTGTTCTTTTATATAAATAATTAAATCAGTTTATAAAATATCTATTCATAATTGACATAGTCTATCAGTTTTTGTAAGATTATAGCTGTAAATTGAAAAGGAGAATCAAGAAGAGGTGTTGCTATGAATCAAGTGATCAAACTGATTACAGCCGTTATTGTTATTTGCCTGGTGGGAGCGATCGGTTGGATGGCTCTTCGGAATAACGGAGCCGCCGAAGCGGCGACGCGGGAAGTGACGGACAGCACGGGTGCGAAGATTACCATACCTGTACATCCGAAACGGGTCGTTTTCCTGAATGCGTCCAATTTGGACATGTATTATGCTGCCGGCGGCACGGCGGTCGGTAAGCCTACATCGACGTCCATTACGCCCGATTTGCAGGAAAAAACGAAGGACGTTCCCGAAGTAGGCATTATTCATAATCCGAATATGGAAACGATCCTGTCGTTGCGGCCGGACCTGGTTATCGGCGTTAATGTGCCCTTCCATACGGGTATCCGTGAAACGCTGGCTAACGCGGGCATTCCTTTGTACATCAATAATTTAAATACATATGATGACGTCTTGAATACACTTACCTTTTACGGTGAATTGACCGGCCATGAAGCCCTGGCCGCAAAAGAAAAAGAACGGATTGAAGGGGAACATGATAAGATTATTGCGCAAACGAGAGGAAAGACGCCGCCGCGGGTTCTTATCGTATTCGGAGCGCCGGGCAGCTTCAGCATGGCGACGAGCAAGTCTTTCAGCGGCGACTTGTTGAAACAGCTGGGCGCCGTGAATATCGCCGACGGCACGGCCCTTGTAGAGGACAGCTTTGTACCTCTCAGTATGGAATACATTGTTAAACAGGATCCGCAGGCCGTTTTCTTCATCAGCATGATACCTGACCCGTCTATTGTGGAATCCTTTAAAAAGGATCTGGCGGAAAACTCATTGTGGCAGGGTGTGGATGCCGTGAAGAACGACAGGGTCTATTACTTGGCGGGCGCACTGTTTTCGGTTAACCCGGGTACGAAGATTGCCGATTCACTTACTATTCTCTACGACGATCTCTATAAAGCGGGCGAACCGTAATGGCGGCCCTGCAGAATCCGGACGTCCGCGCACGCCGCCGTTATGTAACGCTGCTTACCGGTATTGTGCTGCTTTTTCTGTCGCTCTTTGCGGGAATCGCCGCCGGTGCCGTGCCTATTACGCTGCGTGAAGTGGCGGATGTCCTGGCGGGCATGACCCAATCGGAAAATTATCGCATTATTTATTATATTCGCATGCCCCGTGTTATTTGCGCGGCCCTGACCGGTACGAATCTGGCCCTGGCCGGGTGCATCCTTCAGGGGATTTTACGTAATCCCCTGGCCGATCCCGGTATTATCGGCGTGACGGCAGGCGCCGGCTTGGCGGCCATGGCGTTGATGCTCATTGCGCCGGAGCTTACCTATTTTGTCCCCTTTGCCGCTTTCGGCGGCGCTGTTATCGCCTCGCTTGCCGTGTTTATTCTTGCCTGGGAACACGGTATTCATCCGTTACGGCTGATTTTGGCCGGCGTGGCGATCGCCGCTTTTTTCGGCGGCGGGACGGCAGCCCTGTCGGTTTTTTTCTCTGACCGTATTCAAGGTACGGTCAATTGGATGGCCGGCGGTTTTACCGGCAACAGTTGGCGCCATGTGCTCATGATTTTGCCGTACAGTATTGTCGGTATTGTGACGACCTTGTGCAGTTACCGCAAACTCAACGCGCTGCAGCTCGGTGATGACGTGGCTACGTCACTTGGCGTCAAAGTGGAGCGGACCCGCTTTGCTCTTTTGGCGTTGTCGGCTCTTCTGGCGGCTTCCGCTGTCAGCGTTGCGGGGTTGCTCGGTTTTGTCGGCCTCATTGTGCCGCATATTATGCGTCTTATTGTCGGTTCGGATTTTGAGTTTCTCCTGCCTGCGGCGGGGCTGTTCGGCGCGGTCCTGGTTGTTCTGGCCGACATGACGGCGCGTACCGTTTTCAGTCCCGTGGAAGTTCCTGTCGGCATTTTTCTGTCTTTCCTGGGAGCGCCTTTCTTCCTTTATCTTTTGAAACGGAGGATGCGCACATGAGTGAAACACTGGAAATCAAACATGCCCGCCTGCAGTACGGCAAGACCGTTATTACAAAAGATATAAGCGCTTCTTTTATGAAGCCTGAAATCGTTTCCATCATCGGGCCCAACGGCTCGGGAAAATCGACCCTTTTAAAGGCGTTGGGACGGTTATTGACACCCGGAAAGGGCGTTGTCTATCTGAGCGGTAAGGATATGAGGTCGTTGCCGTCCGAAGCGGTCGCCAAACGCGTATCCGTTCTGCCCCAGTCGGCACAGGCGCCCGGTGATATGACCGTGCGGGATTTGGCGAGCTGCGGCCGTATTCCCTACCAGTCGGCTTTTTCTCAATTGTCCGAAGAAGACGGCAGGGTAATTGATAAGGCGTTGGCGGCAACGGGTATGGCCGAAATGCGGCATAAACGTATCGGCGCCCTTTCCGGCGGTGAACGGCAACGTGCCTGGCTGGCGATGGCCCTGGCGCAGGAACCGAAAATCCTGCTGCTTGATGAACCGACGACTTTTCTGGATATTCATTACCAGTTGGAGCTTATGGAACTGATTACGCGGCTTTATGAAAAAACGGGGATAACCATTATCATGGTCATGCATGATTTGAATTATGCGGCCCGCTTCAGCCATCGGCTCATTGCCGTCAAAAAAGGGCGGATCGTGGCGGACGGGCCGGTAGAAGAGGTGTTTTGTCAGCCCGTGTTGGAGAATTTGTATGATGTCAATGTGTCGCTTACGCAGATAACCGAAGAGAGGCGGACCTATCCGGTCTGTTTCCCGTATTTACATAAAAATATAATTAAGGAGGGCGAAAAATGAAAAGAACATTACGATTGGCCGTTATAACCGCATTGACGGTGTCCGTGACGGCAGCGACGGCTATGGCGGCGGACGATGCTGAAAAAGATAATATCTATACAGGGGAGATTCTTGTTACGGCGTCGCGTACGAAAGAATTGATAAAGACAGAGCCTCAGGCGGCGGAAGTCATTACGGCGGAAGACATTAAGCGGATGGGGGCCGATGACGTGCTGACGGCTCTGGCTCTGGCCCATAATCTGGATCTGTCCAAGGCCGGAATGACGGGGAACGCCGTGCGGATTCGCGGGATGAGTACCAACCATACCCTTATTCTGGTGGACGGGAAGCGGTACGCCGGTGAAGATGCGAGCAATACGACGAATGTTTACGCGCTGCGGCGGCTGAATGTAAATGATATCGAACGTATTGAAATCGTTCGCGGCCCTTCAAGTTCTCTTTACGGATCCGATGCCATGGGCGGGGTCATTAATATTATTACCAAAGTACCGCAAGAGGCCGGCGGTACGGTCGGCGTGTCTACGGGCACAACCAATACGTCGGCATATTTTAACTTCAACTTCGGCAGGCACGGCCGATGGACGACGAGTATTGACGGACGCCTGGAAAGAAACCGTCCGTATAACCGGTATTCCTATACGGAGACATTTAATCCTATGACACATGCCGTAAGCTCCGTAACGGACGGATATACTCGTTCCATGTACGGCATGCGGAAGCTCTTTCATTTAGCTTCGGAATACGATTTTGAAAACGCGAATAAGAATAAGCTCCGGTTTGATATCGATTACGGCAAGGAAAACTTCCGTTCCGATTTTCCCGATACGCGGTCGCGTATTTTTACGGGGTCGTTCCCGCCGGTGGCCTGGGTATTTACGAATAAAAATAAGAAAGAATGGTATGATAACGAACAGCGCGGTTTCAGCGTAGAATATTCGGGCAAGACAAAGCGAAATGAATACAAAGTACGCTCGTATTACAATGAATTGAAAAAATATTCCCATCTGTTCAATGAACGGGTGCTTCCCGCCGGTCCGGTCATGACCCCGATGGGGCCGATAAATTATAATCTGCAGTACCCGAAAGAGGACATGGACTCGGCCAAATACAGCACCTGGGTGACGGAAGCGCAGGATACGGTATATATCGGCGACAAGCATAATCTGACCTTCGGCGGTGAATACAGGACCGTCAAATATGCCGGCACCCGGCTGGGTGATTCTTTATCGGGCATGACAAAGAGTATAAAATCCCATCATATTAATTCATATGCCGCATATGTGCAGGATCAGTGGCAGGTAAACGACAAGCTTTATTTCATCCCGTCTCTCCGTTTCGAACATAACAGCCAGTTCGGTTCGGAAGTGACGCCTAAAGTAGGGCTGACCTATAATTTCAATGCGAATTGGCGCTTTAAGGCAAATTACGGGTTAGGTTACAAGGCTCCCACCATTACGGAGTTGTATATGCGCATGCATCGCGCCATGGGCGTGACGACCGTGAATATTTACGGCAATCCCGATTTGGATCCGGAAAAATCACGCAGTTTTGATTTCAGCGTGGAAGGCGATAAGGGCGATTGGTTCGGCAAGGTCACCTATTTCAATAATAATGTTTCCAATTTGATTACGACCGAACGTGTTCCCGGCTCAACCGGAGCGGTGTATCATTATGTAAACGTCGACGATGCGCAGATTAACGGTGTCGAAGCGGAAATAGGCAAGCATTTCGGCAAGCGCTGGACCGTAAAGGCAACGTATAATTGGCTGGATGCCGTTGATAAAAACAGCCGTGAACGGCTGGACGGCCGCGCCAGGAATACGTCGACGCTGCAGCTCATTTATGACGATAAAAATAAAGCCACCGGCTTCAGCGCCGTTCTCTGGGACCAGTTCGCCCAGGATTACCGGTATGACGGGGAAGACTATACATATAACACGGTAAATCTGTCCTTTAATAAACATTTGAACGAAGCCTTTTCCGTATACGGCGGCATTGATAATATTTTCAATAAAAAGGTTGACGATCTGTATATAGACGGCCGCATGTGGCGTATCGGGGCGGAATGGAAATGGTAATATGAAATTTATTCGCCTTTTAATGATCATAGGGATGTTACTGCAGCCGGGAAGCGCGGTTTTCGGTACGGCGGCGGAACCACTGCCGATTATTGCGGACACGGCGACGGGGCGGCCGGTTACTGCCGCTGATATAGCGGCGGCATGCAACGGCGGGGGCGGCGTCGTCTTTTTCGGAGAACTTCATGACAGCACGCCCGCGCATGCGGCGGAGCTTGCTCTGCTGCAGTCCCTGTATGCGCGTTACGGCGATCGGACGGTACTTTCGCTGGAAATGTTTGAGCGGGATACACAGGTGCTGACGGACGACTTTCTGGCAGGACGGATAACTGAAGAAACTTTTCTGGAGCGGTCCCGGCCCTGGCCGAATTATGATACGGCATACAGACCGCTGGTGATGTTTGCGAAGGAGAAGAAAATTCCCGTCATAGTGGCCAACATACCCAGACGGATTGCCGCCGCTTATGCGCACGGCAGAAAACTTTCGGAGATTGATGAGCCGGACAGGCAGTATCTGCCGCGTGTGCATAAGGACGGTTCGGCCGCATATAAGGAGAAGTTTGCCCTTACGCTGCGCAGCCTGAAAGAAGGTGCCATGGCCGTTCCGGAAGAGCGCATAGCCCCGATGTTCCGGGCCCAGTGCCTGAAAGATGACACGATGGCCGAAAGCATAGGCGATTATGCGGCGGCTCATCCGTCTTCGCTTATCTTGCATGTGCAGGGGGCGTTCCACAGTGAAGGCGGTCTCGGCGTTCCGGAAAAGCTGCGGGATTTACGGCCGGGCATACACATTTTGCTCGTCAATTGCGTCGAGTATGATGCGGCTTCTGACGATATTTCCCGTGCCGTTGCGGCACATCGGCGGGACGGGGATTATCTGGTCTTTGCGCGGCGTGATACATAAATAAAGAAAAACGACGGGTTTTTATGGCCTTCTGCGGCTGTGGCCTGCCGCTTTTTTCGGGAGTACGTACACATGAGTCTGTTGAAATTTTATAAGCCTTACAAAAAGATGCTGGTTTTTGTCATCGCCGGTTCTCTTATATCGGCAGGAGTTGAAATCACCTTTCCCATGATTGTGCGGCACATATTGGGAACGGTTCTGCCGGCAAGGGATATGGACGGGCTTTGGCGGGAAGGGGGGCTTCTCTTTGCGCTGTATTGCGTCTGTCTCGTCGTGACCTACCTGGTTTACCGCTGCGGCCGTAATATGGGCGTATATATAGAAAACGATTTGCGCCGCTCTCTTTTCCGTCATCTGGAAAGCCTTGATTTTGCTTTCTTCGACGGCACTAAAACGGGGCAGCTTGTCTCGCGCGTTACCGGTGATATATCGGAGATAGGCAATATTGTTTTTCAGCTGCCGAATCTCGTTATGGTCTGTATCGTTATGATGGGCGGGAGCGCGTTCTTCCTCTTTTACATCAATCGGGTTTTAGCCGCCTGCGTCCTTTTTCTCGTCGCCCTGAAAACGGCCGATACGGTTTTTCTCAACCGCAAAATGAAAAATGCCTTTGCCGAAACACGCCGCCGCATGGGAACCCTCAGCAGCGTGACCACGGAAATCCTCGGAGCTATCCGTGTGGTTAAGGCCTATAACGGTGAGAAGGAGGCGTTTCGGAATTTCTCTGAAGCGGCGGTTGAACTGATTCGGGAACAACAGGAAACATTTCGCTATCAGGCCTATTTATCGGGGACAGTCGTGTTTTTTTCCAATGCTATCAATTTGGCTATTATCGTCATCGGCAGCGTCCTCATTATGAACGGCCTGCTCGCGATCAGTGATCTCGTGGCGTTTCTTATGTATCTTATGCTTTTTATTCGCCCGATCATGCAGCTTACGGTGTTGACGGAGCAGTATCAGCGGAGCATGGCTGGATTCCGGCGCTATGAGGAATTAATGGCCCTCGTGCCGGATGTGCGCGACGGAGAGCTTATTTTAAATAAGGAAGACGTTTGCGGGGATATCCGTTTTGAGCACGTTTGTTTTGCGTATGATGAAGATACGCCTGTTCTGCATGACTTCAATTTGCATATCCGGAGCGGCGAAACGGTGGCGCTTGTCGGCGCCACCGGCGCCGGAAAAAGCAGTATAGCTTCTCTGTTACTGCGTTTCTATGATGTAACGAGCGGCAGGATCCTTCTGGACGGTACGGATATTCGCCGCTATTCCTTGGAATCGCTGCGGCGCAATATCGGCATTGTGCAGCAGGAGGCGTATCTGTTTTCGGATTCCGTTGCCGACAATATACGTATCGGGCAAAACGATGCCGGTATGGAAGAAGTCATATGTGCCGCCGAACGGGCCAGAGCCGATCAATTTATTCGTGAGCTCCCTGACGGCTATGACAGCTTTATCGGTGAACGGGGCATAAAGTTGTCGGGCGGTCAAAAACAACGGCTGGCGCTGGCGCGAATTTTCCTGAAAAAACCGCCTGTCCTCATTCTCGATGAAGCGACGGCGGCAATGGACAATGAGACGGAAAAACAGGTGCTGGAAGAATTGAATGACCTGACGGCAAAGCGTACTGTTGTTATGATCGCCCACCGCCTGGCGTCGGTACGGAATGCCGACCGTATTGTCGTTCTCCACGAGGGCCGGATTGCCGAAACGGGACGGCATGAAGATCTGATTGCCCGCAAAGGCATGTATTTTGAATTATATATGGCACAATTTAAGAAAATATAATTGAACATTGACATAAATTATCAAGATTGGCATAATGTATGTATGAATATAACGCAACGTAACACGGTGTCATGTAGCTGTATGCGGAAAGGACATACATATGAAAAATATTAGAGAAATGCAGAAATCCGGTATGCTCCCGGACGGGCAGGCTTACCGGATAGAGGACGAAACGGGCCGGGCCGAATTAACGGTGTATACTGTTTATCCGGGCATTATGCTGATGTATATGGACATACATAAACCTGAACTGTCGTGCGAAGCTAACCCGATGCCCGATGTTTTTGCCATTAATCATTGTGAAGAAGGGCGTATTGAGTGCAATTTTCACAGCGGTGAATATTTGTACATGGGTGAAGGGGATATGTCCGTCGGCTGGCGCAGACACTCCGCGTATTGTCATAACGCCGTATTCCCGTTGTCTCATTACCACGGTGTGACGATCCTCCTTTCTCTGTCGCAGGCGCAGAAAGTATTTGATAAACAGTTGGGTAAAAACGCGATTGACCTGAAAGCCATGAGCCTGCGTTTCTGCGGGCAGCGGGACTTCTCCGTAATTATGCAGGAAGATGCCGGGTTAAAGCATCTGTTTTATGAGCTTTACCATGTACCCGAGACCATAAAAAAACAGTATTTTCGTATTAAGATCCTGGAAATTCTTCTTTTTCTCAGTACGATCGAAAAACCTCCCCGTGATAAAAGAGAGCCTCTTACGTTGCAGCAGGTTAGTATTGTCAAGGCTGTTCAAAAGGAAATTACGGCTCATATGACGCGCAGATTTACGGTCGAACACCTTGCGAAAAAGCACGGTATTTCACAGACGACTCTGAAGAAATGCTTCAAAGGCGTTTACGGCAGCACTATTTCGCAATATGTCAAGGAATACCGTATGGTCAAAGCAAAAGAGCTGCTTCTGCATACGGATGACAGTATTATGGAAATTGCCAATTGTGTGGGGTATGAGAACAGCAGTAAATTTGCCGTCGCGTTTCAAAAAATCATCGGCCAGCTGCCCGGTGAATTTCGCCGCAGCTACTGAAACGGGATCGTGGCGGGTTGAAGCCTTCACTTCATTTTGACTACGGCCTTTTATAGGAGTAAAGGACCGGATTTCTTCGCGTTTACGCATGGAGAAGTCCGGTTCTTCATTTTCCGGCAATTTAAGTCCCGTCCTTACGGCCCGGTCTTTTTCAGCATACGCCGTACTTTACGGAAAAGGCGGTTGGCGGGGCGCCGGGAATTTGGTATACTTGTTCCGTCGAGCCGGCTGTCCGGTTGTATCCACGTACAGGAAAAAGAAGCTTTTCAGGGTTTTCTTTAAAAGACGGTGAGGTCGGATAAAAATATTTGTCCGATTGGAGCATTTATGAACCGAACGGAGTAGAAGAATTAACGGTTCTTTGCTATGATGACAAGAGGTTGGATATTGTTGTTTTGACGAACGGACGGACCGACCGAGCTTTCGGATAAGGAGGAGAATTATGAAATGTATTGTATTGTATTCCTCGCGTACCGGTAACACGAGAAAAGTTGCCGAAGCCGTATGTAAAGGCCTGCCTGCGGGGACGCCCTGTGTGGATATGAAAGAAATTCCCGCCGATTTAACCGGCTATGATTTGATTTTTACGGGGTTTTGGGTAGATAAAGGTGAGGCCAATGAAGAAGCGAAAAAGGTAATGGCGTCCCTGCCGCCCGTAAAAGTAGGCGTATTTGCCACTCTCGGCGCCAATCCGAATTCAGAACATGCCGCCGGGGCTTTGGCCAAAGGGGCGGAAGCGGTAGCGGACGGCGCGACCGTTTTGGGTTCCTTTATCTGCCAGGGAGCCGTTGACCCTAAATTGATCGAAATGATGTATAAGACGTTTCCTGCCGGTTCTGCGCACGGCAAGAGCCCCGAACGGGACGCTCTTCATGCCGAAGCCGCCAAGCATCCCGATGCGACAGATCTGGCGGCGGCGGAAGCCTTTGCGGTGACCGTGCTGGAAAAAGCGAAAGAGGCGTAGTATGGGGTTGGCAGAATTATATCAGAAACTGACGGCGGAACAGCGTGATTTTCAGTTCGGCCGTGTCGGCGCGGATTCGCTCACTGAAGGGTTTCCGCGTAAACGTGTCGTTCATGCCGGCATAGACGGGACTCCCGTAAGTCCGGCAGAGGCGCAGGGGATATGGCATGAATTGATGTCCCGGCCGCCGACGGGAGAACCGACACAGACCGCTTATATCCATATTCCCTTTTGTAAGACGAAATGCCTGTATTGTGCCTTTTTTCAAAACGGTACGGATCAGCTCGTTGAAGACGCGTATGTGGATCGCCTTGTGCAGGATATGGAGCGGGAAAGTGCTTCGCCTCGCCTGAAAGACGGACACATTCACTCCGTTTTTATCGGCGGCGGTACGCCGACATCCCTGTCGCCGGCCAATGCGGAGCGGCTTTTGACCACGATCCGTACCTGTTTACCGTTGGCAAATGACTATGAGCTGACCCTGGAAGGCCGTATTCATGATCTCGTTCCGGAGAAAATGGATGTTTGGATGGCCGGCGGTGTCAACCGCATGTCTCTGGGCGTTCAGTCCTTTGACACCAAAGTGCGGCGTCAAGTCGGCCGTCTTGACGATAAAGAGACGGTCCTGAAAAACTTGAAGGCTCTTGAAGCATACAACCAGTGTGTGACTGTAATTGATTTGATCTACGGCCTGCCCGGACAGGATCACGAAATCTGGAAAGAAGACCTTGACTGCCTGATTGCATCGGGTGTTGACGGAGCGGATTTGTATCAGCTCAATGTCTTTGATAACAGCGACCTGTCCAAACGCATTGCGGCCGGCGCCCTGCCGCCCGCCGCGACGACGAAAGAGCAGGCGAAAATGTTCGCCTTTGCCCGGGATTATTTGAACAAGCGCCGTTTCAGACGGCTCAGCGCCGCGCACTGGTCGCAGACGAACAGAGAGCGCAGCCTGTATAATACGCTTGCCAAACGGGGTGTGACCATGTTTCCCTTCGGCAGCGGTGCAGGCGGCCATTTAGACGGGTACTCGACTATGCTGTACCGTACGATCGATACGTATTCACAGGCTGTCGAACGTCACGAAAAACCCTTTATGGCTCTCGTTAAGCAGTCGGAAGTACAGCCTCTCGTCAATTGTACATTGGAACAGCTTGAACAGGGGTACTTCAACGTGGACGCATTGGTTGCCGCGGACGGACGCCTCACTGATTTAAAATGGCTCTACGATCTCTGGCAGGACCAGGGCTTTGTCAGCTTTAACGGCGTCCTGTATGAACTGACCGAAGCCGGCGAGTTCTGGCAGGTCAACCTGGCGCAGACGACGGTAGAGTGTATAAATTACCTTATTAAAGGAGAGGAAACTATGTCCCTTCAGGGAGTGGCCGCACAGGACGGGGACGAGACCAAAGCGATGAGCGAAAAAGTCCTCAAGATCATTACAGCCATGAAGAAAGCCAAGTCGGCCGGCGGCGGGCCGACCCCGGAGGCAATGGCTATGATGACGGAAGCGATGAAAATGCTGACGCCTGAAGAACTTCAGGAAGTAATGAAAAATATGGGTAAGTAATCGTACAGACCGACGAAACTCTCGTCGGTCTTTTTACATACTTTTTCAATGTAAAACGATGTATCTGTGATATAATAAAAGAACGTAATTCGCGCGAAAAGGATGTGTTTTTATGTTTGGCTCCCTCTCGGCGTGCCTTTGCCGGACTGAAGCGGCCCGCTCTTGTACGGAGCTGTAACGGGGAGTGCGGAAAAGCATGGGCGGAAAAGGTTGCAATCTGATTTGAAGGGAAAGTGTGGTGCATATAATGAAGCGAGAAGGCGAGTACCCGGCAGAGTATCTGCGCTATTTGGAACTGTTGTCAAAGGATTACCCGACGCAGGCGGCGACATATACGGAAATTATCAATCTCCAGGCTATTGTTAACCTGCCGAAGGGGACGGAACATTTTATGAGCGATCTTCATGGTGAATATGAAGCGTTTTATCATATCCTCAATAATTGTTCCGGCGTCATCCGGGAAAAGGTCGAGATGATTTTCAGCAACTCGTTGTCAAAAGAACAGCGCGACGACTTATTGACACTCATTTATTACCCGAAAGAAAAGCTTAACCTCATGGAACAAAAGGGGCTGATCAATGATAAATGGGCGCGGACGACGCTGCATCACCTTCTGCGCCTGGCAAAGCTTCTTTCGTCCAAATATACGCGTTCAAAGGTGCGCAAAGCCATGCCTGAAAGTTTTCGTTTTGTCATTGATGAATTGCTCCATGCACAGCCTGACGAAGACAAGAACCGCCATGTCTATCATTCCAAGATTATCGATACTATTTTGGAAACGGGCAGCGCCCGTGAATTCGTCTACGCGCTGACGGATCTCGTCAAGCGTCTGGCTGTCGACCATTTACATATTATCGGCGATATTTATGACCGCGGGGCCCATGCCGATAAAATCATGGATGAACTCATGAGGCACCATTCCCTTGATATTCAGTGGGGGAACCACGATGTTCTCTGGATGGGGGCGGCTGCCGGCGATTTAGCGTGCATTATCAATGTCCTGCGCAATAATGTACGCTATCACAATCTGGAAATTCTTGAAAACGGATACGGTATCAGTTTGCGTTCTCTGGCCCTCTTCGCCTTGGAAACATATACCGCAGAGGACGGGCTTGACCCCATGGTCAAAGCGATTAACGTCATTCTTTGCAAGCTTGAAGGACAGACGATCATGCGCCATCCCGAATACGGCATGGAGGATCGTCTCCTTTTTAAAAAATTTGATTTTGACGGCGGCACGGTGACGCTGCCGAGCGGTACATACGAATTGACGACGAGCGATTTCCCGACAGTCGATCGCCGTAACCCATATGAATTGAGCGAAGGCGAACGGGAACTGATGGAAGAAATCAGACGGGAATTTCTCGGCAGTGAACGGCTTCAGCGGCATATACGCTTTCTCTACAGCCACGGGTCCGTTTATCGGACCTATAACGGCAACCTTCTCTTTCACGGCGGTATACCCCTTAATGAAGACGGGACTTTTGCGGAAGTGGAATTGGAAGGCGGGAAATACAGGGGCAGGGGACTTATGGATAAAATGGATCTCCTGGCCCGCCGGGCCTTTGAAAAACGGGATGAATACAGTCTTGACTATATGTGGTACCTTTGGTGCGGCTACGATTCGCCCATGTCTGGCCGCATCGTAAAGACGCTTGAACGCAGTTATATTGCCGACGAATCGACCTGGAAGGAGCCGCAGAACCCGTACTATACCTTTAATCGCCAGGAACGGGAATGTATGAGGATTCTTCATGAATTCGGCATCGATTCGCCGCAGGGGCATATTATTAACGGTCATACGCCGGTCAAGGTGAAAAAAGGAGAGAGCCCTATCCGTGCCGACGGCAGGGGGATTTGCATTGACGGCGGTTTCTGCAGAGCCTATCAGGGTTCGACGGGAATTGCCGGGTATACGCTTATCTTCAATTCTCACGGCCTTCGTCTGAAATCTCACTATCCTTTTACGGATGTGGATTCGGTGCTTACCTCCAATGTGGATATCCTCTCCGACTCGGTCCAGGTGGAATTGGAACCGAAACGCGTCATGATCGGCGATACGGATACAGGCAAGAAAATATTACAGACAATTGAAGACTTAAAATGCCTGCTGGCGGCGTACAGGCAAGGGTATATCTTTGAACACCCGTATAGAGAATGGTAAAAAGAGCCTGCAAGATGTACCGTTCCCAAAAGTCAGATCAAAGACTGACGATAGGAGAGCGGTACATTTTCGCAGGCTTTTTTATATTTTTTTATAACAGTTATAAAAACAACGTGCAAATCTAAGAATCGGGAGTATACTGTAAGCGTGTCAGGTGTAAGTTTTTTTAAAGGAGGTAACAGTATGGCAAAGAAAATCACGGACAAGGTTACTTGGGTCGGTAAAGTGGACTGGGAACTCGTGTATTTCCACGGGAAGGAATATTCGACGGAGCGCGGTTCGTCGTATAATTCCTATTTGATTCGTGATAAGAAAACGGTTCTCATGGATACGGTCTGGGCTCCTTACGGCAGGGAATTCGTAGAAAGCCTGAAAGAAGAAATTGACTTGAACGAGATCGATTACATCGTTATGAATCATAATGAAAGCGATCACAGCGGGGCGCTGCCGTTTTTGATGGAGGAGATTCCGGATACGCCCATTTACTGTACCAAAAAGGGCGAAGCGATTATCCGCGGCCATTACCATAAGGATTGGAACTTCGTCACCGTCAATACGGGAGATACGCTTGATCTCGGCGACAGCAAACTCGTTTTCATCGAAGCGCCTATGCTTCACTGGCCCGATACGATGTTCACGTACATGACAGGTGAGGAAATCCTTTTCAGTAACGACGGGTTCGGCCAGCATTACGCAAGTGAAGCTCTTTACAATGACAGAGTCGATCAGGGCGAATTATACCACGAAGCCATGAAGTATTATGCCAACATTTTGAATCTGTACAGCCCCATGGTAACGAAGAAAATTAAAGAAATTCTCGCTATGAACGTACCCGTAAAGATGATTTGTCCCAGTCACGGTGTTATTTGGCGCGATAATCCCCTGCAGATCGTTGAGAAGTATCAGCAATGGGCCGCCAATTACCAGGAAAATCAGATTACGCTTATTTATGATACCATGTGGAATTCGACCCGCCGCATGGCCGAATGTATTGCGGCGGGCATCAGAGAAGCGGATCCTGCGGTTACTGTTAAACTTTGCAATTCTTCAAAGCTCGACAAGAATGATATTTGCACGGAAGTCTTTAAATCCAGGGCCGTTCTCGTCGGTTCACCGACCATTAACTACGGGTTTATGTATTCCATAGGCGGTATTATGGAAATGATCAAGGGCCTTAAATTTAAGAACAAGAAGGCCGCCGCTTTCGGCAGCTACGGCTGGAGCGGCGATGCACCGAAGCAGATTCATGAACATCTCGTTGCAAGCGGTTTCGATGTCATTAAAGAAGATTTGAGACTTATGTGGGTTCCCGATGAAGACGCGCGCAAAGCGTGCGTGCAATACGGCAAAGAATTTATGGAAGCCTTGAACGGCGCAAAATAAAGAGTGAACGGAGAGGTTGCAGCCTCTCCGTTTTATTTGCCAAGGCGACGCGGACGTGCTATATTTTGAGTACGCTTTAGAATTAAAAAAAGTAAGGGGGTCTTATGATGAAGGTTCTTTTATTAAACGGCAGCCGCCGTGAAAAAGGCTGCACATATACGGCGCTTACGGAAGTAGCGGCAGCACTTAACAGCCGCGGCATCGGCACGGAAGTGATTCATGCCGTACCGACGGAAGATACGGTCGCATCTGTCGCGGAAAAGTTGAAAGAAGCCGACGGCCTTGTTATCGGATCGCCCGTATACTGGGCTTCCCCGTCCGGCGAAATGGTTTTATTCTTGGATAAACTTTCGGCAGCCGGCGGGGCGTATCTAAAGCATAAGCCGGCCGCAGCCGTCGCTTCGGCTCGCCGTGCCGGTACGACGGCGACACTGGATGTCCTGCTTAAATACCTGGAATACCATCAGACACTTATCGTCTCGTCGAATTATTGGAATATGGTGCACGGCAATTCACCGGAAGAAGTTAAACAGGATGCGGAAGGCCTGCAGATCATGCATGTCCTCGGCGCCAATATGGCATGGCTTTTGAAGTGCCTCGAAGCGGGCAGGAAAGCAGGTATCGAAGCTCCTGAAACGCCGCCCAAGGTATTTACAAATTTTATCAGATAGACGGTTGAACTATGGAGTACAGAAAAGCGGATAACCGCATCTATATCCGTCTTGATAAAGATGACGAAATCATCGCTTCATTGGCGGTCGTATGTTTAAAAGAAAAGATCGGCTCTGCCGTGTTCAGCGGTATCGGTGCCTGTGATTACGTCGTCGTCGGTACGTATGTGGGAGAAAAACATGAGTACCTCAGGCATCCTGTAAAAGGAATGTTGGAAATGACATCGCTTAACGGCAATGTGACGACCATGAAAGACGGCAGCCTGCATACACATGCTCATGCCATGTTTGCTTACCTTGACGGTGAGGACATGAAAAGCGTTGGCGGACATTTGCTTACGGCCCGTATCTGTTATACCGGTGAAATTATCATGGAACCGACGGCAGGGCCGGTAATCGGCAGAAAGCATGATCCCCGTACGGGCATTGAAATTTGGGACGTGTGAAGGAAGGCTTCCGAACGGTTTCCTTTTAATCTTATGAGCGGCTTTGGAAAGGACGCATATGTATAATGTTATTTTCTTGCCTCAACACAGACGAATTATAGCCGTTTTCTGGGGGATTATCGGCGGGGCGCTTGATGTGTACTGCCAGCTTGAACTCGGTTCTCTCGTGGCGTTGCAGACCGGTAACATTATCCTTCTCGTTTCGGACATTCAATATCAAAATGTTGAAGGCGTTGTCCTCCGCTGCTTATCCATTTTATTTTTCACGCTGGGATTTTTAACGGGCATGGTTTTGGAAAAGTGGGAGAAAACGCCTTTCTGGCGTTCCTATAATACCTGCCCCTTCCTGACGGTCACCTTTTTGCTTCCCTTTTTGCCGCCCGTCCCTTTTCTTTGGGTATCGCTTATCGCTTACACCGCCGGTATTGTAATGATTTCGTTCAGGGGCATACAAATCGAGTCGGAACCGTATTCTCTCTTTATGACCTCGGGAAATTACCAGAAGATGTTGATTTCCTGGTATCGTTGTCTGAGGAACGGGCACAATAGACGAAAAGTAAGGCGACAGGCCGTAAACTACAGTATCATGGTCGGCAGTTTCGTTTTCGGCGCGCTGTCTTCCGCGGGATTCGTGCATTTCTTCGGCAGTAAGGCTATCTGGTTCATTACCGTCTGTACGCTCTTCGTCCTCGTGAAATATACAGGTGATGTGATTGCGTTAGAACGGGCCAAGGAAGGCTTTAAACGTCGCAACAGATAAGTATATAAAAAAGACCGCTTAAAAAGCGGTCTTTTTTATGGTGGAGATGAGGAGGATCGAACTCCTGACCCCCTGCTTGCAAGGCAGGTGCTCTCCCAGCTGAGCTACACCCCCATGTGTTTCACAACACATATACTATATCATGAAACGATTTTCTTGACAAGGAGCTTAGGGTGCCAATTCTCCCCATTTTTCGTAAGCAACGGCCAAGGCCGCCTCTGTTTCTTCGTAGTCTTTGGTGAGTCGGATCAAATCTTCCGGTGAGGCGTCGTTCATTTGCACTTCATACATTTTGAGCGTTGCTTCCAATTCGGCGATTTTCATTTCCGCCCTTTCAAGCCGGGCGGTATTGACGGGCGTACGGTTTTCTTTTACGGGTGCGGCAGCGGCGGGTGACGGAAACGTGTTTTTTACCGGAGCTGCAGCCGGTTTCGACGGGAGTTTTTCGGTTGCCGGTTCGGCCGGCTCCGTTTCTTTTTCTTTATAATAGGAATAGTTGCCCATAAAACTTTTCAGTTTTTTATGTTCCAACAGTAAGGTGCGCGTTGTTATCTTATCAAGAAAGTAACGGTCATGAGAAACGATAAGGTACGTGCCGTCGAAGGAAAGCAGCGCCTGCTCTAGTATTTCTCTGGTCGGAATATCAAGATGGTTTGTCGGCTCGTCAAGGACGAGAAAATTGGGGCCCGACAGGAGCAGCTTCAAAAGGGCCAGACGGGCTTTTTCACCGCCGCTCAGGCTGTCGACGGTTTTAAAAACGTCATCACCGCGAAAGAGAAAGCGGCCCAATATGGAGCGGGCCGTTTCTTCGTCCAGCGTGTAACCGCCCGTGAGCTCGTCAAGGACGGAGAGATTACCGTGCAGTTCCGTGTGTTCCTGCGCGAAGTACCCGATATGAACGCGGCTGCCCAAGGTGATAAAACCGCTGTCCGGGTCTTTCTCGCCGATGATCATTTTCAGGAGCGTCGTTTTGCCGGCGCCGTTCGGGCCGATGAGGGAGGCGGCTTCACCGCGACGCAGGAGAAGCGAGAGATGTTCGAAAAGCCGCCTGTCCGGGAACCCGCCGCAGATGTCGTCGAGAATAAGGACGTTTTGTCCGCATTCTTCGACAGGCGCAAAGTCAAAATGCAGTGTTTCCGCCGCCGGAGCCTGTTCGAGCCGCTCCAGCCGGTCGAGCTGTGACTGCCGGCCGCGAGCTTGTCTGGCTTTGATGCCCGCCTTATATTTGCGGATATACTCTTCCGTTTTTTTTATGTGCTCCTGTTGTTTTTCATAAGCGCGTTCCCGTGTTTTGTGTCGTTCATCGCGTTGCCGCACATAGCGGGAATAATTGCCTTTATATCGGGTGAGCGTCTTATTTTCCAATTCCAGAATACCCGTTGCTACCTTGTCGAGAAAGTAACGGTCGTGCGAGACGATGAGAACGGCGCCGTTATATGTCAGTAAGTATGTTTCGAGCCATTCCAGCATAGCCATGTCGAGGTGATTCGTCGGTTCGTCGAGAATGAGGTATTCAGGCCGGCGGACTAAAGCCTTGGCAAGATTGATACGTGTTTTTTGACCGCCTGAGAAGTCCCGTGTTTCCCGATCCAAATCAGCTTCCGTAAAACCCAGGCCGGAAACGATCTTACGGGACAACGCCTCGTACGAAAAGCCACCGAGTTGTTCAAACCGTTCCTGCAGGCGTGCGTATTTTTCTATGAGCGCCGCGTCTTCCGGCGCCGTCTGCATGGCTCCTACCGTTTCTTTCAGCTGTGTTTCCACCTGATGAATATCCTGCCAGGCCGCATCAATCGTTTCGCGCAGCGTGGCGGTGTCGGCGACGGTAACGTCCTGTTTTAAATAGCCGAACGTTTCTCCTGCGGGAATGGTAACACTGCCGCTGTCGGCGTGCTCTTCGCCGATGATGCACTTGATGAGCGTCGATTTTCCCGCTCCGTTGGCACCGATCAGGGCCAGCCGTTCGCCTTTCTTCAATTCGAAGGATATATTTTTGAAAACCGTGTGAATACCGAAGGATTTCTCTAATTTCTGAACTTTAATGGCAGCCATATTTTTCCCTTTCTCTATGCCTTGTAACGGCTATTATTATAGCATAAACGGAGGATAAAAAAATAAAATGAAAAAATTATTAGCACTCTATTGACAAGAGTGCTAATAAAGTTTATGCTATATATGTAGCAAGAAAGAGACGCTACGTATATAGTACCTTTAAAGGTCAAAAGGACAATGGCAAAAGAACAAAAAGAAAATATGTAGAAAAGAAGGGATTATGATGAGAACACTATTACCGCTTGTAAACAGTGACAATTTTTTATTTCCTGAAGATGTGTGGGGCACTTTTTTTGGAGATGTAGTCGGATCAAGACCGACTTTGCGCGTGCCGAAGATAGACCTTGAAGACAAAGGAGATCATTATGAACTGCAGGCCGACCTTCCCGGCATAGCCAAGGAAGATATCGTCATTACCTATGATGACCCGATTTTCTCTGTTTCTGCAGAACATAAGGATGAACAGAAGTCGGAAGACAGTGAAAGGAACTACGTTTATCATGAACGCAGATCTCAGAGTTTTTCACGGCGGCTCCTCATTCCCCATGTGGATAAGAGTAAGATCGACGCTTCCTTCGGCGACGGCGTACTGAAAGTAGTCCTGCCGAAAGAAGACGAACAGAAAGTGGTTGAAAGCAATAAAATAGAAATTAAATAACAACCCATATGTACGGATTCTCTCTTCATAAAATCCCCCCGCAGCAGGTAAATGCCGCTGCGGGGGGATTTTATATTTTAGATATGATATAGTAATTGTAAAGGAGTACAGGAGGTATGTTATGAGAAGGCGGGATAGAGAAGAAACAAGAGCCGAAGAAATTGTTAAGGTCATCCGTGACTGTGATTGCTGTCGTCTCGGCCTTGTCGATACGGACGGGCTGGCCTATATTGTGCCGCTTAATTTTGCTTTTGTTGAAACAGGGGAGCCATACGGGACCTTCTATTTTCACGGCGCCGGGGAAGGCAGGAAAATAGAACTTGCGGCTGTACAGAAACGGGCTTCTTTTGAACTGGATACGGCGCATGAAGCGGTGGCAGGGGAAAAGGCATGTGCCCATTCCTTTAACTTCCGTTCCGTTATGGGCAAAGGGGATGTGACCGTCGTGACCGATGAAACAGAAAAAATGACGGCTTTGCAGGCGCTGATGCTCGACAATACGGGCCGGGGACAGTGGGATATCCCGACGGCGGCCTTGGCGGGCATCGGCATTATCAAACTCGCAGTAACCGAATGGAGCTGCAAGATACATAAGTAGGACCCACGTTTTAAAGGAGCGAAGCGACGCATAAAACGTAGGGTATCACTTACGGCGAAAGCAAAAACAGTACGGGATATTACCTGTTTTTGATGAGCCCAAGTAGGACCCACGTTTTAAAGGAGTGAAGCGACGCAGGGAGTAACCCTTCACGAGCCGGTTCTGAAGGAACCGGGGAGTGTCAGCGTTACCCCCGCGAGGAGTACGCGTGTCGTGACGACTCAACGAGGAGGAAGGACACCGAAGTCCACCGCGAAAACGTAGGGTATCACTTATGGCGAAAGCAAAAACAGCAGCTTTCGTTGTAGGTTTGTCAAACATATGTTACACTTCGCCGGATAAATTCCATCAGAACAGCAGCGGGTGATTTCCATCCTAAGGGGCGCATG
>ERZ772960.44-NODE-44-length-114949-cov-9.976021_pt1 | contig 114949 bp, 79 predicted proteins | sample MGYA00580678_ERZ772960 | MGnify/ENA primary metagenome ERZ772960 (study PRJEB29015, sample SAMEA2737930) | human oral metagenome | biome: human oral; feature: human-associated habitat; material: dental | place: China | collected 2059 ...
CGCATCGGTGCGGCCCGTGACGGAATAGACATGTGGCTGCACGCAGCAACGCGCAATCATCTTTTTAACCAACGGAGGTGGCTTCCCGCATATCGGGAAGCCACCTCTTGTATATGAGTATTCTTCGCACTAACCACACAAAAGGACGATAGATTTAGAGTATAACATATCTGACATCATCGAGTCGAGAAAACGGTATCTGCTGAAATAGTTTGTAACACATTCCTGCCGCAGCATCATCGGCTTCCTCTCATGATCTGACGGGTATGATATTGTTGCAGGGAAAGAGAGTCTGTCAAAAAAAACAGTAGGAACAGCTATCTCCTCTCTCTCTGACCAACAGCTTGTCATAGACGAGGAATCCGTTCCTGCGGAATGGAAATCTGAATGGGAGTCTGGGCTTTCTCCTGTTACAGCTGTTCCGGTATCTGCTTCTTCGGCGTGATGCCCAGTGCCTTCATGCCTTCCAGACGGCGGATAATATTGCCCTTGCCTTCGTTGAGCTGTCCCTTGGCCTTGCTGTAATCCTGCTGGAGTCGTTCGATGCCAGTACCGACCTTGAGGAAAGTCTCGCCGAAGGTGACGAACTTGTCGTAGAGGTCGTTGGACTGCCGCAGGATTTCGTCTACGTTGTTGTTCAGACGGTAGTTCTGCCACATGGTGCGGGTCAGCTGCAATGCCATGAGCAGGTTGCTCGGACTGAGGACGAAGATGTGCTTGCGGAAAGCGTATTGCAGGATGGCCGGATCCGTCTTCATGGCAGCCGAATAACCGCTCTCGTAAGGAACGAACATCATCACATAGCCGATGCAGCCCGGAACGAGTTTCTCGTAGTTCTTTGCCGACAGCTCGTCGATATGCCTGCGGACCGATGCCGCATGCTCCTTCAGCAGCCTGTCCCGCTCGTTGTCATCGGTCTCCCTGAGCGCAGCCTGATACGCCGTCAGCGACACCTTTGAGTCGATGACCGTCCGCTCGTTGCAGGGAAAGACGATGACGGCATCGGGGCGGAAGTTGTTGCCGTTTTCGTCCTTGTAGTTCTCTTGCAGGAAGAACTGCTGCCCCTTTACCAGCCCGCAGTCTTCCAGGGTCTTTTCGAGAATCATCTCTCCCCAGTCGCCCTGCATCTTCGAGTCGCCTTTGAGGGCTTTCGTCAGCGAAGCGGCATCGTTGCCGATGCGTTCTGTCTGTTCACGTAGCTCTTTCACGGTGCGTTCCTGATCTTCACGCATCGCCTTGATGGTCATTTCCTGTTCGGCGTGCAGCCGCTTCATCGCCTCCTCGAAGGTGGTCTTTATCTCCGCCTTGTTGGCAGTGCTCTCCTTGCTGTTGTTCACAACGGTCTGGCTGAATGCTTCCAGCCGGTCTTTCAGCGGTGAGAGCAGGGCATCGAGCCGTTCCTTGTCAGCGGCGTTCATCTTCTCCCGGCTCTCTGCCAGCATCTGTGCAGCCATGTTGCGCACCTCCTCCTGCAACAGCCGGTTCTTCGCCTCCGTCTGCTTCTGCAGTTCGCTGCGCAGCTCCTCGCTGTGTTTCCGTTCTGTTTCTATCTGATTCCGGCTGCTCTCCTTCACTGCAGCGATGCGTTCGTCCATATTCTTCCGCTCCGTTTCAAGCTGACTGCGAAGTGCTGCCAGTTCCTCACCGGCTTTCCTTAGTTCTTGTGTTGATTTGTTCTTCATCCACAGCAGCATGATGGTTGCGCCGGTGATGATACCGATAAGTAAATACATAATTGCCATAGTTGTTGTCATTTTAGTTCTCTCACAGAAGGTACGGATAGACGGAGTTTACTTTTGGCGCAGAACCCTTGCGGGCAGGGATGGCACAGAACCCTGAAGGGATGGGTATGTACCAATGTCGTTTATATCCATTAACAACTCTGTGGATAGGATGTTTTATATCTTGCAGTCTGAAAGTTTGCGAGTACCTCGGGCTGTAGACGGGATAACCTAAGATCAGTCAGCAGTTGTCTGCCCCCAAGGTTGAGCAGGCTTTGTAGATTGCGGCTATAATACAATTAGGTGATATTGTTTTCTTCCATGGTAAATAAGATCGGGGTGAATGGATCCCTTGACTTTAGCTAAGATGACTGTATTGTTTCCGGCAACACTCTGCATCGTCTAAGTCTGTGAGGGGTCTGTGGCAGAACCCTGTAAGCTCTGTTTATCCGTGCCTTCTGTGTGAGAGAATGAAACTTGCCCCCCCTCTTTCCCTCCCTGCGGGGAAGGGGACGAGGGGGGACAGTTTTCTATTTTAATCCTGGAAGTAAACTCTTTTTACACGGTTGCTGACTGTGGTAAGAACCTCGTATGGAATGGTGTCAAGTACATCGCTGAGCACAGTGACCGGCAGGTGGTCACCGAAAATCTCGACACTGTCGCCTTCTTTGCAGTCGATGCCCGTGACGTCGATCATGGCCACATCCATGCAGATGTTGCCGACATACGCTGCCTTCTTTCCGTTCACCAGGCAATAGCAGTGCCGGTTGCCGAGATGGCGGTTCAGGCCGTCTGCATAGCCGATTGGTATGGCGGCGATCAGGCTGTCGTGCTCGACAGTCCCCTTGCGGGAATAGCCAACGGTGTCACCGGCAGGCACATGGCGCAGCTGGAGGATGGTCGTCTTCAGGGTAGATACGTTGTTGATGATCTTGTTCGTACGGGGATTGATGCCGTAGAGTCCCAGTCCCAGCCGGCACATGTCCATCTGCCGCTCAGGGAAATGTTCGATACCGGCGGAGTTGTCCATGTGACGGATGATCTTGTGCTTGAAAGCTGACTGCAGCTTTCCGCTGCCCTCCTCGAAGAGTGCGAACTGGCGGGCAGAGAAGTCGTCGAAGCTGTCAGCGTCGGAACCGACGAAATGCGAGAAGACGGAACGGGGTATGATGGCGTTCTGGTGCTTCAGCCGGCTGATCAGTTCATCCATGTCTTTCTGCGGGTCGAAGCCCAGCCGGTGCATTCCCGTGTCGAGCTTGATGTGGACAGGGAAGCCGGTGATGCCCTCTTTCTGCGCCGCCTTTACGAGTGCATCCAGCAGTCGGAAGCAATATACCTCCGGCTCGAGGTCGTAATCGAAGAGGGTCTTGAACGAACTCATCTCGGGGTTCATGATCATGATGTTGCTCGTGATGCCGTTCTTGCGGAGCGTCACGCCTTCGTCGGCCACGGCCACGGCAAGGTAGTCCACACGGTGGTCCTGCAGCGTCTTGGCAATCTCCGCGGCGCCTGCGCCATAGGCATCGGCCTTGATCATGCAGACAAGTTTCGTCTCCGGCTTCAGGAAGGAACGGTACCAGTTGAGGTTGTCGACAACGGCGTTGAGGTTCACTTCCAGTACGGTTTCGTGTACTTTCTTCACCAGCAGCTCTGTCAGCCGGTCGAAGCCGAACTGTCGTGCGCCTTTCAGCAGGATTACTTCATCGTGCAGATTGGCAAATACATCGCTGTGGATAAAGGCATTGACGGTGGCGAAGAAATGCTTTTTCCCCAGATGCCTGAAGGCGGAACGCTGACCGAGCAGTCCCTCGCCGATGCCGATGAATTTCTCCACACCACGTTTCTCACACAGGAATGCCACCTTGTTATAGAGGTCCTTGTCGGTGTCGCCGCTCTGCAGGATGTCGCTCAGAATCAGTGTGCGTCTGCGTCCCTTGTGGTCGGGACGGCGGTTCATGAAGTCGAGTGCGATGTCCAGCGAGTTGAAGTCGGAGTTGTAGGAGTCGTTGATCAGCGTGCAGCCGTGCTGTCCTTCTTTCACCTCCAGCCGCATGGCGACGGGTTCCAGCTGTGCCATCCGTTCTCCGAGGGCAGCCGGAGTGACGCCCAGCTGGAGTGCCGTCACGGCACAGGTGATGGAATTCACGACGCTGGCATCATCGATGAACGGAAGTCTGTACTGTGCTTCCTTTCCGTTTTTCCATGTGTAGGTGACGGTGGTTTCAACGTCCTTCTTTTCGATAGACTTGATGTAGAAGACCGCCTTTTCGTCCTTTGCCGACCAGCAGAGCTTCTCTCCTTTGTAGTCGTATTCGTCCAGACAGCGGTTCAGCACCTCGTCGTCCAGGGAGTAGACAATCGCCTGCGTGTCGTGGAAGAGGTGCAGCTTCTCCCTGCATTTTGCATCCAGGGACGGAAAGTTCTCCTGATGGGCCGAACCGAGGCAGGTGAACACACCGATCGTAGGCTGGATGATGTCGCGGAGTGCCGACATCTCACCCGGCTGGCTGATACCCGCTTCGAAGACACCTACCTGTGTGTTCTCGTTCAGCAGCAGTACGGACAGCGGCACGCCGATCTGTGAGTTATAGCTGCGCGGTGAGCGTGTGACGACCATCTGCGGAGAAAGCAACTGATAGAGCCACTCCTTGACCATCGTCTTGCCGTTGGAGCCGGTGATGCCGACAATCGGAACGAGGTATTCGTCACGGTGACGTTCTGCCAGCCGCTGCAGAGCCTCCAGCGAGCCGACGACCTTCAGAAAGTTGGAGTCGGGGTAACGCCTGTTCCAGTCTTCCGGGACCGTTTCTACAACAAAGTTCCTGACGCCCCGTCCGTAGAGTTCCGGGATGTAGTTGTGCCCGTCGTTGCGTTCGGACTTGAGGGCAAAGAACAATGTTTCTTCCGGGAAACATAGGGAGCGGCTGTCGGTGAGGACGAAGCTGATGTTCGCTTCCTTGTCGCCATAACGGCGTGCGCCGATGAGCGTCGTTACTTTCTCAATAGTATAATTCATTACTATCTAAATTGTTTTTTAATCTTATGCAAAGGTAATCAAAAGTCTTAATACGGCCTATCATCCGCACTGTTTTTTCGTCTTGACGGACAGGTCATGGCCGTTGGGCAGATGTACAGGCTGGAGTTTCAGTCTGTCTGACGGTCTGGTGAAGGTGATTTTCAGAGCCGTCCGTCCTGCGTCCGGGGAGAGGAGGAACGTGAAAGAGCCTGACGGCAGGGCGAAGGGCGGAAGCCGATACCGGGCGGAGCGATACGTATGTGGCTGGGGGCGTCCGGGCTTGTCAGTCGTGATGAGGACGGCGGGAACAGTCGGGACAGATGCCTTTCACCATATAGTTGACGGAGGTCTGTTCGTATCCTTGGGGCAGGCTGACCTTGGGGACAGGCGTGTCGCTGAGGCAGAATGTGCGCCGGCAGCGTTCACAGTAGAAGTGTACGTGTACGTCTTCATCATCATCCGGGTCATGGCTCAGGCACAGTTCGTACCGTGCCACGTCGCTGCCGTCCTCGAGCTGGTGTACCAGATGGTGGTCCTTGAACAGGAGCAGCGTGCGGAAGATGCTCGACTTGTCTATCGTCAGGATCATTGCTGTCAGCTCTTTCATGGAGACCGGATGGTCCAGTGCCGCCAGCGTCCGTGCGATGAGGATGCGGTTGGCCGTTATTCTTATGCTGTGTGTCCTCAGTAGGTTTTCAATCTGTCTGTCATCCATATCTTCTCTTCTTATAGGTTCAGTTCCATGTCCGGATATTTCTTTTTCAGTGTCCTGGCCGCCTCCTTTGTCTTCTCCAGGAAGTCCCGGTATGCCTCCGACCCGGGATGGAACGGCCGGTGTCCCAGTGCCGCCTTGACCGGTCTCCATGCCTCGAGAAATACTTTCGCCTCCGCAGAGAAGCAGGCTTCTACGAGCCGTTCCCATATATAGTCTACTGTCTGGTCGCTGGGATGCAGCATATCGGGCTTGTAGAAACGGTAGTCGCGCAGCTCGTCATTCACAATCTCGTAGGCCGGGAAGTAATAGGCCGTGTCGCCCAGTTCCTTCACCAGCCTGTCGGCCGCCAGCAGCAGCACGGCCTTGGAAAGCCGGCTTCCATGATAGCCGTATTTGGCATAACGGATAGGACTGACGGTGAGGATGACCTTGATGCCGGGGTTGTTCTTCCGTAGCAGCAGGACAGACTCGTGCAATGCGCCGGTACATTCCTCAACGGTAAGCTCCCGTTCTTCAAACAGCCGTTGCGGACGTTTCCGGCAGTTGTCGACGATCTCGCCGGTCGTCCGCTCCACATAGACATGATTGGTTCCTAACGTGAATACGGCGGTGTCAAATACGTGTTTCTCCATCTTCTCCACCGTATGCAGGATGGATACAGGGTTGTACATCACGCCGGAGGGGTTTACAACAGCCCTGAACTTCTCTTCCTGAAACCGCCTGCCCATGCTGTCTGCAAAGCATGACCCTACGAAAAGAATCCGTTCGCAGGGCATCAGCTCAAATGCAGGCCGGGGAAAATGGACGATTGTTCTGAATTCCATCGTCGCAAAGTTAGCAAAAAAATAAGAGAGAATACCTATCCTTAAAGATTATTTTTCATACTTTTACTTGGCTGAATAGACTTGTTTCATATTTTTTCCGTCATATGATGTTCCATTTCATATATTATTCGTATATTTGCCCTGCTCCTGAATCTGTGTGTCTCTGCTCGGTCGGGCCGTTCCCATTTGCCGGACCGCCTGCCTGGCTGAGGACACGAGAGAGAGGAGAAGGACAGATTGATCCCAGATGAAGAAGATGTACACTTATCAGTATCCGCATCCGGCAGTAACGGCAGACTGTCTGGTGTTTGCACACACTGCCGAAGGGATGAAACTGCTCTTGATACAGCGCAGAAATGAGCCGTGCAAGGGAATGTGGGCTTTCCCGGGCGGCTTCATGAATATCGACGAGACGACTGCCCGGGCTGCACGCCGGGAACTGGAGGAAGAAACCGGTCTGACGGTCGGCGGACTGTACCGGGTCGGTGTCTTTGATGCCGTAGACCGTGACCCGCGTGAGCGGATCATCACCGTAGCATATTACACGGTTCTTGACAGCCCCGTGACTGTCAAGGGACAGGACGATGCGGCGCAGGCCGGATGGTTCCCGTTGTCAGACCTCCCTTGCCTTGCTTTCGACCATGCCGAGATACTCAAAGAGGCTGAACGGCTGATGGAGGGGCGTGCCACTGCTGGAACGGCATTCTGAACGCTTCATCTGGGAACAGGAAAAACATGATAGAAGCGTTTTCTGTCGGATGAGACAGGGTGGGGAAGACTTCGCTGGGAGTATGCCATTCTGTATTTTCTGTCCTGAAAATTCATATTCGAGAAAATCAGGAGAGACTGTCATGGGAACAGAAAGGATGCTGTCCTGACGAACTTGTAATAAACTGTATTTCAAGAGTTTATATCTTGCGTAGGAGAAGGTGCTTAGTTGCGCCCCGAGTAAGGCTTGGTTGGGATGCAAGTAAGCGTTAGTTGAATCCTTATTAGTGCTCAGTTGCCATGCAGGTAAGCATATATACGGATTCTGCAGGTATGACAAGAGAAGTTTACATCTGCAAATGTAAACTTCTCTTACCATGCAAGTCGGGTTCTGGTCTCTATGAATACGGTGTGAGACCTGTTGTCACAGGCAGGCGACGGTCAGCCCTGCCATGACTATGCTGACCATGCTCATGAGCTTGATGAGGATGTTGAGCGACGGTCCGGAGGTGTCCTTGAAAGGATCGCCGACGGTGTCGCCCACGACAGTTGCCTTATGACAGTCGGAGCCTTTGCCGCCGAAGTTGCCTTCCTCAACGTGTTTTTTCGCATTGTCCCACGCACCGCCGGCATTCGACATGAATACGGCGAGGGTGAAACCGGCTGCCAGGCCGCCGACCAGCAGGCCCAGTACTCCGGCAACCCCCAGCACGATTCCCACGACAACAGGGATGATGATGGCCAGCAGGGATGGGATGATCATTTCGTGCTGTGCGCTCTGTGTACTGATTTCCACGCATCGTCCGTAGTCGGGGGTGCCTGTTCCCTCGAGTATTCCTTTGATCTCACGGAACTGACGGCGCACCTCGGCCACCATCTTTCCGGCAGCCCTGCCGACAGCACCCATGGTGAGGCCGCAGAACAGGAAGGCGGCCATGGCACCGATGAACGCACCGACAAGCACCTTCGGGTTCATCAGATTCACTTGGAAGAAGTTCATGAAATCGGGGATAGTCGCCTTTGTGGCATCTATCGTTTCACCGGCAACGTTGGTCATCTGCTCTCCGACGCGTGCCATGGCAATCTTGATTTCTTCGATATAGGAGGCCAGCAGTGCCAGTGCCGTCAGTGCGGCCGAGCCGATGGCGAAGCCCTTGCCTGTGGCGGCGGTTGTGTTGCCCAGTGCGTCGAGGGCATCCGTGCGGTGGCGTACTTCCTCTCCCAGCTCGCTCATCTCGGCGTTGCCGCCGGCATTGTCGGCAATAGGTCCGTAGGCATCGGTCGCCAGGGTGATGCCCAGGGTCGACAGCATCCCGACGGCGGAGATGCCGATGCCATAGAGGCCATGCTGGATGGATACTGCCGACATGGACATATCGAATCCGTTGGCACAGAGGTAGCTCAGCATGATGGCTGCCGATATGGAAAGTACGGGGATGCAGGTGGAAATCATGCCTGTTCCTATACCTTTTATGATTACCGTTGCCGCACCGGTCTGGCTTGCCTCGGATATGTCTCTCGTCGGACGGTAGCTCTGGGAGGTGTAGTACTCCGTTGCCTGACCGATGACCACGCCTGCCGTCAGACCGGCGATGACCGAGAAGCTGACACCCAGCCAGTTTTCCAGTCCGAGAAGATACAGGATTACGAAGCTGGCAGCTGCGATGAGCAGGGCGGCCGTGTTGGTACCGAGTCCCAGGGCATGCAGCAGATCCTTCATTGTCGCCCCTTCTTTAGTCCTTACCAGGAAGATGCCGAACAGGCTGAGGAACACACCCACGGCGGCGATGAGCATCGGGGCGATGACGGCCCGCAGCTGCATGTCACCCGCCGAGGCGGCAAAGGCGGTTGCGCCCAGGGCTGCCGTGGAGAGAATCGAACCGCAGTAGCTCTCGTAGAGGTCGGCTCCCATGCCGGCCACATCGCCGACATTGTCGCCCACGTTGTCGGCGATTGTCGCCGGATTGCGCGGGTCGTCCTCGGGGATGTTCGCCTCCACCTTGCCCACAAGGTCAGCTCCCACGTCGGCCGCCTTCGTGTAGATGCCGCCGCCTACACGGGCGAACAGTGCCTGCGTAGAGGCACCCATACCGAAGGTCAGCATGGTTGTCGTTATGGTGATGAGCATCTCGCTTGTCGTCATCTTGTCCGAGTAGAACCAGGTCAGGACGATGAACCACAATGCAATGTCAAGCAGTCCCAGGCCGACGACGACCAGTCCCATGACCGCTCCGGAGCGGAAGGCGATCTTGAGTCCGTCGTTCAGTCCTTTCCGTGCGGCATTGGCTGTTCGGGCACTGGCATAGGTGGCTGTTTTCATTCCGAAGAACCCGGCCAGTCCCGAAAAGAACCCTCCTGTCAGGAAAGCGAAAGGAACCCAGGCGTTCTGTGCGTTGAAACCGTAGGCCATGATGGCGAAGACAGCAGCCAGAATGATGAATACGATCAGGACGACCTTGTATTGCTGCTTCAGATAGGCCATGGCTCCTCGGCGCACGTATTCAGCAATCTCTCTCATGCGGGGTGTGCCTTCCTCGGCCTTGATCATGGACTTGAAGAAATACCATGCCATTCCCAGCGCGCACACGGAAGCAATGGGAATGAGCCAGAATACTTGTGGAATGTGTTCCATATTCAGTATGTTTTAGGTTATTGTAATAGATGCCCCTTTCTGTCCGCAAATATATAAAAAAATATCGAATGCAAGTGTTTTTATCCTTTTTATTTCTGAATGTCTGATCAAAAAAGGAGGGTGTGTCAAAATAGACATATCCTCTTTTTTGACGGAACGGTCAACCCTTTTCGTAAAAACGGTCAACCCTTTTTGAAAAAACAGTCGACTATTTTAAAAAAACAGTCGACTATTTTGATAAAAACTGTTGACCCTTTTTGTGGACAGAGTAAGTTTTAGAAATAAAAAGAGAGGATGTGTCTATTTTGACACACCCTCCTTTTTAAGGGGATAAGTCCGGGCAGTGTGTGCCTGTGTGTTGCTTCCGGAAGGGGGATGGGATGGCAGCTCTTTCCGCCGCTTGCTCCATCAGCAATTCCGGCTTCTGATGCAGGCAATATTCTGTGGATGGGCTACAGAAAAGTCACTTCGCCGAAGAATTCCGGACAATGGAAGTCGGGAGCAGGCAGGCTGATGGGATTCCATGAAAGGAAATGGGGCTGACGTGTCTTGTCGCCGCATTTATAGAAGTTGGCTCTTACCGTCTGTCCGGAGAGATTCTTCAGCGTATGACGGAAGAATGAGCTGACGGGCACGGCGAGCGCAAGCTCCCATGCCTGTCTTCCGTCTCTCGTTCCGAACGGTTCACGTCCCAGGGAGGCCCAGCGGTCAATGTCCGCAAGTGTCCTGTGAGAGGCCGGTGTACGGTTCTCACGGCCCTTTCCGTTGCAGAGCAACACCGTCCCGATGCAGTTGGTCTCGAGGTTGTAATAGCCTCCTTCTGTATCTGGACAGCAGAAGAACTCGCAGCAGGAGTCTTCCCAAACAGGACCCAGGTCGGCCCCCGAAACGGCTCGTATGCAGTCTTCTTCTACCTTGTAATGTAGCAGGAGACAATCGCCCTTATGGGCAATGGCAAACTTTACATCCGGACAATATGGATAATCTGAAGGCCAGTCCACCGTGTCTATCCTGTGGTAAGCTACCCCGTTCTTCCTGAAAAGGGCCGGAATGTCAGCGGCCTTCACCTGCCGACAGTCCAGACGTACTGCTTCGATCCGTTTCATAGCTTCAAGGTTTTCTCGACAAACTCCGCCATCATCCGGTCGTGACGGCGTACGTCACGGTAGAGCAGGAGCTGGTTGCGTGAGCGGACAAGATTGTGCTCGGGATATTTTATCTTGTAATAGATGTCGCCGTTGATGTAATCAGTCAGGAAACGGACACACTGCATATAAGGGAAGAGTGCCACGGCGTAAGGCAGATGGCCTGTCTCTACCGGTGTCAGGAAGCTGCCTGCCGAACCGAGATAGCCCTCGGTAAACGAACGGAAAATATCCTCTTTCAGACCTACCGACTGGTAGTCGTCGCTGTCTTCAGCCACTCGGTTGGCACCTGTACGCAGGAAGTCGCCGTAGTCGGAGAAGACGAAGCTCGGCATAACCGTGTCGAGGTCGATGACGCAGAGAACCTTTCCGTCGGCATCGAACAGCATATTGTTCACTTTCGTGTCACAGTGGCAGATGCGCTTGGGCAGTGTCCCCTTACGGTAGAGCCGTTCGGCAAGACACATTTCATCGGCACTGCATTCCAGCTCGCCGAGGATGTCACGTACCGAGGCGACACGTCCCATCCTGTCTGCCTTCACAGCTTCCTGCAGCTGGCGCAGACGGAGTTCCATGTTGTGGAAGTCGGGGATTGTCTCACCCAAAGGCTCTTTCAAGTCTACCAACATCTGCTCGAAGTTGCCGAAGGTCTCGCCACAGCAGAAGGCATTCTCCGGGTTTACTTCTTCCTTGGTGCAGGTATCAGGGATAAAGACGCTCATGCGCCAGTAGCGTCCGTTGCCGTCCTTGTAATAGGTCTTGCCAGCCGAAGTCTCTATGAAGCGCAGGCACTTGCGGTCGATGTCCTGCTCGCCCTGTGCCTCCAGCTTATGGCGTATATGTGCTGTCACCGTCTCAATGTTGTGCTGCAACAGGTCTACATCGGTGAAAACGGTGTCATTGATGCGCTGCAGAATGTAGTCGGGAGTGTCAGTCCCCACAGTGGTCACATGCAGCGTTTCGTTGATCAGTCCGTTTCCTATCGGACTGACGCTTTCGACAGCTCCTTCGATGTGGAACTGTGAGACGACATTGATGAAATCGAGCATGGTTTTATTAGGTTTTATTTGAAGATTGTTTGTTTTGAGGAAGGAGTCATAGGGGACAAGAGTGTTAGAGAGGTTAACGCTCTTGCCCCCCTCCGGCCTCCTACGGTCTGTCTGCCGGTTTTACGCCGAATCGAGAAGGCTTGCTGCCCATCGTCAGCTCGAGCGTGCCGCCGCGGGCGATGTCCTTGAAGTCGATGTACGAGCGGGTATAGGGCTTGCCGTTCAGCCGGGCGCGCTGGACATAGATGTTCTCCGGGCTGTTGTCATGCGCCACGACACGGAATGTCTTGCCGTTTCCCACGTTCACGGCAGCTTCGTCGAAGAGCGGCGATCCGATGATGTATCTTCCGCCGGCCGGCTCCACCTGATAGATTCCCAGTGCCGAAAGGATGTACCATGCCGACATCTGTCCTACGTCCTCATTGCCGCTCAGGCCGTCGAAGTCGTCGTGATACAGGTTCTTGAGCACGTAGCGTATCTTCTCCGCACCTTTCCATGGCTGTCCCACATAGTTGTACATATATAATATATGGTGGCTCGGTTCATTGCCATGTGCATACTGGCCGATCAGCCCCGTGATGTCCGGTGAGGCATCAGCTCCCATGTCGCCATGGACGATGAAGAGGGAGTCGAGCTTTGAGACAAACGGCTTCTCACCGCCAAAGGCAGCGACAAGTCCGTGTACATCATGCGGCACGAGCCATACATACTGCCAGGCATTGCCCTCGGTATAGTCGTCCTGGCGATGGACGGTGCTGAACGGATCGAACGGTTCACGGAACTTCCCGTCCGAAGTCACACCTCGCATGAACTTCGTCTTCCGGTCAAAGTAGAAGTCACGGTACGACTGGCTGCGTTTGTGGAAATACTTGTAATCATCCGTTCTGCCCAGCTGCTTGGCGAGCTTTGCTATACAGGCATCTGCCAGTGCATATTCCAGTCCCTTGGCAACCGTCTCACGTTCCGGGTCGAGGTCGCAGGGAATATATCCGTACTTCTTCAGCAGTCCCATGCCGCGTTCGTCACGCATGGCAGAAGCCTTGGCGGCTTCAAGCACTGCACGTTTGTCCACATCAAAGCCTTTCAGGGCAATGTCCACGAGGATGGGAATGCCCGGATTGCCCACCATGCAGTCTGTCTCGTTACCCATCAGATGCCATACCGGCAGCTTGCCTTGCTCTTTGAAGATGTGCAGGAACGTCTGGGCAAGATCGCGCTGCATTTCCGGATGGATGATCGTCATCAGCGGGAAGGCGGCCCGATAAGTGTCCCAGAGTGAAAACGTGGTATAGTCGGTGAAGCCGCCTCGGTGTGTCTTTCCGTCTGCCCCACGGTATTCGCCGTTGACGTCATTGAATACCGACGGTGCAATCATCGTATGGTAGAGTGCCGTATAAAATATGCGCTTTGCGTGTTCTTCTTCCGTTTTGACGGCGATCTTGCCCAGTTCACGGTTCCATTCGGCTTTCGCCTGGACGACAGCATTGCGGAAATCCCATCCGGGAAGCTCCTGCTGCAGGTTCTGCCGGGCGTTTTCTACACTCACAGCAGAGATGCCCACCTTTACAAGGAGGGGCCGGGCGGTGTCGTCAAGAGCATAGACACCGATGGTGTCACGCTCGTTTTCCTGCAACCTGACAGGCTGCGAGAACTCTGCCACGAAATAGACACGCTGGTCCTTGGCCCATCCCGTAGACATACGGAAGCCGCTGATGGTTCTGTCCGACTCCTGTTTGAAGCTGCACGAGGTCATCCTGTCCCATCCGATACCTTGTGCGAGGTTCAGTACGACATACCCTTTCGCCGCATCGGCAGGGAAGGAATAGCGGTGGAAAGCCACGCGCCGGGTCGCCGTCAGCTCCACGCGCACGCCGGAAGCCAGCATCACCGAGTAGTAGCCGGGGCTGACGTGTTCGGCACGATGGGCGAACTTCACCTCCCGCTGTGCCGGGTCGGTGGCCGGCAGCAGGGAGATGTCTCCCAGGTCGCCGATACCTGTTCCGCTGAGGTGCATCTGCCCGAATCCGATGACCGTCGAGTCGCTGTAATGATAGCCGGAACACCAGTCCCAGCCTTGCTTCTTCTGTGTAGGACCCGCCTGAATGTTTCCGAACGGAACATTGGCTCCGAGGAACACATGGCCGTGTCCGCCTGTTCCGATGAACGGGTCGACATACTGCGTGTAGTCCTGCGCAAAGGCGAAGAGAGCGGTGGCGGTAAGCGCCGCCAATGTTAAGAACCTTTTTCTCATATCTTGAATTGTTTTTAATCTCATTGTCTGATTCGTCAACTGATGAGGCTGTTCCGTTCCCGGATGTCATGCTTTTTCGGCCGGCTGTCAGCTGTCTGTTGTCCCGGCACATGAAGCCTGTGGCTGTCCCGGTATCTGGGAATGCTGTTCCCGGCCGTTGGGAACAGCATTCCCAAGCGTTGGGAACGGAATTCCCGACCGGTTGGGAATATGACGGAAAGCTCTCCCGGTTATCCTTTCCCGCAGCTTCTGATGATTCTGTTGACAATCACCTCGTCGGTGAATATCCATGCGTCTTTCTCACGGGAGAGTGCCCTTACGCGTACATAGCGTCCCTTGGCGTTACCCTTCCACCGGTAAGGATAGACAAGATAGGCCTCTTTTGTCTTTACTCCCGGCTGTGCGGTGTCAATCGTTTTGTAGTTCTTCCCATCGTCGGAGACCATCAGCTCAACGGATGCCGGAGCATAGATTACCGCATCGTACTGGTGCATGAAGTCGACTTCCACGTCACGTATCTCTGTCACCTTGCCCATATCGACGACGACATCCATGCCGGTACTGTCTATGAAGCCCTGCCAGCGTCCCTCAAGATAGCCCCAGTCGCCTCGCAGTCCGTTGGTCAGCGTGCTGTCGCCTTCCGCCCTGTATTTCTCTGCATAGCGTCCCAGGTAAGTGACGGGGCGGCCCATTGCTTCGTGTTGTGTTATGCTACGGCTTTCTATACGTGAACCCTTCTCCTTTGAGAGGTCAAAGGCATTATAGCCCGCACGCCTCAGTCGGTCGACATTCACAACTGCTCTCCGGCGGAAATTGTCGTATCCTGTGCGCTGCTTTGTCCATCCTGTCTCTGCCAGGGCCAACAGACGAGGATAGAGCATATACTCTAAATGGCCGGGCTCGGCGATGAATTCCGTCCAGACACAAGCCTGCACGCCATCCATATACTTCTCAAGACTGGTTCCTTTATACTTCGCTGGGATGGGCTCATAGTTGTAGGTCTTATCCAAACGGGTATAACCTCCCTGTGCCTTCGGCTGTTCCATCGGATTGTCCTGATACATATTCAGATAATAGAACTGCTGCGGTGCCATCACTACATGGTGCTTGCCTGTTGCAGCCTCGATACCTGCTTCGGTCCCACGCCATGACATCACGGCTGCGTTAGGAGCCAGTTTGCCTTCCATGATCTCGTCCCAACCGAGGAGCTTACGACCGTTACGGTTCAAGAACTGTTCCATACGATGGGTGAAAAGGCTCTGCAACTCGGCTACATCCTTTAAGTGATTCTCCTTCATCATCCTCTGGCAGTCAGGACAAGTCTTCCATGTGCGACGCTCTGCCTCGTCTCCTCCGATGTGGATATACTTGGAGGGGAAGAGTTCCATCACTTCTTTCAGCACGTTTTCCATGAATGTGTAGGTGGCTTCCCGTCCTACACAGAGGTCTGACTGTGTGTAGGGTTTGCCTGTACACGACAGTTCCGGATAGGCGAAGACCACCTCGTCACTGTGTCCGGGCATCTCAATCTCGGGGATGATTTCTATGTGACGTGCTGCCGCATAGCGTACGATATCCTTGATGTCCTCTTGTGAGTAATAGCCACCGTATGCTCCCGGTGTTCCTGCCGGACAGTAACGGCGGTCTTTGTCCATCCACCAGCAGGTCCAGTCCGACTGTGTCCGGTAGGCCGTTTCGGCTGTCAGACGAGGGTACTGCTTCACCTCCATGCGCCAGCCGCCGCCGTCAGTGAGATGCCAGTGGAAACGGTCGAGCTTGAAATAAGCCATCGCATCCAGCTGTTTCTTGAGGAACTCCTTCGTCCAGAAGTGGCGGGAACAGTCGATCATCAGCCCCCGGTAAGCGAAACGAGGCGTGTCCTTGACTTTTACGCAGGCTATCTTCCCGTCTTTCTCCAGCTGACGGACGGTCTGCAGGCCGTAGAACAGTCCCGTAGGTGTCAATGACTGGATGGTAATTCCCTTAGGTGTCACCTTCAGCTCATAGCCTTGCAGGCGCACGCTGTCCATTGCCTGTGCAGCCTGTTGGGCTGTCCCCTTGCAAATCAAGCGAAAAGTGGCTTGTTCAGAAGGGTTCTTCGCATAAACCAAAGGATGGTTCATTACCTCAGAGGTATATTGGTTAAGCACCTTGAAGTCACTGCCTGTGAGATTGGTCACGATCTTTAAGCCCTTATTCAGCTTGAATTGACCCTTCAAAAGACTGATATTCTCAGGTTGTGGGATGATGTTCTGAGCTGCAACAGGCATCGGAACGGCAGTTGACAGCAGCAGGAAGGCTGCACTCAAAAGGATATGTTTTCTCATCATATACGGTAAATGTCGTTTTTTTTCTTAGGTTTGACAATGCTGTCGGGAGGCTTATTTCAGATAGAACTTCAATGTTCCGCCCTTCAACAGTTCGTCGTTCGTGATTCGGTACCGGCTCAGCGGCTTCCCGCCCAGTTCCATCTTCCGGATGATGACGGCCTCGGCAGAAGGGCGCGCGGTCTCTATCACAAGCTGGTCTTTTCCCCATTGCTCCTTGTCCAGGCGGATGGTCACCTTGTCGAAGACCGGCGATGTCAGCGTGTAAGACGGGTCGCCAGGACAGTCGGGATAGAACCCTATCATGTTGAATACCGCCCAGGCCGACATGGTTCCCGTGTCGTCGTTGCCGGGAATACCCTCCGGTGCATTCTTGAAGTACTCCTTCAAGAGCCTGCGGGTCAGTATCTGTGTGCGCCATTCTTCCCCCTTGAAATAGGAAAAGAGGTAAGGGTAGGCAATGTCAGGCTCGTTCGCCGGGTCGTAATAACCCTTGTCGAACACGCTCTGGAGCTTGCTGACAAACGCTTTCCGTCCTCCCATGAGCCTTGCAAGTCCCGTCACGTCGTGCGGAACATAGAACGTGTAGTTCCAGGCATTGCCTTCGTGGAAGCCGGGCGACGGCTCGAAGTTCTCTCCCTGGCGCGGGTTGAAGGGCTTGTAGAAAGTCCCGTCGGGCATCAGAGGGCGCAACATGCCGTACTCCTTGCTGAAGTAATGGCGATAACCCAAAGCACGGTCGTGGAACAGGCGGGCATCGTCTTTCTTTCCCAATGCCGCTGCCAGTCGTGAAAGGGCGTTGTCGGCAATGTAGTATTCGAGGGCATGGGAGACGGAGTTGTCGAACTGCTCGTGCAGGGCGACATATCCCTTCTCCATGTACTCATCATTGTCCGGACGCAGAGGGTTGTCGCTTCCTTTCGTCAGAGCCGACTTGCGGAACGCCTTGTAAGCCCTGTTGATGTCGTAGCCGCGCAGTCCTTTCAGCCACGAGTCCGTGATAACAGGGATGGCCGGATCGCCTTCCATCGTGTAAGTTTCTCTTCCGAAGAGTTCCCATTTCGGCATCCAGCCATGTTCGTCGTACATGGAAATCATCGTGCGGATCATGTCGCGCTGCCGGTTCGGATAGACGAGTGTCAGCAGCTGATGCACGTTGCGGTAGGTGTCCCACAGCGAGAAGACCGTATATCGGTTCCCCTCCTTCACTGTGCGGATGTCGTTGCGCTCCATGGCAGGGTACTGTCCGTTGACATCCTGTAGTATGTTCGGGTGGATGAGTGTGTGATAAAGTGCGGTATAGAATATGGTCTGTTCCGTCTTCGTTCCTCCTTCGACGAGTATGCGGGACAGGTCGTCGTTCCATTTCGTGCGTGCTTCGGTACGGATGGCATCAAAGTCCTTGCCTCGCTGTTCGGCATCAAGGTTCTCACGGGCGTTCGCCATGCTCACGAACGATACACCCATCTGCACCTCCACCTGGTCGCCGGCCTCGGTATCGTAGTCCATCCATACGCCGATGTCATCGCCTGCGAGTTCCTTCTGGTAGGTCTTATAGAGTTTGTACTTGCCGTTGTCGGCGTCCCACTCCGCCTCTACGCCCGTCATCGGACGCTGTTTCTTCCAATAGCCGGCTGCTGAAGGCTTCTTGCTGACACGCATCACGAAGTAGATGGGGAAGACAGCCTGCGGGTTGTAACAGAATGTTCCCTGCAGCTTCACGCCCTCCCATTCCGTGTCGCTCACCTTCTTCACCATTGCTCCCGTCTCGTTGGTCAGTCCCTCGCCGAGGTTCAGCAGGACGTGGCTCTCACCTTTCGGGAATGTGAAGCGGGCAACGGAACTGCGGAGAGTGGCTGTCACCTCCGTCGTCACATCGTATTTGACAAGGTGGTTGGAGTAATAGCCGGGCTGGGCAGCCTCCTTGTCGTATGTACTGCCATACTCCTTATAGTCTACGTTCAGCTTTCCGGTCGTAGGCATAAGCAGCAGTGAACCGACCTCCGGGCAGCCCACACCGCTCAGATTGACATGAGAATAACCTGTGAAAAAAACGTTGTGGTACTCGTAGGGTGTCGACCACCAGCGTGCATCCTTGTCGTATTTGTTCAGGTCGGAGCCCATCACGTTGAACGGCACTACCGACATCAGGCCGTTGGGGCACACCGCTCCAGGATTGGTCGTACCGAAGTTGGATGTGCCGATGAAAGGATTGACGAGGTCGACAGGCTCTTCTCTTTCCCTGCCTGCTGCCTCCAGTGAGAGGAAAGAAAGGGACATGAGAAGCCCAAGGAGAAAGTTATGTTTCATGTGAGATGATGAAGGGGAATGATGATTGGTGGGTAGTAAATGCCGGATGTCGGGGGACTGCTGATGGCGAGTGGGTGATGAAAGGCCGTGCATGGCATACACGCTGTAAGGACAGACAAAGACATCTGTCCCTACAGCGTGGGCAAGGCTTCTTTATAAAATGCTGTTGTTCTTCGTGAACGCTACGATCTCCTTGATGTACCCGAAGGCCATTCCGACAACCGTGTCAGCCGCACCGTAGTAAACGGCTACACGTTCGCCGTCCTGCAAGGCGGCACATGGGAAGACGACGTTGGGCACGTCGCCCTGCAGTTCATAGGTCGCTGCAGGTGCCAGAAGGTAAGGACGGGTACGATAGAGCACCTTTTCAGGATGGTCTTTGTCGAGAATGGCTGCCCCCATTGAATAGCGGAAGCCGTTGCAGGTGTTGATGACCCCATGATAAAAGAGCAGCCAGCCCTCATCCGTCAGGAAGGGGACAGAGCCGGCGCCGATCTTCGTACACTGCCATGCACTCTCCGGGAATGGCGTCACCTTCATGACACAACGATGTTCGCCCCAGTACTTCATGTCAGGACTGAAGCTGATGTAGATGTCACCGAAAGGCGTATGACCATTGTCACTCGGACGGCTCAGCATGGCATACTTTCCGTTGATTTTCTCGGGGAAGAGCACGCCGTTGCGGTTGAATGGCAGAAAGGCATTCTCGCACTGATAGAACTTCTTGAAATCGAAGGTGTAGGCAATGCCGATAGTCGGACCGTGATAGCCGTTGCACCAGGTGATCCAGTAACGGTCATCAATCCATGTGACGCGCGGGTCATACTTATACTCTGACTCAATCATCTCGGTGTTGCCAGCCTCAAACTTGATAGGCTCGTGATTGATTTCCCAGTGGATGCCGTCCTTGCTGAAGCCGGCGAAGACGTTCATCTGCACCGCTTTGTTGTCGCAGCGGAACACACCTGCATAACCGTCTTCAAAAGGAACGACGGCACTGTTGAAGATACTGTTTGATGTCGGGATATGGTAACGGCCGATGATCGGGTTCTTCGAATAACGCCACATCACGTCCTTGCATCCCTCCGGGCGGTCTTCCCAGGGCAGAATATCTTTTAAACTTTTCATTGTAAATAGTTTTATGCTTTTAGTTCTGTAAACTTCGATACATAATAATTACAAGCAAAGTTAGTGTTTTACTTCAACAACAGGCAGGTTTTTATCATTCGTTAAGCTGGCAAAACGTTTCTTAACAGCCGTGGGGCGACATCCGTCCGGGCAGCTCCCCGGGCATGGCTTCCCCCGGCGTGCCATTGAACGGTATCGGCTGTGGATGCATCGGGGGCATTCCCGTGATGGGCATGCCCCTGAGATGCTCCCGTCGGCGTAGCGGCGCCGTGCCTCTGTCTGTGCGCAGCTTGCAGCGTCAGGCTGCCTTCCCCGGATTCCGTGCAGGCTTCTCCTTTGCCGGCGGCAGAATCAGATTCAATATGACACCGATGGCAGCTGAAAGGCCGATGCCGCTGATAGAGAAACTTCTCCAGTGCAGTACGGCTCCTCCGATTCCCATGGTCAGGGTGATGGATATGATGATGATGTTGCGTGTGCGGTTGAAGTCGACCTTGTGCTGGATGAGGTTCTGGATGCCTACCGAGGCGATCGTGCCGAAAAGCAGCAGCATGATGCCGCCTAACACGGCGGAAGGGATGCTCTGCAGCAGCGCGCTCAGCTTCCCGATGACCGAGAAGACGATCGCTGTGAGCGCCGCAATGCGGATTACCTGCGGGTGGGTGACCTTCGTAATGCTCATGGCACCGGTCACCTCGCTGTACGTCGTCACGGGAGGGCCGCCCAGCAGACAGGCCGCGAGGCAGGCCAGTCCGTCGCCCAGCATCGTGCGGTGCAGTCCCGGCGACTTCGTGAAATCCTTGTTTGCGACGGCGCTCACGACATATACGTCGCCCACGTGTTCTATCACGGGGGCGATTGCCACGGGAATCATGTAGAGGAAAGGTTCCCATGCGAATTGCGGCAGATGGAAGTGTGCCAGGGCCGGCGGCAGCGACAGCCACGGGGCCGCCTTTACCTGTGTGAAGTCGACGAGCCCCATGCCCACCGCCACGATATATCCGGCGATGATGCCGCAGATCACCGGTACCAGCTTCATCAGTCCCCGTCCCATGGAGAGAACCATTACGGCCACTGCCAGCGAGACGAAGGCCAGCAGCCAGTTTGTCTTCGCCATATTGACGGCCGACGTGGACAGGGACAGACCGATCAGGATGATCACAGGGCCGATGACGACCGGTGGGAAGAGCCGGTCGAGCAGTTTCTTTCCCTGCCACTTTATCAAGGCCGACATCACGAAGTAGACCAGCGCCACTCCGGCAATGCCTGCCAGTGTCCCCGGCATTCCCCAGTGTCTGGCGGCGGAGATGATCGGTGCTATGAAGGCAAAGGAAGAACCTAAAAAAATAGGAACTTTACCTTTCGTAACCAGATGAAAGATAAAAGTTCCTAAGCCTGCTGTGAATAATGCCGTTGCGGGGTCGAGCCCCACAAGCAGAGGGACGAGGACGGTGGAGCCGAAAGCCACGAAGAGGAATTGTATCCCCACGATCGTCTTCCGTGCCGGTGATAGATTTGTATTGCCCATGTATTGGTCGTTTGTATTGGTTTGTCTGGAAAGAACTTGAACGGATGATTCCGAGTGCAAAAGTAAAAAAAAGATTGTGCATTGCGGATAAAACCGACGGGAAAAGTACACTTCCGCCGCGAAAAAGTTTCGTCTGTATTGATGGGGGCTGCCGGACAGGTGCTTCTCACAGACAGGGAAAATCGTGTCTCGTCAGGGGGCTGTGACGTATCGGGGGGCACATGTGCAGGATGAAATATGTTGACAATTCGGACTTTTCTGGCGGCGGGTTTTCCTTGCAAAAACAGCTGTCTTGGACGGTACATGCGGCAGGCTGTTTCGCAACCGGGCACCGATTGCCTTCCAATTAACGCCTGATTGCAGTTCAATTAACGCCCGATAACGTCCCAATTAACGCCCGTTTGGAGTGCAACAGGACATCTCTTCGCCTGGTGTCCGTATATGCCTGGCCTTTAGTTGGTTGTGGATCCGTCTGAAAGTCTCTTTCCCACATGGGGAGGCTGGCTTTGTCTTGTCCGTGGAAGAGGGCCGGAGGCGATGGGGGAGGAGGCTGTACGGTGATGAAATATCAGGACAGGATGGGCGCCTCCTAAGCTCCTCCGAAGGAGGGAGCGTGGCAGGTAAGGGTGTACAAATGGCGGGCGGCGATGGGGGAGGATGGACGATGGCGGGTGGAACAGGGCCGGGCGGGGAGCTTGCAAAAAAAACAGGAGGAAGGCAAAACCGTCTTCCTCCTGTCCGGGTATTGTCTCGGTTGTAGGCGGCCTGCCGGAATCGGCGGCCGCAGTCACAATGCCGTCAGTTACTTGTTTTTCTTCAGTTTTTCCACGTATGCGTCAATGGCAGCGATGGCCGTGATGTTCACGATGTCGCGTACCGAGCACTCGAAGTCGGTGAAGTGGATGGGCTTGTTCAGTCCCATCTGTATAGGCCCGATGACCTCCGTCTCCGGACTCAACGCCTGCAGGAGCTTGTAACCGCTGTTGGCTGAAGAGAGGTCGGGGAAGACAAGCGTATTGACATCCTTCCCCTTCAGGCGGCTGAACGGGTACTTCTCGTCCCGCAGCTGTCTGTTGAGTGCGAAGTTCACCTGCATCTCTCCGTCGATGGCCAGCTCCGGACATTCGTTCTGTAAGGTCTCCACGGCCGTGTGTACCTTCAGCGGAGAGCCCTCCTTGTCTGAGCCGAAGTTGGAATAGGAGAGCATGGCGATGACCGGCTCGTCGTTGAAGAATCTTACGGAGTGGGCTGCCAGCCGGGCTACATCGGCCAGCACGTCGCCGTCGGGATGGCGGTTGATCAGCGTGTCGGCGATATAGTACACACCCTTCTTGGTGTTCAGGATGTGCATGGTGCCGAAGTGCCTGTACTCCGGCCGGATGCCGATTACGTCCTTGGCCACCTTGATGGTATTGCTGTATTTCGTGTAGAGTCCCGTGATGAAGGCATCCGCATCGCCGTTCTCGACCATGGACATGCCGAAGTAGTTGCGTTCGTACATCTTGTCGTATGCCTCCTCGAAGGTATAGCCCTCCCGTGCCCGCTTCTCTGCCAGATGCTTGGCGTAGGTGGCGCGGCGGCCCTGCTCCTTGTCGGCACGCATGTCGATGATCTCAATGTCCGATATGTCCAGTTTCAGCCGGTTGGCGACACGGTTCAAGCGGTCGGGATTCCCCAGCAGGATCGGTACGCAGATGCCTTCCTGCTTTGCCTGTACGGCCGCTTTCATCATCGTCTGGTGACCACCCTCTGCAAAGACGATGCGCTGCGGATGGTGGGCTGCGGTGGCGTGGAGGGTGCGGGTCAGCTTGGTTTCCTGTCCCAGCAGCTGCCGGAGGTTCTGCTTGTAGGCCTCGAAGTCCTTGATCGGCGTGCGTGCCACGCCGCTCTCCATGGCGGCCTTGGCCACCGCCGCACTTACCTCGGTGATCAGCCGCGGGTCGACCGGTTTCGGAATGAAGTACTTCGGTCCGAAGGTGAGGTCGTTCACGCGATATACCTCGTTGACGACATCGGGCACGGCCTGCTTGGCAAGGTCGGCAATGGCTTTTACGGCGGCCATCTTCATCTTTTCGTTGATGGCTTTGGCATGGACATCCAGTGCGCCGCGGAAGATGTAGGGGAATCCGATGACGTTGTTGATCTGGTTGGGGTAGTCGGAACGGCCTGTCGACATGATGACGTCCGGCCGTGCGGCAACGGCGTCCTCGTAGGATATTTCCGGGACCGGATTGGCCAGTGCGAAGACGATCGGCTTCTCGTTCATCGAGCGGATCATGTCCTGCGAGAGGATGTTGCCCTTGGACAGTCCGACGAAAACGTCAGCCCCCTTGATGGCTTCCTCCAGCGTGTGGACGTCGCGGCGGTCGGTGGCGAAGAGTGCCTTCTGCGGCGTCAGCTTCTCCCGGTCAGAGGTGATGACCCCCTTGGAGTCGAGCATCAGGATGTTCTCCTTCTTCAGTCCCAGTGCCATGTACAGCTTGGTGCATGAGATGGCGGCGGCTCCAGCGCCGTTGACGACCAGGCGCACGTCGGCGATGTCCTTGCCCGCCACCTCCAGTGCGTTCTTCAGTCCGGCGGCCGAGATGATGGCCGTGCCGTGCTGGTCATCGTGCATGACCGGGATGTCGAGGGTCTTCTTCAGCCGCTCCTCAATGGCAAAGCACTCCGGTGCCTTGATGTCTTCGAGGTTGATGCCGCCGAAGGTCGGTGCGATCTTCTCGACGGCTTCGCAGAACTTGTCGGGATCCTGTTCGTTCACTTCAATGTCGAAGACATCGATGCCGCCGTAGATTTTGAACAGCAGTCCCTTGCCTTCCATGACCGGCTTGCCGCTCATGGCGCCGATATTGCCCAGCCCCAGAACGGCGGTGCCGTTGCTGATGACGGCCACCAGGTTGCCTTTGTCGGTGTATTTATATACGTCGTCGGGGTTCTGCTGGATTTCCAGGCAGGGATAAGCCACACCGGGCGAATAAGCCAGACTGAGGTCAGTCTGGGTGCTGTAAGGTTTCGTCGGCTTTACTTCAATCTTGCCGGGACGACCGTTGTGATGGTATTCAAGAGCGGCCTCTTTTGTTACCTTGACCATAATTCTCTTCTGTATTTATGTATTGAGTATGTATGTTTGACCCACAAAGTTAATAAAATCCCTTCTAAAACAAACGGCATTATCAAAGTTTTTTGTAATTTTGCCGCAAAAACAGACATTGATGTATAATACTGCAACGGAAACCGCCTACCGGCGTGAACTCAAGGAGAAGATTCTCCGGGTGGCCACGGCTCTCTTCCACAGGTACGGAATCAGGCGGGTCAAGATGGACGACATTGCCAACGACCTGAAGATATCCAAGCGGACGCTCTACGAAATATACAGCAACAAAGAGAAGCTGCTGCTGGAGGTGATGCGGAATGACAAGCTGGTGGAAAGCCGACGGATGGAGGGGTTTGACAGACCGGGATCGAACGTCATCAATATTGTGATAGAGGTCTGCAAGTACCGTATCGAGGAGTTCAGTCAGATCAATCCGCTCTTCTTCGAGGATATCCACAAGTATCCGGAGCTGCTCGCACACGTCCGCAAACTGCATGAGCAGAGGGAGTCGGATGTCCTCGCCTTCATGCAGCGGGGCATAGACGAGGGACTTTTCCTTCCCGATATCAATTACGGAATCGTCCGTACGCTGACGAACGCCTCACAGCAGGCGATTATGAATCTGTACCTTTATAAGAAATACGATGTAACGGAACTCGCATATGTGGCCATCCTGCTCTTTATCCGTGGCTTCTGTACGCCGGAAGGTGTCAGGCAGCTGGATGAACAGCTGGAATCCCTTGCCTGGATCAAAGCCGGCAGATAGCCGGCCGGTGCGCGTGTATGTTCCTGTCCGGAGGGCTTGCATGGTGCTCCTGCGGTGTGCGGGAGATCTCCCTTCTGGAAAGATTGGATAAGACAATAGGATAGTCCAGGCAAGTGGGCGTCTGCAACGGATTTCCCTACAGACCCGGGAGTTTCTTCCCGGTCAGTCCGCCATTCGGAAGAAAGCGCATGACGGACTTGCATGCCGGATAAAAGACCCGAAGCCGGGAAAGGCAGTCTGGGGAAACCGGAAAGACGGCTCCGGAAGGCAGAACGACCGGAGAGTCCCGGCAGGACACCGACTTCATAGCATTAGATTAAGATGAAAGATAATATCTACCGAACCTTGCTGCTGACACTGTTGGTGGCATTGTTTCTTTTCCTGCTCCATTTCCTCCCGACCTTCAAGATAGACGGGACGGAACTGCGGGAAATTGACATTTTGAGCGACCTCGCCAGACAGAAGAAGGAACTCAAGGAAGTCATCCCTTCCCCCAAGGAGCCGTCGGCTTCGGTCGCTTACGACAGAAACGGGAAGGCGATCCGTTTCAGGGAAGTATGGCCCAAGGGCACGGAACGTATCGTAGACTATTCGGCCGGGAAGGGCGGCGGGCTCGACCATTTCTACAGCCAGCTCGACCGGCTGGCGCGGAAGGAGGCGGTCGGCCGTCCGGTGCGCATCGCCTATTTCGGCGACTCGTTCATAGAGGGAGATATTCTGCTTGCCGACCTGCGGGAGGATCTCCAGCGGTACTACGGCGGCTACGGGGTGGGCTGGATAGATGCCGGCAATGACCTCGACCAGTACAAGCATACGGTGGACAACAGGTTTTCCGGGCTGACAGAACACATGGTGAAGAAGCCTGCGGGTTATGATGTCGGTCAGGCGGGCATGGCCGAGCGGTATTATACCATGGGCGGACAGGCCACGATGTCGTTCGCCCCTTTCGCCCTGACGCACGATTATCCGCATACGGAGAAATGGGCAAGCACCTGGCTCTATCTGCGCTCGAAAGGAGGGGCTGCCGTCAGCTTTGAACTGGACGGCGGGAAGAAAAGCACGCAGCGCGTAAGTCCTTCGCCCGAAGTGCAGGCTGTGAAGATGGACGGTATTACGGCTCATGCCACGGTCAAGGTGAATGGTGCCGGCACCGTTCTTTTCGGCACATCGCAGGAAGGAAAGGAGGGAATCGTACTCGACAACTTCAGTATGCGGGGATCTTCGGGCATAACCCTGGCGAAACTTCCCGGGAAGATGCTGGCCGAGTTCGCCCGTGTCCGTCCTTACGACCTCATCGTCTTCCAGTTCGGTGTCAATGCCATCGACGCACAGACGACGCCGGAGCGGCTGAAGAAGTACATGGCCGACATGAAGCGGGTCGTGGAGCTCTTCCGCAGGTGTTTCCCCGAGACGAGCATCCTCGTTGTCAGTACGCCCGACCGCGGGTCGAAGACTTCACCCGACGGCACCATGAAGGGAGTAGAGATGCTTGTGGGCTACCAGGAGCAGCTTGCGGCCGACTGCCGCGTGGGCTTCTACAATCTTTTCCAGGCCATGGGCGGCGCCGGGACGATGATGCGCATCGTTGACGAGCAGGACATGGGCACCAAGGACTATGTACACATCAATTACAAAGGGGGTAAATACGTCAGCCAGCGCATCTTCAAGTCTGTCGTGGCAGGACAGAAGAATTATACGCGCCGTGCAAAGCTGATGGAACAGTAGACGGCTTCGCGCATCCGGCGGCACGGCCGGAGCTGACAAACCCAATAAAGAACCAAGATGGAAACAAATGATATTTTCAGCCAGATGACGGCTCAACTTAAAGTCTTCCTGCAGAGCATGGCATCGTATGTCTCAGGCCTTGATTTCACAAAGGCGGCAGACATCCTGCTCTATAATCCGCGCGAACCGCTCCTCTTTTCGTCAGGTGCGTTCCTCTTCATCTTCCTGATCTTTGTCACGGGCTATTGCTGCCTGCGCAGGAAGGTGGATGCAAGACTGCTCTTCGTGACGCTTTTCTCCTATTATTTCTTCTACAAAAGCAGCGGTTTCTACTTCCTGCTGCTGCTTGTCGTCACGGTAAGCGACTTCTGCCTTGCACGGAAAATCGCCGAAAGGAAACATCCTCGTCTGTGGCTGGCAGCCAGTCTGCTCATTGACCTCGGTCTGCTGGGCTACTTCAAGTACACCAATTTCTTTGCAGGGATGATCGCACAGATGGTCGGGAGCAATTTCCAGCTGTGGGACATCTTCCTGCCTGTCGGCATCAGTTTCTATACCTTCAAGACCATTTCCTATGTCGTGGATGTCTACCGGAAGAAGGTAGAACCGATGGAATCGCTCCTCGACTATGCTTTCTATGTCAGTTTCTTCCCGACCCTCCTGGCAGGTCCTATCACCCGTGCGACTGACTTCGGGCCGCAGATCCGCAAGCCCCTTCATGTCAGCCGTGAGATGTTCGCACAGGGCGTGTTCTTCATCCTCATCGGTCTCTTTAAGAAAGCGGTCATCTCCGACTATATTTCTCAGAACTTCGTCGACCGCATCTTCGACAACCCGACGCTCTTCTCCGGCGGGGAGGTGCTCCTCGGCCTTTACGGCTACTGCATACAGATCTACTGTGATTTCTCGGGCTATTCGGACATGGCGATCGGTATCTCCCTGCTGCTCGGATTCAAGATCCCGATGAACTTCAATGCGCCGCTCACCGCCGATTCCATGACCGACTTCTGGCGTCGCTGGCATATCTCGCTCTCTACATGGATCCGCGATTACGTCTACATCGCACTCGGAGGAAACCGGAAAGGGACGCTGCACATGTATCTCAACCAGATGGTGGCCATGACGGCCTGTGGCCTGTGGCACGGCGCATCGCTCAACTTCGTCGTGTGGGGAGTGCTGCACGGTGCGCTGGTCTGCCTGCACAAGTTCTGGTCGCAGACCGTCATGAGACACGACCGACATTATCATCCCGCCGGCATACGCCGTTTCGTCTCCGTGTTCATCACGTTCCACGTCCTCTGCTTTACATGGCTTTTCTTCCGCTGCAAGGACTTCGAGGGGGTGTGGGTCATGCTCAGGCAGATGTTCGCGAAGTTCAACCCTGCCGTTCTTCCCGATGTCTTCGTGGCTTATAGATATGTTTTCCTGCTGATGGCCTTCGCCCTCCTGACGCACTGGATTCCCGACTCCTGGCAGAACCGCTGTGTGCGCCTCCTGGAAAAAGGGGGTGTCGTGCTTTCTGCCGTTGCCGTCACGGTCGTCATATTTATCATCATGCAGGTGAAGAGTTCTGATATTCAGCCGTTCATTTACTTCCAGTTTTAGCCGTCTTCGGCCGCCGGAAATCATCCGCTCCCTCCCTTTTTCTCTTGGGAGGGAGCGTTTCTCTTGGTTCTTCCGTTCAATGCGCGGATGCTTTTCGTATGGCTTTGACGGAAGAACCGGAGTGATTCATTCAGCAAGAACATAGCAAGACCGTCAACTGGCTATTCCATCCTCCTCCTCCGATACAACAGCCTTTCCAATTTAATATGTTGAAAATACAGACAAGGTTTTGAAAAACCATTACATAATTTCAAACAAATCATTTGCAAATATAAAAGACACGTGCAAAAAGCAGGTTCGTAAACTGCCGTAAATCAACAGGTTATCAAGTCGTTTGTAAAAGATGCCTGATTGGACTTCAAAAGGGCGTTGGTAACATGCTGAAAGAGCACCTGTTGCAAGTCAATCAGGCATCTGTTAGAAGCCAAAAGAGCATGTGTTGCTTTGCATTGCATGAAAACAGTTTACAAACACCGACGATGTGGGAATAGGTTGTTCGTAGAAGACGGAAAGACAGGCTGCCGGACAGGCATCGTGTCAATTCGCCTTTTCTGCATTTTACCTTGTAGCTCATCCTCCTTTGCAAGACCATCCGATTTCGGACAGTCATATCATGCAAGTGCATAAGCCTTTATTTCCAATCTATGTATTTGACGGAAGAACCGGAAAAAGTCTCTTTCACTGTACAGTGCAGTACATCATCATCGACCGTTCCGATCCGGTGTGCCCCAAGGGCCGTCTCTATCTGCGTCCATGGTATCCCATCCCGTGCTTTTCATCATGGGTAAACCGGGTGGTGAAGTCGGGTCTGTCCATCTCAATGGGGTTCGCATTCTTGCCAGGTTCGCCCATCCACTGCACAATCTTGTCTACCCACAGTGCAGCGCCCTGCCGTGTCGGATGGATCCCGTCTGTCCGTGAGGCAATGACCGAACTGCTGTCAAAGAAGCGTCCTGTCCCCGTACAGTCCCGGATGACATTGACGATCGTGCGGTCTTTCACCCTGTGCCAGGGCAGCGGTCCGACCCACACATACGGAATGTTGCCGATACGGTTCAGTATCGTCTGAATCGCCGTTTCACGTCTGCTGTAATCTTTGTATCCCAGATCATTGGTACCCAGACTGATGATGATATAGGTAGGATGGATCCGCTCTATCTGATACTGGAGGTCGGAAGCAATCGCCCAGTCGCGCGTCGTACTGCCATACCACACGACAGAGTGGAACTCAAATCCGTTCTTGACAGCGTAATCGTTGAAACGCACACCCAGACCGTCGGCCATCGAGTCGCCGACAAGCAAAACAATCTGGTTGCGGCTTTCGGTAATGTGTGCCGCATGTGTGGAGGAGGATGGAAGAGGTGCGAGCATCATTTCCTCCGCCTCTTCCAGAGGCTGCTGCGATGCCGGCTGCACAGGCATTGCATCAGGTTCTGGCGAGTCTGCCGGACGGACAGGCTGACAGTCCGGCAATGCGCTGCTGCCAGTGTCCTGTGACTGCACCGACTGTACGGAAAGGATGAAAAAGAATACTATAAAATACTTTACTGCTTTCACAATTGTCTACTTTCTGTGTTGTCCGGCACGTCCATGCTGCCAGATCTCAACACTGTTGATGATATTCTGCCACAGGATGTAGCATCCCGGCCCCACTGACGAGAGCGGATTCAGGTAAGTATAAGCGATCCAAATGGCGAAGGCCGTATTCTTCTGCCCCAAGGCCTGACCGGCATTGACCGTGCTGTGGAAGAAATGTCCGACATATCTGCCCACGGCAAACTGAATCAGACAGAGCAGGAGAGCCAGAACCGCTATCAGCAGGAGGAAACCGGCCGTGACATCGGCATGTACGATGTTCTTCACCGTTGTCCCCGATACGATGAGCAGCGAGCATCCCCAAAGGTAATAGCTGAGGTCGTTCACATGGATCATCCACTGGTAGAAGCCGTGAAGAACCTGCCAGTGCTTTGTGACATACGCCAGGAACATCGGTACGACCAACACCATGCACACCTTGTACAGAATAAGCAGGAAGGCATTCCAGAACGCCATGCCTGCACAAGGGTCTATCAGAGGGAAACAGACCGGGATGAGCAGGGCACAGATAAAGTTGGAGAGGAACGTATAGGTCGTCATCTCCTCGAGGTCGCCGCCTAACTTCTGTGTCACCACGGCTGCGGCAGAGGCACAGGGACCGATGATGCAGGTGAGAACGGCCTCGAGCAGTATAAGCGTCCTGCCCGTGGCATGGATAACAAGGACCATACCGACAACGGCGGCGACGAACGCCACCTGGAAGATTCCGATCCAGAAATGCCACCCTACTGGGACGAGCTTGCGGAAGTCTACCTTGCAGAAAGTGACATACAGGACAAGGAACATAAACAGCGGCAATGCCTCATTGAGGAACGGAGCAAAGAATCCCCCGGCACCATCCAACGCCGGAATCAAGGCAAAGACAAGGTACGTCAACGCTCCCGTGCCTATCGACACCGGCAATGTCCAATCCTTTATAAACTGAATAATCCTACTCATCTGGCTTCTTAACCAAGCTGCATCTCCCTCCTGTGATTCAGAGACCGGCTGCAAAGGTACGAAAAAAGACTGGAAATCAAGCTGAAACCTCCGTGCATTCTCCCATTCCGCCAGACTTGTCCAGATACAGTGATGATGGCCGTCGGACGGACTGCCCCCGTGGAAGCCGTTCATTCCCTCCTGCATATGGATGAGCATGAGCGGAACGAACAACGCTCCCCTGCATGATGTACTGATGCCCGACACCGATCGTGTTGTCGGCAAAAACCAATCGTGTTGTCGGCAAATACCGATCGTGTTGTCGACGAATACCGATCATGCTGATGGCTCACACGCCTGCCGTCTGATACCCGGGATGGAAACAGCCTGTCGTGAAAGCCGGAAGCCAACGAACTTTGTCTGACAAGGGGGCGGCCGGCCTTTCCAAAAACAATGATGAACCGCCGGTCGAAAAGAAGGGACACATGGACATCCATGACCTTCCGTTTTTATCGGACAGTAATATATTGTAACGACCTTCTCATTGCAAAGCTGACAGGCACATACGGAAAAGCACGACAGGAATCCTGTCGTGCCTCAAACTATTTCTTTCGTATGAAAAGTCCGTTCCATGCTTGATTTTTGGTTCGCACCTCACGGCGTTCCCCAATCATCTTGCATCTTTGTTATCCTTTATGCAATCTTCTTTGCTACCTTGAACTAACAACCTAATGTCTGTTATCTGAACAATCTCTTTTGTTCTACCTTAAACTAAATAACTAAAAACCTAAATCTATTACTACTAACCTAAACAATCTATTTATTTGTCTTTTGACGGTGCAAAGGTACGATTGTTTGCGCACACATCAAAATTATCCAGCACAAATTACAATTATTTTAATATTTATTGACCTGCATCAATACTTATTGTCAGAAAACAGGGGCCATGCGAAAGAGCTGCAACAGTTTTTCACCATCCGGCCGACCGTCTGTCCGAGTGTCCGCCTCCGGGAGGCGGACGCAAGACGGAAGTCAGTAGAACCGGACTTCCGTAATGACCATGGAGCCGACGGCCGCATTCAGTTTCTTCACCAATTCCGACTGCATCATGCAGAGGTCTGCACGCAAGGCAGGGTTCTGTATCTTCACGAACAAGGTCTGGTTCCTGATAAACTTCCCCTGCGTGTACCGTGCCACGGCAGCTCCCGCCACGGTGTCCCAGGCATCGACAAGCCGCTTCTGCAGCAGAGGGGCTTCCAGTCCGCCCTGTCTCAGAAACTGATTGAGCACGTCTCCCAACGGCTGCACTTTCCGTCTGAACATGATCCTCAGTCCTCCCGCTGATTGATTTCTCCGTTTTCGACAGAGAACAGTTTGTAATCAAATCCACTCCCCTGCAGAATCCGGTCCAGATGATCCCGGTTGGTATCGGTAATGAATATCTGGCCGAAGTCATCGCCCGAGACAAGCCGCACGATCTGTTCCACCCTGCTGCTGTCGAGCTTGTCGAAGATGTCGTCAAGCAGCAGCAGCGGCGTATTGTTGCCGGATGTGCGGTGCAGGAAATCAAACTGTGCGAGCTTCAGAGCCAGTACGTAGGTCTTGTTCTGTCCCTGACTCCCCTCGCGTTTCATCGGATAGCCTCCGAGCTTCATCACCAGGTCGTCCTTGTGCGTGCCGTGCAGGGAGAACCCCATGATGCGGTCTTTGGCGCGGTCGCGCTGTATCACGTCCAGCAGACTGCCCCGCTGACAATGCGAGACATACTCGAGCGAGACCTGCTCCCGGTTGCAGCAGATGGTCTGATAGATGCGCTGGAAGACCGGTGTAAGCTCCTGTACAAAGGCTTTCCGCTTCCGGTAGAGCGTCTCTCCATGCTCGGCCATCTGCATTTCGAGCAGTTCCATAAGCGTCGGGTCGGGCTCTTCCTCCTGCTTCAGCAGGCTGTTGCGCTGCTGCAGAGCCTTGTTGTAACGGCCGAGAGCTTCTATATAAGGTGTGTCATATTGCGAAATGACGACATCCATCAGCCTCCGCCTCTCCTCGCTGCCCCCCTCGATCAGTGCGGCGTCAGCAGGCGATACGAATATCAGCGGCACTTTCCCGATATGCTGGGACAGCCGTTTATACTCCTTTCTGTTCCACTTAAAGTGCTTCTTCGTGCCGCGCTTCATCCCGCAGTACACCTGTCCCTGCTCACCGGCATCCGTGGTATAGTCCCCCTCCAGCACGAAATAATCCGAATCATGGCGTATCACCTCGGAATCCTTGGGATTGAAGGCGCTCTTGCAGAAAGAAAGATAATAGACCGCATCCAGCAGGTTGGTCTTGCCCTCTCCGTTCCGACCGATGAAGCAGTTGAGCCTGGCAGACAGATCCAATGTGGCCGCCTGTATGTTCTTGTAGTTTATGATGGATAACTTGTCTAATTGCATCGTCTTTGATTTTGAGGAATAAGAAAAAGACCGCAGCTGGCTGCTGTCGTCCCTCCGGAGTGTGAGACCAGCGGCAGCGGGACGGCACCGGCAAGGGACGGGACACTGCCGGTTCCCGGACGGCCGATTGCCGGACAGCCCTTTCCCGACCCCTGCAAAGATAGTTCATTTCCACCCAATAAAAGAAAAAAGTCGTTGATAAATTTCAATATATGCGACTTTTTCACTAATTTTGTCGCGCTATAATGCACACCCCGCAGCTTAGATAAAAATAAATACATCAATAATAAAAATGGCAAAAAAACAAGAACAGGGTACATACGAAGAAACCCTTAACCATTCGGAAGCCGTCTTCTTGAAATACAAGAAGCAGCTCCTTATCGCTGTCGCAGCGCTCATCGTTGTCGTGGCAGGTGTCATCCTTTACAGGAACTTCATCTCAGCGCCGCGCGAGGCGGAGGCCAGTACAGAGCTGGCAAAGAGCCAGATGCTCTTCAACGGACAGCAGTACGACCAGGCGCTCACCGGTTTCCAGAAGGTACAGAGCGACTACAGCAGCACAGCTGCCGGCAACCTTGCCAACCTCTATGTAGCACTCTGCTACGCCCATCAGGCCAAGCCGGACTGGGCAAAGGCACTGGAGAACGCCGAGAAGTTCAGCACGTCCGACGACGAGATGATCAGTCCGGCATCCCAGATGGCACTCGGCGACATCTATGCCAACAACAACCAGAACGACAAGGCGGTCGACTGTTTCAAGAAGGCTGCCAAGATGGCCGATGCGGAGGCTGCCGACGACACCAACCTCAGCATCGCACCGCTGGCACTGCGCAAGGCGGGCATTCTCCTCGAGAGTGAGGGAAAGAAGGCCGATGCGCTCGAGATCTATAAGGAGATCAAGAAGAAGTATGTCAACTCTCCTGTCTATCAGGATATTGACAAATACATTGAGCGTGCCTCCAACTAAACCGTCATGGCAACAGAACTTCATCACTTATCCGACTACGATGCACAGAGCGTACCTGACGCGAGCAACATGTGCTTTGGCATCGTCGTAGCCGAGTGGAATCCGGAAATCACCGATGCTCTCCTTGACGGGGCCGTCAAGACACTTGAGAAGCATGGCACTCTCCCGGAGAACATCCACATCAAGACGGTTCCCGGCAGCTTCGAGCTGATCTACGGAGCGCAGCAGATGACCAAGAACGACGGATTCGATGCCGTCATCATCCTCGGAAGCGTCATCCGGGGAGAGACACCTCACTTCGACTATATCTGCGAGGGGGTCACCTACGGCATTGCGCATCTCAACGCCACACAGAACATCCCCGTCATCTACGGGCTGCTCACCACGGACGACTTGCAGCAGGCAAAGGACCGCAGTGGCGGAAGGCTCGGAAACAAGGGGGACGAGTGCGCAATTGACGCCATCAAAATGGCTAAGTTCTAAGATCAAGGATGGAAAGACAGAAGGCAGCAGAGACGGAATCATCCGTTTTCTGCTGCCTTTTTTGATTCTTCTGTCAAGTGCATAGATTGGAAATAGAAGAAAGGCCTATGCACTTGCAGGGCATGACTGTCCGAAAGCAGATGATCTTAAAAAGGAGGATAAACTGAAAGATGAAATACAGGAAAGGCAGATAGAAGCGATGTCTGACCATCAGCCTGTCTTTCTGTCTTCTACGAACAACCTATTCTCACATCATCGGTGTTTGTAAACTGTTTTCATGCAATGCAAAGCAACACATGCTCTTTTGGCTTCTAACAGATGCCTGATTGACTTGCAACAGGTGCTCTTTTAGCGTGTTACTAACGCCCTTTTGAAGTCCAATCAGGCACCTTTTACAAACGACTTGATAACCTGTTGATTTACCGAAGTTTACGAACCTGCTTTTTGCACGTGTTTTTATATTTGCAGAAGATTTGTCTGAAATTATGTAATAGTTTTTCAAAACCTTGTCTGTGTTTTCAACATATTAAATTGGAAAGGCTGTTGTATCGGAGGATGATGATGGAATAGCCGGTTGACGGTCCTGGCTATGTTTTTGTTGAATGAATCACTTCGGTTCTTCCGTCAAAGCCATGCGAAAAGCATCTGCGCATTTAACGGAAGAACCCTTTTTCTGCTGTCCAGCTTCCGTTGCGGCTGTGTTCGGACAGACAGGGTAATGATCTGTTTCAGCAGGTGGAGACGATGCGCTCTTGTCAGGAGGCCTGATTGTTTCCCGCTTGTCCTTAGACGGTTCTGTGCTTCCCGGCATATTGGCTTGGGGAAGTGCGGCTGCTGGAAGCTGTATGCGCAGACGGTCACGGTGAGGAGAGAAAGGCGTTTGCCGAAAGGACTTCTCCGTAGGAGGCGATGCGGGCGATGATGCGATAAAATCGGCCGTGCCTTTTCTCATTCCTTAATTTTGTTGTAACTTTGCAGCCATGAGTAAAGGTAAGTTGCAGAAGTTTGCGGAGATGGAGACATTCAAGAATGTCTTTCAGTATCCTTTCAGTGTCATCAGTGAAGTCCCGTTCGGGATGAAAGGATCCTGGCGTGAGCAGTATTTTCATAATGACAACCCGATTGTACTTGAACTGGGATGTGGCAAAGGCGAATATACCGTCGGGCTGGCACGTGTCTATCCGGACATCAACTTCATCGGCATAGACATCAAGGGCGCACGCATCTATACCGGTGCCAGGCAGGCTCTGGAGGGCGGCCTGGACAATGTGGCGTTCCTCCGCACGAGCATCGAGGTCATCGACCGTTTCTTTGGCGAGGACGAGGTACAGGAGATATGGCTTACATTCTCGGATCCGCAGATGAAGAACGTACACAAACGCCTGACGTCGACATTCTTTATGGAACGTTACCGGCGTTTCCTGGTGGATGGAGGGATCGTGCATCTGAAGACAGACTCGAATTTCCTCTTTACATACACGACCTATATGGTTCAGGCCAATCATCTTCCTGTTCTTTACCGGACGGAAGACCTGTATGGCAATACGCTTGAAGGAGACAGGGCGGCAGCGCATCTGATGGACGAGAAGACACGTGAAATCCTGGGCATCCACACCTATTATGAGAACCAATGGATTGACCGGGGACTGGATATCAGGTACATGAAGTTCCGCCTGCCGCAGGCCGGTGTGCTGGTGGAGCCTGATATTGAGATAGAACTCGACGACTACCGGTCGTATAAGCGTCCGAAACGCAGCGGTCTGACGACAAGCAGATAACGCTTCGTTGGCCGCTCCCGCCGCTGGCGGATAAGGCGTCTGAAGCGCAGGAAGCTGACGGCAGGCAGATAACCGGGCTGCGGACAGTCCGATCCCTGTTCAGGAGAGGGCTTCCGGGAGAACAGGTGAAAAAAAAACAGCGATCGGTCGCCCAAGGGCATCCAATCGCTGTGTTACGTTCCGGGTGTTCTCTATTTCTTCATCTTCGCCTTGCGGGCATACTCGAAGAGTGCCTGCGGGAGGTGGCAGTAGCCTGAAGGATGTTTGTCGAGATAGTCCTGGTGATACTCCTCTGCCTTATAGAAATTCTTCAGGGGCTTCACCTCGACGGCGATCTTCCCGCTCGTCTGTTTCTGCTCTTCCGCAAATACCTTTCTGATTGTGGGGAGGTCGGCCGGATCGGTATAGTAGATTCCCGTGCGGTACTGCGTCCCCCGGTCGTTGCCCTGTCGGTTCACACTTGTCGGGTCGATGGCCTTGAAGTATAAGCCTAACAGGAACTCCAGGCTGATGACTTTCGGGTCGTAGGTGATGTGGACGGCTTCGGCAAACTGCGTCTTGTCCGTACATACCTCTTCATAGGTGGGGTTCTTGATGATGCCGTTCGCATAGCCCGCTTCCGTGGCCGTGACACCTTCTATCTGCTTGAGATAGTGCTCTGTTCCCCAGAAGCATCCGCCTGCGACATAGATTTCTTTCATGGGTCTTACTAAATGGATGTAGGCTCCGTAGCCTTCAGCCTTCATCTTCTCAAGTGGGATGAAGCGCAGCGAAGCACTGTTGATACAATATCTTTTTCCGCCGGTCTCGGCGGGGCCGTCGTCAAAGACATGCCCCAGATGCGCCTTCCCGGTCTTGCTTCTCACTTCGGTGCGCACCATTCCGTGTGAAGTGTCCGTATGGTCGGTGACGAGGCTTTTGTCGATGGGCTTGGAGAAAGCCGGCCATCCGCATCCTGAATCATACTTGTCTGCCGATGAGAAGAGCGGCTCGCCTGTCGTGACATCCACGTAGATGCCTTCTCTGAACTCATGGTCGTACGCATTGGTGAAAGGACGTTCGGTGGCTGCCTGCTGCGTGACGGCATACTGCTCCGGTGTAAGGGTCTTACGCAGTGTGGCATCGTCGGGCCGGGTGAATCTCGTCTTGGAGACGGCTCCGGAATCGGTCTGTAACATATTCGTGTTAGGTTTGGTTGTGCAGGATGCCGCTCCGGTCATCAGGATGCCGCAGCCCGCTGCCTCGGCGAGGACGGGTAAGGCAAGACTGCACAGGATGGATAGGATGTTGCGCATAAGTCGGTAAATTAAGTTGTTTGTCTGAATGGAGAAAGACCGAGACGGAGCGGCAGGACCGGCTGCCTGCTCGCTGCGGTCTTGAAACGCTGTATAGCGCAGGCAGGGATATACGGCTCGTACGTCCGTTGTCGTCTTTCTTTACGTCCGCATGGATCCTATATCCCTGCTGTTGGAGAGAATCGCTTGGAGGGATTTCCTACTGTTTCTGCAGGAAACGGTCCGCCTCAATCGCTGCCATGGCACCGGTGCCGGCTGCCACGACTCCCTGCCGGTAGGTGGGGTCGGCTACGTCGCCTGCTGCATAGACACCCTCGATGCTGGTGGCGGTAGATTTCGGACGGGTGATGATGAAGCCCTGGCCGTCCGTCTCCAGCTGTCCCTTGAACAGTCCTGTGTTGGGAGTGTGTCCGATGGCGAGGAAGAAGCCGTCGATGTCGATATCGTACTTCTCCTCGTTCTCCTCGCCCTTGAAGCGGACGAGATGCGCTCCCTCGACGCCGTTCTCACCGAAAAGTCCCAGCGTGTTGGTATTGTAAAGTATCTCGATGTTCTCTTTCTCGGTCACGCGTTTGCGCATGATTTCCGCAGCACGCAGGTAAGGCTTCCGCACGATCATGTACACTTTCTTCGCCAGTCCGGAGAGATACATGGCTTCCTCGCAGGCTGTGTCTCCACCGCCGACGACGGCTACCGTACGCTTGCGATAGAAGAAGCCATCGCAGGTGGCGCAGGCACTGACACCCTGTCCGCGGTACTTCTCTTCGTCTGGCAGCCCAAGGTATTTCGCACTGGCACCGGTGGCGATGATGACGGTCTCTGCCTCGATCTTGTTGCCGCGTTCGTCTTCAAGGTGGAAGGGACGGCTGCCGAGGTCGGCCTTTACGATGGACCCGTCGCGGAGGTCAGCACCGAAAAGTGCAGCCTGCCGGCGCATTTCGTCCATCAGCTGGTTGGCATCTATGCCTTCGTGGAAGCCCGGGAAATTCTCGACGAGGGTCGTAGTCGTCAGCTGTCCGCCCGGCTGCAGTCCGGAGTAGAGTACTGGCTGGAGGTTGGCACGTCCGGCATAGATGGCTGCGGTATAGCCTGCAGGCCCGCTGCCGATTATCAGGGTCTTTACTTTTTCCATACTTGTATAATCGTGTTGTGCGCCCTTCTGGGACAGTGTGTCCTGTCCGCAGGGCGGGTTCATACTTTGTAATCGTTACAAAACAAATATCATGCCAAAATCATCCGCCGGTTGTTCAGGGTGCGGACAGGCGATGAGGGAGGAACGGATGGCAGGAGCATGGGGGGAGTTCCGGTACAGGGCCGGCCTGCTCTGCGGCCGCCTCCCGGTTGGAGGGTGGGGCATCCTTACTCCATTGGGAACAGTCCGAAGAGGCGGTCGTCGATGATGTCCGTGACGCGCTTGAAGTCCTGCGGATTCTCCTGGAAGTCGGTCGTGTCGCCGTCTACGATCATCAGATGTCCCTTGTAGGTCTTGATCCAGTCCTCGTACCGCTGGTTCAGTCCCCGGAGGTAGTCTATGCGCATCGTCTGTTCATAGTCCCGTCCGCGCTGCTGGATATGGTCGATGAGGCGGGGGATGGAGCAGCGGATGTAGATCAGCAGGTCGGGCAGCTTGACCAGCGAGAGCATGAGGTCGAAGAGAGCCGTGTAGTTCTTGAAGTCGCGTTCGGACATCAGCCCCATGTCATAGAGGTTGGGTGCGAAGATGCGTGCGTCCTCGAAGATGGTGCGGTCTTGTATGATGGTCTCTTCCGAGCGTGAGATCTCCACGATGTCGCGGAAACGCTTGTTGAGGAAGTATATCTGCAGATTGAACGACCAGCGGGTCATGTCTTTGTAGTAATCTTCCAGGTAGGGATTGTTGTCGACCGGCTCGAAGTGGGCTTTCCATCCGTATCTTCTGGCGAGCATCTTCGTGAGCGTTGTCTTTCCGGCTCCGATGTTTCCGGCAATGGCTATGTGCATAATGTATGTCTGTGAATCCCCTTCTTCCTGTCCGCTTCTCTCGGGGAGAGCCTTCGGTGTCGGGGCGTGAGGTTATTGTTTCTTGTCTGTTGTGTAATGGCGATGCCCTTCTTCGTCTTTTGGCATCCCTCCGGAAAAGAGGGCGGAAGTCAGAACAGTCCGAAGAGTTCCCGGTCTATTTTGTCGGTGATGAAGCCGAAGTCTTTCGGCCGGTGCTGATAGTCGAGCCTGTCGACATCGATGGTCAGGACACGCCCTTTGTACTTGTCCCTGATGAACTCGTCGTAGCGTCTGTTGAGGCTTTCGAGATAATCCAGGGGCATTTTCTGTTCGTATTCCCGTCCCCGTTTCTCTATGTTGGAGACGAGGTGGCTGACCGAAGACCGGAGATAGATCATGAGGTCGGGGAAGCGGACGGCATCCGTCATGTCCTCAAACAGTTCCATGTAGGTCTCGTAGTCACGGTCGTCAAGGTTGCCCATGGCGTAATTGTTTTCCGTAAAGACGTAGACCCCTTCGTAGATGGAACGGTCCTGCACGACCGACTCTCCGCTTTGCCGTATTTCCAGCAGATCTCTGAAGCGTTCTTTCAGGAAGAACACCTCCATGGGGAACGACCAGCGTTTGATGTCTTTGTAATAATCTTCCAGATAGGGATTGTAGTCTACCGACTCGAACCTCGGCTTCCATCCATATCGTCTGGCCAGCATGGTCGTGAGTGTCGTCTTGCCACTCCCTATGTTTCCTGCGATTGCAATGTGCATAAGTATAGGGTCTGCATGCCGCCTCGCTTCCTTCGCCGGGAAGGATTCCGTGGCGTGCCGTGCAGAGAAAAGTTGTTTGTAATTCAGTAGGTGTATCTTGCTGTTCCTATACAGCCGTTCGGCATCTGGATATGCAGCATGGCGCAGACTGTCGGTGCGATGTCGACGATATGTGTCTCCGTATTCGTCGAACCGTGTTTCACGTGCCATCCGTAAAGCAGGAAGGGAATGTGTGTGTCATAGGGGAACGGCTGTCCGTGCTGTGTTCCACGGAAGGCCGGGTCGTCCTTCCCGCCGAAGAACTGCGGACGGGTGACGACACCGATCTCTCCGGACCGTCCGCGGAAGTACCCGTTTTCCATGCGTTCCTTGATCCATTCCGGCATGGTCGTCCCCGTCACCTTCTCTTCGTCGAAGACATAAAGGAACTGCGGATCCTTCTTCAGCCAGTCTACCGATTCGTCAATCACCTCCTGCTTCTTCTTTCCAGCAGCGGCAATCAGTGAGTCGTTGAAGTAGATCTGGTAATTGTCCTCGCTCATTACCGGACTGATGCCGAACTTCCCCTGCAGATAGGCGTTAAGGCCTGTTACGGTCTGCTTATAGTCCCATCCGCCGGCCGGGATGCGATGCTCACGCATATAGTTGTAGTTGTGTGCAGCGCCGTGGTCAGCCGTCAGGAAGAGCAGATAGTTTCCCTCGCCCACTTCCTGGTCAAGTGCTTTAAGGAACTGTGCCAGATCCCTGTCCAGCTGCATGTATACAGCATGGTTCTCCTCGCCCCGGGTAGAGTATTTGTGTCCGATGATATCCGTCGAAGAGACGCTCACGGTGAGCATGTCCGTCTCCTTCCCCTTGCCGAGCCGCTCATTCTTCAATGCCGCTTCTGCCATCTTGAAGGTCATCGTCACGCCCTGCGTCGATCCTTTGATGTCGAATCGGGGAGCGGTATGGTTCTTTCTGTTGAAGTCCTCGACCCACTGTGGCAGCTTGTCCATGTAAAAGGTAGAGGTGACAAAATGTCCTGCCGAGGTGTCCCACCAGTAAGCACCGTCAGCCGCATGGCCGGCCGGCAGGATGGAGGCACGGTCCTTCAGCGCCACGCCGATCACCTTCGACCGGAAGTCGGTTGCGGTCTGCAGCTCGTCGCCGATGGTGGAGGTGAGCATCCGCCGCGGACTCATCTGTCCTTCCCGGCTGTCCGAACCGACGCTCTTCACGGTCCTGTCCTCACAGCAATAGACGCTTTTGTCATCTTGGTAGAAATAGTTTCCTGCAATGCCTGTAATCGCAGGGACGGACCCTGTGAATATCGAACTGTGTCCGATGGCGGTCACCGTCGGTGCATAGTTGATGTGCGTGTTCTCGAACGAGAAGCCATGGTCGAGCAGCCGGCGCAGGCCGTCGTTCCCATATTCGTCATAATAGTAGTAGAGATAATCCCAGCGCATCTGGTCGACAACGAGCCCGACGACGAGCTTCGGCCGTTGTATCTGTGCGCCGGCGGCAGCTGCCATCAGCAGTCCGGCTACGAGGAAAAGCAGTTTCTTCATTTCAGGTAATGTGTTTGAATGATGTTGCAAACTTACAATATTTTTTTTATATTCTCGATTATTTTCCCTACTTTTGCACTCTCCGGCAGGATAAAACAGCAGGAAGGAACGAAGATGAAACAGATCATCATAGCGGACAATCAGGATATTACACGGGCAGGGCTGCTCCATGTCCTTTCACGCATGGGAGAGGTCTCCTGCCAGGTGGCAGCCGGCAAGTCTGAACTGATGCACCGGCTGAAAGCGTGTTCGGAAGCCGTCGTGATACTGGATTATACCCTGTTCGATTTCTCCGGTGCGGCCGACCTGCTCGTGCTCGGGCAGCGTTATCCGCTTGCACACCTGGTACTCTGGAGCGAGGAGCTCAGCGTCGGTTTCATCCGCAGCGTTGTCAGTGCCAGCGGTCTGGTCAGCGTGCTTATGAAGGATGCGAAGCTGCCGGAGATAGAACAGTGTCTCTACTATGTGCTGCACGGACGGCGTTTCCTCTGCCAGCACGCCGCCGGCCTGCTCCTGACCCCTGCGGAGACTCCTGACAGGGAGACGGTGAAGCTGACGAAGACCGAGACCGAAATCTTGAAGGAGATCGCCCTGGGGATGACGACCCGAGAGATAGCCGAGAAGCGTTTTTCGTCATTCCATACGGTGAATACGCACCGTAAGAACATCTTTCGCAAGCTGGGTGTCAACAGTGTACACGAGGCCATGCGCTATGCCATGCGGTCGGGACTGGTGGATGCTGCGGACTATTGCATCTGATCGTGCCCGGGTGTCGTCCTGAACGGCGGCGGGCGTTCCCGTCTCCCTCTGGTTCTTCTCCAAGTGGAGAAGCGTGTCGTTTCCCCTTTCTCTCAAAAAGGTTTCCCCTGTGATGGCCGTACCTTGACAGCTGCTCCGCGATGGAGGGGGCGTGTGTTTTGTCCTTATAATTTACTTCCCTTTTCCCTGCGGTGTCCTGCCAAGTCTCTCCTCTTCAATTCACATGGGGAATATTTCAGATACGGACTTCCCGGACTTTTCTGGCTTTTTGCAACCCGCTTGTAGACAATGAGATAAGAGGGTCTTTTCAAAAGGTGCTTCCTTGCGGTGCAAACAGGCGTTGGTAAGCGTCCAAGTAAGCACTGATTGGAACGCAATCAGGCGTTGGCTGGAAGGCAAGTGACCGTTGGTTGTTCTCCTGCCTGCCGTTCCCGTTCTTCCAGAAAGGGTTCGTAGGGACGGGAAAAGAGGTTTGACGGCCTCGGAATGTAAAGTTGTTTTACCCGCTGCGTGCAGCCGGTCTTTCTGCTCCGGTTCTTTCGTCGGATGGAAGCCGCACGGCGTGGAGGCCGGTTCTCCGGGCCGGTTCTGCAGGGGGAAGAGGCGTTGTCCGTAAGGGTTGCAGAGAGAGGTGCGTACAGGCTGCCGGGCTGCCCGTGGGAGACCTACTTGCTGATAAGGTATATCCCGCCTGCCGCCAATGCTCCGGCTATTACGTATTTCAAGTAGAAAACCTCACCGAGACAGAGGCAGGAGGTGACGGCCCCGACAACCGGAATCAGGGAATTGTAGATGGCTACCCGGCCGACAGGATTGCAGGTGAGCAGTTTGTTGTAGAGCGTGAAGCCGAGGGTGCTGATGGCGATGAGCAGCAGCAGGCAGACGATGCCCGGCGCGGTGATCTGCGGCAGGCTGCCGCCCAGCAGCAGTCCCGGGACAATCAGCAGCGCTCCTCCGATGGCGAGACTGTATCCCGTACCGACAAACACGTCGATGCGTTTCCCCAGTCCGCGGGTGAGCAGTGAGGCCGATGCACCGCAAAGCGCATTGAGGATGATCATGCCGTCGCCCAGCCAGGTGAACCGTCCGCTCTCCGTCCCTCCTAAGTTCAGCGACAGGATGCCGGAGAAGCCGACGATGCAGCCGATGATCTTCTTCACCGTCATGCGGTCGCTCTTGAAGAAGATGCAGGCAAGGATGACGACGGAAAAGACACTCAGCGAGTTGAGGATGGCTGCCCGGGAACCTTCGCTGTGGGAGAGCCCGAAATAGAAGAAGGCATAGTGCAGGGTGGTGTTCAGCAGGCAGAAGAGCAGGATATACCACCAGTCGGCCGGCTTCCTCACGTGGAAGTCCCGTCGGCCGGCACCTGCCATGCCCAGTATGATCAGCCCCGAAAGGCAGAACCGGATCCCTGCAAAGAGCATTTTCGCCCCCGTCATGCCGGAGGTAATGCCGAATTCGGCAAATCCCGACTTGATCAGCGGATAGGCCCATCCCCATGCTGTGGCAGCCGTGAGGGCGAAGACGGTCACCCATAACGGACGCTGGAATATACTTTTCTTTTGTGTCATTTCTGTTCTGTCTGATGTCCGGCGGTGTCAGCGGCCGGTGTCCGGTCCGTCAGGGATGACAAGGCTTCCTGCCCTGTCCTCTTTTCTGGAAAACAGGCCTCTGCCGGTCTGCCGCCGTGATGGAAATTCCGCGGGGACTGTCCCCCGGACTCCTTGATGGAGCGTGCAAAGTTACTTCCTTTCCCTGATATATTGCAGGTCTGCAACGTTTTTTATCCTTTCAGTATTAGGATATTCGTCCTGAAATGCTTATCTTTGCCGGGAATTGATATTTATGAAAACGATGAAGAAGAATTTGTGTTCTTTGGTTCTGGCCTTTTCCGCAGCCTGTGGCTGGGCGCAGGCACCGGCCGACACTTTGCGCCATGAGGTGCTGCTCGAGACGGACAGCGGCAACATCCGCATCCAGCTTTACAACGAGACCCCGCGCCATCGTGACAATTTCCTGAAGCTGGTACGCAGCGGAGCATACAACGGCGTGCTGTTCCACCGTGTCATCAAGGACTTCATGATACAGACGGGCGATCTGGGATCGAAGACGGCGAAGCCCGGCGAGGCCGTGGGGGATACGCCGGAGACCTGTTCGATTCCGGCGGAGATACATTATCCTGCGCTGCTCCATCGCCGGGGCGCCGTTGCGGCGGCGCGCGAGCCTGATGATGTCAATCCGAAGTGGGAATCGTCGGCTTCCCAGTTCTACATCGTATGGGGAATAAAGTTCTCTGACGGACAGCTCGACTGGGCGCAGGAGCGGCTTGACGCACATACCGGCGGAAAGGTGAAGATGACCCCGGCTGTGCGCGAGATCTACAGGACGGTGGGCGGAACGCCCCATCTGGACGGGCAGTACACGGTCTTCGGGCAGGTACTGGAGGGACTGGAGGTCGTGGACCGCATCCAGCGGCAGGCCGTCGATGCGAATGACCGTCCGCTGGCAGACACGCATATCCGCAGGGCGACCGTCCTAAAATAGTACGGAAAGGGAAGGCCCTGTCCGGCCGTTTTCCGTCTTTCCTTTCGTGGATCCCGTCGGTGCTTCGGTTCGCTGGATGACGACCGCCGGGGATGTCGGCTGCCTGTTGTCCGGCAGCCGCCTCAGGAAGGGAAGAAGGAAGGATTTGCACCGGCGGGCGTGCGATGCCGTTGCCGGTGCGATCGTACCGTGGAAAGCTGCGGCGGTACGGCATGTGCCGGGCTGGCGGGGCAGAGCGGTTCTCCGTCTGCGGACGGTTCCGCAGAGCGTGCAGCGCCTTTGCAGGCAAGGAGCCGGCTTTTCGGATGGAACAGATGTGGTGACCGGATAAAACAGGTAATTTTAAAGTAATGAAATTCGCTATAATCGCTGCCGGAGACGGTTCAAGACTGGCACAGGAGGGGATAACCGACCCGAAGCCGCTGGTAAGGGTGGGGGAGGAACGGCTCATCGACCGGCTGGTCAGGATCTTCATGGCGAATGGTGCTGCGGAGATCGTCGTTGTCTGCAACGGGCATCTGCCTGCCGTGGCACGCCATCTGTCGGCCATTCAGCGGGAAGGTCTGTACGGACAGCCTGTCCCGCTGCGTTATGTGATGCGGTCTACTCCCAGTTCGATGCACAGCTTCTATGCTTTACGCACGTTCCTGCAGGGGGAGCCGTTCATCCTGACAACGGTTGATACGGTCTTTGACGAGCGGGAGTTTCACGATTATGTGTCGTCTTTCCAGGACCGGACAGCCCGGGGGGCGGATGCGCTGATGGGCGTCACGGATTACATCGACGACGAGAAACCGCTCTATGTGGATGTTGACGGCGATATGCGGGTCAGGGGGTATTACGACACGGCTCGTCCCGGTTTCCGTTTTGTGTCAGCCGGTATCTATGGTCTGACCCCCGGGACCCTCTCTGTTCTGGAGCGTTGCGTGGAGCGGGGAGATAGCCGGATGCGCAGTTTCCAGCGTGCCCTTGTTGCGGACGGGCTGCGGATAGAAGCTTATCCGCTGACACAGGTGTTCGACATTGACCATGCAGAAGACATACGGAAGGCGGTTCTGCGCTCGCCTTCTCTTCAGAAAGAGAAAGGGGGGATCGCCGCAGGCTCTGTCCCTGGCGACAGGGAGGGGATTCTGCTGGTACAGCGTGCAGAACGCTTCTCTCCTAACTCGGTAGGGAAGGATCTGGCGATTTTGCAGGAGGTCGGACGGATTCTGGGGAATGTAAGCATCGTCCGCGAGGAAGAGCTGGCGGCTTTCGGAGGCCACGGTGGTCAGCCGGTCCCCTGGAGTCGGCCAGTGTCGTCAGCGGCCGGCGGCCGGATCTTCTCGATGGCCCGCAGTCCTGAAGCGCTGGACAGGCTGGAGCAGTTGGAGAAGGAAGGCATGCAGGTTCTCAACCTGACGGCGGGTGTGCGGGCCTGCAGCCGGAGCAATATAGAGAAGGTGATGCGTGAGAATCATCTTCCTCTTCCGCCTGACGAGGGGACGGACGGCTACTGGGTGAAGCGCGGAGATGCCGCCGCACAGTGCAGGGAAGACGTGTGTTTCTGTCGTGATGAGCATGAACTGCTGCGGGCAAAGGACCGTTTCGTGCAGCGTGGCGTTCGGGAGGTCGTCGTCCAGGCACACGTGAGAGGAGACCTTGTCAAGTTCTATGGTGTCGAAGGAACCGGTTTCTTCCGTTGCTGTTACCCCGGCGACGGTGACGAGACCAAGTTCGGCGATGAGCGTCTGAACGGCAGGCCGCATCATTACCCGTTCTCTTCCCGCAGCCTGCAGGCGGATGCGGAGAGGCTGTCGCGGCTGCTGCATACGGCGGTGTACGGCGGGGATGCCATCGTCACACGCAGCGGCGACTACGTGATTGTCGACTTCAACGACTGGCCGAGCTTCTCCCGGTTCAGGGAGGAGGCGGCAAGGGCGATTGTAAGGTTGTCCGAAAACGCTCGCCCATAACAGCTTTTAATTCTTCAAGAACCTATGGCAAAGAATCGACAGGACGGACCTGCGCCCCCCCTCTCTCTGGAGGGAGAACAGGTCGTTTCAGTACAAAATCAGGGCGACGGAACCGTCCGCCGCACGGGGTTCCGTTCTCTTCTCCATGCTTCCTTCAAGTCCATGGACACCGAGGAATGGCTGGATGTTCATTTCACACGTCCCATCGGACTGGCGTTTGCCTTGCTGTGGTATCGTCTGGGGGTGACTCCCAATGCCGTAACCTTTCTGTCTATCTTCCTCGGAGTAGGGGCGGGTGTCATGTTCTTCTTCACCGATACGCTGCATAACGTGCTGGGCATTCTCCTGCTGATGCTGGCAAATTTCTGCGATTCGACAGACGGTCAGCTTGCCCGGCTCACCCGGCAGCAGTCGATGAAGGGGCGTTGTCTGGATGGCTTTGCCGGTGACGTGTGGTTCTTTGCCATCTATCTCGCCCTGGTGTTTCGTCTGTGGAACCGGCATGTGCCGTATACGGCGGAGACATGGGGCGTCCTGGGGCTGGGACTGGCGGCCGTGGCGGGTCTGTTGTGCCATTCCCCCCAGAGTTCGCTGAGCGACTATTACCGGCAGATACATCTCTGTTTCCTGAAAGGAAAGGAGGGCTCCGAGCTGGACACATACGCCCGGGAACACGCCATAGCAGAGGGATTGAAGGGGAAGGAAGGGGCTTTCTGGGACCGTGCCTTCCACGGCAATTATCAGCATTATTGCCGGAGTCAGGAGCGCAGGACCCCTGCTTTCCAGCAGTTCCATGCGGCCTTGATGCGACGGTATGGCGGTATCGGCAATGTACCGCAGGGGATGAAGGATCGTTTCCTGGCCGGCAGCCGTCCTCTGATGCCTTATACGAATTTCCTGACCTTCAATAGCCGGGCGATTCTCGTTTATGTGACCTGTCTGCTGGACTGTCCGTGGGTTTATCTCTTGTGTGAGATTACAGTATACAATGTGTTGTATGTCTATATGCACAGACGGCATGAAGCGCTGTGCAGGAAGCTGACCCGCTCTCTTCCGCCTTTCTCCGGTAAAGCGGTAGAGCATGCCGGGGTGCGTTGACCGGGACATGGTCTTTCCGTGCATCTTCCCTCCTTCTCAATCATTCCTTATCATCAGTTCATGAGCAAAGAGACAGATAGAATACCCTTTCCATCGGCTTCCGTATGGCTCCCAAGTGAAGCGGTAACCGGGAAAGTGCCGGCTGTTTTCCTCTTCGACTTCGGGGGGACGCTCGATACGGCCGGCTGTCACTGGGGCAGAATGCTGTGGCACGCCTATGAAAGGCTCTGTATCCCGGTTGCGGAAGCCCAGTTCCGTGAAGCCTACGTGTACGCTGAACGCACTTTGGGACAGCAGAAGATCATCCGGCCGGACTTCACTTTCCGGCAGATGCTGGCGGCGAAGCTGAGGATGGAAATCGCATTCCTGACCGGAAAGGGAAGTCTGCCTGCTGATGGGGAGACGAACGGACGTGTACAGGCCGCCCTCGTGAAGGACCTGTATGATAAGGTGAAGGAGAACACGGAAGCGAGCCGGAGGGTGCTCGAGAGGCTGAGGAGGCGGCACAGACTGGGACTGGTGACGAATTTCTATGGCAACATGGCGGTCGTTCTTGACGAGTTCGGACTGTCTTCTCTCTTCGAGACCGTCACCGAGAGTGCCGTCGCCGGTGTGCGGAAACCCGACCCGCAGATTTTCCGCCTGGCGGTGGCGGAAATGAAGGAAAAGCCCGAGAATGTGACGGTCGTGGGGGACAGCTACACGAAAGACATCCTGCCTGCCCATGAAATCGGCTGCAAGACGGTGTGGCTGAAGGGAGAAGGATGGACGGAAGAAGCGCCTGTCATGTGCGTGGCAGACCGTATCATCAGAAGTTTAGATGAATTATAATCTGCACAAAGGCAATATATGCCGCATGAATACGTTAGAATAATATTGTAGTAAAGTCACATGAAGCAAACAAATGTCATGCCTGCTGAAGGCAAATTGGGTATTATGGTCGTTGGTTGCGGCGCAGTTGCTACGACTTTTATGACCGGGGTATTGATGGCACGCAAGGGTCTTACGAAACCTGTCGGTTCCATGACCCAATACGATAAGATCCGTGTGGGACGAAGGGATGCCAAGCAGTATCTTCATTATAAGGATATTGTCCCGCTGGCGGATTTGAAAGATATTGTCTTCGGCACATGGGATGTCTATCCCCAGAATGCGTATCAGGCTGCGGTATATGCCGAAGTCCTGAAGGCGAAAGATATAGAACCGGTACGTGAGGAACTGATGGCTATCAGGCCGATGAAGGCTGCTTTTGACAGAAACTACGCCAAACGCCTGGATGGTGACAATGTCAAGGACTGTCAGACACGCTGGGATATGGTACTGGAGCTGCAGAAGGACATCCGTAATTTCAAGCAGCAGAGCGGCTGTGCGCGTATCGTTGTCATCTGGGCTGCATCTACGGAAATCTATGTTCCTTATGATGAGCAGTATCACAAGACGCTCGGCCAGTTGGAAATGGCCATGAAGTCAGACGACCGTGCGCACATCGCACCGTCCATGTGCTATGCCTATGCGGCGCTGGCAGAGGGGTGTCCGTTCGTCATGGGCGCTCCGAACACGACGGTTGACATACCGGCCATGTGGGAACTGGCAGAGAAGACGCACATGCCGATTGCCGGCAAGGACTTCAAGACGGGGCAGACGCTGGTCAAGTCGGGCTTCGCACCCATCATCAAGACCCGCAACCTCGGGCTGGCCGGCTGGTTCTCTACCAACATCCTGGGCAACCGTGACGGTCTGGTGCTTGACGAACCCGCCAATTTCCATACAAAGGAAGTCAGCAAGCTGTCTACCCTTGAGACGATCTGCAAGGCCGATGACCAGCCCGACCTCTATGGAGACATTTACCACAAGGTGCGCATCAACTATTATCCTCCCCGCAATGACAACAAGGAGGGATGGGACAACATTGATATATTCGGCTGGATGGGTTACCCCATGCAGATAAAGATCAATTTCCTCTGCCGCGACTCCATCCTCGCAGCACCGCTGCTTCTCGACCTCGCACTGCTCTCCGATCTTGCGGCACGTGCCGGCCGTTATGGCATCCAGCGGTTCCTGAGCTTCTTCCTCAAAAGTCCTATGCACGATTTCACACGTGGTGAGGAAGCAGTCAACAACCTCTTCGAACAGTACACGATGCTGAAGAATGCCATCCGGGAAATGGGAGGGTATGAAGCTGACGAGGAAATCGATTAGCACGGACACGGCCTGCGGGAGGGTTTCTCTGTAACCTCCAGAAGCTGCGGCCTGTCCTTGATGCAGGATAACAGTGCAGGACGATCCTGCGCTCTACTAAAACAGAAGCACGAAATGAGCAGATTACCAGATCTCGACAGACAGGGCCTTTCACGTTCCCTGTCTGATAAGAAAAAGACAAGTGCATGGAGGATTGGGGGGAGATTCTGCCTCTCGGTTCTTTTCCTGTGTGCGTTTCTGACGGTGCAGGCACGTACTTTCGCTTTCCTGTATGTTGCGGCAGATACCGTCCCTATGCGAGGTGATTCTCTGTCGCTGGGCAAGGACTCTCTTCTGATGAAGACCGACTCGATGTCGATGGCCACTGATTCGCTTCTCCAGATGATGGACTCCCTGTCTGGGGAGACGGTGCCCCCCGCCGTGGTAGACAGTACGTTGCTTCAGTGTTATGTGGTCGATTCCCAGACCGGCGACAGCATCCCGTATGCCAATGCCATCTACCGTAATCTGAAGAAGGGGGCGGCCAGTGATGCCAACGGACACTTCTCCATCGAAAGAAAGGCAGGAGAACTGCTTACCGTGACGGCCGTCGGCTACAAGCCACGCCGCATAAAGGTCACTTCGGCGACACCAAGGGAACTCCATGTGACGCTTATAGCCGATTCAAGGCAGCTGCAGGGGGTCGTGGTAAAAGCCAAACGCAGGCACAAGTATTCCCGCAAGGACAATCCGGCGGTGGAACTCATGCGGCGTGTCATTGCTGCCAAGAAGCAGACACATCTTGAGAACCACGACTTTTACCAGTACGACAAGTACCAGAAGGTGACGATGGCGGTCAACAATCTCACCCCCGATGATCTGGAAAGCTCCCTGTTCAAGAAAGCTCCCTGGCTTCTCGACCAGGTGGAGACCTGTCCTTATAACAACAAGCTGATCCTTCCGCTCTCTGTGGACGAGACTCTCACACAGCATATTTACCGCAAGAATCCACGCGATGAAAAGGATATTGTACTGGGACAGTCCACGAAGGGCATCTCGAAACTGATCCAGACGGGAGAAGCTCTGAACACGGTCGTAAAAGACCTGTTCAAGGACATCGACCTCTACGACGACCAGATTGACCTTCTCCAGAAGCGTTTCCCGTCACCGATCGGCTCTACGGCCATTTCGTTCTATCACTTCTATATCGACGATACGGTCTATGTGAATCAGGACCAGTGTATCCGTCTGCAGTTCATGCCGGCCAACCAGCAGGATTTCGGCTTCCGTGGTGAACTGTACGTGTTGAACGACAGTTCGCTGCACGTGAAGAAATGTGATATGCAGCTGCCTGCCGGCACCGGCGTGAACTTCGTGGATGCCATGAAGTTCGAGCAGGAGTTCTCCAGACTGGACAATGGCGAGTGGGCGCTGACGACGGACAACATGATCGCCGAATTGAAGCTGACGGACTTCCTGCAGCGGGCTGTCGTCATCCGGACAACGGGCATGACGCACTATGCCTTCAACCCGATCGACGACAGGCGCTTCAAAGGCAAGGCGAAGATCGTCTATGACGCCAATGCCAAGATGCGTGACAGCGATTTCTGGGCGACCCGCCGCACAAGCCAGCTGACGAAGAGTGAGGCGGGGATGGATTCTTTCATCAAGCGTATGGCGAAGACCAGGCACTTCAAGTGGGTCATGTTCGCGTCAAAGGCGTTTATCGAGAACTTCATCGAGACAGGAACGGAGAAAACACCAAGCAAGGTAGACCTCGGTCCGGTCAATACCTTCCTGTCCAAGAATTTCGTCGACGGCATCCGTCTCCGTGCTTCAGCCCGCACCACTGCCAAGTTCAATCCCCATTGGTTCTTTGAAGGCTATTATGCGTATGGCACGAAGTCGCACCGCAATTACTATGATGCCAAGGTGACTTACTCGTTCAACAAGCCCGATTACCAGCCTATCGAGTTCCCTATCCGGACGGTATCGGTAGAACTGAACAAGGATGTCGAATCGCCGTCGGATAAATATCTGATACATAACAAGGACAACATCTTCATGACTTTCCGTCCTGTAAAGGTGGAGAAGATGTACTTCTACAACCGCCAGAAAATCAATTTCATGTGGGAGACGGACTACGGTCTGGCAACCAGTCTTGAACTGCGTACGGAAGTCAACAGACCTACGGGCAGGCTCGTCTACGAGAAGATGGACGGGACGTTGATAGACCGGATGCGCATGACGGAGGTGATTCTCGGCCTCGACTTCCGCCCCGGGCAGAGCTATGTCAATTCCAAGCAGCAGCGCATGGAAGTCAACCTTGATGCGCCGGAGTTCAGAGTGAAGCATACGCTGGGGCTTCGTCATGTGCTGGGCGGCAATTTCCACAGCAATCTTACGGAAGTATCCGTCTATAAACGGTTCTGGCTGGGCAGCTGGGGACATATTGATACCCGTGTGGAAGGGGGGGCGCAATGGAGCAAGGTGCCGTTCCAGTTCCTCATTACGCCACCGGTCAATACCTCCTATTTTGAACACCAGGGGACGTTCAACCTCATGCAGAGCCTCGAGTTCCTCAACGACCGGTATGCCCAGTTCAACCTTGCATGGGACTTGGAAGGCAAGCTCTTCAACCGTCTTCCGCTCATCAAGAAACTGAAGTGGCGTGAGTATTTGGCGTTCAAGGGGATGTGGGGACACCTGACGGACAAGAACAATCCCTACCTGCCACAGAATGCCAACGACCCCGACCTGTATAAGTTCCCGGAAGGGACACGGGTGATGACGCACGACCCTTATCTGGAGCTGGTGGTGGGTGTACACAACATCTTCAGGTGTCTGGAGGTCGATTATGTGCGCCGCCTCACTTACACGCATGTGCCGGGTATCTCGAAAGGGGGCGTCAGGTTCGGCTTCAACCTGGTGTTCTGAACAGTCTGACACTTTCTCGGGCTTGGCAGAACGATTATATGGGAATACGGTTCCCGGCCGTTGGGAACAACGTTCCCAGTCGTTGGGAACAGGGTTCCCAATGTATCGGGAACCCTGTTCCCTGTACCGGAGACCGGTTTCTCTCTGTACGGATGGTAATGTCCCTGTCGCCGGATTGTTGCGTGGAATCGGGCATGCTGTCCGGAGAATATGGATACTTGCAGGAAAAGAACGGAATCCTATATGCAGGCGGCGGACTGCATCGATTCCTGAGAATGTATTATAATTCAGATAATCAAGATGTTCAAGGATATATTGCTGGTCGGAATCGGCAGCTTCGCAGGCGGCAGCCTGAGGATGGTCGTTTCAAAGTATCTTCAGCTGTGTGTGGCAGGGTCTTTCCCTTTGGGGACTATGGTGGTGAATGTTCTGGGCTGCTTTCTGATAGGCATCGTCTCTTCACTGTCAGGCAGTGAGAGCAGCATCAGCCCTGCCGTCCGCCTCCTGCTTGCCACAGGATTCTGCGGTGGTTTTACCACGTTCTCCACCTTCATGAACGAGAATGTCATGCTGATGAAGGACGGAGATGACTTCTCTACGTCTGTTCTTTATCTTTTCGCCTCCCTCTTTCTGGGATTTGTCGCCGTGCTGGCTGGCCGCCAGCTGGCCCTGGCCTTCCGATGACCGATGCTCTCCTTCAGCTGACTGGAGCAAGACAATGGTATAAGCCCGGAGGGCGGTGAGCACGTATTCTGTCCCTGTAAGCAACACGGAAAAGGGGCATGCCGGAGTGTCTGTACACTCTGGCATGCCCCTTTGCCTGAAGAAGACAGTCCCTTCTCGTCGTGCGTGCGCACACTCCCGCCGTGGGAAGTTCCGGTGGAAGTCACGTGCGCCCTTTGCCGTCAGCCTTCCCTTCTCATCTGTTCAATCAGTTCTTTCTGATGATCAGTCAGGTGATCCGGCAGCTTCACGTTGTACGTGATGATGAGGTCGCCGAAGGTGCCGTCGCCCCGGTCATAGCCTTTCCCGCGCAGCCGGACTTTCGTTCCGCCTTGCGTCAGCGGCTTTACTTTCAGCTTCAGCTTCTGTCCGCTGGACAGCTGGATGATGATCTCGCCTCCCAGAAGAGCGGTGTAGAGATCGATGCCGACGTTGGCCTCCATCTGCCCCGGCGGCTGCTGCCTGTATGTCCGCCCGGTGCCGGCTCCTGCCGTCCGGCGCCGGCTTCCGCCACCGAACAGATCCTGGAAGAAGCTGCTGAATCCGCTCCCGCCGCTTCCGAAGCTGCTGAAGTCAAATCCGCTGAACGGATTTCCGCCAGCCTGTCCGCCGCCTTGCTCTCCTTGGAATCCGCCGAATCCGCCGGCCTGTTCATAGGCTTCGGCATTGCGCCATTGTTCACCGTACTTGTCGTACTTGGCACGTTTCTCTGGATCGCCGATGACCTCGAACGCCTCGCTGAGCGCCTGGAACTTGGCCTTTGCTTTCGGATCGTTGGGGTGAAGATCCGGGTGGAACTGCTTTGCACGTTTCCTGTAGGCTGCCCGTACATCCTTCTGCGGGATGTTCCGGTCTACGCCCAGAATCTTATAGTAGTCTATAAATGCCATAATTCATCCTCCTTGATAGTTGTTTTCTTACATCGTCAAGACAGCAAAGAATGTGCCATTAATCCATTCTGTCCCGATAATCCTCATAGCTATATTCACGCAGCATCTCCAGTTCGTTGTCAACGTGGAGCAGGGCGATGGCGGGATGGCTGATGCCGTTGAACATGGTGGTCTTGACCGTCGTGTAGTGAAGCATGTCTTCAAAAATGATGTTCTCTCCTGTCTGCAAGGCATGGTCGAATGTCCATGACCCCATCCAGTCGCCGCTCAGGCAGCTGTTTGCCCCCATCCGGTAGGTGTGCTCTCCCCTGGCGCTTCCGTCTTCGTCGGCCAGACGGGCATTGCGGATGGAGGGGTGGTAAGGCATCTCTAGGCAGTCGGGCATGTGACAGCTGAAGCTGACGTTCAGGATGGCGGTCTTGATTCCGTGGTCTTCCACTACGTCTACCACCTGTGCCACCAGCGGTCCGGTCTGCCAGGCAAAGGCGCTGCCGGGCTCGAGTATGACCTTGATCCACGGGTAGCGTTCCTTGAATCCGCGGAGCGTACGGATAAGCCGCTGGACATCATAGTCCTTCCGCGTCATGAGGTGTCCGCCGCCGAAGTTGATCCATTTCAGCTGCGGGAACCATCTGGCGAATCGCCCTTCGATGCGTGTCAGTGTGCGTTCAAAGACATCACTTCCGCTTTCGCAATGGCAGTGTACATGGAATCCGTCTACGTCGTCAGGCAGTCTGTCGGGCAGTTTCTCTGAAGTGATGCCGAAGCGTGTGCCCGGTGCGCAGGGATTGTAGATGAGTGTCTCGACCTCTGAATACTCAGGGTTGACACGCAGTCCGAGGCTCAGCCGCTCGTTCCCCATCCTGGCCCGGACGTGGTAACGCTCGTATTGTGTCAGGGAATTGAAGACGAGGTGGGACGAGCAGCGTGCGATCTCATCAATCTCATAATCGGTGTAGCCCGGTGAAAAGGTATGCGTCGGGGCACCGAACTCCTCGAATCCGAGCCTTGCCTCGTAGAGTGACGAGGCGGTGGTCGCCCTGATGTATTCGCGGAAGATGGGGAATGTACGCCACAGGGCGTATGCCTTAAAAGCGAGGATGATCTCTACACCCGCCTCTTCCGCTACCCGGGCGATGAGTTTCAGATTGTCCCGGAGCCGTTTTTCCTCCAGAATGTACATGGGGCGGGAGAGTCCGTCGTAGGTCAATGGATTTACTTTCATGGTGCAAATATAAGGAAAAATTTGCAGTTATCGGAAATAATCTCTACCTTTGCAATGCAAATAAACCAAAGGCATGAAACTGGTCGTCATGACTAAGTCCACTTATTTTGTGGAAGAAGACAAAATCATCGGTATGCTCTTCGAGGAGGGTCTGGATAGCCTTCACATCTCGAAGAGAGATACATCCCCACTTTATCTGGAACGTCTTCTTTCTCTTCTCCCTTCAGAATTTCATCACAGGATCATCGTCCATCAGCACTTCTATGCGAAGAACGAATTTGCACTGGGCGGTATCCACCTGGACAGTGCAGGGGCGGCCGTCCCCACGGGCTACAAGGGGACGGTAGGCAGGACGTGTGAGGACGTGATGCAGCTGAGAGCCATGAAGAAGCAGTCGGATTATGTCTTTCTGAAGAATATCCACCAGCCTCGTGAAGCGACAGCCGACAGGGAACGTGTCCTCTCGGATGCGGAACTGGACGAAGCCGGCCGGCAGGGACTTCTCGGCCGGCACGTCTATGCCATGGGCGGAATCACGCTGGCGGACATACCGGTTCTCCGTGAGCGGGGATTCGGAGGCGTGGTGATCCGCAACGACCTCTGGGAGCGGTTCTGCATTCACAGCGAGCAGAACTTCAGTCCGGTCGTTGAATACTTCCGCAAGCTGCGCGCCCTTTGCCAGTAAGATGCAGAAGTGACGATAGATTTATATACCTCATCAATATAAACAACGAAAAGAAATGAGTGAAAACAACTCTTTTTTGGTATTCTCTGGCACGAAGACAAGATACCTTGCAGAGAAAATCTGTGCCAGCCTCGGCTGTCCGCTTGGCAACCTGGTGATGACTCGCTTCTCCGACGGTGAGTTCGTCGTTTCCTACGAACAGAGTATCCGCGGAAAGGATGTCTTCCTTGTGCAGAGTACTTTCCCGAATTCGGACAATCTCATGGAGCTTCTCCTGATGATCGACGCTGCCAAGCGTGCTTCCGCCCGTCAGATCATCGCCGTCATCCCTTACTTCGGCTGGGCTCGTCAGGACCGCAAGGACAAGCCGCGTGTGAGCATCGGCGCGAAACTGGTTGCCGACCTGCTGAGTGTTGCCGGTATCGACCGTATGATGACGATGGACCTGCATGCCGACCAGATTCAGGGTTTCTTCAATGTTCCTGTCGACCACCTCTACGCCAGCGGCGTACTGCTTCCTTACGTGCAGAGCCTGCATCTGGACGACCTCGTCATCGCCAGTCCTGATGTCGGCGGCTCGAAGCGTGCCAACACGTATGCCAAGTACCTCGGCTGTCCGCTGGTTCTCTGCAACAAGACGCGTGCCCGTGCCAATGTCGTCGCCACCATGCAGATCATCGGTGACGTGAAAGGGAAGAATGTCATCATCGTTGACGACATGGTAGATACTGCCGGCACCATTACCAAGGCGGCTGACATCATGAAGGAAGCCGGTGCCAGGAGCGTCCGCGCCATTGCCTCCCATTGCGTGATGAGCGGCCCTGCTACCGAGCGTGTGGAAGCTTCTTCGCTGGAAGAGATGGTTTTCACGGATTCCATTCCTTATACGGCCCGCTGCTCGAAAGTGAAGCAGATTTCCGTTGCAGATATGTTCGCCGAGACGATCCGGCGTGTCCTCAACAACGAGAGCATCTCCAGCCAGTATCTTATCTGATCCGTGCTTTCGCGGCATCTTCAGGGAGTTCCGTGCCCGCCGGCTGTCGAGTCGGATCCGCAAAGAGACTGTCCGGGGGGCTGCCGGCCTTATCCTATTAAGGTATATATTACAGTTCCACAGACCCTGCAGAGGCTGTGTCAAGGATGTTCCGCCGGTCCGGCATCCTCGGCACAGCCTTTTCTCATGCCTTCCTCTGCTGTTTCTTGTGTATGTCCGGGTCTTTTTCTTCCGCATGGGATCGGCCGGTGCCCGTGAATTGATGTAGGTCAATTAATACCGTATTTATGAGAAAAACGCATGGAAAACCTTTGCTGTGTACGCAAACAGTCGTACCTTTGCATCGTCAAAAGACAAGAAATATAGATTGTTTAGGTTAGTAGTAATAGATTTAGGTTTTTAGTTATTTAATTTAAGGAAGAACAAAAGAGATTGTTCAGGTTTCAAGAAAATAGGTTTAGTTAAAGGTAATTAGAAGATTGATTAAAGGATAACAATGATGCAAGATGATTGGGTGACGCCGTGAGGCGGAAGCCCAAAAATCAAGCACAATGTCCGCAGAAATGCAGACGACAAAGGGCTCAGCAACAGATTGCCGAGCCCTTTGTCGTTTCTGTCATTTCCATAGAACGCGGAAGACTGTCTCCTCCTGCCGCACGCATCTGCCTCCCGATGCCGGCGCAGGATGGCGTTTTCATCTGGCAGGAGGATTCTGTTTTTCGATTGTCTGCATCTGTTCCAGCCGTCTGGCCCTTGCCGTCGACTTCGGACTCAGTCTTCCCTTCAGGTATTTCTCCATGACCAGACCGGCTATCGGCGCCGCCGTGTCGGCTCCGAATCCGCCATGCTCGATGTACACGGCAATGGCTATCTTCGGGTTGTTCATGGGAGCGAAACCGATGAAGGCAGAATGGTCTTTGCCGGCATTCTCGGCGGTTCCGGTCTTCCCGCATACGGGGTAGGAGGTCCCGTTGAGTACGGTGGCCGTCCCCTTGGTCACGGCCAGTCTCATTCCTGCAATCACGGTGTTGTAGGCGGCCGGGAGCGCTTTTGTCTGATGGGGAGTGAGGAAACGCGGCGGCAGGGGGGACCACTCCGTGTTCTTATGGATGTGTGGCGTGAAGAAGAAACCGCGGTTGGCGATCGAAGCAGCCAGATTGCAGAGCTGGAGCGGGGTGACGGTAATGTCGCCCTGTCCCATCCCGGCCCACAGGATGGTTCTGGGCTCCCATCCTGTCTTGTAGCGGCGTGTGAGATAGTTCACATTGGCCACCAGGCCGCCTTTCTCCCCCGGCATGTCGATGCCTGACGGGCCGCCCAGCCCCATGCTCACGAGGTAGTCGTGCCAGGTGCTGACGGCCTTCTCCTTCGAACCGTATTTCTGTCTGTCGTTCAGCATCGTCAGGTACGATTGCAGAAACCAGGTGTTGCACGATACGGCCAGCGCCCCCGTCAGTGTCTCGGGGGAATAGTGGGAGTGGCATTTCACCTTGATGTTCCCGTCGTGGAAACCATGGTGGCAGGCGATCTTCGTATCGGCCTTTACAAGTCCTTCAGAGAGAAAGACCAGCGCCTGGGCCGGTTTTATCGTAGATCCGGGAGGGTAGGCGGTGGCGATGGCGAGCGCGTCGTCAGGGCCTTCGGGCGAGTTCGTCACCATGCAGAGTATCTCGCCGGTAGCGGGGTCGATGGCCACGATGCTCCCTTTCTTGCCTTGCATGAGTTCCGTCCCGAGCTGCTGCAGCAGTGGGCGGAGGGTCAGCGGCGGATCTTCATGAAGTCTCTGTGCCGATGCTTCCCCCATGGCGAAGAGGGCGAGTGCCAGCAGTGCGGTACGAAGCAGGCCGGTCGGTCTGCGGCCGGCGTATGGATGCCGTTTGTCGGGCTTATGATCTTTCATGTTGTCTGTCTTGATAGGTTGTTTTTCCTGACAGGGCCTTCCATCCCGGATGTACTTTATGGGAAACGGAGGCAGCTTGTCTTTATTGTCTGGGCGGATGTGAAAGCGGAGAATGTTTCCGACAGTCTGGGACTTGTGTTCCCAACCGGTTGGGAATCCTGTTCCCAGTAGGCGGTACTTGCATTCCCGGCGGCCGGTACTCCTGTTCCCGGCGGCCGGGAACTTCCCTGTGCCGCAGGTGCGTTATAGCCGGATGTCTGCAAGTGAAGTTCCCGACATGAAGCGGTCGAGGTCCACATGTCCGCGGATTCCCCGGATCTTTCCCCGTTCGGTGAACTGCCAGATGTTGTGGTGTCCCGCTCCCCTGATGGACGGACGCACGGCATTGTATCTGCCCAGGAAAAGGAAGTAGCTGTTGAATCGGGGCGCAAGGTGGGAGTTGTAGAAGTTCGCCTGCGAATAAATCAGCGGTTTCTTCCCGTAATGTCTGCGTATGAGCCCTGCGAAGGCAGCCACGCTGTCCTGCACCTGTTTGCGTGTCCATCCTCTTACCCCTTCGCGTTCTACATCGATCATCGGTATCAGGTCCTGCCTGTGTTTCCGGATTACTTTCCGGAAGTGCCGGAACTGTGCCCTGATAGGGGTGGAGGAGGAGAGGAAGTGATAGGAACCGCAGCGCAGTCCCTGCCGGCGCGCCCCCTTGATGTTCCGGTCGTAATGTTCGTCCTCGATGGTCGTCCCTTGTGTCGCCTTGATGTACACGAATCGGATGCTCTTGTTTCTCGCCACCTCTTTCCAGTCGATCTTTCCCTGATGATGCGATACGTCTATGCCGTCGTAGGAGTGCCGGGAACGGTCGGGCCGGGAAGCGGATGCTGCTGCACAGACGGTGAGCGGAAGAACGATGCTGATGATGAGCGGGAGGATTCTTGACTTCATTGCTTGTAAGTGTAACTGTCCGGAAAGATTCCTGATGAATCGGGATCATCCTGTCAGATCTCTTGGTGACGGCTGCAAAATTACCATATTTTTCCTGAACAAACACATAAAAATCCGATAATAATCATTATCTTTGCATCGTAAATACATCTCGATACAAGCAGCAATGAGCAGACAGGACATCACGCAGCAGCTCATCCAGACGGTGGATGAGCTTTCGGAGCCGGAGGCGTTGCAAGGTCTTTTCCATGAACACCGCGAGGGAGACCCCCTACCCTCGGCAAAGGAGCTTGAAGAGATCGTCGGCCTTTCGCGCTCCATCCTCTTTCCGGGGTTTTACGGGAAGTCGTCTGTCAATATCGAGACCATCAAATATCAGATAGGAGTAAGTGTAGAGCGGCTGCACAAGCTGCTCAGCCGCCAGGTGATGGCGGGCCTGTGTTTCGACGAGGATTGCCACTGCCCGAATGTGGAGGATATGCGCCGCTGCATGCAGGAGGAGGCCGACATGATTGCCGGGCGCGTCATCGCCAGGTTCCCGGCCATCCGCAGGATTCTCTCGACCGACGTACAGGCGGCCTTCGACGGTGATCCGGCGGCAGTCAATCAGGGCGAGGTCATCTCCTGCTATCCTGCCGTCAAGGCGATCATCAATTACCGGCTGGCACATGAACTGGTGCTGGAACAGGTCCCGCTCATTCCGCGCATGATGACGGAGCTGGCACATTCTGAGACCGGCATCGACATCCATCCGGCCGCTGTGATCGGCACCCATTTCACGATCGACCACGGTACGGGCGTCGTCATCGGCGCGACGTGCGTCATCGGCAATCATGTGAAACTCTATCAGGGCGTGACATTGGGCGCCAGGAGTTTCCCGCTCGACAAGGACGGGAAGCCCATCAAGGGGATTCCCCGCCATCCGATCCTGAAGGACGGGGTGATTGTCTATGCCAATGCGACAGTCCTCGGACGTGTCACGATAGGGAAAGGATGCGTCATCGGCGCCAATGTATGGGTCACCCGGGATATGCCCCCGTGTTCGAAGAAGTACAGGCAGAGCAGGACCGACATACTGGACACCGACTTTGAAGGCGGCGGGGGGATCTGACCTTCCCGTCCGTTCTGCCACTTATTCTTTCCTTTCAACGCTTATAAAATCACGATCACATAAATGCAAGAATTTGAACTCATCGCCAAGACCTTCATGGGTTTGGAACAGGTATTAGCAAAAGAACTGACAAAGTTAGGCGCCAACAACGTACAGATAGGACGCCGCATGGTGTCGTTTACCGGTGACAAGGAAATGATGTACCGTGCCAACTTCCAGCTGCACACCGCCATCCGCATCCTTAAACCCATCGCACACTTCAAGGCGAGGAGCGCAGAGGATATGTACGAGGAAGTGAAGAAGATAGACTGGAGCGAATATATCCTCGAGGGAAAGACCTTCTCTGTCGATTCCGTCGTGTATTCCGAGGAGTTCACCAATTCGCGCTTTGTCACGTATAAGGTGAAGGATGCCATCGTCGATCAGTTCCGTGACCGGACGGGGAGTCGTCCCAATATCTCTGTCAGCAACCCTGACATCCGGCTGAACATCCATGTGGCGGAAGACAATGCGACCCTGTCGCTGGATTCGAGCGGGGAGTCGCTGCACCGGCGCGGCTACCGTCAGGAAAGCGTTGAAGCTCCGCTGAACGAGGTGCTGGCCGCCGGTATGATTCTGATGACGGGCTGGGAGGGAGAGACCGACTTCATCGACCCGATGTGCGGGTCGGGGACACTGCCTGTCGAGGCGGCGCTGATAGCCCGGAACATCTCGCCGGGTGTCTTCCGCAAGGAGTTCGCCTTCGAGAAATGGCCCGACTTCGACCAGGAGCTGTTTGATATGATCTATAATGACGACTCACAGGAACGTGAGTTCACCCATCACATCTACGGCTACGATGCCGACATGAAGGCTGTGAACACGGCACGTATGAATGTGGCCGCCGCCGGCCTGTCGCGGGATGTGACCATCGCCCAGCAGGACTTCAAGGACTTCACGCAGCCGGAGGAGAAGAGCATCATCGTGATGAATCCTCCTTATGGAGAGCGTATCTCCACACCTAACCTGCTGGCTACCTACAAGATGATCGGCGAACGGCTGAAACACCAGTTCATGGGCAATGAGGCATGGATCCTGTCTTATCGTGAGGAGTGCTTCCGGCAGATCGGCCTGAAACCCAGCATCAAGATTCCGGTCTACAACGGCTCTCTGGAGTGTGAGTTCCGTCGCTATCAGATGTTTGACGGCAAGATGAGCAGCTTCCGCCACGAGGGTGGGGTAGTGAAGACCGAAGAAGAGAAAAAGGAGATGGCGCAGAAGCACCGCTTCAGGAAAGAACGTGATTTCAAGAAGCGGCTCGAAGAGAATGAGGAGAATGCCGAAGCTGACATACGGTCGTTTACGTTCCATAGCCTGGAACATAACAAGTTCGGCGGTGGGAAGTTCCGTGACAGCCATGAACGCCGCCCCCGTTTCGACCGTGATGACGACAGCCGCAGACGCTCCTTCAAGCGCATTGACGACCGCAAGCGTTCCTTCAGGCGTGACGACGACCGTAAGTTCGGCGGCAGACGATTTGATAAATCTAACAAGCGCGGAGGATTCCGTGGTAAAAACACATACAGGCATGAAGATTAAATCATTTATCGGTCTCGTGGGGCTTTGTGCTCTCACGGGGCTTTTCTGTCCTACTGAGAGTATGGCACAAAAGCAGTTTACACTGGAGGATCTGAACTTCGGTGGCACGAATTTCTACAACATGCGCCCTGAAGCGCGCTATCTTACGTGGTGGGGCGGGAAACCGGTACGGCAGGACCTGAACTGCTGTTCGCTGGTCGATCCCGTGAGCGGCAAGGAGAAACTGCTCTTTTCGCTGGAGGATCTGAACAGGTGGGCAGGACTGAAGGAGGCTGGCGAGGTCGTCCGCCATCTCTATGGGGCGGAGTTCCCTTATGCTGACCGTCCGGTGGTCTTGGTGCAGAACGGCCATGAGGACCTGTATGTGAACTTCAGGGAACACCGGCTGGAACAGCGTCTGGAGCGGCCGGCCGGCCTGCAGGCACGGCAGTGGAACAGCCGGTCCGGAGCAACGGCATTCGTTGCTGACAATCAACTCTACGTGACCGATGCCAAAGGGTCGAAGCACCAGTTGACGACGGACGGTTCACGTAATATTGTTTATGGGCAAAGCGTACACAGAGACGAGTTCGGCATCGATGGCGGGCTTTATTGGAGTCCGAAGGGGAACCGGCTGGCCTTCTATCGCATGGACCAGAGCGGGGTGGCGGACTATCCGCTCGTAGACATCCCGGAACTGGACTGGACACCGGAGAAGGGCGAGTCGCGTGCCGCCAAGGCTGCTCCCATCAAGTATCCGATGGCCGGGGAGACGTCCCACAAGGTCACAGTCGGCGTGTACGACCTGACTTCCGGGAAGACGGTTTACCTTCAGGCAGGCGATCCGACCGACCGTTATTTCACCAACATCGCATGGAGTCCGGACGAAAAGACGGTTTATATGTTTGAACTCAACCGTGACCAGAACGATTGCCGGCTGGTTTCATACGATGCGGCGACGGGTGCGAAGCTGAAGGAACTCTATCGGGAGACGGATGCGAAGTACGTTGAACCTTGCCATCCTGTACGGTTCCTGCCGTGGAATGACAATGAGTTCGTGATGCAAAGCCAGAAGGACGGGTATAATCATCTCTATCTTTTCGATAAAGAGGGGCGTCTGATCAGACAGCTTACAAGTGGCAAGTGGGTGGTCCTGGATGTGCTGGGATTCAATGCAAAGCAGAAAAGCATCGTCTATGTGTCCAACGAGTGCAGCCCTATCCAGCGCAATGCATGGCTCGTCAACGTGGCGACAGGGAAGCGGACACTGCTCGACAACGGCCGTGGATACCACTACCCGAAGTTGAGTGAAGACGGCAGCGTGCTCATAGACAGTTACAGCGAACCGGACGTGCCCCGTAAGTATGAACTGATCACGCTGAAGGGAAAGCCGCAGCGGCATGGGTATTTCACGTCCGCCAATCCATGGAAAGCGTATGACGTTCCCGAGTTTACGTGCGGAACCATCAAGGCGGCTGACGGGAAGACAGACCTCTATTGGCGCATGGTGAAGCCTGTCGGCTTCGATCCGAGCAGGAAATACCCGACGGTCATCTATGTATATGGCGGCCCGCACGCCCATAACGTTGAGGCCTCCTGGAACTGGGGATCACGTGGCTGGGAGACTTATATGGCACAGAAAGGATACCTGCTCTTCATCCTTGACAACCGTGGAAGCGAACACCGTGGGAAGGAGTTTGAGCAGGCTACGTTCCGTCGCCTCGGACAGGAGGAAATGAAAGATCAGATGGAGGGTGTGAAGTTCCTGAAGTCTCTCCCATACGTCGATCAGGACCGGATCGGCGTGCATGGGTGGTCGTTCGGAGGATTCATGACGATTTCCCTGATGACCAACTATCCTGATGTCTTCAAGGTGGCAGTTGCCGGCGGACCTGTCATCGACTGGAAATGGTACGAGGTGATGTATGGAGAACGATATATGGATACCCCCCAGGCGAATCCTGAAGGCTATGCCCAGACCTCACTTCTCCAGAAGGCGAAAGACCTCAAAGGCAAGCTCCAGATCATCATCGGTCTGAACGATCCGGTGGTCGTTCCGCAGCATGCGTATTCTTTCCTGAAGGCCTGCATCGCCGCCGGCACGCAGCCGGACTTCTTCGTTTATCCGGGCGAACCTCATAATATGCGTGGACACCAGAGCGTTCATCTGCATGAACGCATCACGCAGTATTTCGAGGATTACCTTAAATAACGGACGGGAATCTCTCTGCCCCTCTTCCGGAAGGAGGGGGAGCAGAGCTGCATGGAAGATGAAAGGACCGGTTGTAGACGGCCGGTGCCGGACATCATCCGCCGTAACGACAGTCAACATCGCATCCGCTTCCTCCTCGCAGCAAGCCGGATGGAATGAATCAGATAGTCATTATTTATGAACATTTTACTTTTAGGTAGCGGCGGCCGCGAGCACGCCCTGGCATGGAAGATCGCACAGAGTGCGAAGTGTAGTAAGCTCTTCATCGCACCCGGCAATGCCGGTACGGGGGCTGTCGGTGAGAATGTGGCGATCAGTGCAGACGATTTCGGCAGGCTCAAGGACTTCGCCGTGGAAAGAAAGGTGGACATGGTTGTCGTGGGGCCTGAGGATCCTTTGGTGAAGGGCATCTATGATGCCTTCAAGGACGATGTGCGTACAGCCCGTATCCCGGTCATCGGTCCGTCCAAGGCGGGAGCCGTGCTGGAAGGATCCAAGGACTTCGCCAAGGCATTCATGAAACGTCACCGCATCCCTACCGCCGCCTATCAGACTTTCGACGGGACGACCCTTGAGGAGGGGATGAAATTCCTCGAGACGCTCCATGCTCCTTATGTGTTGAAAGCCGACGGACTGGCTGCCGGAAAGGGCGTGCTTATAGTCCCGACGCTCGAAGAGGCCCGTAAAGAACTGCGCGAGATGCTCGGCGGGATGTTCGGGAATGCCTCGGCAAAGGTCGTCATCGAGGAGTTTCTCTCGGGCATAGAATGTTCCGTCTTCGTCCTCACGGATGGTACGCATTATCAGATATTGCCTGAAGCGAAGGACTACAAGCGTATCGGGGAACATGATACGGGGCTGAATACAGGAGGGATGGGGAGTGTGTCTCCTGTTCCTTTCGCCACTGCCGAGTGGATGAAGAAGGTGGAAGAACGTATTATCCGCCCTACCGTGGAGGGACTGAAGTCCGATCATATCGACTATAAGGGATTCATCTTCTTCGGTCTGATCAATGTCGATGGCGACCCGATGGTCATCGAATATAATTGCAGGATGGGCGACCCGGAGACGGAAAGCGTCATGTTGAGGCTGGAAAGCGACCTTGTCGACCTGTTTGAAGGGGTCGCTGAAGGCGATCTCGACAAGCGGACGGTTGTGTTCGATCCGCGCTCCGCGGTCTGCGTCATGCTTGTGAGCGGCGGCTATCCTGAAGCATACGTAAAGGGTTATCCCGTTTCCGGACTTGACAGAATAAAGGATTCGGTCGTTTTCCACAGCGGGACGGCACTGAAAGACGGGAAGGTCGTCACCGCCGGAGGGCGTGTCATTGCGGTCTCCTCTTATGGGGAGAACAAGGAAGAGGCACTCAGAAAGAGTTTCGCCGGAGCGCAGGAGATCGACTTCAAGAACAAATATTTCAGAAGAGACATCGGACAGGATCTGTAGCCCCCCTTGCCTGGCATGCGGCCTTATCCTGCCTGACACCGAACTTCTCCGTCTGCCGATTTCTTCCTCCCGGAGGATATGACGGACGCATCTCATCAACCCGACAATGCAAAAGAAACGTATTCAGAACAAAATAGCTGAAAGCCGCTGGACGCAAGTATATGTCGTCTCAGCGGCTGCTCTTGTATGGATTATCGCAGGTCTGCATCATCCGGCGGTGATCGTACCGGGAATCTGCCTCTTGCTGTCTACCTATCTTATGATGGAACTGAACAACGGCAATGCGCTCATCCGCATCTACAGCCGGATGGTCTCCTGTTCGTTTCTCGTGTTCGCCACAATGGCGGCGTTCATGTTTCCGTCTGTCCGGGCAGCAATCGTCATGCTCGGGACGGTAGGTTATTACACCCTGTCTTTCCGCTGTTACCAGGATGCCCATGCACCGGGCTGGACTTTCTATGCTTACTTTTGCATCGGCATGGCAAGCATCGCATGGGTGCAGATTCTTTTCTTCCTGCCCATATTCTGGATAATCATGCGCACGAATCTTCTTGCATTGAGCATCCGCAACTTCTGTGCCTCTATCCTCGGGCTCCTGCTTCCTTACTGGTTTCTTTCAGGTTATCTGGCGGCCAAGGGAGATCTTTCAGTGCTTGTAAATCATTTTGCACAGCTTGCAGTGTTTCATGAGCCGTTCTGTCTCACCAGCCTGAGCGTAAGTGAGTTGGTCATGATTTCGTTTGTACTGTTATGTGCGCTGATCGGTATTGTCCATTTCCTGAATCAGAAACGGAACGACAACATACGTACCCGTCTGTTCTATCAGATTTTCATTACGGTCGACCTTTCCGCTGCCGTATTCCTGTTGCTTCAGCCCCGGCATTATGAAGCATTGCTGAGCATGTTGATGGTAACGACAGCACCGCTGATCGCACATTTCTTCGCACTGACACGTACGCGGCTGACCAACTGGATGTTTGTCTTCCTTTCTTGTTCCGCCGTCATCATCATGTTGATCAATCTATGGACTTTCTCACACACTTCCTTCTAGATTACGGTTACTGGGGGATGCTGCTGTCGGCCTTTCTTGCCGGGAGCTTCTTCCCTTTCAGCAGTGAGGCGGTCATGCTCGGTCTCCTTGCCGCAGGACTTGACCCTGTCTTACTGCTTGTCTACGGCAGTATCGGCAACGTGATGGGGGGAATGTTCAACTACGGGCTGGGCAGACTGGGCAAGCTGGAGTGGCTTGAACGCTATTTCCATGTGAAGAAGGCCTCTATCGACAGAGCCTACCGGTTCATGGGCGGGCATGGCGCATGGATGGGTTTCTTTGCTTTTCTTCCGATACTGGGCAGTGCGATCACCATCGTGCTGGGGCTTACACGTGCCAACCTCCCGCTGTCTGTTCTCAGTATCACAATAGGAAAGGTGATGCGTTATGCCGTTCTCATCTGGGGGGCAGACTTCTTTCTTTAGGCAGGTTCTGAAAGATATTTATGGTGGTTTTCGGTCTTTTCAGCCGTGCGAGCCTGTCTTTCTTGGGAGAGCATGGATCCTCCTCCGACACAAAGACCTTTTCATTTTAATACGTTGGAAATACAGATAAGATTTTGAAAAACCATTACACAATTTCAGACAAATCTTCTGCAAATATAAAAGAAACATGCAAAAATCAGATTCGTAAACATCCGTAAATCAACAGGTTATCAAGTCGTTCGTAAAAGGTGCCTGATTGGACTTCAAAAGGGCGTTGGTAACACGCCAAGAGAGCACCTGTTGCAAGTCAATCAGGCCTCTTTCAGAAGCCAGAAGGGCATGTTCCAGCTTGGGTTGCATGAAAACAGTTTACAGACACCGGTGATGTGGGAACAGGTTGGTTGTGGTAGACGGAAAGACATGCTGATGGACAGGCATCGTATCAATTCGCCTTTTCTGCTTTTTATCCTGTAGTTTATCGTCCTTTGCAAGGCATCTAATTCTGGATAGCCATACCCTGCAAGTGCATAAGCCTTTATTCTTATTCCAATCTATGCATCTAACGGGAAGAACCGGAATTTCTGCCTTAAAGGAAAACTGCGCATGGAAGGCTGTACCGTTTGTTTTTTTCCGTAAGCTGTATGCCGGCATCTGTCCCGATGTCCCCGGATTGTTTTTCTTTATTCGGAAAGTCTTTCAAGTAGTGTTTTATAAGCAGTGTGCTCAACGCCTGCCGGCGTGGGAAGTAACGCCCGCCGTAATACAGCCAGGCTGCATTCTCCGCATGCTCTGTCCTGTACCGGTCTGTACACCGTTTCTCGTCTTCGTTCCTGTCAGGGAGCCCCGGTAGGCTTTCAACCCGGTCCATAATCTTTCTGCAATCTGTTTGGAACAGTGACAGTTCTTTTTTTCAGTCAATTGCCATGAGATTAAAAAAAATTATGTACATTTGCAGCTTGTTCGATATTAATACCTTTTTTATGTAAAAATGCTGTAAATGGACCACGAGAATCTACATTCATTTGTTCAGGCGAAGCATACTTTAAATGAGGAAGGAATGGAGGACATTGGCTTTTAGTCATTCACTTTAATCAAAGCGCATATTAATTATACAAACTGATCAATGAAGCATCACCAACATGTTTTCAACACGGTAAGGAGGTTACCTTCTTTCGTGTTTCTGGCAGCGTTTGTCCTGCTGTTGTCGTGGGCTTCTCCTGCTTCCGCACAGGTTGCAGGGAAGAAGTTCTCGATCTCGTTCAAGGACAAGGGCGTTGCACAGATCTTAGATTTTATTGCCACAAAGGGAGATTACAAGATTCATTACTCCGATGATGTGAAGAACGACTCGCTGCTCCTGACCATCTCCTTCGAGGATGTGGACGAGCTGGGTGCTGTGGAAAGCCTGCTGTCGCATACGCCCTTCATACACAATGTGGAAGGGAATGTGATTGACGTGTTCAAGATGAAGAACGCTGCACAGGGAAAGTACACGCTTCACGGAACGGTGAAGGACAAAGACGGACTGGGCGTCCCTTTTGCCATCGTGCAGATAAAGGGGACATCGAAGGGCGTTACGGCCGATATAGACGGAAACTTCTCCATGCCTGTCGAGCAGGAGGAGGGGACCGTCAGCATTTCCAGCGTGGGGTATGAGGCGAAGACGCTGAAGTACCATGCCGGCAAGCCCCTGAACGTCGTCCTGCCTTCGTCAGCCTATGCGATGGGCGAGGTGACGGTGGTGGCGTATGGCAAACGCAACACCCGTGAACAGGTGGGGGCCGTCGCTTCCGTGAAGGTGGAAGACCTCCAGAAAGCCCCGACGGCAAGCATCGAGAACCTGCTGCAGGGACGTATGGCAGGTGTAGACGTGACCAACCTCTCGGGATCGCCCGGCGGCGGCGGTTCACGCATCACCATCCGCGGTTTCAGCTCGTTGAACCAGCAGGGTGTCAACGACGGAACGCCCCTCTACGTCATCGACGGTGTCCCTGTTTCGGGCAGTGCCACGGAGGCGACCGGCGGCATCAACCCCTTGGCGGGACTGGATCCGTCGAGCATCGAGTCGGTGCAGGTGCTCAAAGATGCGGCATCGGCTTCTCTCTACGGCTCAAGAGCCGGCAACGGTGTCATCCTCATCACCACGAAGAAAGGCAAGTCCGGCCGGACGGAGGTCAGCTTCAACGTGTCGCAGTCGCTCTCCTGGCTGCCGAGCACACCGATGCAGACAATGGGAAAGGGAGAACGTGACATCGCCCTGCTTCTGGCAAAGAGCCAGCGGGGAGCGCACTATGACTATCTTACCGACAAGCTTGTCTATCCTCATTCCTATAAGGACTCTTACGGCTGGGATGCCGACAACGACGGCGCCTACGACTATCTGTGGCGCAACGGAAAGGTGCTGGACCCTGACCGTCGTCTTCCCGGTATTGCACAGGACTCGCTCAACACCTTCTACAACAACCGTACGAACTGGTGGAAGTATGCCTTCCGGGTCGGCAAGGTGACGAAAGCCGATATGCAGCTGGCAGGCGGAACGGACAATATGCGGTATATGGTCAATGCCGGTATCTATGACGAGACAGGCATCATGATCAGTTCCAACTTCCGCCGTTACAGTCTGTTGAGCAACCTCGACTTCAATCTGTCGACGAAGCTGAGCGCCTTCACACGCATCAACCTCACCTATGCCACACAGAATGCCGGCTCGGACGGAGGACGTGTGCAGGGACTGACCTTCGACCCCAAACGCACGTCAACGCTGCTCCCGGGCAAGGGGAGTGTCGCTGAGCAGGCGGCTTTGAGGGAGCTGAAGGATATTGACAAGACCAACTCCAACTATAATATCCGGTTGAGCGTCGGCCTGAACTATAACATCCTGAAAGGGCTCAAGTTCTCGTCCACCTATTCGCTCGACCATTACTTCACGCGGGTCTATACGTTCACGCCCGATTATCTGAAATATGACATGAAGTCGGAGGTTCAGGCATCCAATATCGCCATGACGAACATCCAGACGGAGAACATCCTCACTTACAACCTCGCCCTTCCGCACGAGCACAAACTCGAGCTGATGGCAGGTATGACCTACAACTACGACCTGCTGCAGAACCTGAACGGTACGGCAAAGGGCGGTCCTACCAATTCCATCAAGTATGCCGGGGAGGGATGGCCCTCGCTGCTGAACGACGGCGGTACGACGAGAGCCGCGCAGACTTTCCGCACCGACAAGCAGGAGCAGGCTCTTGTCAGCTTTCTTGGCCGGGCGGCTTACAGCTATAAGAAGCGTTACATGGCCGAGCTGTCCATCCGTTCGGACGGTTCGAGTGTGTTCGGACGGGATGTGCGCTGGGGTACTTTCCCCTCGGTAGGTCTCGGCTGGGCTTTCAGTGAAGAACGGTTCATGAAGAAGCTGTGGTGGCTGAGCTTCGGCAAGCTGCGTGCCTCATGGGGCAAGTCGGGGCAGAAGTTCCAGGAGCCTTACCTCGCCTTGGGTGTGATGGAGGAAAGCAATGTCTTCAACGGAAAGCTGGGACTGATACCGCAGTCTATGGCGAACAAGAAACTGACGTGGGAGGAGAGCGACCAGTATGACCTCGGTCTCGACCTGCAGCTGCTGGATTACCGGCTGAAACTCAAGCTGGACTATTACTATAAGTATTCCAGCAAGCTGCTGATGCAGTCCTATCTCCCGGGCAATGTCTTCCTTGCAAACAACATGTGGGACAATGCTTCCGCCATCTCCAACGAGGGTATCGAGTTTGAAGCACAGTATGATGTTATCCGCAAGAAGAACTGGAACTGGAGCGTAGGGATAAACCTCTCGCACAACAAGAACATGCTGCGCAAGACCTACAACGGTGAAGACCTCAACGACAAGGTCCTCGGCCGCCCGGTCTACGGCATCTATACGTTCAAGGACGAAGGAATCGTCCAGAAGGAGGAAGACATCCCGATGTACCGCAACGCATCGGGCAAGCTGATACCGCTGTATTTCCAGTCTATCAACAACCCGCTGCGTGTCGGCGGCAGGAAGATCAAGGATCAGAACTATGACGGTGTGATCGACGACAAGGACCTTTACTATGCCGGCAGCACCCTCCCCGCTGTCTACGGCGGTCTGAACAGTCACCTTGCATGGAAGGGGCTGAGCCTCGATGTGCTCTTCAGTTATACGATCGGCCGCAAGGTGATGAACATGTACAAGAACAGCGCCTTCACCTTTACAAAGGACTTCGGGGTCATCATGAACTACTTCCATGCCAGCGACTTCTGGACACCGGAGAACAGAGATGCGAAGTATCCGTCGCTTGAGTTTGCCGACAAGGATTATATAGGACAGTTCGACGGCAATGTCGACTCCAACATCGAGAACATCAGTTTCCTGCGTCTGAAGCAGTTGGTCATTGGCTACCAGCTGCCGAAGAACTGGCTGAAAGGCTCGTTCATCAAGGATGTCAGCCTCTACCTCAGCGGCGAGAACCTGTTCCTGATTACCAACTATTCGGGTGTGGATCCGGAGGTCATCAATCCTTATACCGGCAAGGACGACGGTACGCAGTACCCGTTGAACCGGAAAGTCACATTAGGTCTCAACTTAAAATTCTGACAGCAAATGAAGAAGATTATCTTACTCTCGATATGCGGTTGCCTCCTCTCCTCCTGTAGTCTTGACCTGCAGCCGGAGAACGGGCTTACTTACAGCAATTCGTTCAACAATGAAAAAGAACTGGATGCGACGACCACGTCCATCCAGTACTTCATCAATACGGTTGTCGGAGACAACTACGTTCTTGCGACAGCCGGCATGAAGGCCGACGAGGTGCTGAATGCCAGTCAGCTGCGCGAATGGAACCCGCGGACGGTCATCTCAAGCGAGTATTCATGGAAGAACCTGTACAACATTATCTTTGAGAGCAATCTGCTGCTCGACAACATCGACAAGCCGAAGGATCTGACACCTGACCGCCGGGACTTCCATGTGGGGCAGGCGGAGTTCGCTCTCGGACTGTCTTATTTCCTGCTGGCACAGCGTTATGGCGAAGCCATCATCACAGAGAACTCTTCCGAGATCAAGCCTTATCCGTTGTCTTCCAAGACGGAAGTGCTCAATGCGGCCGTCGACCATGCGAAGAAGGCACTCGACCTCCTGCCTACATGGGACAAGCTGAAGGACCTGAACGGCGTGGCGATAACCAACCGGCAGACGGCCTCGAAAGGTACCGCTGCGGCCCTGCTGGCACAGATCTATGCCTGGAAAGGCAGTGTGACGGAGCTTTACAGACTGCAGGGGAACGCACAGGAAGACTATCGGAATGCGGTTAAGTACGCCACGGAACTGATTGATGGAAAGGCTGGCAGTTACCAGCTGTGTGCTTCTCCGGAGGAACTGTGCAAGTATCTGTCCAATGAGAAGAGCCCCAACCCCGAGGCGATCTTCAGCCTGCTGTTCGACAAGACACGTTCGGAATACGTCGTCTCGCCCAACGAGGTGGCGCAGAACTTTGTGAGCTGGCCTGTACGGGAAGACCATACGCTGGCCGACCTGCCTTCAAACACCACCTACCAGCTCTACAAGTCGACCGTCGACCAGCTCTTCCCCGATGCTGCGGACCGGCGTCCCAAGGCTTTCTTCTATGAGTGGGGGACGCCGCACGAGGTCGACGGACAGGATTATGCCGTCATGTACAAGTTCCGGAAAGCCATCATGGATCCTGACCAGTATTCGCCGAGCGGGAAGAGTTACCGTACGGTAGATGCCGACTATGTGTACTGGAGACTGGCCGATATTTACCTTCTGCGGGCAGAATGTTATCAGAAGCTGGGCGATGCGGCCCATGCCATAACCGACCTGAACGTGATCCGGTCGCGGGCGGGCGCACAGCCCTATCCCTCGGTCTATGATACGGAAGGCCTGAAGAAAGCCATCTTCCTCGAGAGGGAGAGGGAGTTCATCGGCGAGAACGATGCACGGTATGCCGACATCATCCGCAATGGTTACGTGAAGGAAGAACTGCAAGGTAAGTTCAAGCTGCTGACCAACCAGAACATTCAGGGCGGCGCACTCTTCCTGCCGCTGCCCAAGGATGCATGGCAGGACAAGGACGGACACGTGATCAACAACAGGCTGCGGCAGAAACCTTACTGGCAGGCTTACAACTGATCCGGCACCCCAAGCTGCATAACAAATATAATTGTCTGAAAAATGAAAAAGATTATCTATATCGCAATGGTGTGCCTGACGGCGGGACTGTTCGCCAGCTGCACCCAATACAATTTCGACGATACCGGACTTGCCAACGGCAAGCACGAGACCACCATGTGGGATTACTTCAAAGGCGACAAGTACAACTGGGAACTCCTGTGCGAAATGGCGGAGCGTGCCGACCTGGTTCCGCTCTTCCAGGGGACAAGCCGGTATGGAAAGGACTTCACGTTCTTCGGTCCTACCAGCCACAGCATCCGCCGTTATCTGTTAGACAACGGCATGGAGACGGTCGCTGACATGCCTGTGGCCGACTGCCGGACGTTTATCCTGAACTGTGTCCTCCCCGGCAGGCGCGTGATGCTTGACGACTTCAAGGAGGGTGTCAAGTCGTCAGACCCTTCCACACCGATCGGAAAGGGAGGCGAGCAGGTGCAGATGGCTTCGGGAAAGCGGCTGTGGATCTACACCTTCCGCGAGGCTTACAACAATGTGCCGGGCAAGGGGCCTCTGCGGATTCATCTTGTCTCGCCTGCGACGACGCAGACCACGGATGTCGCTTCCTGTAACATCGAAACGCTTACAGGGGTCGTCCACTCACTTGATTACAACTTCAAACTAACGGACTTTTAGAACATGAAAAAGATGAAGAAAAGGATCGCCCTGCTCTGCCTGACGGCGCTCACGATAGGTTTCATGGCATCCTGCCGCAGGATGGATGTCGGCTACCTGCGGACGACAGGAGCTTCATTTACCCCCGATTCGATCAACGTTTTCCACAACATCGACCCGACGAGCGACCGTGCCGTCGGCAATCTCCCGTTCGTTTCGACACGTATCCAGGGCGTTGCCGGCACCAATCCCGTCAATTTCGAGCTGGCCGGTGTCAAAGCCGGCAGCCCGGAGCAGGAGCAGCTCTTCCTGAAGCTCTGCCGGGAGGGCGAAATCTCGGTGACGGGCGGTCTGGTCGTTGTCTCGCTGAAAGCGGTGAAACAGCTGCCGAATGGCAGATACCAGCTGTCGTTCAGGGTGTATAACGAAGATCATGAGGCCGTTCTGGAGAATGTCTTCAAGGTTGTCGTGACCGACGACGAACTGCCTTTGGACTGACGCTGAAGACAGTCGGAGGACAGGCCGGCGGCTGGGACTGCTGTTCCCGACCGGTTGGGAACAGTGCTCCCAGCGGCTGGGAACATCGTTCCCGACGGCCGGGAATGTGAATCCCGGCGGCAGGCCGGTCTGCTCCAGCCGACAGAATCCGGAACGATCAGAAACAAAAAGATTATAAACCATTTTAATCAGATTGATTATGAAAAGAAGTAGATGTGTCCTGTTGCTTGCAGCCTTTCTCCTGCTGGCAGTACAGGGACGTGCACAACAGGGTGCGACATCCGATGCTGCAAACGGAATCGCTTTCTTTAAGGGTACATTCGGAGAGGCACTTGCAAAGGCGAAGCAGGAGAACAAACCGCTCTTTGTAGACTTCTACGCCGTGTGGTGCGTGCCGTGCAAGAAGATGGCCAAGACCGTCTTTACGCAGGAGGAAGTCGGGAAGTATTTCAACGAACATTTCATCAGCCTGCAGTTGGATGCCGAGAAAGGCGAGAATGTCGAGATTGCCAGAAACTATAAGGTGGCAGCTTATCCGACGGTAGCCTTCATTGCACCTGACGGCAAGGCCCTGTCGGTAAATACGGGTGTTATGGACAAGGATGAACTCATGGAAGCGGCGAAGATCGTCGCAGGCGAGCGGGTCAGCTTTGAAGAACTGTACAACAAGTACAAGGCCGACAACAGCGACCTTGACGTACAGCAGCAGCTCCTCCTGAAAGCTCCTTCTTTCCTGCAGGCGCAGGAAGGGATGGAGGCCGACAAATGGGTGACCCGTCTGCAGAAGCTCTATAAGAACTACATTGCGGCCAAAGCACCGTTGAAGCTCATCAACGAGAACGACTACAAGATCATTCTGACGCTTGAGGGCGACGAGGATAAGGAGCATAAGCAGTATGTGATAGACCTCATCAACGACCATCTCGACGACTGGACAAAGGCTGTCGGAAAGGCACCTTCCTATTACATCGTCGAAGCCAACGACCTCCTTGCGGAAGACCTGGCAAAGGACGGGAATGCAAAGTATAAAGAGTATGTGGAGAAGGTGAAGAACCAGTATGCAAAGGCATACGGGGTCGTCGGGCTGAAGGGCATCACTCCCTACGAGAAATCCAGACTCTATTTCGACGCCCTCTACAATCTGTACAAGAACAAGGACGTGGACGGCTATGTGAAGGCGATGCAGATCTATTTCGGCAAGATGGAAGGGAACCTCCGGTCGGCGGATTATGGCAAGGCGGCGCAGAATCTTTATATGGCGGCCGGCAAGAGTCTGAAGAGCAAGGATCATGAGGTGGCCATCCAGTGGGCTGAAAAGGCTCTGGCACAGGAAGACGCCGTCATGGACCGTGTGAACTACATGGTGATGATCGGCGATTCCTACCGTGAACTGAAAAACTATGCCAAGGCACGTGAGTTCTACAACCAGGCTTTTGCCGAGACGCTCCGGCTGGAGAATATGGAGATGCCGCAGGCGATGCTGCAGGGAGCCATCAAGCAGAAGCTCTCCACACTCGAACTCCTTGAAAAGTAAATGACGATGATGTTCAAGAATCTCATTCAACGCCTCACGGGCATGGCGCAGGCACTGCTCGTGGGCTTCCTGCTTTTGTCCTCCGGTACGGTCCGTGCGCAGATGCGGGGTCTGCGGACGGGGAAGCTGCCGAACGGGCTCACCTATTATATATACAACGACGGCTCGGCCTCGGGTGAAGCGCAGTATTACCTCTATCAGAATGTGGGCGCCATCCTGGAGACGGACGAGGAACTGGGGCTGGCACACGTGCTGGAGCACCTGGCGTTCAATACCACCGACCACTTCCCCGGTGGTGTGATGAACTTCCTCCGCAGCCACAACCTCAACGACTTTGAGGCGTTCACCGGTGTCGACGATACCCGGTATGCCGTACACAATGTGCCGGCGGGGGATGCGAAGCTCAATGAAGATGTGCTCTGGGTGCTCCGTGACTGGTGTCATGGCATCAGGATGCTGCCGAAGGACATAGAGAAGGAACGGGGCATCATCCTCGAAGAATGGCGTCATCGGGCGGGGGTGGACCGCCGGCTGACAGATGCCATTGCGCCTGTCGTCTATAATCATTCAGGATATGCGACGCATAATGTCATCGGCTCGCGGAAGCTGTTGGAATCGTTCCAGCAAAAGCAGGTAAGGCAGTTCTATGACAAGTGGTACCGGCCGGACAAGCAGTTTGTCGCCGTCATCGGCGACGTCGATCCCGACCGGGTGGAGCAGCGCGTCCAGGCTGTTTTCAAGACGCTTCCTGCCAGGCAGACACCTCCGGTGAGTCCGCAGGCAAGGCAGATTCCCGACAACGCCACGCCGTTGTATATGCGTTTTGTCGATCCGGAGAACAAGAGCGCATCATTCGGACTTTACCAGCGTTATGCGGTGACAGGCGATGCTCCCGAGGACGACCGTGTGCGGCAGTTCCTCTTCACGCAGTTTTTCAATCTGCTTGCTCCCAAGCGTTTTGCCCTGTTGAAGAATGCCGGCAAGGAACGGTATATTGCCGCCGAAGTGAGTCTTTCGTCTCTGGTAAGAGGCTATTCTCAGATGGCGTGGGACATGGTGCCGTACCGGGGCAGTGAGCAGGAAGCGTTGCACCAGCTGCTGGCGGTACGTGAGTCGCTGCGTGACAAAGGATTTACGGCGGCCGAGTTCAATGAGGAGAAAGAACGGATGTACGACGGGATGAAAGGCGTGTTGGGCGAGAAGGGACTGGGCACACCAGACAATGCCCTGATGCTCTTCCGCCAGAACTTCCTCTACGGTATTCCCGTACAGGACTTCCGCACACAGATCAGCCGCAACATAGAGACACTGGTCGAACTGGAGGCGGAGGACATGAACGCATGGATGAAATCCCTGCTCAACGACGACAACCTTGCTTTCGTCACCTATTCCAAGACACCGGACGGGATGAATATCACGGAGGCCGACTTCAGGGAGGCTTTGAATGCAAAGGGATCGTATGGCGGTCTGATACATATCGACAGCGTGAAGCCGGTCAGGCAGCTTGTCGATTTCAATCTGACACCGGGGAGGATCGTTGCGGAGAAGCCGTTGAACCGCCTGCAGGCAAAGGAATGGACGCTCTCTAACGGGGCAAGGGTGCTGTACAAGCACGTGCCGGAGCTGCAGGACAGGTTCTTCTTCGTCGGTTCTGCGGAAGGCGGGAAGTCGATCGTGCCGGCAAAGGAACTTGCCGATTACACGGCCATGCGTTCGCTGCTGATGCAGTCGGGGGTGTACAACTATGACCGCAACCAGCTGGCGCGGTGGCTGCAGGGGAAGAACATCGATCTCTCGCTCTCCTTGGAGGATTACAGCGACGGGATAGGGGGCAACGCTCCTGCCGGCAACGCCGACGACTTCTTCGGTTATCTGTATCTGGTCCTGTCCCGCCAGAACTTCTCGAAACCGGTCTTTGACAAGTATGTCCAGCGTAGCCTTTATGTCTACGAGAACCGTGCGAAGAGCGGTATGGATGCCGTCCAGGATTCTATCCGGCAACTGCTTTATCCGGTCAGTGCGATGAACCCGCGTCAGGATGAGGCTTTCTTCAAGTCCGTCCGGTATGACAGGCTGCAGGAGCAGTTCCAGAAGCATCTGGGCGATGCTTCCCGTTTCACATACTGCCTGATCGGTGACCTGCCGGAGGCGAAGGCAAAGGACTTGGTACTGCGTTACATCGGTTCGCTCAAGGGAGGGGGTAAGCCTGTGAAGACGGAGGCGAAGCCTATGGACTTCTCATCCGCCGCACCTGACATCAGACATACGTTCGTTGCCGAGACCGAAGGAGACATGGCGGAGATTGAGATTTCGTTTGTCAATAAGCTGAAGCTGTCCGACCGCGAGCAGGCCGCCATGGAGGTGATGCCTGCCCTGCTGGAACGCCGCTGTTTTGACGTTCTGCGTGAGAAAGAGCACCTGACTTATACCGTAGGTGTCCGCGCTGACTATACTCCCCGTCCTGAAGCGAACGAGCATCTCAGCATCCACCTCTCTACGGCAAGGGAGCATGTGGACAGGGTGCTCACGCTGATTCATCAGCTTCTTGACGACATCAAGGCGCAGCGTTTTACTGCTGACGACTTCAAGGCGGCCATGGTGCCTCTTGCCATCCGGGAGGAGGAACCGGAGTCTCCCCAAGGTGAAAACAAACTGTCGGAGTGGATGGGACTGCTCAATGTCTATGCCGAGACAGGAAAGGAGCTTTCGCCGGATGACGAAGCCGTCGCCACACCTGTATTCAGTACGCTTACGCCGCAGGAAATTGCCGGCGTAGCCATGAAGGTCACGACCGGTGCCAGACAACGTGAAATCATTGTCAGGCCGGCCGTACAAGAAGGAAAACGTACATTCGAATAGGCAGACAGGCATCCGGATGATGCAATGAAGAGAGGCTGTATCAAGCATGTGGAATGTCTTGATACAGCCTCTTTGCCGTTTCGTATGGATAAGTGCGGTGAAGGGGAGGAAGGAAGACGTGGAGAAGGGCAGAACACCGGCACGATGCGGTCCTTGCCGTTTACGGGGCGGGATTGCGAGGTTTTTATCGGTCATGATGTTCCTCGGACACGGTGCGGAATTGGAATGTCGGACGGTGATGCATGTTGTCGGCATCGGCATTCCAGCCTCATTCTGCCGCCTGTCGGCTTGCGTCCGGCTGCTCTGTTGGCTGGAGAACAGTCCGTCAGGAGTGTTTTTCAGGTCTCCCCTTGTGCTTCTGAGGAGAATCAGGTCTGACCAGTTCTCTGTTCAGATGGGTGACGACAATCTGCCGTGCATCTCTGTCGAAAGCGACTTTGTAGAGACCCCCGGTCTTGTCTCTTCGTTCGTACGTGTATGAGTTCCTGCCGATGTTCCAGCAGGTATCGTGCTGTGCGGCAAGGCCGACGGCTTCGTAAAAATGCTTGCCGGGAATCGTGTCAAGCAGCAGGACGGCTGTGTAGTTCCCGCTTGCAACGGTTTCTTCATCGGCCGCCAGACTGACCGAATCCGGGACGAAAGGGGTCGCTTTCGACAGTTTGTATTTAGGAAACCGGACAGCGGTGATACGCTGCAGACTGATGTCGGGCTTTCCGCTCTCCGTCTGGGGTTCAAATTCGGAGGCAGCCACGGTGTCTCCGTTGTCGGTTCCCTCGATGGCTCTGCTGTGATGGCAGGAGGCTATCATGGCAGTTACGAGGATGATGCAGAGGATGATGGTCGTTATGATTTTTGACAGATTTCTTTTCTTCTCCATAATCGTATCTATTGCTTCCGGTAAGTTGCGGGTTTCAGCTTTTTCAGCCGTTTCAGTGCCGTGGGGTTGTCGGGGCAGAGCGTGACAGCTTTCTCGTAGTTGGCTATGGCCGCCTCGGTCATGCCCTCGTGTTCGCATTCCTTTCCCATCATGACATATTCCACAGATAGTTTTTTGAGATATGCTTTCTGTTCCTCCATCTGCTCTTTCAAGCGGCCGTTCTCGTCGCGCAGCCGGTTGATGACATCCAGTTTCCGCCGTATGAGGCGTTTCGCCGCAGGACGTTCTATGTCGTACCGGCTGTGGATGGCGAGGAAGAAATTGTGCAGGAAGGCATCGAAGTCCCCCTTGTCGAATGCTTTTGCGGCATCGGAGTATTCCTTGTCCGCCTTGCTCTGCCTGAGCGCTGCCGATATGATGTTGTGGTCGTTGTAGTGTCTGGCAAACTGTACCACCTCGCTCCTGACGAACACCTCGTTGCGGCGGAGCGGCTCTTTGAGGGTGATGCCTTCCAGACTTGTACAGCGTGAGAGGGCGACATAGGCCTGTCCGCCGGCGAAGACACCGCCCGTGAAGTCGATGTTGACATTCCGGAAGGTCAGCCCCTGACTCTTATGCACCGTGATGGCCCATGCCAGCTTGATGGGGAACTGCATGTAGGTGCCGATCTGCTCCTCCACGATCTTCTGTTCGGTTTCATTGAAATGGTAGCGTACGTTCTCCCACATCTCCCGCTGTACCTGCAGGTCGTCGCCGTCTTCTGTGTGTATGTAGAGCAGGCCGGCCTCTTCGTCAATGCCGATGACGAGTCCCAGCGTGCCGTTTACCCACTGCTTCTCCGTATCGTTCTTGATGAACATGACGTGTGCGCCTGCCTTGAGTTTGAGCTCGACGGGCGTGGGAAGACTGCTCTCCGGAAATTCTCCTTTGACTTCACCGAGGAACGTCACGGGGTCACCTTTGAGGCTCTCCAGTCCCTGGTTGTTGATCCAGTCTACCGTGTCCCGCCGGGTAGACAGGGTGATGGTGAAGGTTTCTTCTGCCTTTTCTATCTGTGTCCCGACACGGGTGTTGATGTATCTGATTTCTTTCTCGGAGACCTGGTTGGTACGGATATGGTCGAGGATGGAAATGAAGGAGGGGTCGTTCTGCCGGTAGACTTTATTCAGTTCGATACTTACCAGCGGGTAGTTCTGGAAGACTTTGGCATCGAAGAAGTAGCTGCTGGCATAATAAGGCTGCAGGAGCTGGCGGTCTTCCTCCTTGAGGACAGGTTCCAGCTGGTAGATGTCGCCCACCAGCAGAAGCTGTTTTCCACCGAACGGTTCACGCATGTTGCGGTTGTAAACACGGAGTACTTTGTCGATGAAGTCGATGATGTCGGATCTGACCATGCTGATTTCGTCGATGATAATCAGTTCCACTTCGCGCAACAGCTTGCATTTGTCACTGTTGTATTTCAGCGTGCTGCGGAGGTTGCGTCTCGTGTATCGTTTGTCGGTGGGGACAAGCGGGTAGAACGGGAGTTTGAAGAAGCTGTGCAGTGTGCTGCCGCCAGCATTGATGGCGGCAATGCCGGTCGGTGCGAGGATAACGTGTTTTTTCTTTGTGGTCGCAGCTATATACCGTAGAAACGTAGACTTCCCTGTTCCAGCCTTGCCGGTCAGGAACAGGGAATTGTTTGTGAACTGGATGATCTGGAGCGCCTTCTGTAAATCCGGGTTATCCAGGTCTATCGCCTTTGCATCTATGGCTTGGTTCTTCTGCGACATTGTACTTTGACGGGGTTATATCTCCATGTCTTCGCTGTGTGGCCGCTTTGCCTTTTTGATGATCTGTTGTGTCTCGTTGCCGTTGTTGCCGTGCCGTTCGGGTGCAGGTTGCGGGGCGGTTTCCAGTTCGAAGCCTCCTTCCTCGTTTCCTTCAGCCCCCTCTTCGGGGACTTCTTCTCCTTGTCCCTGATGATGGTGGCGGGCCGACGATGCGCCGCGCAGCGAATCGGGCAGCTGACGGCGGACAACCACCGGCTGGCAATTGTACATGGTCGGGTCTATATCCTCGTCGGGATCCAACTGCCATTTGGCATGATACTTCTGGAAAGCCTTGTCGCGCATGAGGCTGTAGATGAACTCTCCACAGACAGGCAGTGCGGTCTTCGACCCCTGTCCTAATGCTCCTGTACGGAAGTGGATGGAACGGTACTCGCCACCGACCCATGCACCGACGACAAGGTTGGGGCTTACGGCCATGAACCAGGCGTCAGAATGGTTGTTGGACGTACCGGTCTTGCCTCCCCAGTCGGTGTCGTTGAAGATGAAGTGGCGCAGAGCCTGACTGGTTCCGCCGGCTTCATTCACACCGCCCTTCAGCATCTCCTGCATGAGGAAAGCCGTACGGTAAGGAAGGGCTTTCTCATGGTCTTTCGGTGCGACGTAGACTTCATTGCCGTCTTTGTCGAGGATGCGTGTGACGACGACCGGGACATGATGTTCTCCGTCATTGGCCACGGTACCGTAGGCATTGACCATCTCCAGCAGGTTCACGTCACTGGATCCGAGAGCCAGTGAAGGCTCGTCGTCCAGCGGACTCTTGATGCCCATGTCCTGAGCAGTACGGATAATGTTCTTGATGCCCATCTCCTGACCGAGCCGTACTGCCACGGAGTTGATGCTGCGCCCGAAGGCGCTCTTCAGCGTGAGGGAGTCGTTGGAGAATCGTCCGTTGGCATTGTGTGGTGTCCAGGTCTTCATCTGTCCTGTCTTCTTGTCGAGTACCTGCATGCTGATGTACTCATCACGGCGTTTGTCACAAGGTGTAAGTCCCTGGTTGAAGGCCTCAGAGTAGACGAAAAGCTTGAAGGTTGAACCCGGCTGTCGCTCGGCCACGACCTTGTCATACTTCCACGTCTTGAAGTCGATGTCACCCACCCAGGCCCGCACGGCACCTGACTGTGGCTCCATAGCCACCATCGCACAGTGCATGAACTTTACCATGTAACGGATGGAGTCCATGGAAGACATCTCCTTCTCAATCTGTCCTTTCGCATAGTCGAAGAGCCTTACCTTGTGGGGCTTGTTGAGATAATAAAGCACGCTGTCAGGCTGGCTGGGGTATTTCTGCACCAGTTTCTTATAGAACGGCTGGCGTTCCGCGATCCCTTCGATGAAGCCCGGTATCTCATCTCCCTTTGCATCTCGCCATGGCTGCATGCCGCGCCAGTGGTTGTCGAATTGCTGCTGTACCTTCTCCATCTGCTTTGAGACAGCCTGCTCGGCATACTTCTGCATACGTGTGTCGATGGTGGTGTAAATTCTCAGTCCGCTGCTGTAAAGATCGTAGCCGTTGTCCTTCATCCAGTTCTTGAGATAGTCGGCGACATACTCGCGGAAGTACTGTGCCTGTCCCTCATAGTTCTCTTCGACATGTATATCCAGCTTCAGCGGCTGCCGGGAGTATTCGTCATACTCGGTCCGGGGAAGTGCATTATGCGTCACCATATTGTATAATACGGTGTTGCGGCGGCGTATGGAGTTCTTGGCATGGGTAATCGGATTGTAGTAGGTGGTCGCTTTCAGCATGCCCACGAGTGTCGCGGCCTGATCGACCGACATCTTTGCAGGAGTGGTGTTGAAGTAGGTCTTGGCCGCGGTCTTCACTCCGTAGGAGTTGTTTCCGAAGTCGACGGTGTTGGCATACATCGTCAGAATCTCCTTCTTGGAGTAGATCATCTCCAGCTTTACGGCAATGATCCATTCCTTGCTTTTCATGATGAGCATGCGGAGACCCGGCACATGTCCGAGCAGTCCGGCAGAATACTGCGTACGGACACGGAACATATTCTTGGCCAGCTGCTGCGTGATGGTCGACGCACCACGTCCGTCGCCGCGGGTCACTGCATCCTTGATTGCTCCTCCGATGCCCATGAAGTCGATGCCGTGATGACTGTAGAAGCGTTCATCCTCTGTACTGATGAGCGCCTTCCAGAAAGCCGGAGTCACTTCTTCATACTTTACCGGTGTACGGTTCTCCTTGTAGAATCTGCCGATAAGTACCGAATCGGCACTGTATATTTCAGATGCTGCGTAGGTCGGCGGCGTCTTTATTTCCACGAAGCCCGGTGACTTCCCGAAGAGCCACAGGAAGTTGATGTCCACCATTCCCAGGTAGAGGAAGATAGCGACAAAGAACGAGACGATGCCTATTGCGCCTTTTGTATACCAGGCACGCCCTTTATAAAGTCTGGCATACCACGGGAAGAAGTGAATGACACCACGGATAATGCTCCTGATGAACTTTGAGAATTTCTTTACCATTGATTGACAATCTTCGCGTTGATAATTTCCTTGTCAGCTTTATAAGGAAGCAGTGCGGCAAGGAAGTCTACTATCTGTCTGCAAAAGTAGTTATTTACTTGTATCTGATAAAGCAGTGTGGATATATTTTAAGATTTCTTCAACGTTGTCGGGTTCGAACCACCGGAGCCCCGCATCCTTTTTATACCATGTAAGCTGTTTGCGGGCATACCGGCGTGTATTGCTCTGTATTTTGAAGATGGCTTCATCGAGCGTTGTCAGCCCGTCGAGGTACTCGAACAGTTCCTTATATCCCACGGTGTTGAGCGAATTGAGTGCCCGCTTTGGATAGACGCGCAGCGCTTCCTCGATCATTCCTCCGTCGATCATCTGTATGACACGGCGGTTGATGCGGTCGTACAGTTCTTCCCGGTTGCGGCTCAGTCCTATCTTGAGGATGTTGAATGGGCGTTCTTTGCTGGTGTCAGAACGAAAGGAGGTGTAGGTCTTTCCTGTCTGTATGCAGATTTCAAGGGCATGGATGACACGGCGTGGATTGTTCCGGTCGACGGTCTCCCAGTGTTCGGGATCCAGTTCTTTCAACAGTCCGCACATCTTCGCAAGTCCTTCCGTCTCCAGCCTCCTTTTCATTTCCATGCGTGTCTCCGGCAGAATGGTCGGTATGTCGTCGATGCCTTTGCAGACTGCGTCGATATACATCATCGACCCGCCGGACAGGAGTGCAACAGAGGAGGGCATGCTGCGGACCAGCTTCAGCACCTCCTGTTCGTACAGGCTTGCCGAGTAATAATCCTCCAGATGTCGGCTTCCCACGAAGTAGTGCCGCACTCTCCGTTGCTGTTCGGCGGTCGGAGCGGCTGTGCCGATCGGTATCTCGGAGAATATCTGACGTGAATCGGCATTGATGACCGGTACATTGAAGTGTTCGGCGATACGCAGTGTCGCTTCGGTCTTGCCTACTCCTGTAGGGCCTGTGATGACGATGAGTGTTTTGTCTTTCAAGATGATGGGCCTCCTCGGAATCCATCGGAGGGTGCGTAGGCGGTGATAAGCGGGATAGGCGGGGGTAGGCGGTGATAGGGGAAACCCCTTACTTGATGATTCCCCGCTGTGAAGTCTCTGCAAAATCGATGATGTGCTGGATTTCCGGTGTGACCTGCAGCTCATTCTTGATCTTCGCAATGTTCTCCGCACGTGTACCGGTCCCGTAGAGGATGCGGTAGGTATTGTGTATCAGTTCGATCAGTTCATTGGAAAATCCCCGCCGGCGCAGTCCGATGAGGTTGATGCCCATGTAGCGTGCAGGCTCCTTGCCTACGATGATGTACGGAGGAATGTCCATGGAGAACCGGCTGCCCCCCTGTATCATCACATATCCGCCGATGCGGCAGAACTGATGACAGAGGATATTGGCCGAGATGATGGCATTGTCCTCCACGATGACTTCACCGGCGAACTTCGTCGAGTTGCCGATGATTTCGCCCGAACCGATGATGCAGTCGTGCGCAATATGTACGCACTCCATCAGCAGATTGTTGCTGCCCACCTTGGTCGTACCCTTCGATGCCGTACCGCGCGAGATGGTGACATTCTCCCGGATGGAGTTGTTGTCTCCCACCTCACAGATCGTTTCTTCCCCCCGGAATTTCAGATCCTGCGGTTTTGTCGATATGCTCGCTCCGGGGAAAATCTCGTTGTTGCTGCCCAGCCGTGCACCGTAGTTGATCGTCACGCTGTTCTGGAACACATTGTTGTCGCCGATGACGGTGTTCCTGTCAATATAGCAGAACGGGCCGATGATGTTGTTGTCACCAAGTCTTGCCTCTGGATGAACAAAGGCCAATGGGCTTATCTGGTTCATTGTTTCCTTTAATTCCTTACTTGTTCTTTACTATCTGTGCGGTGAATGTCGCCTCAGCGACAACATGGTCGCCGACGAACATATATCCTTTCATCGAACTGATTCCGTGGCGGACAGGTCCGAGCAGTTCGACGCGGAACAGCAGTGTGTCGCCCGGGACAACCTTCTGCCGGAACTTCACGTCGTCGATCTTCAGGAAGTAGGTGGACCACCGTTCCGGCTCTTCCACCTGTGAGAGGACGAGAAGTCCGCCGCATTGTGCCATGGCCTCTACCTGCAGTACGCCCGGCATGACCGGCTCCTGCGGGAAGTGTCCCTGGAAGAACGGCTCGTTGCTCGTTACGTTCTTGATGCCGATGATGCTCGTCGATCCCATGGCGACTATCTTGTCGACCAGCTGCATCGGATAGCGGTGGGGCAGCAGTTCGCGGATGCGGATGTTGTCCATCAGCGGTTCGTCGTTCGGGTCGTAGATGGGTGCCTGTACCTCGTGCTTGCGGATTTCCTTGCGCATCAGGCGTGCGAACTTGTTGTTCACCGTGTGTCCGGGACGTGTTGCGATGATGCGTCCCTTGATGGGCTTTCCTATGAGTGCCATGTCGCCGATGATGTCAAGCAGTTTGTGTCGTGTACACTCGTTGTGCCACATCAGCGGCTTGTGCTGTATGTAGCCGATGTTGTTGGCATCCATGTGGGGCACTTTCAGCAGGTCGGCAAGCTGGTCGAGCTTCTCCTGCGACACCTGCTGCTCATAGATGACGATGGCATTGTCCAGATCGCCGCCTTTGATGAGGTTGGCCTGCAGCAGCGGCATGATGTCGCGTACGAAGACGAACGTGCGGGCCGGTGCGATCTCGGTCGCATAGTTCTCGATATTGTCCAGTGTGGCGAACTGGCTGCTGATGAACTTCGAGTCGAAGTTGCACATGGCCGTAATCGAAAACTGCTCATCCGGGAGGAGGGTGATGACGGAGCCGTTGTCGTCCTTGATCTCGATCTTCTTGCGGATGATGTAGTAGTCCTTCGGGGCGTTCTGGTCGATGATGCCCACCTCGTTGATTTTCTCTACATACATCATTGCGGAACCGTCGAGAATCGGAAATTCCGGGCCGTTGATCTGAATCAGGCAGTTGTCGATGCCCATTGCATAGAGGGCTGACATGCCGTGCTCTACGGTGCTGATGCGGACATCCCCCTTTGCCAGGACCGTTCCGCGCTGGGTGTCGACCACATTCTCGGCGACGGCATCGACGGTGGGCTGGCCCTCGAGGTCAATCCGTTGAATCTTGTACCCGGTGTTCTCCGGTGCAGGATTGAAGGTCGCCGTGAGGCTCAATCCTGTGTGAAGTCCTTTCCCGAAGAGGGAGAAGCTCCCTTTCAGTGTTTTCTGCTTGACAGTGTCCATGTATGTATATCTGATATTTCGCTGTTTCCGTTCCGTCTGGAGGCGGAAAGGCGTCCGGAGCTTTTTGCGGGGAGCCGGGGACGGTACCGGTCTCCGGTGTCCTGCCTGCGGTTTCCGCATGGTGCGAAGCTCTTTCCGGCCTCGCTGTCTCTTCTCGCCTGCGGACGTTTTGTTATCTGTTCTTTTTCAGTTCTTCAATCTCTTTCTGCAGGGCGTTCAGCTGTCTGTACATCTCCGGCAGCCGCTGGAAGATGGCCTGCGACTTGAAGTAGGGACGCTGTTCCATCGGCGGTGTGCCGATGAGCTGCTGGTTGCTTTTCAGGCTGCCCGGCACGCCCGACTGTGCACCGAGGAACACTTTGTCGCCGATGGTGATGTGTCCGGCAATGCCTACCTGGCCGCCGAACATGCACCACTTTCCCACTTTCGTAGAGCCGGCGATGCCCACCTGGGCCGACATGACGGTGTTCTCACCGATGTCGTTGTTGTGTGCTATCTGTACGAGATTGTCGAGTTTCACGCCCTTGCGCACGTAGGTGCTGCCCATGGTGGAGCGGTCCACGCAGGTGTTGGCGCCGATCTCGACGTTGTCCTCGATCGTCACGATGCCGATCTGTGGGATCTTGTCGTAGCAGCCGGTCTCCGCATTGGGAGCGAAGCCGAAGCCGTCGGCTCCGATGACCGCGCCGGAATGCAGGATGACGTTGTCGCCGATCTTGCAGCCGTGGTAGATGCTGGCGTTGGGATAGACGATGCAGTTGCTGCCCAGCTGTGCCCCGTCCATGACGGTCGCATGGGGGTATATCTGGCAGCCGTCGCCCAGCTTCACGCCGTCGCCGATGTAGGCGAAGGCGCCGATGTAGACATCTTTGCCGAGGGTCGCCTTGGGGGAGATGAAAGCGAGGGAGTCGATGCCCTGCCTTTTCGGTTTCATGCTTTCGTAGAGCTGCAGCAGCTTTGCCACGCAGTCGCGTGCGTTCTTCACCCGGATCAGCGTGGGCTGCACGTCTTTTTCCAGCTCTATGTCCTCGTCGACCAGGACGACGGACGATTCCGTATTATATAGATAATGTGTGTATTTGGGATTGGCAAGGAAGGAAATCGCCCCTTTCCTGCCTTCTTCAATCTTGGCGAAAGTGTTGACGGTGATGTTCTCGTCACCTTCCACGCGGCCTTGTATGAATTGCGCGATCTGTTTCGCAGAGAATTCCATTTAAATTACCGTTTATGGGTTTTCAATTGTGCAAAGATAGGTAAATTTTATCAGAATCGTTGATAACAGAGGTAATATTTACATATTTTTTTAGACAGCAGCTCGATGTTGAGAATCTCAGAGGCTTCGGTGATGTCCCGTAAAGTGCCGTCTTTGTAAAGTATGCTGATGTGGTCGTCGAAAGGATTGTACATGTCTTTCTGCACCCTGTCGACCCCCACCAGATAACAGCTGTCGGCAAGGCTCACCCCGTACCGGGCGGATATCTGTTCCTTCAGCCGGGCCATCTCTCCGGCGGTCGGTTCTTCCTCCCGTACCTCCACCTTGAAGAGTCTCCGGTTGACGATGTTTGACGACAGGCGTGCGAGAATCCGGTCGTCGTGTTGCTGCCACACTTTCAACGCACTCCATATATCGTTGTCGTCCAGAGCGATATAGTTGTCCAAGGCCTCGGTGTGGCTGTGGAACGAGCGGGCCGTGATGTCGTCGTACAGAAAATAACGCAGGGCAGGTGAAGCGAACAGCTCCGTTCCCGTCCTTGCCAGCTGCTTGGCACGGCGCAGGGCGTTGATGAGGATATGCTCGCAGCCCACGGTGGTCTTGTGCAGGTACACCTGCCAGTACATCAGCCGGCGGGAGGTGAGGAAATTCTCGATGGAGTAGATGCCGTTCGACTCCACCACCAGGGCATCGTCCACCACGTTGAGCATCTTGATGATGCGTGCCGACCCGATGTTTCCCTCTGTCACTCCTGTGAAGAAACTGTCACGGCGCAGGTAGTCCAGCCGGTCCATGTCGAGCTGGCTGGAAATCAGCTGGTGAAGGAACGACTTGGGGTATTCGTTCTTGAAGATGCTGATGGCGAGGTTCAGCGCACCGTACATTTCACGGTTGATGCGGTCCATCATCATCAGCGAGATCTCCTCGTGGGTGATGCCGCTGATGAGGGTGTTCTCCAGTACGTGCGAGAAAGGGGCGTGTCCGATGTCGTGCATGAGGATGGCTGCCTGCACCGCCTCCGCCTCGCTGTCGAAGACGAACACGCCTTTCTGCCGCAGGGAAATGAGCGCCTCGCTCATGAGATGGAATGCTCCTAACGAATGCTGGAAGCGCGTGTGCTGTGCGCCGGGATAGACCTCCTGCGTGAGTCCCAGCTGCTTGATGCGTGCCAGCCGCTGGAGAAGCGGATGGCGGACGATGTCGAGCAGCAGGCCTCGCGGTACCTTGATGAATCCGAACACCGGGTCGTTGATGATCTTCGAGTCTGTCATCGTGCCTGTTTTGATTTTTCCGTCGTCGTTTGCCTGCAAAGATACCACATAATGCTGTAATGCGCAAAATTCTGTTGTGATTTCTTTGCGGGGCGGCTGTGGGGGAAGTCGCCCCTCCATCCACTGCCATCCGAGGCAGCGTGGCGCATTGCGAAATATGTTTACAATCCGGGCGGTTCTCACCCTCTCTTTTATCCGTCATGACGAACGGTCTGAGGGCGGAGAACGCCCCCCTGTTCTGCAACATGGCGTTACTTGCGTTCCAATCTGTGCCCGATTGGACTTCAAGGGAGGCTTGTTTGCAATGCGACTGACGGTCGTTTGCACCGCAAGAGGGCACCGTTTGAAATGGTGATTATAACAGATTGTCTGTTAGTTGTTTATGTTGTGTTGGAAAAACGGATGCGTGACGCTACCACCTGTTCGGGCCTGATGGGACAGGAGGCATGGACGGGCTGTGTTTCAAAGGATCTCCCGGAGGATGATTTTTTATGACAGAATATACGTCTTTCCGTTACTTTATCGGTCATGGTGCCTCCCATAATCAGGAATATTTTGCTAACTTTGCACTGACAACAACTCTTTTTATGATACGGGAACATCAGCTGATCATCTGGATAGTCTTGCTTTGCAATGTGTCGCATGCCGTTGCCCAGTCGAGTGCGGACACAGTCCGCGGGCTGAATCTCGGGCCGGTGGCGGCTCATGTGCGGGGGGAACTGACAGGTATTCAGGCGAGTATCATCGTAAACGACGCGCGTGAGGTGAAGGGAGTCCAGCTGGCGGGGCTTGGCAATCTCTGCCTTACACCCCTCTATGGTGTGCAGATTTCACCGTTGAACAACCTTTCCCGAGGTGTCAGGAAGGGTGTCCAGCTTGGCGGCCTCAACATCACTTCGGGGGATATGCGGGGCGTGCAGGGTGGCGTCTACAACTATGCCGACACGCTCTGCGGCGTGCAGATAGGGCTTGTCAATGTCAACGACCGCAATCCCAGGGGATTCCAGTTCGGTTTCATCAACCTCAGCAATGATCTCTCCGGCGTGCGTCTCGGACTGCTCAACGTCGGTCCCGCCACGACGACCGACCTGCTTGTCTTCGGAGGAAACAGCACGGCCGGGAACATCGCATGGCGTTTCCGTAACCGCAGTGCTTACAGCATCATAGGCACCGGGTTCTATTATGCCGATTTCGACCGCCGTTTCTCCGGTTCGGTCTTCTACCGTATGGGACGTTATATCCCGCTTTCCCCGCGCCTGACGGTCAGTGCTGACATCGGTTATGCGCACATCGAGACTTTTGAAGAGAAATCATCTGACCGCCCGCAGCGGTTGTTTTCTCTGCAGGGGCGTTTATCGATAGACTATCAGTTCGGCCGGCACGTCGGGGCATTCGTCACGGGCGGATACGGTCATACCCGCTGGTATGCGCATTATGCGAGGTTCCGCAACAAACCGGTCCTGGAGGCAGGAATGACGTTCCGTCTGACACCTGCACACGATGAGCAGCCCGGTTTCTCGCACAGGATGAGAACGCTGGAAGAGGAGACGCTCGCCCTTGCCGGAGACAGTGCAGAAGCCGTCCGGCAGCAGCTTTTTGCCTGCCATGCCCCCCGGGCAGGGAGGAGGCGTCCCTGGAGAGCCGTCGCCGAGGTGGCAGGCATCAACCTGCTTGTAAACTCGGCCGACCGTTTCATGCTGCATTACGACTATGCGAAGACCAGCGCGGCGACCGTATGGCGCAATATGAAGAACGGCTTTGTGTGGGACAACGATTACTTTTCGACCAACCAGTTTGCCCACCCTTACCACGGCAATCTTTATTTCAATGCGGCACGCACCAGCGGCCTGGGATTTCTCGCCTCCTGCCCCTATGCACTCGGGGGCAGCCTGATGTGGGAGCTGGCCGGCGAAACCGATCCTCCCGCCCTCAACGACATCGTCTCGACCTCCATCGGAGGAGCCGCTATCGGCGAGGTGTTCTACCGCACCAGCAGCCTCCTTCTTGATGATCGTGACAGAGGCTTCTCACGCTTTCTGCGCGAGCTGGGAGCCGGTATTCTGAACCCCGTAAGGGCATTCAACCGCATCGTGACAGGACAGGCATGGCGGATCCGGTCGGATCATGCGCTGTACCATGACTTCATGCGCCTGCCTGTCGATCTCTCGCTTTCCTTCGGCGTACGCTATCTGGCCGACGGCGGGGCCATGACACGCGGAGAGTACAGCCCCTTCCTGAACGTCCACCTGGAGTATGGCGACGCCTTCAACGAGACGACAGTCCGGCCCTATGACTTCTTCACGGCCGACCTGAGCCTGATGCTGGGCGGCAGCCAGCCTTTTGTCAGTGGGATACATCTGATGGGCCGCCTCTGTTCCAGGCAGATACGGAACGGCAATCATGTGAAGATGCAGGCGGGCATTTTCCAGCATTTCGATTATTATGCTTCTGAAAAGATTACCCACGGCTCGGACAACATTCCCTACAAAATCTCCGAGACTGCGGCATTCGGTCCCGGACTGATCTACCGGATCAACGGAATCGGATCGCTGAAGCGTCTGGAACAGCGCATCTTCCTCAATGGAATCCTGCTGGGAGGCGTGAAGAGCGATTATTACAGCGTGCTCGACCGTGATTACAATATCGGATCAGGATACGGCATGAAGTCGTCTACCCTCATGCAGTTCCACCGTTTCGGGAAATTCTCTTTCCATGCGGCGTTCTATCACCTGTGGACGTGGAAAGGATACGAGGAGCGTGACCTGGCCGGGGTGGACCCTCACTTCTATAATGTCCAGGGCGACCATAGCCATGCGAGGCTGATCGTCATTTCGCCGAACTATCACCTTCGGCTCCGTCATGGATGGGAGCTTTCCGTTTCCGGAGCCTCCTACAGCAGGGTGACGACGTATCACAGCCATGACCAGGTTTATCTGCATACCTACGAAATTCTGTTAGGCATGGCCTACCGCTTCTGATTCTTCCGGTCGCCCCTTTGAGCGTTGACCGTACCTGCTCCTCCTGTTTTTTTCTTTTTATCCCTTTGCCATGTCTGGGAATTTTCGTACTTTTGCACGTATTTCGGAATATAACAACATATCGATAGAATGAAGATTTCATACAAATGGCTTAAGGAATACGTCGATTTTGACCTGACCCCGCAGGAGACAGCGGATGCGCTGACTTCCACGGGACTTGAGGTGGATGCACTGGACGAGGTGGAAACAATACGGGGAGGACTGAAAGGACTCTTCGTCGGCAAAGTGTTGACCTGTGGGGCGCACCCCAACTCTGACCATCTCCACGTGACAACCGTCGATCTCGGCAAGGGCGGACCGCAGCAGATTGTGTGCGGCGCACCGAATGTGGCTGCAGGACAGAAAGTCATTGTGGCTGATCTGGGCTGCGTGCTCTATGACGGCGACAAGGAATTCACCATCAAGAAGAGCAAGCTGCGTGGCGTGGAGAGCTTCGGTATGATCTGTGCCGAGGACGAAATCGGCGTCGGTACGAGCCATGACGGCATCATCGTGCTGCCGGAGGATGCACCTGTCGGACAGCCTGCCGCCGAGTATTATCATCTGGACAGCGACTGGCTGATCGACATAGACATTACGGCCAACCGTGCGGATGCGCTGAGCCATTACGGTGTGGCCCGTGACCTCTATGCCTGGCTGACGCAGAACGGTTACAAGACATCGCTTCATCGTCCGGACTGCAGTGCCTTCAGGGTTGACAACCACGACCTTCCTGTCGATGTGACCATCGAGAATACGGATGCCTGCCGGCGTTATGCCTGTCTGAGCATAACCGACTGCGAGGTGAAGGAAAGCCCGAAGTGGCTGAAGGACAAGCTGAATGTCATCGGCCTGCGCCCGATCAACAATATTGTCGATATTACCAATTACATCATGATGGCCTATGGCCAGCCGATGCACTGCTTTGATGCGGACATGGTCAAGGGGCAGCACATCATCGTCAAGGACAGGAACGAAGGCAAGAAATTCGTCACCCTGGATGGAGAAGAACATACGCTCGGGGAGCATGACCTCGCTATCTGCAATGCGGAAGAACCGATGTGCATAGCCGGTGTTTTCGGCGGGAAGGGTAGCGGAACCTATGAGACAACGAAGAATGTCGTGCTGGAGAGTGCTTATTTCCATCCGACATGGATTCGCAAGAGCGCGCGCCGGCATGGCCTTTCGACTGATGCCAGCTTCCGGTTCGAGCGCGGTATTGACCCGAACGGGACTGTCTATGCATTAAAGCAGGCGGCTATCCTCTGCAAGGAACTGGCCGGTGGCAAGATTAGCATGGAGGTCCGTGATGAATATCCGACGAAGATGGAGGATTTTCCCGTCCGGCTGAACTATGAATATTGCGACCGCCTCATCGGCAAGCAACTGGGTCATGAGACCATCAGGCGCATTGCCGAGAGCCTTGAAATGCGGGTGCAGAAGGAAGATGCCGAGGGGCTTGACCTGCTCGTTCCCGCCTATCGCGTAGACGTCCAGCGTCCGTGTGATGTGGTCGAGGATATCCTCCGTATCTACGGATACAACAACGTGGAGATTCCGACAGAGCTGAAGTCTTCGCTCACGATTGCGGAAGAAGCCGACAGGAACTACCATCGGGAGAACATCATCGGCGAGCAGCTGGTGGGCGAGGGCTTCTCTGAAATCATGAACAATTCCCTCTCCAAGAGCTCCTATTATGAGGAGACAGAACTCAATGCCTATCCCTGGGAGGAGACGGTAAAGGTAATGAATCCGCTGTCGGCCGATCTGGGCGTAATGCGCCAGACACTTCTCTTCGGCGGTCTGGAGAGCATCGTCCGTAATGTGAACCGCAAGGCACAGAACCTGCGCTTCTTCGAGGTGGGCAATGTCTATAAATACAATAAGGAGAAATGGACGGAGGAAAGTCCCGTCAAGGCCTATGTGCAGGACTATCATATGGCATTATGGGTGACCGGAAAGCGTGTGCAGGGCTCGTGGGCGCACCCTGACGAGGAGAGTTCTTTCTATGAACTGAAGGCATACGTTGAGAATGTTCTCCGCCGTATCGGCATCGCACAGGGCCTGCTCGTCAGTGAGAAATCCGATAACAATGTGTTCGACAAGGCGATTGCCTTGAGGACACGGGGCGGTAAGGTGCTGGTGGAAATGGGTATTCTCAGCCACAGGCTCCTGAAGCGTTTCGGCCTTGAGCAGAAGGTTTACTATGCCGAACTGGACTGGGCCGGGCTGATGAAGGCCATCCGCAAGAACAGACTCCAGTTCCAGGAAATATCCAAGTATCCGGCTGTCAGCCGCGACCTTGCACTGCTGGTTGACGACAACGTGGAGTTCGCACAGATTGAGGAGATTGCCCGTCAGACCGATAAGAAGCAGCTGAGGCGTGTCGAACTCTTCGATGTCTATCAGGGAAAGAATCTGCCGGAGGGCAAGAAGAGCTATGCTGTCAATTTCATTCTTCAGGACGAGAGCAAGACGCTCAACGACAAGGCGATTGATGCCATCATGCAGAAACTAATCAAGAATTTAACAAATAAACTCGGAGCAGAACTCCGTTAACAGACAAATCCAATGGGTAGAGCATTTGAATACCGCAAAGCTACTAAGCTCAAGAGATGGGGTCACATGGCCCGTACATTCACCAAGTTAGGCAAGGAAATCGCCATCGCTGTCAAGGCAGGCGGTCCGGAACCGGAGAACAACCCTCGCCTTCGTGCCATCATCGCTACTTGCAAGCGTGAGAATATGCCGAAGGACAATATCCAGCGTGCCATCAAGAATGCGATGGGCAAGGACCAGAGCGACTACAAGGAAGTTCCTTACGAGGGTTATGGACCTCATGGCATTGCCGTGTTCGTTGATACTCTGACGGACAATACGACACGTACGGTAGCGGATGTCCGTTCGGTCTTCAACAAGTTCAACGGCAACCTCGGCACGCAGGGGTCGCTCGCTTTCCTCTTCGACCATAAGGCGGTCTTCACCTTCAAGAAGAAGGAAGGGCTGGACATGGAAGAACTGATCCTCGACCTGATTGACTATGGGGTTGATGATGAGTACGATGAGGATGACGAAGAGGATGAAATCACGATTTATGGTGAGCCGACAAGGTTTGGTGATATTCAGAAGCACTTGGAGGACAATGGCTTCGAGATCACTTCTGCCGAGTTCACCCGCATTCCCAATGATCTGAAGGATGTGACACCTGAACAGCGGGAGACCATCGACAAGATGGTTGAGAAGCTGGAGGACTTCGACGATGTGCAGAATGTCTATACCAATATGAAGCCGGCGGCCGATGAGGAGGCATAATACCTCAGCTTCTTCCATGCAGCAGGTCTCGTTCCGACGGGTATATGATATGTACCATATCGGGCGATTCCTTCTGTATATAAACGCAGGCGGATAGATGACCGGCTGTCCCGGACAATGAGCCTGTTGCCCATCGGCAAATGCTTTTCTGGACTTTCCCGGTTTGAGAAAGTCCCTGATAAAAGCTTGAATCGGCTCTTCTAAAGGTTTGTATCAGTCCCTGATAAAAGCTTGAGACAATCCTGACATAAGCCTAGGGGTAATCATGGTAGTAGCCTGGCCAGTGCTGGCGAAAGTATGGATTAGTCCGATAAAAGTCTGGCAGCTCCGTCAGCAACGTGGGATTGTATCCATAAAAGCTTGAGGCAGTCCCAAATGAAGAAGACCATTCCAAAACCCGTTTTCGAGTTTTGGTATGGTCTTCTTTGTATTTTCCCGGGAAGTGTTGCTTTCAGACTACGCAGGGGGCAGTAGAAGAAGCGGCGCTTTCTCATGTTACTGTCTTCTGCTTCTCCACACGCCAAGGCCGTCGGCAAGGAATCCTATTGTCAGTCCGTCTGCCAGCACATCTGAACCGTCTGCGGAACAGCTTAGAAGTATTCTTCCTGTATGCCGTTCACGTTGATCGTGTCAGCAGCCTGACAGGGATTGAATTTGGGAGGTATGGAAAACTTCGTGTTCTGGCTGTAGCCTAACCGTTTGTCTGCATAGATGCTTTGCATGTAGTAAGCCCAGACCGGCAGAGCGGTTGTGGCTCCCTGTCCCATTGCGGTGTTGTCAAAGTGGATGTCCCGGTCCTCACCGCCTACCCAGCAGCCGCTGACGAGGTCGGGCGTGATGCCCATGAACCAGCCATCGGCATTGTTGTTGGTCGTACCGGTCTTGCCCCCGATGTCCGCAGTGAGATGATAAGCGTAGCGCAGCCGGCTGCCCGTACCGCCCTGAATGACGGCACGCAGCATGTCAATCATCTGATAGGAGCTGACTTCCGAGATGACCTCGGTCATCAGCGGCTGGAACTTTGCGATGACATTCCCATGGCTGTCTTCAATCTTCGTGACGAAGAGCGGCGCACAGCGGATTCCGCCATTGGCGAAGGTGGTATAGGCACTGGTCATCTCGCCGACGGATACTTCGCATGGCCCGAGACAGAGCACGGGGCCTGTGTTCTTGTCTATGTCTGGATTGTTCAGACCGAAGTCGTGCAGGATATTGACAAACTGTGACGGTCCGAGCAGATTGATCAGATAAGCTGAAATCCAGTTGTTAGACTGCTGCAAGCCCCACCGCAGCGGCACTTCCTGTCCGTAGCGGGCGTGTGATCCGTTGCGCGGTGTCCATCCGCCGTAGGTTCGTTGTACATTCGGTGCCAGCGTGCAGGGTGTCATGCCGTTCTGCATGGCAAGTGCATAGAGGTAAGGCTTGATGGTCGACCCCACCTGCCGCCTGCCGCCCATCACGACATCATACTTGAAGTGCTGGTAGTCGATTCCGCCCACATAGGCCTTCACGGCTCCTGTATGGGGATCCATGCTCATGAATGCGGCACGCAGGAACGACTTGTAGTAGCGGATGGAATCTATCGGAGACATCACCGTGTCTATGTCGCCATGATAGGTGAAGAGCGTCATCTCGTGGGGGGTACGGAAGCTGCGCTTGATCTCCTCCGGTGTAGCTCCCTGTTCCTTCATGCGCTGGTAGCGCAGGCTCTGGCGACAGGAACGGTTCAGTATCTCTTTGATGGTGCGCCGCGAGATGTTCGACGAGAACGGCGCATTCTTCTTGTAGCGGCTGGCAAGGTTGAACTGTGCCTGCAGGTAGCCGCCCACATGCTTGCGTACTGCTTCCTCGGCATACTGCTGCATTCGTGTGTCGATGGTCGTATAGATGCGCAGGCCGTCCGTGTTCACGTTGTAAGGCTCACCGTTGCGTTTCGTGTTCTTGTTGCACCAGCCGTAGAGCGGATCCTGTTCCCAGGCGATGGAGTCAAGGACGAACTGGCGGTTCTGCCAGGCCTGGTAGTTCTCTCGTTCGGGTTTCTTCGCCATCATGTACTGCCGGAGGAAAGCCTGGAAATAGTCGGCCGAACCGTTCACAGGCTTGGCCTTTGTGAAGTGTATGCCCAGCGGCCGCTGCGACAGTTCCGCATATTCGTCCTTCGTGACGTATCCCGACTTCACCATCTGCATCAAGACCACGTTGCGGCGCTGCATGCAGCGTCCCGGGTGGCGGAGCGGATTGAACATGGACGGGTTCTTGCAGAGACCCACCAGCAGTGCTGCCTCCGTCACGTTCAGATTGCGCGGCTCCTTGTTGAAGTAGACATTGGCCGCCCGCTTGATGCCCACGGCATTGTGCAGGAAGTCGAAGTAATTGAAGTACATTGCCAGAATCTCCTCCTTCGTGAAGTGGCGTTCCAGCTTGACGGCAATGATCCATTCGATGGGCTTCTGCAGGAGGCGTTCCAGTGTGTTGTGCGCCTTTTCCGAGAAGAGCTGCTTCGCCAGCTGCTGGGTAATGGTCGACCCTCCGCCGGCACTCGCCTGCCGCATCACGCCGCGTTTCACAATGGCACGCCCCAGTGCGATGAAGTCGATGCCCGAATGTTCGTAGAACCGCTCGTCCTCCGTGGCAACAAGCGCATGTACAAGATGCGGCGACAGGCCGTTGTAGTCGATTGCCACACGGTTGTTGTTGTCCTGGTTCCATGTTCCGATGAGCTGCTGGTCAGCCGAATAGACCTGTGAGGCGAATTTGTCTATAGGGTTGGAAAGCTCGTCCATATCAGGCATATAGCCTATCCATCCATTCCATACGGAAATGAAGAATACGGCGATAAAGCCTAACAGGACTGTCAGGAATCCCCAGAGGAAATGTACGAAATGCCTTCTCATAAACTACGGAAATATTATGCAAAGATAATGTAAATCAGCGGATAAGCAAAATAAATGGATGTTTTTTTGCCGCTCGCAGAACTTTCCTTTTCCATGCTTCGATGGAAAGAAAATTAATATGTACCTTTACAGACGGAAAGAACCAAAACATCACAAGCAGAATATGGAAAAGCATAACTTTGTGAATATCCAGGGGTTGGACCGTGAGCAGCTGCTCTACCTCATCCGTATGGCACAGGAATTCGAGCGGCATCCGAATCGTGAACTGCTCAAGGGAAAGGTGATCGCAACGCTCTTCTATGAGCCGTCGACACGGACCCGTCTTAGTTTTGAGACGGCTGCCAACCGGCTCGGTGCGCGTGTCATCGGTTTTACGGATGCAAAGGTATCGAGCGTCAGCAAGGGCGAGACGCTGAAGGACACGATTCTCATGGTCTCAAATTATGCAGACGCCATTGTCATGCGGCACTATATAGAAGGTGCTGCGCAGTATGCCTCAGAGGTGGCGCCTGTACCGATCATCAACGCCGGAGACGGTGCCCACCAGCATCCCTCACAGTGTCTGCTCGACCTTTATACGATCTGTCAGACTCAGGGGACGCTCGAGAATCTGAACATCTATCTTGTCGGCGACCTCAAATACGGCCGGACCGTCCACTCGCTCATCATGGCGATGCGGCATTTCAACCCGACGTTTCACTTCATCGCGCCTAAGGAACTCGCCATGCCGGAAGAGTATAAGCTCTATTGCCGTGAACATGGCATCCGCTTTGAAGAGCACGAGGCGTTTACACCGGATGTCATCGCAAAGGCTGATATTCTCTATATGACACGTGTGCAGAAAGAACGGTTCTCCGACCTGATGGAATACGAGCGGGTGAAGAACGTCTACATCCTCCGGCGTGACATGCTCTCGCAGGCTCGCCCGAACATGAGGATTCTCCATCCGCTGCCTCGTGTCAACGAAATCGCCTACGATGTGGATGAAAGTCCGCACGCTTACTATATCCAGCAGGCCCGTAACGGTCTCTTCGCCCGTGAGGCCATCTTCTGCCACTGTCTCGGCATATCGTTAGAGCAGATAAGGAATGACAGAACCATCATCAGATGAGGGAGACGGAATGACGGATGCGGACGGCTCCTCCCGGAGAGGATGTCCCCGGCGGTGCTCCCGATGCGCGCCACTGCCTTTACTTTCTCCTCCTCATCGACAGTCTCCGTGCCCGTCCCTCGTTTCCGGCAATTCCCTCCATCACTCGATAAAAAGCCCTCATTCCTCCAACCATTAATTCCATCCCGCAAAAATGTCAAAGAAAGAACGCCTTGTAGCCGCCATTGAGAACGGCACCGTCATTGATCATATTCCAGCTGAAAAGACCTTTCAGGTGGTCAACCTATTACAGCTCCAGAAGCTCTCCACGCCTGTCACCATCGGCTATAACTTCTCATCGAAGATGGTAGGCACAAAGGGAATCATCAAGGTGAGCGACAAGTTCTTCACCGATGATGAGATCTCCCGTCTGTCGGTCGTGGCACCGAACGTGGTGCTGAACATCATTAATGACTATGAAGTGGTAGAGAAGAAGAAGGTGGTGACACCGGACGAGCTTCGGAGCATTGTAAAATGCAACAATCCTAAGTGCATCACCAACAACGAACCGATGGATACGATCTTCCATGTCGTTGACAAGGCACATGGGATTCTGAAATGTCATTACTGTGACAAGGAACAGGTAATGGACGAGGTAGAACTGGTGTAGCCGCTCTCCTGCCGGCATGGCCCGTGCCTGCAGCGTGCATGGGCTTATGCGGGGCTGAGGCCGTCGGCAGTGGGGGGCGATGTCTTTCCCCGGCTGCCGGATTCTGTCAGTATCGCCCCTTCCTCTGCTGAATTCCCTTGGGGCAGGGGCTTGCTGACGGGGTTTTACATTCTCGTCATGCGGTATCCCATGCGCTTCAGCTGTATGGCGGCGCCGAGAAGATAAAGCTGGTGAAGGGCGGCGACATAAGCGTGGAAGGCATCACTGCTGCTTGCGGCGACCGGCAGATGACGGAGCAGACTGTCGGTCCGGGCGGCACATTCGCCGACGACGGCTGTCAGCTGCTTGTGTTCGTCAGCGGTGAGGAGCAGCACTTTCTCGCAGATATAATCGTCCATGTGGTCATAGTCGATGCGGTCGCGCAGATAGGTGTATAGGTTCTCTACCTTGTCGTACAGTTCCCAGTCTTCATCCCAGTATTTCGCTATCGCCATGCCGATGTACATCATCCAGCCGAGGGAGACGATGGGATAAGCCGTAAATTCACGCATGCCGTCAGGCAGATAGGCTTCTGCTATCTTCTGCCATTTCTCTTCGATGTCTGCTGCTTCCGGCAGCATCTTGTCTGTAAGGTTCCTGCCCTGCAGGTAAGTGGAGAGGTCTTTCCTGAAATTCTCCTCGAATGGATATTGAGTCTGTCCGTTTTGCATTGTGCTATGTTTTGGCGGCAAAGTTACGATAAAAATCAGGATTGTCTTCCCTTTCCATGAGAAATTCCGGGTTCTTCCGTTAAATGGATAGATTGGAAACAGGATAAAGGCTTATACACTTGCAGGGTATGACTATACAAAATCAGATGGTCTTACAAAGGGGGGGAAACTATAGGATAAAAAATTAGAAAAAGTAAATAGATACGCTGTCTGTCCATCGGCATGTCTTTCCGTCTTCCACAGACAACTTATTCCCCTATCATCGGTATTTGTAAACTGTTTTCATGCAACGCAAGGCAACACATGCCCTTTTAGCTTCTAAAAGGTGCCTGATTGACTTTCAACTGATGCTCTTTTAGCGTGTTACCAACGCCCTTTTGAAGTCCAATCAGGCACCTGTCAGAAATGACTTAATAACCAATTGATCGACTGCCGGTTACAAACCTGCTTTTTGCACGTGTTTTTTATATTTGCAGATGATTTGTTTGGAATTATGTAATGGTTTTTCAAAACCATGTCTGTATTCCCAACATATTAAAATGAAAATGTTTTTATATCAAAGGATGATGACAGGATGGACAGTTGACATCCTTGGCTATTTTTTTGTTGAATGAATGACTTCGGTTCTTCCGTTAAGGCTATGTGAAAAGCATCTGCGCATTTAACGGAAGAACCTTTTTCTCACTCGCATAGTCCGTATTATGCTTTCAAGACTTTGGGGAAGCAGGCGGCTTTCATCGGAAAAGAATGTTCACCTTTGTTTTTGGCGACAAGCTTTTTCCAACCGGGCGGCGGAATGCAAATGTGTGAGCCTTCAACTCGAGTGGTGTCGACCCTCAACACGACAGGGGGCGATCCCCAATACGGTTGGTGTCGGGCATCAATACATCGCCGGCAGGTGGGAAGCCTACGTCCTTCCTGTCATTGCGTCACATATAGCAGGCAGCGGGTGATCGGCCTATACGGAGACAGTCTGCCGGACAACGGTGGCCAGGAGGTGGTCTGCCGGATGGGTGTTCCATCTTCCGGCACACAGAAAGGGAGGGTGACCGTCCTGACTTGGCAGGCGGTCATCCTCCCTTTCCGTATTGCTTTCCGATTTACTTCTCCGGCATGACGAGTTTGTCACCCGTCTGCCTGATCAGTTCTCTTTTGAAAAATTCACTGTAGCCCGGACGCTGTACCCGTTCCCCGAGCCCGGTCGCTGTGCGGAGGAACTTGCCGTCTTTTTCAGGCTTGACAGCCATGTCGTTGAATTTCACAATCATGTAGATTGCCAGCTGCCGCCAGCGTGCAATCATCTCGTCGCTTTTCTGGATGGAATAGTCGTTTAGATATTTTACAGCTGCCGCCTTGTCACTGGCATAGAGTGCCTGTGCCTTGGCTTCCACATCTTTCTGTGCTGCGAAATAAGAGTTTTCGAGCGAGTCGCGCACCTCTTTCAAGGCCGGGAAAAGCTGTGAATAGCGGGGATAGGTCATGTTGCTGACCCAGTTGCATACCCAAAAGGCATTCTTGTCAGAGAAGGTCACGGCATCGGCGCCGGGTGTATTGAAGCACTCGGCACGCTTCGTGTTGCTGCAATAGATCGGCACGTAGGCCACCATGTTGCCGTCGTCGTTGCCGAACCACAGGATTCCTCCGATTTCACGTGGCAGCCAGGAACGGAGCTGTGCGACATAGGAGAAGGCGGTCTGCTGGGTAGAAGTAGGACGCTCGTTGAAGCATTTCTTCCCGTCTACCTCGAACTGGAGCGGAGTAGGGCGGTAGGGGGAGTTCCATATTCCCTGGGCAATGTCCTTGTCGAGTGCCAGCGGTGTTCCCTCATAGTGGTCGCGCATGCAGCTCTCCATCATGGCGACATCGAGCTTCTTGTCCGGTGCGATCCAGAGCGGCATATCCTCTGCCTGTTCGTCTCTGCCCAGTGCCCAGGGAATCCAGCGGGACATGTCCTTGAAGTGGTTGAAGAAACTCCATACGCGGGCATCGCACCATCGGCGGCCGGTGAAATCGGGCTTTGCATAGGCCATCTTCCAGTTGAAGTCCTTGTCCTTGCCTGTGAACCAGCCCTTTGAGCGGGCAAAGCTGATGCAGTTCTTTGAAGTGATGACCTCGGTGTCATAGGTCGAGAACTGCCCGATACGGCTCTGGTTGGCGTGAGCGGAGATCATCCCGTCGGGGATGCGCACGGCCACCCATACCACCTTCTGTTTCTTGTCACCGCCGCATCCCTGCATCTCGAGCAGCCAGGCCTCGTTGGGGTCGGCGATGGTGAAGGTCTCGCCTTCAGAATTATAGCCGTAGGTCTCTGCCAGCGAAGTCATGATTCTGATGGCCTCGCGGGCGGTCTTGCTGCGCTGCAGACCGATATACATCAGTGAACCGTAGTCGATTGTTCCCGACTTGTCAACCATCTCTTCACGTCCGCCATAAGTCGTCTCGCCGATGCTGACCTGGTATTCATTGATATTTCCGATGACGTTGTAGGTGACTGAAGCCTCGGGGATGAAGCCGTGGCTTTCGTGCGTGTCATAGTCGATGATTTCCCGGCGTTCCCCCTTGGCATGTGTGCCGGCAGGATAATGGCACAGGTTGGTGAACAGGCCGTAGTCGTCGGCATTGTAAGTCACGAGGACAGATCCGTCCTTTGTCGCTCCCTTGGTTGCAATGAAATTGGTACACGCATGGGCATGCGCCATCAAAGACAGGAAGAACAGTGTTGCAAATGTTTTCTTCATAATCTGCAATTTAAGAATTAATACTTTATCTTGGTCATGTATTCATGTCGGTTGTCCCGGTTGTCGACGGCTACGACCTTCAGCGTCCGTTCCTTTCTTGTAGGACGGACCGGGGTGTCGGCCAGGTCGCAGAAGAAGACTTCCCTGTTCTTTCCGAATGCCAGGAGGATGAACTTCCCGTCGACATAAGCCTCGTATCCTTTCAGCCCGCTCCCCGTATCGGTTATCTTGAAGAAGAGGTGGTGCGGGTTGAGGTTCATCTGTGTAATTGCCGGCGAGGTTTCATCAGATGCGATGTAATAGATGCCCGACAGCTCGCGCAGCTGTCCTGTCACCCAGCCGTCGGCGTATTTGCCGCCGCAGAAGGAGGCCGGTGCGGCGGCTTCCATCCCGGCCCGCATGGCGATATACAGCTTCGCAGGGTTGCGTACCGCTTCTGCCGGTCTGATACTTATCTGTGCATAGTGGAATAGCGGGAATGACGCTTTAGAAAAACTATAACCCATTGACAGTGCCCCGGCGGCATGGAAGTATCGCGGCTGGATCCAACTGTCCTTTGCGAGCAGTCCTCTCGGGATGTTCAGTTGCACGCCGTCAGCCTTGAAGTGGTTGTCCTTGGCATAATAGAGCGGACTTGCCCCTTCCGGACGGGCAGGCTTGGGGATGGCTTCCGGTTCACCGCGCACGACGAATTCCTTGACCGTCTGGTTGCCGAAGACATCGCTTATCACGTAACGCAGGTGATAGTCGCGCTGCTGGTTGAAGTTGATGATGCCCCTGTCTTTCCCTGCCCGCAGGACAGGAAGCGTGTTGCCGGGTTCGATGTACGATTTCATGAACCAGATCTTGGTGGACAGGAAATGGTCGTAATCGCCCCATGAGTTCACCATCCGGTGGCAGCTTGTCGGGATGTCGTTCACGTCGGAGGCAAAGACGAGCCTGCCGTCACAGTACAGGTGCGTATAGCGTACGCCGTAATTGTTGTACACGCCGTCCATGTGGTCGTTGGCCCTTACGCCGAAGCCCACCTTGCCCCATGCCTGGAAATGTCCTTTGTCGAAAGTGAAGATGCGTGAGGAAGGGAAATGCTGGAAGACACCCTCGCCCGGCTGCGGATATGTCTTGAAGGCATAGACGGCCGGTGCCGTCCTGTCTTTTACAATCCCTTTGAGGAAGTTGAGCGGATCGCAGAGGTTGTCGTTCTTCGTCCTGTGCATCTCCAGGTGGATGTGCGGCCCCTGCGACGAACCTGTGTTTCCGCTGAGAGCGATGAGCTGTCCCTTTGCGACAGGGAACTCCCCCCGGGGAAACTTTATGTCGCAGGCATATTGGCGGTGTGCATACTGCCACTTGCGGACGGCAGCTTCTATCTGTGGTGCAAAGCGGTTGAGATGGAAATAATAGCTTGTATAGCCGTTCGGGTGGGCGACCATCAGGGCATGACCTTCACCATATTTCTCGATGACGGCTCCGGAAATGTAGCCGTCGGCGATGGAGTAGACCCCGAGGTTGACTTCCCTGTCGGTCTTGACATCAATCCCTCCGTGAAAGTGATTGGGGCGGGGCTCGCCGAAGTTGCCTGCCAGCTGTACGGGGATGTGGACGGGCGATCCGAAAGGCAGTGCGGATAATAAAAGATTCACTAACAGGCTCATTCGCTATCAGATTTTTGTCTTATTCTATGTTACGGTTCAATCATGCTTGCCGAAACGGAGGGAAGGATCATTCCAGCAGTGTGTCTCCTTTGTAGGCCCTGGGCTTTCCCTTGTCGTCGAGACGTACGGTGATGGTGCCGGATAACCATTCTGTCATGGGTTGTTCTGCGGTGAAAGGGAAGGTCATCTTGACGATGCCGTCTTCTATCACTGCTATGCCCTGTTCGATCAGGCCTTCAGGGAGTTCGATTGCATGGGCTCCGATGCGTCTTATCGTTGTCTTTTTTTTCTCCGTCATGGGCGGTTTCTTTCTGGTATGCCGCGTTCTCTCATCGCATCTGCCGGTGTCCTTGCCGGTGGTGCAGCAGGCTGCTCGGGGATGGCCTGTGGGTTGACAGGCTCGCCGCCGATGGTGCGTATCGGGTCGGGATTCTGTAAAGAGTCGGCGTTCTGCACACCTTCTCCGCGCCGGATGTGCATTCGCACGAGGTGGATGTTGCTCAGGACAAGCATCTTGAAGGTTGTCGTGGGCTGCTGTCCCCTCAACATCAGGAAGTAGCCGCGTATATCCTTGATACGTAGGGAGTCGCCTGAATCGATGGTCATGGTCTGATGAGAGTCGGACGAGATGTGCTGGTATTGCGTGTTGAGGCTGTCATTGGAGTAGGTGACAGCCAGCACGACGACTGCATCCCGCATGCCATCCTGTATCAGGAACTGCGAGTCGAAACTCAGCAGCAGGCGGTCGCCCTTGTGGTAGGCCGTGTCCGCCTTGATCTCGAAGGTCTCCCGGTCTACAGGAGCGTAGGGGGAGAGCACCAGTGAACGGCTGCCATGCCAGATGTCGGTCGTGTCTCCCTTTGAAGTGATGTCGCCGTATTGGGCCAGTTCACTCTCGGATGCGCCCTGTGCTCTTGCTTCGTTTTCAATCCGTTTGGTTAGGTCTACATAGATGTCGTGCAGTTTCTCTGTATGGCGCATATAATACTGAAGCGACCTGTCGAACTTCTCTTCCGATACGCCATACTTCTTCATCACGGCCAGCTTGAAGGCCTTTTCCCTTACGGCAGTATAACCGTCACGGCTCACCATTGCCATCGACAGATGGTAGTCGTAGAGCATGTCTTCCATTTCCGAAGGCTGGATATACTCCGAAGGAATGGCCGGCTTGCAGCTTGCAAAGAAGACTGCAGGTACAAGCCAGCAGAGCAGGGCACACAAATGCCCCCGATGTCTATTCCTTGTCATCTGACGTATGATTATCTGCATTGTTCTGATTGTCGGCAGCCGTCCCTGTCGTCGGCAGCCGCCTTGTTGTCTGCGACCGGTCTGCTGTCGGCCGGAACCCAGCCGTTGAAGTCCTTGCGGAATGCGAGGAGAATGGTCATTACTCCAATGGAAATACAGGAATCGGCAAAGTTGAAGACAGGTGAGAAGAAGACAAAAGACTCGCCCCCCCACAGCGGAATCCAGTCTGGGAATGTGCCATGAAAGAGGGGGAAATAGAGCATATCGACCACTTTTCCCATCAGCACCGGGGCATACCCTTCGCCCCATGGGACGAGTGTCGCCGGCGTTGCACCCTCTATGTAATAAGGTGCTGAGGCGGTGAAGATCTGTCCATAGAAGATGGAGTCGAAGATGTTTCCTGCGGCACCGGCAGTGATCATGGCCAGTACGACGATGTAACCCGTCCTTGCTCCTTGTCTGATACGGTCGGTTATGTACCAGGCAAGGAAGACGATGGCAATGATACGGAACAGGCTGAGGAAGAGTTTGCTTCCCAGCTCCATGCCCCATGCCATACCCACGTTCTCGACGAACTCTATCTGGAACCAGTCGAAGATATGGATGGACTCCCCTAAATTCATGTTCAGCTTGACAGCCACCTTGATGACCTGGTCGATGGCGATCAACAGGACAATCAGTATGGCGGCTGTCAGAGCTTGTTTCTTCTGTTTGCTCATCAGTGGTTTTTGTTTGCTATCTTGGATGCAACGCTCAATGTTGCATGAGGCACTATGCGCAGGCGTTCCTTGGGAATCAGCTCTCCCGTGATTCGGTCGATGCCGTAGGTCTTGTTGTTGATTCTGACGAGTGCTGCCTGCAGTGCCTGGATGAACTTCTGCTGGCGCTGTGCCATCTGCACCAGCTCCTCCTTTGTCTGGCTTGAACTGCCTTCTTCCAGTGCCTTATACGTCGGTGAGGTGTCATCCACGTCATTCGTATTCTTGTTCATCAGGATTTTCATTGTTTCCTCATAGTCGGATTTGGCAACAGACAGTTTGTCATTTACAATCGAGCGGAACTCCTCGAGCTCCTCATCGGTATAACGCTTTTTTGTTTCCATAAAGTAAAATTGAATTAGGTTTATTGAATATGATCAGTAGAATACAGGAGTAGAGGCCGTCTCATAAGAAGACATCTTGCCTGCTGAGAAAGAGCTTCCGGGCGCATTTGCCAATGCCCCCGGAGCCCATGGCTTTAGTTCTTTCGTATGTCGATATGCAGTCTGAAGTCATCGAATTCGACCTCCGTACCGTTGTTTTCGCCAAGAGTGACATCATCGGCAAGCACCTGGGTCCTGATCAGTTCGCCGAATGACTCGACTGCTGCCGCCGCCGCCTTGTTCGGTTCAATGACAACGGCAATGCGGTCGGTTATCTCAAGTCCGGATTCCTTGCGCAGGTTCTGGATACGGTTGATCAGCTCTCGTGCCATACCCTCGCGGCGTAGCTCGTCTGTCAGTTCAACCTCAAGGGCCACCGTCAGGTTCCCCTCGTTGCTGACCAGCCAGCCCGGGATGTCTTCCGAGATGATTTCCACATCGGCTGCCTCTACCTTGACAGGCTGTCCTTCAACCTCGAAGCAGAACTCGCCGGATGTCTCCAGTGTGGCGATCTCCTCCTGTGTCAGTTCGTTCATGCGGGCAGCGACCTGCTTCATCAGCTTGCCATATTTCTTGCCCATGACACGGAAGTTACACTTCACCTTCTTTACAAGAATGCCCTGACCTTCAACGAATGCGAGTTCCTTCACGTTTACCTCGTGTCTGATAAGATCGGCCACAGCCTCTATGTGCTTCTTCTGTGTTGCGTCAACAGCTGGTATCATGATCTGTGCCAGTGGCTGACGCACCTTGATGTTCACCTTGCGGCGAAGGGCGAGAACCATTGATGTGATACGCTGTGCCATGTCCATACGTGCTTCAAGGTCAGCATCGATGACAGCCTCGTCGGCCATTGGCCAACGGTCGAGATGGATGCTCTCGAGTTCTCCGCCGAGGTCCTTGTAGAGCTGGTCGGCATAGAACGGAGCGAAAGGTGCCAGCAGCCGTGCAACAGTCATCAGACTGGTGTACAGCGTGTCGTAAGCACTCTTCTTGTCGGCACTCATTTCCTTGCCCCAGAAACGTTTGCGGTTCAGACGGACGTACCAGTTGCTGAGGTCGTTGTTGACGAAAGCGTCAATCAACCGGCCGGCACGCGTCGGGTCAAAGTTCTCCAGCTCATGGGTAACACCCTTTATGAGTGAATTGAGTTTGGAGATGATCCAACGGTCGATCTCCGGAGCACCGGCCTTCACCGACTCGCAGATTGCGGCATCATATCCGTCAACGTTCGCATAGAGTGCAAAGAAGCTGTATGTGTTGTATAATGTGCCGAAGAACTTGCGGCGGCACTCGTCAACTCCCTCCGGGTCGAACTTCAGGTTGTCCCATGGTTCGCTGTTGGTCATCATGTAGAAGCGGACAGGATCGGCACCGTATTTATGCAGCATCTCGAACGGATCGGTCACGTTCCCCACGTGCTTGCTCATTTTGTTGCCCTTGGCATCAAGCACGAGGCCGGACGAAATGACATTCTTAAAGGCGACAGAATCGAACACCATCGTCGCAATGGCATGGAGCGTGAAGAACCAGCCGCGGGTCTGGTCGACACCCTCATTGATAAAATCAGCCGGGAAGAAAGCCGGTGGAACGGCTGTTCCTTCGTAGGTGGAGTGTACCAGTTCCCTGCGGTATTCGGCTTCGGTCTTGCCTGTGGCCTTCAATCCTTCTGCATTGATCTCGCCCTCGAACGGATAATGCAACTGTGCATAAGGCATGGAACCGCTGTCGAACCATACATCGATAAGGTCTGCCTCCCGGTGCATGGGTCTGCCCTCCTCGTTTACAAGAACAATCTCATCCACGTAAGGACGGTGCAGATCAATCCTGTCGTAATTCTCCTGGCTGATGTTTCCCACTACGAATCCGGCTTCTTTCAGCGGATTCCTGTCCATAACACCGGCGGCGACAGCCTTCTCAATCTCATTATAAAGCTCCTCTACCGAACCGATGCACTTCTCGCCGCGGTTCTCGTCACGCCAGATCGGCAGCGGAGTGCCCCAGAAGCGTGAACGGCTCAGGTTCCAGTCGTTCAGATTCTCCAGCCAGTTGCCGAAGCGGCCGGTACCTGTCGACTCCGGCTGCCACCGGATGGTTCCGTTCAGTTCAACCATGCGCGCTTTCCTTGCCGTGTCCTTGATGAACCAGCTGTCGAGCGGATAGTAGAGGATGGGTTTGTCGGTACGCCAGCAGTGGGGATAGTTGTGTACGTGCTTCTGGATGTTGAAAGCTGTTCCCTCCTGCTTCATCTCCATACAGATGACGATGTTCAGGTCTTCCGCCTTTTCTGAGGCCTTCTTGTCCCAGATGCCATTCGGATTGAAGCGCGGATCGTAGGCATTCTTCACATAGTCACCGGCATGATGGTCGTAAGCCTTTTCGTTGACACAAGCTTTGACGAAGTTTCTGTCCAGTTCGTCAATCGTGTAGTATTTCCCCTGCAGATCCACCATCGGGCGTGTTTCGCCTTTCTTTGATATAAGGTAGAGTGCAGGAATGTCGGCATCCTTGGCCACCTTGGCATCATCTGCACCGAAGGTAGGGGCGATGTGTACGATGCCCGTACCGTCTTCTGTCGTCACGTAGTCGCCGAGGATGATGCGGAAAGCCTCGCTTTCCATCTCGACGAACCTGTCGCGGCCGTCCTCGCCCGTGAACACCTTCTCCGGATGGGCGGCAGCATAGTCGTTCACGAACTTAGGAGCAAGTTCACCGGTCTTCTCCACCGGCTTTACCCATGGCATGAGCTGCCGATAGTGCAGGCCCTCGAGTTCCGTACCCGTCAGTCTGGCTACGACACGATAGGGGACATACTTGTCGCCGCGCTCGTAGGGCGGCAGTTCGCCGCCGTCCGTTATCTCGCCTTCCGGTTTCAGATAGGCAGCGACACGGCTTGAAGCCATGACCAGCGTCAGTTTTTCAGCATCGTAGGGATTGTAGGTCTCGATGATATCGTATTCTATCTTTGGTCCTACGCAGAGCGCGACGTTTGAGGGCAAGGTCCAGGGAGTGGTGGTCCATGCCACGAAGCAGGGCTTTCCCCAGGTCTCCTTGGGAAGATCTGCCTTCTCTGCTAATACTTTCCAATCAGCAGCGGGGATGGCGAACTGCGCCGTAACGGTTGTGTCCTTCACGTCACGATAGCACCCCGGCTGGTTCAGTTCATGGCTCGAAAGGCCAGTGCCGGCAGCAGGGGAGTAGGGCTGTATGGTGTAACCTTTATAGAGCAGCCCCTTGTTGTAAAGCTGCTTGAGCAGCCACCACAGCGTCTCGATATACTTGTTGTCGTAGGTGATGTAGGGATGCTCCATGTCAACGAAGTAGCCCATTTCCTCGGTCAACTGCTTCCACTCGGCTGTGAACTTCATCACGTTCTCACGGCATTTGTGGTTGTAGTCTTCCGTCGAGATATATTTTGGGGATGCGTGGTTGTCAATGTCTTTCTTGGTGATACCCAGCTCTTTCTCTACACCTAATTCAACAGGAAGGCCGTGCGTATCCCAACCCGCCTTGCGATGGACCTGGAAGCCCTGCATGGTCTTGTAGCGGTTGAAAGCGTCCTTGATGGAACGTGCCAGCACATGGTGAATACCCGGGTGACCGTTGGCTGAAGGAGGACCCTCGAAGAAGATGAACTGGGGATACCCCTCTCTTTCATCGATACTTTTGTGGAAGATGTCTTTCTCCTCCCACGCTTTCAGGATTTCCTGGTTGGTACTTACAAGGTCCAGTCCCTTGTGCTCGGCGAATTTCCTTGCCATATTATCTATGCTTATTGTACTTATTTTCTAAATACCTGCAAAGATACGAATAACAACTGAAAATACCAAACTTTTAAGTCTTTCGTTTCGTCTGGCGGAGGTGGCTCTGTCTGAGATGGCCGTGGGGAAATCAAAAGCTGAAGTCCTCATGAAGGAATCTTAGGCAGATTCCCGGAATATTTGGGGTTATTGGCCGACTTCCAAGTGTTTTCCGGCAGGTTCCAAAAACACCTTTATTTTTTCGGGTCTTCCCGAAATATGAAGTGATAAAGCAAGCCTACTACATCATAGTGCACACGGAGAAATGGAGAGAACCGAGGTAAACAGCCTGTCACGGAGAGGGGATGGGCACAAAAGGCGACAGAGATGCAGCGTATAAGTTACTGATGTTTTGGAATCAACGCTATTCATAGACCTTTCAGAAAAGTTCTAATACAATTTGCAAAGATCCTATGTTGCTCCACGCACCGACAGTGCCTCCGCGACTGCCGTTGCATTGTTTTTAAAAATCCTCCGCTTTCCGCCTCTCTGTGTGACATTCCGGTAAGGTTCTAAACTTGGGAGGCAAACCTAATCATTCCAAATTCCTGAATACCTTTTTTATCTTTTAGGCAGGCAGTCTCTGCTTTCTTCTTGAAAGCGCATAGCAGGCTATGCAGCTGGTAGAGAAGGCGAAAGATGCTGCATGAATGATGCGATGAAGAACCGGCTTGATCCCCGTCAATAGCGGCCCGGCATGGATTTTTAGATCATGCTTATAGGGCATGTCAGACAGATTTGGCGGGAAGAGGCCTGAAAAAGGGCAGGCAGCCGGTGTGGTTCGGGAACAGGTAGGCAATGTGCGTTTGGGAAAAATATGGTGGAAACCGTAAATCGAAGAGGCAGATTCCGCATACATTTCCCTTAATTTTCTGTTGTAAAAAATTACCACCTGAATCCGGGATTCTTCAGTAGGATATGGATATGTTTTGGTTTTGAGCGGAAGCGGTGTCTTTATAAGTGCCAGACTGTTCGCATGGGATTTGCAAACCGCTTGTAATCAGCGGAGTGTACGCCTGATTTTAAGGGTCAGTCCTAAAACCCAGTTGCAAGCCTATACTCTTAAGCGCATAATTTCATA